>JAABUO010000187.1_pt1 | contig 162149 bp, 165 predicted proteins | sample 5559291 | NCBI WGS metagenome assembly JAABUO01 (sample SAMN10711878, study PRJNA513372) | rock metagenome | isolation source: Antarctica rocks | place: Antarctica: Victoria Land, Finger Mt sud
AATTCTCTTACCCTCTCCTTGCTTAAGGAGAGGGTCGGCACTTGTGCCGGGGTGAGGTTTTCTCCTCTATACTCACCGGGTACACTTGCTTTATGCAAGCACTCGCCCGTTTTCTCCCCGTCAACTCCGATTTAGAGAGCCAGCAGCCCACCCTCGAAGAGAAGTATCAAACGCTTCGAGGGAATTTGCGCTCGCTGGGGTCTGTCGTGATCGGCTTCTCGGGCGGCGCGGACAGCGCCCTCTTAGCGAAAGTGGCGTATGACGTGCTGGGCGAAAATGCTCTTGCGGTGATCGCCCTGTCAGAGTCCTATGCCCGGCGCGAGAAAGACGACGCGCTGGCGCTGGCGGCGGCGATGGGCATTCCCGTTCTCACCGTGGAAGCGAAGGAGTTGGAGGACGAAAATTATGCGTCCAACCCAGAAAACCGCTGTTATTATTGCAAGACCGAGCTATTCACCCATTTATCGCGGGTGGCGTCCGAGCGCGGCATCCGCTGGATCGCCTACGGCGCAAACCATGATGATCTCGGCGATTACCGGCCCGGCCAAGTCGCGGCGTCGGAGTTTGGCGTTCTCGCCCCGCTGCTGGAGGCCGGGCTGACCAAAGCCGAAATCCGGCACCTGTCCAAGTCCCTCGGGCTGCCGACCTGGGACAAGCCGGCGCTGGCCTGCCTCTCGTCGCGGTTCCCTTACGGCACCCGCATCACGGCGGAGCTTTTGTCTCGGCTAGATGATGCGGAGGACTACCTGCGGCACGACTTGGGGTTCAAGCAGGTCCGGGTGCGCCACCACGACACGATTGCCCGGCTGGAAGTGGACCCGGCAGAAATGGACCGGCTGATGGAGCCGGGCCTGCGAAACGCAATCAGCGAGCGTCTTAAAGCGCTGGGCTATACTTACGTCGCGGTCGAGCTAGGCGGCTACAAGAGCGGCAGCCTGAATGCGAATTTAGGCAGCACAAGCTTGGGGCAGACGCATGGACATTGACCGTTTGACGGCCCTTCTTGGCGGGGTGCAGAGCGGCGAAGTCAGTGTCGGGGACGCGCTGGAAACCCTGCGCTCGCTGCCCTACGAAAATGTCGGCGGGTTCGCGGAGCTGGACCTGCACCGGGCGGTGCGAACGGGGATGCCGGAAGTGGTGTATTGTCCGGGCAAGTCGGAAGACCAGGTCGCCCAGATCATGGCCCGTCTGGCCTTGCACTCAGGCCGGGTGCTGGCGACGCGGGCCACGCCCTCCCAGTTCGCCGCCGTTGAGCAGGCGCTGCCGCAGGCCGTCTACCATCCCCTGCCCCGTCTGATTACGGTTGGCACTCCGCCTCCTCCGGTCCATCCCGAACGCTACGTCGCCGTGCTGACCGCGGGGACTGCCGACACACCCGTCGGCGAGGAGGCCGCGCTGACGCTGGAATGGCAGGGCAGCCGAGTCGAGCGTATCTACGACGTTGGGGTCGCAGGCCTGCACCGCCTGCTCGGCCACTTAGACACCGTGCAGAAAGCAAACGCGCTTGTCGTCTGCGCCGGCATGGAAGGCGCTTTGACCAGCGTTGTCGCCGGCCTCGTGTCCCGCCCCGTCGTCGCCGTTCCCACGAGTATCGGCTACGGAACCGCCTTCGGCGGCGTCGCCGCGCTTTTGACCATGCTGAATTCCTGCGCCGGCGGCGTCGCCGTCGTCAACATTGACAATGGCTTCGGCGCGGCCTGCTACGCTCACCGCATCAACACAAGCTCCTAAGTAGGGCTTGCCCCTACCCTCTGTTCCTATACCATCTTCTGTCTTCCTATCCCCTCTCCTGCTGCATTGTTTGAATTTGCCGCCAGTGGTAGACAGTGTGGACCTGTTCCAGCTTGAGCATCTGCCCGGCAGTCAGCGGCCCGAGAACGGGATGCGAGTAGCGTTGGTCACTTTGCTGCATCGTTTCTAAAGCGCGGCGCATCTCAGCGCGTGCCGTGTCCCAGCGCTCTAAGAGTTCGCTCAGGGGGACGTTTCCAGAGGGGTCTACAGCGGGTGACGGCAGCGGCAGGACGGCACCGCGCTGGAAGGCGGCAAGAACCAGGGCGCGGCGCAAAGCACGCGGCAGAATGCGGAACATGAGTGCTTCGTTTTGAACGGCTCCCATGTTCTGCGCCTGTCCCACGGTCTCGTCGCTCAGGACAAGATGCTCCACAATTTGCTGAATGCTCCAAGTGTCTGCATTTGGCTTCCATCGCAAATCCGCGTCACTGAGCGCGAGAGCGCTTTCTCCAATGGCACAGCGCTGTCGTTCAATTGCCTCAAAACTCTGCTGAACACTTTGCATCAGTTCCTCCTTCGGAATGCCGGAACCACTGCTTTATCGGATATACTGCTCGTGAGGTTCCCAGATGATAAATGCGACTTTTGCACTCCTTACCCTTGTCGTGCTGGCGTCCGGCGGCGCGGCGTCAGCCGCGCCTCCTCTTGCTGCGCCTAGTCCTATCACTGCGCCCAATCCTGATGTTCAAGCCGTAAGCCGGGCGGGCAGCGACTTCGGTTTTCGCTTGCTGCACCTGCTGGCAACCGATGGCACAAAGCCGCTGGACGCCAACATTTTCTTTTCCCCGTTCAGCGTCTCGCAGGCTCTCACACTGGCTATGAACGGCGCGGGCGGGCAGACGCAGACAGACATGGCGAAAGCGCTGGGCTTGAAAGCGCTAACACAGGATTCCACCAACGCTGCGAATGAGGAGCTTTTGCCGGCGCTGACCTCCGACCCAAAAGTGCAGATCGACGTCGCAAATGCCTTCTGGGCGAACACAGGCTGGACGTTCCTCCCGGCGTTTGAGGCGGAGGCCAAAAACTACCACGCACAGGCGACCACGCTTGACCTGCATTCGCCGCGTGCAGCGGCGACCATTAACGGCTGGGTCAGCAAAAATACGAGAGGCAGAATTCCCACGATCGTGACGGAGGAGGACCTGAAATATTCCACGAACTTGCTGACAAATGCTGTCTACTTTCATGGCCAGTGGCAGGTGCCGTTTGAGCCGGCCAACACCAGAATCGAGCCGTTTTATCTTGCCCGAGGCGGCACAGAGCTTGTGCCGCTGATGGAGCAGGGCGGCGAGATTGCCTACCTGGACGCGCCGCAGTTCCAGGCTGCCATTCTGCCCTACGGCACGGGCCGGACGTCCATGGCTGTCTTCCTGCCGAAGCCCGGCGTCAGCGTCGAGACACTGGCGCTTTCCATGACCGGCGGCACGGCAGTATACTGGCTTGGGGCAATGCAGCCCACGGAGATACAGCTCTACTTGCCGCGCTTTAGAGCAAACACCCGAGAAATGCTCAAAGAGCCGCTGATGACGCTCGGCATGGGGCTGGCTTTTGACGATCACGCCGATTTTGATCGCATGTGCCTGCGCCGGACAAAGCAGGGGGAGGTACTTCATGTAAAGCTGGACGAGGTGCTTCATGTCGCAACACTCGACGTAGACGAGCAGGGAACGGTCGCCGCCGCTGCCACGGCTACCATCGCTGGGATGGCAGGAGCCATGCCGACAACACCCCCGCCGCCCCCACCCATCATGCGCGTAGACCGGCCTTTTCTGGTGCTCATTCGGGACACCGGAACCGGCACCCTGCTGTTTGCCGGAGTGATACGGAACCCCCAGTAGTCAAGCCAGTAGTCAAACAGGCTTTTCGCTGCCGACAAGCGCGATTTGCGGCGAGTCAGCCGGGCCGTCCCACCTTCTCTGTCCACGATGATACTTGGTCTGCGATTATGCCTGAGCAGCAGCGAGGCGCGGACGACCACGAACGGCGGAAGCGACGGCTCCCAGGCAGGCGGCAAGGCAGACTGCCAGCAGGCCGGCGTGAGTGGCCGGGAAGACACTGGAGTGCGGCGACGAATGGGCCAAGACGCTGTTGAATACGGCTCCGGCAATGCCGATGCCGAGCACGTTTCCTAAGTTTCGCGCAGTGGCACGGACAGCACCGGCGATGCCCTGCTGGGAGCGCGGCGCGGACCCCATTAAAGCACTGCTGTTGGGGGACAAAAAGACGCCGATGCCGACGCCCGACAGGGCAAGCGCCGCCGCCGCGAGGTGCAGAGGCGTGTGCGGGCCGAGCCGCGACAGCAGCAGGGTTCCGAGCGCAAGCAAAACCATTCCCGTGGTCGCCGGAATCGCCGTGCCGACCCAGTCCGACAGCCAGCCGCTTAGGGGTGCGACAAGCGCCATCGCCGTCGGCAGGGACGCAATCACCAGACCTGCCGACGCGGCGGACAATCCACGCCCGCTGATCAGATAAAACGGCAGCAAAAACAGCAGGCCGTTCAGGCTGATAAAGCTGAGTGTCGCGCTGACACTCGCCGCCGTGAAGCTGCGCTCCCGAAACAAGCCGAAGTCCAGCATCGGGCTTTCCGCCCGGCGTTCCCACCACACAAACCCCGTCAGCAGCCCCGCCGACACTCCCAGCAGCGTTATCACTGCCGCTGACGCCCAGCCCCACGCATGGCCTTGATTAAGCGCCGTCAACAAAGCGATCAAGCCGGCAGCAAACAGAACTGCGCCCAGAACATCAAACCTGGCGGAAGACGTGCGTGGAACATCATGGGGGATAAAGCGCTGGCTTAACCCCAGCGCCAGCAGGCCGACGGGGACATTGAGGTAGAAGACGGCGTGCCAGCTTAAATGCGTTGTCAGCCAGCCGCCTAAAATTGGCCGGCGCTGAGGCCAAGATACGTGAGAGTCGCCCCCATCCCGAGCGTCTGCCCACGCACACGGGCCGGAAAGTTCAGCGTCACAATCGCCGGAGACGACGCAAACAGCAGGGTCGCGCCCAGCGCCCGGCGCTCAGCACCAGGGCGCTGGAAACCAGCAGGTAGACCGTGACGACCCATTCCACCGACGCCACGCTCCCGCGCAAGGTGTGCATCAAAACCGGCAGCACCGTATTCGCGATGCTGCCGTCCAGCGCCGACATGAATGTCCCGGTTCCCACTGCCGCCAGCACCCACCAGTTCAGCGTTTCTTTGTTCGGCTCTTTGCTTTCAATGCTGTCAGCAGATTTCATTTGAACCTTTGAGACATAGTTGCTAACTCATTAGGTAAGATACTGCATGAGGTAGCGAAATGATCACACCTAACTGCTGGCGGCTCACTCTTGCGGCCGGTCTCGCGCTGACCACTTGCTCCTGCGCTTCGCAGACCCAGGCACGGAGGCCGCACATTCCCCCGCCTGACCCGGCAGTTGTCGCGGCAAACCCCGGCGTCAAGCGGCTCGCCGCCGGCACAAACGCTTTCGGGTTTCATCTTTTGCATCAGCTTACTGCAAAGCAGCCGGGCAATGTGTTCTTCTCGCCGTTCAGCATCTCGCAGGCGCTTCTGCTGACCCTGAACGGCGCGGGCGGACAGACCCAAAAAGACTTGGCCCGGACGCTGGGGCTGACGGCTTTGTCTCAGGACCAGATCAATGCCGCGAACGCTCTGCTGCTGCCGTTTATCGCAAACCCGGACCCAAAAGTCGAAGTTTCCGTTGCCAACGCGCTTTGGGCTAACCACGGCGTTGTTTTCAATCCGGCCTTTCAGGAGCGCACCCGCCGCTTTTACAACGCTCAGGCGACGACGCTGGATTTCGGCTCACCAGCCGCTTCAGCGGCCATTAATGGCTGGGTTAGCCAAAACACGCAGGGCAAGATCACACAGATTGTTTCGCAGACTGATCTTGCCCAGTCAGAAGCCGTGCTGACAAATGCCGTCTATTTTCACGGCACCTGGCAGTCACCATTCGATAAGAACGAGACGACCGAGGGACCGTTCTTTTTGGCGAGCCGCCGCACGAAAACAGTGCCGCTGATGTCTCAGACTAAGACGTTCCCTTACCTGAACACGCCCAAGTTTCAAGTCGTCAGCCTGCCCTATGGTAAGGGCCGCATAAGCCTGGTGATATTCCTGCCGAAGCCGGGAACAAGCCTGAGCGCCGCCGTGTCAGGGCTGAACGGCAGCAGCGTAAACCAGGTGATCGGGGCAATGAAGCCGGCGAAGCTCTCGATCATCCTGCCGCGCTTCCGGGCGGACTACACGGTGAACTTGAACGCGCCGCTTTCGGCGCTGGGCATGGGGTCCGCGTTTAGTCCCGGTGCCGACTTCAGCCCGATGGGCCTGCGCGGAGCGCAGATCAATGCGGTCATTCACAAAGCGGTGCTGGAAGTGGACGAGGAAGGCACAATCGCCGCTGCCTCTACCAGCGTTATGATCCAGTGCAAGTATTTTGTTCCTAAAACCGTCGTGCGCGTGGATCACCCGTTCTTCTGCGCCATCCGCGACCAAGTCACGGGAGACATTTTGTTCGAGGGCGTCATCCAAGACCCGCAGGGGTGAAGCCACCTACTTTCAGGATGGGGTGAGGCTGACCAGACGGAGGGTCACATCCCAGGCGTTATGCAGACCGACCAGGAGGAAAAGCACGACGCCGAACGCCGCCGCATCCAGCCCGTACCCGAAGAACCGCCGCAGGGTCAGGGCGGCCCCCAGCAGCCACAGCGAAGCGAAAACCGGCAGGAGCAGGTTCCAGAACCACGCCCGGCGTTCTAAGATTTCTTTCTGATTGAAGTCGCGCAGGCGGCGCAGATGGGACAGGCTATACACAGCGGCAAACAGGCCGGCTCCAGCCAGCAGGACAAGCAGCGCCGGCCGGGTCAGGTCCGGAACATTCATCAGCGCTGAAATCAGGAGAACCAGTGAAAAATAAATTACGGTCGGCGTGACGAACGTCCGGATTTTCGGGTCAGACTGGTCGTCAATAAGCCGCGTGCCGAGGCTGGCCGCAATGAACATCAGGCCGGTCAGCGTCGCCGACGCCTCGCCGAGCAGCGTGTAAAAGTTTTGCCAGGCGTGGAGGGTTTGGGAGAACGAGGCGGTCATAAAAGCTTTTGAGCGGCTTCATAAATGTGGCGCAGAGGAACGCCATGCTCCTGAGCGGCTCGCTTGCAGTCCTCATATTCCGGCGACGCCGTTATTTCTTCTCCCTGCCAGTTCCCGATTTTGAGCCGAATGGGGCCAAACTTCGTCGTCACCGTGCGCCAGGAACGCAGGAGCGTCAGCCGCCGCTGTTCTCGTATCCGGACGCCGAATGTCCCCGTTTCTCGGAACAGAACTCCGGCCAGCGTTTCGGCTTTGTCGGTGGAACAAATCACCGTTACCAATGTCGCCGGACGATTTTTCTTCATCTGGATCGGCGCAAAGAACACATCGAGCGCCCCGGCGGCAAAAGCGCGTTCCATGAACAGCTCAAAGCTTTCCGGGTTCTGATCATCCAGGTTCGTTTCCAGCACGGCGACTGTCTGCGGCGTCTTATCCTCAGCCTCGCTGCCCGCGGTTTCGCCAAGAACAACGCGCAGCAAATTGGGCATGTCCGTCTTGAACTGTTTCTTGCCTGCGCCGAAGCCACTGGCAAGCACGCGCATGGCCGGCATCTTGCCGGCGGTTTGGGGATCGGCCAGCGTCGTCAGCAGCGCCGCCCCGGTCGGCGTGACCAACTCGCCGCGAATGTCTACCGGATGCACGGGGAAGCCCGACAGCAGCTCCAGCGTCGCCGGAACAGGAACCGGCATGACCCCGTGAGCGCAGACAATCGTGCCGGTGCCGCAGGGCAGCGACGACAGCGCGACAGCGTCAACGCCCAGCATCTCCAGCAGCAGGCAGGAGCCGACGATGTCAACAATCGCGTCCACCGCCCCGACTTCGTGAAAGTGGATTTCGCCCCGCGTCGTGCCGTGGATTTTCGCTTCCGCGTCCGCCAGCCGCGTAAAGACCGCAAGCGACTTTTGGCGCACGGCGTCCGAGAGCGTACTTTGTTCCAGCAGTGCCGCAATGCCCGACAAGTGCCGCCCGTGTCCCTGGTCTTCTTCGAGAAGCACGACATCTACGTCCGTCGCCGTGATGCCCTGCCGCACGACGCGCTGAACCTTTAGCTCATAGCCGGGAACGTGCAGGCCAGCCATCTGCCGCCGGAACTCGGCTTCAAACTCAGGGCTGTCTGCGCCGCAGGCCAGCAGCGCCCCAAGCGTCATGTCGCCGCTGACGCCGGAAAAACAGTCAAAGTACGCAATTTTCATGGGAAGAGTGTACCCGCAACATGGCGTGCCGAGCCGATGCTTTTCCAGGCCGCTCACGCTTTGAACTGCTTCAGGGCTTCCAGCGCGTGCGCGGCGTACATCAGCGCCGGGCCACCGCCCATCGAGATCGCCACGCCAATGGTTTCATGGATTTCTTCCGCAGTGGCTCCCTGCGCCAGCGCTTCATGCGTGTGGAACGCGATGCAGCCGTCACAGCGGGATGCAATGCCGATGCCAAGCGCAAGCAGTTCTTTGTGCTTTTCGCTGAGTGCGCCGGCCTTCATGCTTTCCTGATGCAGCAGCCCAAAGCCTTTCATCGTGCCGGGGATGTGTCCGCGCAGCTCTCCGAGGAGGCTCTGTAGTTGTTTGCGGTATTCGGGATAATTTATGTTCATGGTATGCTGTTCTTTCTATCTGTTCTTAGCGGAAACCCGGTTCCAGGGCAGCAGCTTCAGGGCAGACATCATCGGGCAGATGCCGATTGCACCTGTCAGCGTCAGCATGAAGCCGACAAATAGTGCGCCCGCGAAAAAGGCTTTTTTCACAAAAAAGCCCAGCAGCGAGAAGCTAAATACCAACGCGCCCGCCGTGATTCGCACCTGTCGTTCTAGGGGGATCGCGCTGGTTTGCTGCTCTGACGGCAGCCCAGCCTGATGCCAGGCGCTGAAGCCGCCTTGAACGTCCGTAATGTTGTCCATGCCCAGCACCCGCAGGCGTTCAACGGCCAGGGCGCTGCGGCCTCCCGATTGGCACATTACCAGAACAGGCCGGCTTGTCGGAAGATCACCGATGCGCCGCTCCAAGTCAGGAAGCGGAACGCAGGACGCGCCGACGGCATGGCCCGCTGCAAACTCGTCAAAGCCGCGCACATCCAGCAGAAAGGCACCGTCCTGCTGTGTCTGACGGTGAGCCTCTTGAGGCATCGCTGTTCTTACTGCTTCTGTTCTTACTGCTTCTGTTCTCATGCTTTAGTTCTCCTTTTCATGCTTGTATGGACTTTGCTATATTGCTATGTACTTCAGGCAAAAAAACTACGTCCTCTGGTGCTGACGAATGCAGTCCAGCAGGAGCAGTACGCTCCGATCCGCAACAGAGTAAAGAATGAAGTTGCCATCGCGCCGTGCCGTCAGTACGCCCTGATCTTTTAAGATGCGAAGCTGCTGACTGACGATGGCCTGGAATACCCCTGCCGCATCGGTGATCTGGGTCACCGTGCAGGGCCGGTCCTGCTGGCGCAGAAAGTCCAGAATACGCAGCCGGATCGGGTGCGCGGCATTGCGGATAATCGGCGCAACCCGCTCCAATGTTTCCATCGCAATTAGCGAATGGTCATTCTGCTTACTTAACATAACAATGTAGTTATACCTCTACGTTTGTGTTTTGTCAACAAGAGCTTGATTTATCCTAAGAACCGGCAAAACAGGCGGGTTCTCGCGGTAAACTCTTTGTACCTTGACCCGGCACGTTGTTGAAACGTGCTTAGGAAGTCGTCACTTTGAAGCTTTTGACCGCCCAGCCAATTGATTATTTGATCATCGCCGCGTACTTTGTTGTCGTGCTTGGCATCGGCGCGTTTGTGTCACGCCGCATGAAAAGCAGCGAAGATTTCTTTGAGTCGGGCCGCTCCCTGCCGGCCTGGGTGGCCGGGCTGGCGCTGATGTCCGCCAATCTCGGCGCGTTTGAGCTGCTCGGCTTTTCCGGGCAGGCCGCCGAGTACGGCATCATGGCCTGCCACTTCTACTGGCTGGGCGCGATCCCCGGAATGCTGTTTCTCGGCGTCGTGATGATGCCGTTTTACTACAACTCGAAGATACGCTCCGTTCCCGAGTACCTGCAAAAGCGTTACAATGAGCCGACGCGGGCCGTCAACGCCATGACATTCGCCGTCAGCACACTGATTTTTTCCGGCGTCTCCATGTACAGCATGGGCCTGATTTTCCATGACCTGCTGGGCTGGGACATCAACGCAACCATCTGGCTGGCCGCCGCCATCGTGCTGGCGTACACGCTGCTCGGCGGGCTGACGTCGTCCATCTACAATGAGGTACTGCAATTCTTTCTAATTCTCGCCGGGCTAACTCCGCTGGCGATTATCGGGCTGCACGCGGTCGGCGGGGCACACGCGCTGCTGGCCCATCTGCCGCCGCCGGACCGGCATGTCTGGGCGGGAACAGGCCGCGCCGGCGCGAACCCAATGCATGTCACCTGGCCCGGCCTCGTGATGGGCCTCGGGGTCATACTCGGCCCCGGCTACTGGTGCACGGACTTTCTGATTATCCAGCGGGCGCTGGCGGCAAAAGACGTCAACGCCGCCCAGCGTGCGCCGCTGATTGCGGCGTTTCCAAAAGCCTTGTTTCCGCTGCTGACCGTGCTGCCGGGCCTCATCGCGCTGGCTGTTATTCCGCACCTCGGTGAAAAGAACAATATTGCGCTTGGCTACAACAACGCCCTGCCGCTTTTGATGGGCCGCTTCTACGGGCCGGGCCTATTGGGTTTGGGACTGACTGCCATGATGGCGTCGTTCATGTCCGGCATGGCCGGCAACACGACGGCGTTTAACACGGTCTTCACGTATGACCTGTACCAGGCATATTTTGTCAAAAACCGCGACGACAAGCATTACCTAAACGTCGGACGCGCGGCGACCGTCTTCGGCATTCTCGCTTCTATCGGCGCGGCGTATTTAGTGGCAAAAGCGCCTTCCATTATGGACTTCGCGCAGGCCGTGTTCGGGTTCGTCAACGCCCCGCTGCTCGGGACATTCCTGCTGGGAATGTTTTGGAAACGGACCACGCCGTGGGGCGCGTTCTTTGGGCTGTTGGTCGGCACGGCGGCAGCCGCAGCCCACTATGTCCTGAGCGGCCACGGCGTCCTGCACTACGCGACGCCGCAGGCGGGCAACTTCACGCGGGCAATCGTGGCTTTCACCGCCGGAGCCGCCGCAACCCTCTCGATCAGCCTGTTCACCACGCCCCGCCCCGCCGCCGAATTAGTCGGTTACGTGTATTCGGAAACACCCCGCCCCGAAGCGGACGCCCACCGGCCCTGGTACGAGCGCCCCACCGTGCTGGCCGTCGTCATTATCATCTTTGTGGTGGCCCTCAATATCCTGGTCTGGTAGCTGGGTCTGGTAGCTGGGTTTGGGTATAACGGGAGCATTGGAGATCATTTGATGAGTCAAGAATTAAAACAAACCAAGCCGGACTTCCAAGTGACCATCGCGCATGACTGCTTATGGAGATAGCGCTGCTAATGTGTGAGATTTTGAAGACTGAAAGGGCGTCGAGCTTCCCCCTAGCTTGATCAGGGAGGAGCGATATACGCGGCTCAGGAACCTATCGCGGTTGTTTCAGGGTATACTCAGCAAGCTATGTGGCACCGACATTACAAGTGCATGACACTCCTCTTGGCGCTGCTCCTCGCGGCGTCCTCGTGGATGCCCATGCCTGGACGTGCCGAGGCGCAGATGCGCTGCGTGGGCGCTTCGCCGAACTCCGTACCCTGTGCGCGGACCGAACTGCCCGTCGCTGGTCTTACCCAAAAACAGGTGTACAGCAGGCTGATGTCCTGCTGCCGCTCCATGCGGGGCGGCTGCGCCATGGTGCGTGACTGCCCGATGCGGCCTTCCGCTCAAGCGGCGTCCCATCGCTCAAGCTTCTCGACCCGCCACTGCCTCATCACTATTCGCGTCTCCACTGTCCCCATGACGCTGGCCGCGCCCTGCGTCCGCTGGCTCCTGACCCCTTCCCCCGCTCTCGCTCCTCCATTGGCAGCACCCGCCGCCGTTCCCGCTCCCCGAACCGTTCGCGTCGCCTTCTGGACGTACATGCCCGCTCTGTCTCCACACTCTGCGCCCACCCTGCACGGCCTTCGTGCGCCTCCCGTTGCCTAACTCACCTTCCACACTCACGTCTGAAGCCCGCCGATACGTCGCGCCTGGCGGGACACGCTGAGTCGCCTCTTTACGCCTGCCCAGACCACGTCGGAGGAGGCGGACGGTCACGACCGCCGCTGCCCCCACACTACAACACCGAGGAGAACATCCGAATGAAGACACGAATCATGCTCGCAGGGCTAGTCATCGCTCTGCTCCCGATCACGGCTTTCGCCGCCCCCGCGAAGTCGCCGCATAAGGCCCCCGTCAAGAAGGCGGCTGCCGCGACCATGTACGAGTGCCAGAAATGCCACATGAAAGTCAGCGCGGCGGTCGCGAAAAAGGACCACTACACAGACCCGATGGATGGCGGCAAACTCGTTCCCGTGAAGGCCGCCGCAAAGCCCGCCGTGCCTAAGCCTGGAAAAATGACCATGCCAAAGGGCGCGATCAGCATGTAAAGATCGGCATGTAAACGATGGGGCGCAGGGCGTACTTCCGCCCCGCGCCCCTGCAAAGAATTGTTCCAAAGAATTGTCCGACATGAAAACATCGTTCTTAAAAAACCTGACTGCCCTTGCCGCTATCATCCTTGTATTCGTGGGCACCACCTGGGCCGTGCGCCGCTTCCACAAGCCAGGGCAGCTCGACGTGATCTCCGCCCAGGCCATGGACATGTCCCAGATGCGACCGCCGACTGGCGCGGCCCCCGTCGCCCTGGCCTCCGTGCGGCAGGGATCACTGGCAGATACCGTCACTTACACGGGTTCCGTGCTTGCCTACAATGAGCAGGACATTTCGCCCCGCATCACGGGCAAACTCGTCTCCCTGCCTGTCTATCCAGGAGATACCGTGCAGGCGGGGCAGGTCGTGGCCCAACTGGACACGGCGGAGGTCGGGGCCAAGGCGGACCAGGCAGTTCAAGAGGCGCGGCAAGCCCAGCTCGGAGCGCAGGTGGCGCACCTGACTCATCACCTGCACCACCAGGCGGCACTCGATCAGGCAACCGCCCAGGCAGAGGCCGCGCAGCAGGGCGTCTCGGATGCCCAGGCTGAGGCGCAGGCAGACCAGGATGCCATTGCCGACATGCAGGCAGGGGTGCAGAGCGCTCAGGCCAGCGCGAATTACTGGAAAACCGAGATTGTGCGGGAGAAGGGACTGGCCGATGCGGGCGCGGTGTCGCAGCAAGAGTACCAGAATGAGATGGCCCAAGCGCAGGCGGCAAATGCCGCTGTAAGCCAGGCCCAGGCCAAGGTCAGTCAGGCTCGCGCCACGGCGCAGTCGGCGCGGGCCAAGGTCCAGGTGGCGCGGCGTCAGGTGACGGCGGCGCAGGCGGGTGTGCGGATGGCCCAGGCAGACATCGCCGTCGCCCAGGGCCAGGCGGTGCAGGCTGAGGCGGGAGCATCGGCGGCGCAGGCGACGGCGCAGGTGGCAGTGGTTGAGCAGGGCTACAGCCGAATCACGTCGCCGTTTGGCGGCGTGGTGACGGCGCGGCCTGTTGCCCCAGGAACCTTAGTGCAGCCAGGCATGACTCTTCTGCGTATTGCGGAGATAGACCGCGTTCGGGTCCAGGCGCATGTCGCCGCCGGCGACCTCGTCGGCATCCACCCAGGCACGCCCGTTCTGGTCACGCTTCAGGGCAGTGATGTTCGCCCCTTAGAGGCGCGAGTCACCTCCGTTTTTCCTGCCGCGAGCGACGAGACGCGCACCGCCATTGTGGAAGCAGTCGTGCCGAACCCAGGTCATCGCCTCCTGCCAGGGGCGTTCGTGACCATGCAGATCACCAGCGGCACGGTCTCGGACAAACTGCTGGTCCCCGCATCGGCCATTCTGTCCGAGGGGGGTAATTCCACCGTCTGGACGGCAGCGGGAGGAGCGGCACCCAGTGCGGGCCAGGTCTATGAGTGCGTGATCTGCCATATCCACTACACGGCGGCGCAGGCGAAGAAGTTCCACTATGAAGACCCGATGGAGGGTGGCAAGCTCGTTCCACTGAAGAATGCGCTGTCCGCTGCTCCTACCACGAGACTGACCGTGCATCAGGTGTCCGTTCAGGTCGGAGCCAGCGACGGCACCTGGACCGAGGTATCTTCGAGCGCACTGAGCGAAGGCGCACGGGTGGTGACGCAGGGGCAGGCGGGGCTGACGGAGGGGGTACTGGTAGTGTCGGCGGCCTGGGGCACAGACGGACCGAAGAGCCTGCCGACGGCAGCGGAGGCCAACGCGGGCCAGACCCTTTACAAATGTCAGAAATGCGGCATGACGTTTTCGGAAGAGGATGCAAAGAAGCACAACTTCATTGACCCGATGGACGGCGGCAGGCTAGTCCCCGTCAAACCCGCTAGGGGCGACATGGCTGGCATGAAAATGTAGCCCAGCCAAGAGTCTGACACACGCTTCTTTGAAATCCGAACCATGACAGACATCAACGACAAACATACGAATCACACGAACGGCCATAGCCCCAACGGGACGGCTACGCGCGGCAGGCCGGTCATCCCTGGCGGCTTCAACATCTCGGCCTGGTCCATCGAGCACCCGTGGATCGTCATCTCTTTCTATGTTGCCGTAGTCTTGCTGGCGCTGGGGGCCGTGTTCGGCGGGGTGATGCCACGCCGCATGATGCCTTACGTTGAAAGCCCGCTGGTCGGCATTGTGACCATGCAGCCTGGACTGTCGGCGCAGGAGATGGAAACCTACATCTCCAAGCCCATCGAAGAGCGTATGACCGACATTCACGGCGCACGCTACATCCGCTCCACGTCCCAAGACGGCCTGAGCATCGTGTCGTTGGAGTTTCCCTATGGCACGGACATGAAGAAGGCAACGACCGATGTGCAGTCTGTGATGAACGCAGCGCAGGCCGATTTGCCGCAGACGGGGGCGAACCTCAAGCCAAGCTGGGTGCTGCCGATTGACCCGCTCAACATTCCCGTCCTCTCGGTCAGCGTCACAGGCGATGCGGACAAAGGGTGGACGCCGCTGGCCCTGCGCTCTTTCGCGGAAAACGAAGGCGTCGCCGCGCTGAAGCAGGTTCCCGACGTGCAAAACGTCGAAGTCTACGGCGGGCTGAAGCGTCAGTTGCGGGTCGTCGTCAATCGAGATAAGCTGGCCGCTTACGGCTACTCGATTTTGGACGTGCGCGACGCAGTTGACAAGAACAGCGTCGCCAAGCCCGCAGGCATTATCACGAGCGGCCCGAACGAGAGCATTATCCGTGTCGCGGACCTCGCCCAGAGCGCGGACGCCGTGGCGAACTACCCGCTCGGTGCGAAGAATGGGCAGGTCGTTTATCTCAAAGATGTCGCCTCGGTCACGGACAGCGCCCGCGAGCAGCGCAGCGGCTACAATTTCGTAGACGGGGAGCGCCATGAGATCGAAGGACTGGGCAACAGCGCTGTCGAGATGGCGGTGATCCAGAACCCCGCCGCCGGCTCGCCGCCCGTGATCGCCGAGGTGCAGAAGCAGATCGCCCAGCTCGAACAGGATCACCCTGGGCTGCATTTCCATGTCGCCTACGACAACGCCCACTTCGTGAACCTCTTGTTCCACAACACGGGCGAAGAACTGGCGCTGGCGATCCTGCTCTGCGGCCTGGCCGTTTTGTTCTTTCTAGGCAGCGGGCGGGCGACATTGATCTCGATCACGACCATCCCCGTCTCCATGGCGATGGCGATCCTGCTGATGGTCCCGTTCGGGTTCTCGCTGAACTCGTCCACCTTGATCGGCCTCCTGATCGCCATCGGACGGCTGGTAGACGACTCCGTGATCGACATCCATGCCGTCGAGCGGCACCTCAAGAGGGGCAAAGACCCGAAGGCAGCGACAGTGGACGGAATCACCGAGGTGCGGCTGGCCGTGGCCGCAAGTACCATCATGCTGGTGCTGGCCCTGTTGCCGCTGGTCTTCTGCGGGGGCATCACCCAGCTTATGTTTGTCGGGCTGGTGTACCCCATCATCTTTGGCCTCATCGCCTCGTTCTTCGTCTCGCTGACGCTGACGGCGCTGATGGCAGCGAAGCTGTTGAAGCCGCATCAGGAGGAGAGTACGCGGCGCAGCTTCTTGACGCAGCGTTTAGATCGCCTGGACGACCGCTACCAGGGCTTCGTGCGGACCCTGCTTCGCAACAAGTTCTCCGTGGTCGCCGCCGCCGTCTGCACCATCGTGATCGGATTTGGGTTTTATAATTTTATCGGGAGCGAGATGATGCCGCTGGCCGACGTGGGCCAGGCGTATGGGGTGCTGGAGATGCAGCCTGGTGCGAGCTACGCGCAGACCGAGGGGGCGACGAGCGCCCTGGAGCGGATCATGCTGCGTCACCCCGAAATCCAGAAGGTCTCCACCGAGGTCGGGGAAGAGCCTGGCGGCACTTATTTTACGGGCTATGCCATGAGTCAGGTCAACTCGGCAACGATAATGATCACGCTGTCCGATAAAGACGCGCGGAGCCGCACGGTCTGGCAGGTAATTGACGCTGTGCAGAAGGAGGCCCTGCATACGATCCCAAACATCAGGCGTCTCCAGATCAAAGAAATGGGCAGCGACGTGATGGCGTCCTCGGAAGCGCCCGTAACAATTCTTGTCTCGGGATCAGACCTGAACGTACTATCCAAGCTGGCAGGCCAGGTCGCGGACGTGGCCCGCCAGACGCCAGGAGCGTACCAGGTCAGTACGTCTTGGGCTGTCGAAAAGCCGTCCTACCGCCTGGAAGTGGACCCCCGCCTTGCGGCACAGATCGGTCTGACACCCGCCGACGTTGCCGATCAAGCCTACTACGCGATGGGCGGGGCGCTGACGGATGAGTTTTACCGCCTGCCGAACGTGCGGCAGGACACGATCAACATACGTTATCGGGGCGATCAGCGCAAGAGTGTCTACGACCTGATGCAGATGCCGATCACGGGCAAAAACGTTTCAGGGGATGGCGTTCAGGTGCCGCTCAAGACCCTGGCGACCGTCACGCCCGAGCTGGCCCCGACGCTCATTGAACATGACGGGCTGCGGCGCACCGTCTCCGTGCTGGCCTACTACCGCAAGGGAGGGCCGCCCTCGATGGACCTTGCGATGAACATCATCACGAAAGCCTCGTCCACCCTGAACTTCCCGCCAGGCTATTCGCTGGAGATGCGCGGGGACATGACCCAGATGATGGACAGCTTCGCCCGCCTCCTGCGGGGCCTTGAGATCGCGATCCTGCTGATTTTCCTGGTGCTGGTCGCCCAGTTCGGCGGGCCGCTCGCGCCCTTGCAGATGGTGCTCTCCATCCCGCTGGAACTGTCTGGTGTGTTCTTCGGCCTCTTCCTGGCGCACCAGGCATTCTCCAGCGTGTCCATCATGGCAGTTATCATCCTGACGGGGATGGACATCACGACGGCCATCCTCCTAATAGACCAGATCATGCGCCGCCGCCGTGAGCACCCCGAGATGCCCCGCGACGAGGCCATCGCGCTGGCCTGCCGTGACCGTCTACGTCCAATTATGATGACGGCGCTCATTACGGTGATCGTGATGCTGCCCGTGGCGCTCGCACCCAAGACAGGCATGGACGCTTACCAGCCTCTGGGAACCGTGATCGTCGCGGGACTGACGGTCGGGACGCTGCTGTCGCTGCTGGTCATCCCTGTCATGCACACCCTGGTGGATGACCTGGGGCGGTGGACGGCCAAGCGTCAGCGGCGGCCAGCCGAAGCTGAACTCGTGTCGCCTGCCGCCGTGAGTGCGGCGAGTATGGAGTCCTGACGATGCCGCGACTGACGCCTACCGAAAAAGGAACCCGCCCTTGAAAATCCGCCTGATTACCGTGGCCTTCGCCGTGGTCGCGTCAGCCTTGGCCTTCCTCCCTGGCGCGGCCCGTGTCTCCCACGCCCAGGGACCGCTCGACCCGCCGATCATCAACACACCGACGATGTCGCTGCGAGACGCGCTTCAGGTCGCCGCCCAAAACAATGTCACGCTGAAACAGATGCAGGCTGACGCAGACTCCGCCTCCGCTGCCACACGGTCAGCGAGGGCGCAGACTAAACCCAGCCTTTCCACCACCACCTATGGCACCGTCGGCGACTCGTCGAACATTCTGACCACCTCGCCAGGCGTGATGCCCCAGAACATCTTCGCCGTCCCGCCACGCGGCTTCGCCGATCAGAACCTGATGCTGATGGTGCCGCTCTTTACGGGCGGAAGGCAGGGCAGCAACATCACCGCCGCCCGCAAGCAGGGCGAGGCGGCCCAGCTCTCCGTCCAGGCGTCGCGCCTCACCGTGACTGAGAGGGTGATTGAAGATTACACGAGTGCCGCACTCCAGCAGACTCTTCTGAATGTGGCTGGGGCGCGGCTAACCGCCGAAAACGAGCAGGTTCGGATAACCCAAGAGAAGGTAACGGCGGGCAGGTCGGCCCCTGTGGACTTGCTGCGTGAGCAGGCAGAGCAGGCTGATGCGCGGCAGGCGCTGCTCACAGCCCAGAACAACACGGCCCTGGCGTTGGTCGACCTCAAGACGGCGCTGGGCGTGTCCCAGGAATCAAACATGGCCCTATCGGATAACCTGGATGGTCTCTCAGGAGCGATGGTGACGCCTCCCGCCACTCTTCAGGACGCTTTGAAGCAAGGTGACGCGCACCGCCCCGAACTGGCCGCGGCTCAGAGGCAGGTGGAAGCAGCCCAAGCGGGCGTGAGCGCCGCGCGAGGCGAGTACGCGCCGCAGGTGTACGGTGTGGCGATGGGGGACGCCATGACGGGCCAGGGCGTCGGGCGCACAGGGTATACGGTGGGGCTGACGGCAAGCCTCCCGCTCTACGATGGCGGGCAGCGGCGGGCGGACGTGGACGGGGCGAGTGCCAAACTGGATCGGGCAAGGGCGGACGCGCAGCAGGCACGGCAGCAGGTGGACCAGCAGGTGGCGACGGCCTGGCTGACGCTCCAGACAGCGACGGCGCAGGTGGAGGCGGCTGCGATAGGTGTAACAGCGGCGCAACAGGCTTATAACTTAGCCAACCTACGCTACAACGCAGGGAAATCGGTCACGGCGGAGCGGCTGGATTCGCTGGCGGCACTGGTGCGGGCACAAGGAACACTCGCCCAAGCAAAATCAAGTCTGATAGTGGCAAACACGAAGATGCAGGCGACGCTAGGCATCCTTCCATAGAACTGCGTCACAACGCGCAGAAAGTGCCATGATAACGCAGAAAGTGCCATGATAACAACGAGGATGCCTACAATGTCACCAGAGACTACAGATGGATATAGTGCTTGCCACTGGTGGTATTTAGAGGAGTTTTTTACTGGTCCGATTGCGCCTCAATCACGTCGCCCAGTTCGTTAATTGTCACGCGCGGCGTCGGTCTCAGTGGGACGTTCAGGTGGTATCGCCTGCCTCTCAGCTCCCCCGTGGCAGTCAGCGCTCCCTTTTCGACCAAGACGCCCAGGTCGCGCGTGGCCGTCGCCGATGCCGCCCCCGTGATAGAGGTATATTTGCTCGCGCTGAGACTGCCAGTGAAACTGCCTGGGCCTTCGCGAAACATGCGAAGCAAAGCCTTATCCTGCCGAGCATTCAACGTGCCGCGATATTTGTCGAAAAACTTGGCTTTGTCGAGTAGGGACTTTACCTGCGCCAGCGTGTGGTGCTGGGCCTCCAGCGTGATCCCTGCGAACCACACGAGCCAGTCGGTCACCTCGTTCGACTTGTTGGCGGCTTCCAGGGCTTCGTGATAGTTTTTTCGGCGGGCGAGGATCGTGGGCGAGAGGGCGAGGAGCATCGGTTGTCCCACGCCTTGCAGGAGAGCTTTCTCCGCCACCGCCCGCGACACGCGGCCATTTCCGTCCTCGAAAGGGTGGATGCTCACGAAGTAGAGGTGAGCGAGTCCCGCCCGCGTCAGTGGAGGCAGGGTTCTTTCCGTCCCGTTGAACCAGTTCAGGAACCCTGCCATTTCAGATGGAACCCGCGCCGACGGCGGCGCTTCGAAGTGAACCGTGGGCCTGTCGAGCTATCCAGATACCACCTGAATCGGTTCGGAGTGCGTGCGGTAACGCCCAAGGTCTGTCAAGTCCCGCCGCCCGTTCGTGATCATTTCATGCCAGGCAGACAGTGTTGCCTCCGTCAGAGGCGTGGCGAAATTCTGATAGGCGTTTACGGTCATCTCGGCGATTCCTTGCTCACCTGGCTGGACGCGCCGATGGTCGGAGGCAAGGCCAAGCTGCCGCTGAATCGAGGACTGGACGCTGAGGCGGTCCAGGGTCTCGCCCTCGATCTCGGAGGTGGTGAGCGCCCCTTCGCTCATCAGCTCGGCTGTAATAGTGTCTCGCTCCTCGGCCCTGAGCTGCTCGACAGGCGAGAGCGTCAGTCCGCCGCCGACGAGGAATCGCCGTTCTGCTTGCAAGAAGCGCGAGGCATCCCATCGGAAGTCGGGCCAGTCCTGTTTTTGCCAACTCCACATGATGAATAAAGACCTCAGTTATCCATCAAATTGTACCATTGTTTGATGAACAAGCCAGTAGATTATCAATCATGGCTCCAAACATTGAAAAGCTTTGATATTGAAAAGCTTTGATGTTGAAAAGCTTTGATGCGGACAGGTTCGCCTGCTAATCGCGGGGTATAACGAGAAGAGGGAGATTATTCAAGAATGAGCGAACAACCAGAGACGATAAAGCCAGACCTCAAAGTCACAATCGCCCATGATTACTTATGTCCGTGGTGCTGGGTCGGCTTCTTTCAGGCCCAAAAGCTGCGCGAGGAGTTCCCGCAGATCAAGCAAATCTGGCAGGGCTACGAGCTGCTGCCGGAAGAGCTAGGCCCGCTGCCGGAGTTCAATCCGCATCCGAAAGACCCGGACGCCCCGCCGTCACGCTTTGAGCTGTTCTCGTTGGCGGAAAACGCCCCCGTGCCCGAGGGCCGGACCATCGGCATTATCCGCACCCATAATGCTTTGGAAGGCGCAGCGTATGTCCAGGACAAAGCGCCTGAATTGTTCGACGCCTACAACGAAGCCGTCTACCGGGCCTTCTGGGAGCGCTCCGAAGACATCAGCGATCTGAATGTCCTGGGCAAACTGGCGGAAGGAGCCGGGCTGAATGAAGCGGTGTTTCTGGCGGCAATTTCCGGCAAAGAGTATTACAGCGAGATTGTCCGCTTTGACGACGACGCCTACGCCGCCGACATCACCCATGTCCCGACGTTTCTGTTTCGCGGCGAGCGCTGCGCCGAAGCCCCTTATGCGACGATCAAGGAACTCGCCGAGCGCTACTTAATCTGGTATGATAAGTAGCAGCAAAATCTTTGAGGCTTCAAGTTGAAACCTCAAACGCAGACCAAACCGGAGGGTAATCATGGAAGAAATGGAAATCGTGCCGACAGAGTTGCAACGGCATATTTATTCGATGCGCGGCCAGAGCGTCATGCTAGACAGTGACTTGGCAGCACTTTATGGAGTTCCAACAGGAACACTCAACCAAGCTGTCAAACGCAACAGTGAGCGCTTTCCTGATGATTTCATGTTCTTGTTGACTGCTGACGAAGTGAAATCTTTGCTATCACAAATTGTGATAGCAAACAGCAGTCGTGGTGGCCGTCATAATCCAACTTACTACGTCTTTACCGAGCAGGGCGTGGCGATGCTGTCAAGCGTTCTGCGGAGCGAGCGGGCGGTGCAGGTCAACATCGCCATCATGCGGGCGTTCGTGAGCTTGCGCGGGCTGCTGACCCAGGACAGCGATTTGGCCCGGCGCATCCTGCACTTAGAGGAGAAATATGACCGGCAGTTCGCCGCTGTCTTTGATGCCATCCGGCAGATGATTGAAGCGCCTGCCACGCCCGAGCCGCCGGAGCGGCGCATGGGATTTCGCGTCGGCGCTGAAGAAACGCAGGAGGAGACACCGTGAAGTTTGTTTGCTACAAAGAGTTTGATGACCCGCAGGAGCCGGTGATGCCGGGCGTCTTTCGCAGCGGAAAGATTTTGCCGCTGGTCCGCGCGGTCGCGGTCGCCGAGGCGCTGGCCCCGAAAGGCGTCTCGGTTCCGAGCGACCTGAACGCGGTCATGGCCCGGATGCAAAGCTATGTCGGCGTTGTACGCGATCTGGAAAAAGCGCGTGTGCTGGACAAGCTCTGGCTGGAAGCCGGGGTCATGACGCTTGCCCCCCTGCCCTCCCCGCACCGGATTCTTGCGATTGGGCGCAACTACAGCGAACACGCCAAAGAGCTGGGCAGCGAGGTCCCCGACGAGCCGATTGTGTTCCAGAAAGCATCCACCAGCGTAATCGCGTCAGGCCAGCCGATTGTTCTGCCGCAGGGCATCGGGCGCGTGGACTTTGAGGGAGAGCTGGCGGTTGTCATCGGCACCGGTGGGCGCAACATCGCGGAAGCCGAGGCCCTATCGCATGTCGCGGGATACACGCTCATTAACGATGTGACGGCGCGGGACGTGCAGAAGCGGGCCATCGGGAAGAGCCTGCCCTGGTTCCTGTCCAAAAGCTACGACACATTCGGCCCGCTCGGCCCCTGCATTGTCACGCCCGACGAAGTCCCGAACCCGCAGAACCTTCTGCTGACCCTGAGCGTCAACGGCGAAGTCAAGCAGGAAACAAACACGTCCGAGATGCTGTTTTCGATCCCGACTCTGATTGCCTATTTATCCCGGCAGATTGCGCTGCATCCCGGCGACGTGATCGCCACCGGCACCCCGCCCGGCGTCGGCCCCATTCATCCCGGCGATTTAGTTGAAGTCCGTATCGCCGAGATCGGCACACTGGAAAACCCCGTTATCGGCGAAGACGAGGTTTTTTGACGTAAGAGACTGTATAAAAAGCTTCTCCCATTCCCCTGCCCTGAACGGCAGGGCTTTGGAAAAGCAAGTCCCCGCCTGCGCGGGCAAAAGAAGTGGTTGGAGTCTTCGCCCGCTCTTATATCTTCCTCTTAATCTTCGCCCGCGCAGGCGGGGGCTTGCCTTCCTAAAGCGCGGGGGTTCAGCCCCGTGTTTCCGGCTTCGATACAGTCTCTAAGGTTCTAAAGATGTGCGGCGAGATACTCCACAAATTGGTCCTGCACGGTGCCTGCCGAGCGGGCGTTGCCGGGGAAGTTGTTCATCAGCAGCGAGAAAACGTAAAGCTGGCCGCTGCGGCCTGTCACGTAGCCGGACAGAGCACGGGCCTGGCTCAGCGTGCCGGTCTTGGCGTGGACGTTGTTCTGGGCAGGCGTTCCGATCATGCGGCTCTTGAGCGTGCCATCCACGCCGGCAATCGGCAGAGAAGCGTAGTACAGCGGCCAGTTTTTCTCGCGGTGCATCCCCAGCAGAAGCTGCGCGACGGCCCGCGCCGTGACAAAGTTGCGCCGCCCTACCCCGCAGCCGTCTACCAGCGCGATTGCGCCGGTGTCAACGCCCAAACTGTGAAAGAACGGCGTTTCGCGCAGATGCCCGGCATCATAGGTTCCTGCTCTGTCCAGCAGCCGCACTAAAGACTCCGCCAGCAGATTGTCGCTCGGCTTGTTCATGCGGACAATATATTCGGAAAGCGGCAGACTGGGATGCGACGCCAGCAGGGCGGCGTTTGGCGGTGTAGAACCGTCAGACGCTGGCCTGGTGACAGCAATGCCGCGTCGTATCAGCGCCACCCGCAGCAGTGTGGCCGCAAAAAGAGGCGGGTTCTGCACCGGGACTTTCTGCGTCAGCGTCTGCCCCAGCGGCAGGGTTCCAGCAATCTTGAACTCGTTCTTGTCCCAGGTCTTGGATGCAGTGCAGGTGTCGGCAGCCTCTTTTGCGGCAGTCTGCGCCGTGACGGTCAGGGGCACGTAATTGGTCGGCGGGTCAAGCACCACTGAGACCGGGTCGCCTGGCGCGTGGCCCGGCACGGCGCGGACTTCCAGAACGCCTTCACCCACTTCCAGCGCTGAGATCTGCGGAAACTCCTCGTCGCTGAAGTCGTCCCATTCCCAGCCGAAACCGTATGGCCCGTCGGCGAAGCGCGTACCGTCGCCGACAACATTTCCTTCAATGCGCTTCACTCCGGCCAGCGCCAGCGCAGCCGCCATCGTGTCCAAGTCTGCCAGTGACAGCAGGCCGTCGCCGCCGCCGCGCAGGTAAACGTCGCCTGCGATTGTTCCACTGGCGTCAGGCTTAGCCGCCGCAAGAATGTCCGTGTGGACCCGGAAGTTTGCTCCGAGCAGCTCCAGCGCGGCAGCGGACGTGAACAGCTTGCGGTTGGATGCCGGCAGCAGGCGCAGGTCGGCATCATGGGCGTAGAGGGTCTTGCCGTCACGGACGCGGCAGACAATCGCGCCGGTGACGCCGCCTCTCAGCGTCGGCGCGTTCAGGATTTTGTCGAGGGCCGGGGCAAGAGGAGCCTGGGCGTGGGCAGGAGGGAGAAGCAGGAAAAGGAGTGCGAGGGAGTAAAGAGCGTGGGAGTGAAATCCTACGCTGTGGGGCGAAGCGCCATATACGCAGTAATGCCGCAGGCATAGTCTCCACCTGCGTGGAGAAAGAGCAGATTGTGTCTGTTGCCTTGTTCTTCGTCCGCGAAGGCGGACGACTGGCGTCTGCGCCGCGCCGCGTAGAACTTCAGTTCCACGCTTCTTTCCATGCGCTTTTCGCATACTCACATCACTCATAACACAATTATAGCAGGAATACGCCCGCCTTCCCCCGAACTAGACACCTGTGACACAAACTCAAAAATTACTTGGCGCAATCTTTGACTGCGACGGCCTGCTGGCCGATACCGAAACGCCCGACTATGACGCCTGGCGAGAAATCTACGAGGAGCAGGGCCTGGCGCTGCCGGTTGAGACCTGGGCGCAGAGCATCGGCACGGCCAAAGGCCAGAGCCTGAACGACTGGCACACGCCACTGGCTGCCGTGATCGGGCCGGGCTACGATCCCGAAGCCGTTCAAGCGCGGCGGCGAAACTTCTACCAGAATGCTATCGGCAGGCTGACCCCAATGCCGGGCGTTCTGGCGGTGCTGGACGCTTTAGACGAGGCGCAGATCCCGTGTGCAGTTGCCTCGAACTCCGATCGGGGCTGGGTGGACCGCGTTTTGGACATTACAGGTCTGACTTCGCGGTTTCAGACCATCGCGACCGCCGACGAAGTGGAGCATCCGAAGCCCGCGCCCGACGTTTACCTGCTGGCCGCCGAGCGTCTGGGAGTCCCGCCACAGCACTGCGCGGCGTTTGAGGACTCCCCGCGCGGCCTTGCCGCCGCCCATGCCGCCGGCATGTTCACCGTCGCCGTGCCGACGGCTCTGACCCGCCACTTCGCCTTTGAGCAGGCGCATCATATTGTGGAGAGCCTGGAGCGTTTAGCACTGGACGACCTATCCCGATGACACCACAAGAGACGGTACTCGCGCTGACGCGCCATATTCGGGATACAGTGCGGCCTCATCTGGGAGCCTGGCAGGGACGCGAGGTGTCCGGCACAGCGGCCTCGGGCGACGCCACATTTGCGATTGATGAGATCGCCGAAGAAGCGATTGTTTCGTTTATTGAGCGCGAGAAGCTATCCATCGCGTACTACTCCGAAGACAAAGGGCTGCGGGAGTTTGGCGCGTCGCCGGAAGCCGTGCTGGTCATTGATCCGATAGACGGCACACGCCCAGCGATGGCGGGCTTTGAGCAGTGCGTTGTCTCCGTCGCTTGGGCCGACTACACACCCGAAGTCACGATGGCGGATGTTCGCTTCGGCTGCATCGGGGAGATCAAGCAGGATGACTTGTTCTGGGCCGAGCGCGGCCACGGTGCCCACTGGGCTGGGCCGGACGGCACGGAGTGTGCCCCGCGCCTCTTGCCGGTGACGGAAGTTCGTAAAGCGCCGCTGTCGTTTGAGGTCGTGGCGCGTCCATTTGAGTGGATCGGCCTCGCACTCGGGGAGATCGTGGATGCTTCTTCCATGACTGGCGGCTGCTTTTTGTTTAACTCGACGGCGTTCTCCCTGACGCGCTTGATGACGGGTCAGCTTGCGGCGACGATGGACATCGGCAACCGCATTCTGCGGGACTATCCGGCGTCACGGGAGCGCTTCCTAGAACTTGGCCTGGGCAAGCCGATTGGCCTGTTCCCGTATGACATTGCGGCGGCGGCGCTGATCGCTCAGGAAGCAGGAGCCGTCGTCACCGATGCTTACGGGCGGTCGTTGGGCAGTACCAAGCTGCTGGACACGACGGAGCCAAACTTGCAGTCTATTTTGGGGGCATCCAACCCGGCGCTGCACGAAACGCTGCTGGCCGCGCTGGACCGGGGCATCACGAAATTGAGTTTGTGAATGTTGAGTTTGTAGATAGGAAGAACGCATGAGCAAGGCACGAACTGGATGGATCTGGCTGGGCGCAGGACTGGCGGCAGCGTATTGGGGCTGGTCGAACCGGCGATTGTTTACCATAAGCGACATCACGACCGGCGAAAGCGCGGCGTACCCGACCTTGCGGTCGCGCGTCTACTATGCAGACATCAGCCGGGCGATGGCGGCGGCAGAGAAGGCACTGACTCGCCTGCCGGGCTGGGAGATGCTGTCGCGGGACGCCGAAAATGACATTCTCGAAGCCGCGATGTCTTCGGGTCTTGGGACAGATGACGTCACGGCGTACTTCTTTGACCTCGGCCACGGCCAGACGCGGGTGACGCTCCGTTCGCGTTCCCGCGCCGGCTTCGGCGACTTTGGGCGCAACGCTGCCCATATCCGTCAGCTTCAGACCGCAATGGATGCCCGGCTCAACACCGAAGCGGCGTTTTAAGACCCTTGAGACAGCTTCAAGAGCGACTGCGAGGCGGCGTACTGCACCTGCGGGTTGGTGCTTTTGGACAGCCCTTGCAGCGCAGACACCACGGCGTCGGACTTGCTGCCGATCTCGCCGAGCGTCACCGCCGCCCAGGTCTGGGTCGGCGCATTGCCGGTGGCAATGGATCGGGTTAGACGCGGGACAACGTCCGACTCAGCCAATGCGCCCATCCGGGACAGCGTCTCGGCGGCGTTGAAGGGGGCCGGTGTCGGCCCGGACAGCGCGGCGACCAGCGCCGGGATGGCGAGCTTTGCGAGCGCCGGGGTCAGCAGGCCGGTCTGAGCGGCGGCGGCAACCGTGCCGTCCGGGTCACTCAGGGCCTGCACCAGCGTGGGAACGACGGACGGACTGCCGCTGCGCCCGAGGCCGACCACGGCGCTTTCGCGCACACTTGGCGGCGTGGCCGGCGCGTGGAACGCGCTTTGGAGCGCCGACAGCGCTGGCGCAGTGCCGATCCCGCCGAGCGCCTGCGCCGCGCCGGCGCGTTTTGCGGTGTCTCCTGCCGCCAAAGCCGCCGTCAGCGGGCCGACGGCTGCCGTGCCGGACGATTGCAGGCCGGTTTCCGCCGAACCCCGCACCTGCGCGTCAAAATCTCCCAGTCCCGAAACAAGGGCGGCAATCGCCGCCGGACTGCCGCTTTGCCCCAGCGCAAGCGCCGCCTGAGAACGCGATTCGCTGGCTGCGGTCGTATCGCTGAGAATTCCGCGCAGCGCCGGCTCCGCCTTCTGGACCTCCGGCAGAACGGCAGAGGCGGCGGTCAGCGCGGTTTGAGCGGATGTCTTTGCGGCCGGGTCTTTCGCGGCGGCAAGGGCAGTTTTAGCGGTCTGCACCCCGGTGTAAGCCGCCAGCACGGTGTCGGCAAGCGCGACTTGGGCTAAACGCTGTACGGACGGCTGACTGGGCTGACCGGCGATCTTGATGAGTTCCGGGACGCTGGATGGCACGGCGATCTGGTCCAGCACACCGACCATCTGCTGCCGGAAGGCGATGTCCGACTGGGACGGGTCTTCCAGATGCGCGACGACCAGCGGGACCGAGGGCGCACCGATTTTTTGCAGGGCGCTGATGGCCGAGTCCTGCGAGGCGGTGCTGAGCAACACGGCGTTCACTGCCGACGCGGTCTTGTCGCCGCCGATTTTGCCAAGCACATCCACCGCCGCGCCCCGGATGTCCGGGTCGCCGTTGGAAAGCCGCTGGATGACGGCGTTCAAATTGGCGTCGTTTTTGCTGCCGAGCGCCGTCAGCCCGGTTTCGGCGGACGCTTTCACGTCGGCATTGGCGTCTTTGCAGATCAAGAACAGCGTGTCAAACGCTTCGGCGGGCGCGATTTTCCCGTCGGCGCTGAGGCGATCAACCGACGCCACCGCGTTTTTGCGGATCAGCAGGCTGCGCTGGTTGCTCGAGCTGGTCACATCTTCATCGGGGTTCTGCGTGTTAATCAGCACGTCCACGAGCCGCCCCTGCACCAGCCCGGCCACTGCCGCGTCGCAGTCTGCGGGTGTGCCGGTCGCAAGCGTTGTTTCCAGCGCTTTTTGACGGGCATGGTTGTAGCTGACATAGCTGTAAATGCCGAGCACCAGCACGGCGATAATCAGCGCGGCCCGGAGGCGGGCCTGTAAAAAAGCAGCAATTTGACTCATAAAGCTCCTCACACTAGGCTTATCTTAAAGGATTTGCCGGCATTTGTCAAGCCTGAAGCCGCCGCAGACAGGAGAAGCCAGCCCCCGCGCCGAATAGGCGAATTATGACACGCATCGCGATTTTACTTTCCGGCCGGCACGGGCGCGGCAGCAACATGCAGGCCATCGCCGCCGCCTGCGCGTCGGGGCAAATCAGCGGCCAAGTGGCCGTGGTGATTGGTAATGCCGCCGATTCCCCTGCGCTTGCCCGCGCCCGCGAGATTGGCCTGCCGACCCAGGCGATTCCCTACCGGGGGATTACGTCGCGGATCGGGGAAGGGTTTTATTCCGACGCCCTGCGGCTGGCCTTAGACAACGCGCAGACCGACTTGGTCTGCCTGGCGGGCTACATGCGAATCGTCCCGGATACGGTCGTGGCCGAGTATCCGGGCCGAATGATGAACATTCACGCCGCCCTGCTGCCGGCCTTCGGCGGTCAGGGCATGTACGGTCACCATATCCATGAAGCCGTGCTTGCTTACGGGGCGAAAGTCTCCGGCTGCACCGTGCATTTCGTGGACGAGCATTACGACACCGGCCCGATCATCTTGCAGTCTGCCGTTCCCGTGGAAGAAAACGACACCCCGGAAACGCTCGCCGCCCGCGTTCTGGCCACCGAACACGAAACTTACCCCCGCGCCGTCGCCCTGTTCGCCGCCGGCCGCTTGTCGCTTGAGGGGAGAAGAGTAAGAGTTTTAGAGGTCCCCTCCCTGCTCGCTTAGGCTCACTTTCCCTCCCCTGTTAGGGGAGGGCCTCAGAGGACAATACTCGAAGCGGCAATGCTCATGGCGTCGACACGAAATCCGAAAGCCCTCCCCTAACAGGGGAGGGAAAGTGAGCCTAAGCGAGCAGGGAGGGGTTCTTCACCACGCCGTCAATCGCTTTGGCCGTCGTCAGCAGGGCTAGTAGCTGGGACAGGGGCAGCATGGTGGCGGCGTCGGACAGGGCCTGCGCGGGATTGGGATGAACTTCCAGAAATAGCGCGTCTACACCGGCGGCGACGGCGGCGCGGAGCAGCGTGGGGATGAACTCGCGCTGGCCGCCGCTAGTTGTCCCTTGCCCGCCCGGCTGCTGGACCGAATGCGTCGCATCAAAGACCACGGGGCAGCCGAGCGCCCGCATCGCCGGCAGCGAGCGCATGTCTACGACAAGCGTGTTGTAGCCGAAGCTCGCGCCGCGCTCCGTCAAGAGCAGGTTTTTGTTGCCGGTTCCCGCGATCTTTTCCACGACGTTTTTCATGTCCCACGGGGCGAGAAACTGGCCTTTTTTGACATTGACGACGCGCCCGCTTTCGCCTGCCGCAAGCAAGAGGTCGGTCTGGCGGGACAGGAACGCCGGGATTTGCAGCACGTCCACCACTTCCGAGACCGGCCCAATCTGCCAGGTTTCATGCACGTCGGTCAGCACCGGAACGCCGAACTCGGCTTTAATCGCCGCCAGCACTTCCAAGCCCTTGTCTAAGCCCTCGCCCCGGAACGACCCCGACGACGTGCGGTTTGCTTTGTCAAACGACGCCTTAAAGATGTAGGGCAGGCCAAGCGCTTCGCAGACGGCTTTGGCCTGCGTCGCCACTTCGCGGCACAGGTCTAACGACTCAATGACGCAGGGGCCGGCGATGACGGCAAGCGGTTGTCCTTCGCCAATGACATAATTCGGGTAGCCGGGCAGAGTTACGTTTTGCATTATCTTCTCCAAAGTGCTTCCAGCGCTTCTAATACCTGGTTCGGGGTGACGGCACGCTGGCAGCGCAGATGATCCGAACCGCGCAGCGGGCAGCGCTCTTTGTAGCAGGGCGCACAGGGAACGGCGTCGTCAAACAGCAGGACGTTCGGGCCAAGCAGCGGCGCATTGTCGCCGGGCCGTGACCCGCCGTAGATGCCGACCAGCGGCGTTTCCAGCGCCGACGCCAGGTGCAGCGCCACCGTGTCGCCGGTGACGACCGCCGACGCCTGACTGATCAGTGCCGCCAGCATGCCGACATCCTCAAAGCGCCCGGCGGCGGCAACCGGCGGGCGCGTTCCCGGCGGCAGAAGGGCGCATATCTTCTCGGCCAAGACCGCTTCTTTGGGACTGCCCGTGAGCACGACGTTGAAGCGCGGCGTCAGCCTGGCAGCGAGCGCGGCAAAGTGTTCGGGCAGCCAAGACTTCGGCTCCTGACTCGTGCCGGGATGCAGCACCACCAGCGGCAAGCTCGAGTCATAGTTGTTGGTAGAGGCGAGAAACGCCGACGCTTCGGCGCTTGCGCCCGGCAGGACTTCGTACTGCATCTGCCGACTGAACGGCCCCGGCAGGCCCAGCGCTTTGACGCCTTCTAAATAGTAGTCCGTGTTATGTCCTGCTGTTTTCGGCACAGTATAAGTATACAAGCGGCGCAGGAGGGACGGCTTTTCTGTGTGGAACAGGCCGACGCGCACGGGAGCCTGACACAGAATGCGCGTCCACCACAAATCCGCGTGGCAGTTAATCACGGCGTCAAAGTTTTTGCGCTTCAGCGACCGCTGCCAATACCGGGCTTCCTTTAGCCAGCCGGCGACCTGCCCTTTCCGCAGACGCCGCCGCCAGAAGCCGGAGTCAATGCGGATAACGTCAATCCCCGGCTGCCCTTCCAGCAAATCCGCGTTCAAAAGGTCTGCCAGCCACGAGATTTCGATGCCCGGATACTGCGCCTGCAAGGCAGACACCAGCGGCGTCGCCATCAGCAGGTCGCCCAGCGCCCAGAGCTTGATAATCAAAACGCGCTTCATGCCGCCGGTCTCAGCAGTTTGCCAGCCGCAGTCAGTGTTTCCTCCACGCTGATAAGCTTCAAGCAGCGCAGCGTGTTTTCACCGGATTGAGTGCAAAAGTCTTTGTCGCAGGGGCCACATGGCACGGCATGAGCGAGGCACAGACCGCGTCCGGCTTGCGGCGCTCGGCTTAAAGTGGGCGTTGAACCAAAGAGCGCAAGATAAGGCGTCCCGACAGCGGCGGCGACATGCATTGGGCCGGTATCCCCGCAAACAATCAAAGAAGCACGGGCAAGAAGCGCGGCCATCTGCCGAAACGTCAGCACGCCCAATGCCAGCAGCGGCGGGGTCTGCATCCGGGCGGCGATCCTGCTGACTACCTCTCGCTCTTTCGGGTTAGGGCTGGAAATCAGCGCGACCCGGTATCCAGACTGCGCCAGCGCGTCGCCAAGCTGCACATAGCGCTCGGCAGGCCAGTTGCGCGTTTCTGAAGTCGTCACAGCGGAAAGGACAACAAAAGGCTGGTCTTTGGAATGCCCTTGCTGCTCAAGCAAGGCGTCTGCGGCTTGGGCATCTTCGGCTGTGAACCCTAAAACCAACTGCTTGCTGACGGCGGCTGATAAACCGAGCGACGCAAGAGGCGTAAGATACTGGTCTGTCCGGTGCGCGGGTAGGACTTCTTTCCGATGAACATGAGTATAAAATTGCTCTCGTCCCGGCTTGGTCTCAAAGACGCCGATGGAGACTGCCGCACCGGTTGCGGCGGGAAGAGAACGCCATTTTTCAGGGTGCATTGAAATCAAAACGTCAAAACTGCGCCGGCGAAGCTGCCGCCGGAACTTCCATGCCTGAACAAGCCAGCGCGTCCCAAGCCGCCGTTTTGGAATATCAAGCCACTTTTTCCAGCGCCCCGGCAGTAAGTCCTGCCAGTAGGAGCCTTCCCAGACAAGGATTTCGTCAATGTCTGGATTTGCGTCAACGGCCTGGAGATACTTGCGCTCCACCATCCAAGTGATGTACGCTTCGGGATACGCATCGCGAAGCGCCCGGACAAGAGGAGATGCCATGATGCAGTCGCCATAAGCAAGCAGCTTCACCAGCAAAATGCGCTTTGACGCTTTTTCGCGCGGCACCGGGCAGCGTCTGATTTCGGCATTGACGGGTGACAGCGGTGTGATAAAGCTCGGAAAGGCTCCGTCCACGGGGGTACGCCTCACTTCAAGCCTCTCAGCAGCAGCTCTGCCGCCGCAAGTGCTTCGCCAACCGTAATCAGCTTCAAGCAGCGCAGAATGTTTTCGTCTATCTGGTTGCAGAACTGCTTGTCGCAGGGACCGCAGGGGACGGGGTGCATCAGGGATATTCCCCGCCCGGCTTGCGGGGCGCGGCCTTGTACCGGCGTCGGACCAAACAGCGCGAGGTACGGTGTCCCGACAGCGGCGGCAACGTGCATTGGCCCGGTGTCGCCGCTGACGACCAAAGACGCGCGAACAATGAGCGCGGCTATTCGCCGAAATGTCAGCGTTCCGGACGCGGTAATCGGAGGCGTCTGCATCTGGGCGGCAATCGCCCCAACGGCGGCCTGTTCTTTAGGATTGGGGCTGCCGATCACGACAATGCGCTGCCCCTGCGCTGCCAGCTCATCGCCAAGCTGAATATAACGCTCGGCGGGCCAGTTGCGGGATTCCCACGTCGTCATCGGGGCCAGCACGATAAAAGGCTGGTCTTTGAAGTGCTCGTGCTGTTTTAAGAAGTCTTTTGCGGCTTTGGCGTCTTCTGCCGTAAACCCCAGCACCATCTGTTTGTCTGTTGACAGTGGCAATCCCAGCGCTTGAAGCGGCAGCAGATACTGGTCCGTGCGATGCTCCGGCAGATCGCCGTAGGTGTAGGCATACTTGTAGCGCTTGGCGTAGGGGCTGGTCTGGGCTTCACCGCTGAACTGCCGAAACGTGTCAAACACGCCAATCGTTGCCTTCGCGCCGGTTCCAGGAAGCAAAGTCGGCCATTCTTCCGGTTGAAACGAGATCAGCGTGTCGTAATGACGCCCGCGCAGTTCCGCGCCCATTCGGAGCGCCTGAACCAGCCAGCGGAGACCAAGCACACGCTTGGGGGCTAAGATGTCCAGGCCGCGCGTCCGAATCATACTGCGCCAGTACCGGCTATCCCAAACAAGAACCTCATCTATATGTGGGTTAGCAATGATCGAGTCAACAGAGCTATACTCGACCGCCCAGGTCAAATGAGCATCCGGGTAAGCGCGGCGCAGAGCAGACAAAAACGGCGTCGCCATCAGAATATCGCCGTGCGAACCCAGGCGAACAATGAGGATACGCTGGGATGCGGCTTGTGGAGAGACAGAACACCGCTGAACGGAGAGATTGCAGGGAGTCAGCGGCGCAATAAATCGAGGATAGCCCATAAGCTCAAGTGTGAATACTGCGTCAGGACGCCATGACTTTTTGGAGCGCACTCGCCCCCCGAGCGCTTGCGTATTCACGCTGGTACAGGGCTTCAATCTTGTCGGTCATCACACGCAGGGAGAACAGCTCTTCAACGCGCTCTTTGCCCGCCGCGCCGAGCCGCTTTCTGAGAAACGCATCGCCGGCAAGCCGCGCTAAAGCCTCGGCCAGCGCGTCCGAGTCGAACGGCGGCACCAGAAAGCCGGTCTCGTCGTCCAGCACCATTTCGGGCGTTCCACCCGCGCGGGTGCCGATGATCGGCTTTGCCAGGGCCATGCCCTGCTGCACGACTGCCGAACAAGGCTCGTTCCATGTAGACGGCACGGTCACGACATCTAACGCATTGATGACGTTGTTGACGTCGTCCCGAAAGCCTGTAAAGAACACTTTGTCCGTCAGGCCCATTTTCGCGGCAGTATCGCGGATGAGTTCTTCCTCCGGGCCGTTGCCGACAATCACCAGAGACAGCGGGTAACGCGCATGGACTTTCTGGAAGGCTGCCAGAAGCACGGCATGGCCTTTCTCCGGGGCGATGCGCCCGACAATTCCAACGGCGACGCTATCTTCGGGGATGTCCAGCCCGGCCCGCACGTCCCGGCGGTCTTCCGTAATCTTCGCAAATGCTTCCACGTTGGTGCCGTGGTGGATGACTTCAATCTTGTTTGGCGGAACACTGGCTTTAATTAGCGTCTCACGAACGGAGTTGGACACCGTCACTAAGCGCGTATACAAAAAGCGGCTGTACAGCCACGAGCCGACCCGGCTCTTGAAGGGGTACGGCATGTGCCGGGACATAATCCGCACGGGAATATGCTCACGCAGGGCGGCGTAGCCCGGCACGACAATGTCCGACGACCAGTGAACGTGGACCACATCGGTCTTGTGCTCCCGCAGGAACTGGCGCAGCACCCCAAAGTCCTGCCAGTCGTGCTGGTTCATCACGCGGATCGGCACCGTCGGCAGGCCCATCGCCGTCGCCCGCTCCTCGACCCAGCGCCCTGGGCGGCAGGCCACGGTAACGTCGTAGCCACGCAGGCGAAGCTGCTCCGACAGGTTCAAGATATGCAGCTCGGTCCCGCCCCACGAAGGGAAACCGGTCGCCACTTGCAGCACGGAAAGAGACATAGTCTACGTTCGCTCCTCTTTGTTGCCATAAGCGGCACAGACACGCGCGATAATGTTTGTTGTAGAACGCCCTGCTATCAGCGACAAAATCCGCACATCGCCGCCGTAGCCGCGCACGACTGCCGCTTCCGGCAAGTCGGCTTCGCTGTAATCGCCACCTTTGACATAAATCGCCGGTCGGACCAGCTCAATCAGCGGGACCGGAGTGCGGGTCTCAAACGCCGCGACATAATCCACGCAACACAAAGACGCCAGCATTTCCATCCGCTCCGCCAGCGGCACAATCGGGCGTTGGGGGTCTTTGAAGCCGCGCACGGACTCGTCGGAGTTCACGGCAATGACCAGTGCATCACCCAGCGCCCGCGCTTCGGCGAGGTACCGGGCGTGACCGACATGTAGAAGATCAAACACGCCATTTGTCAGCACCACGCGCTCGCCCGCCGCCTGCCGCGCCGAAACGATTTCCGCAAGCGCGTCTGCACTCGAAATCTTAGAAGCTGATGACGGGAAGGGCAATGCCACGCGGCGCTCTTTCTGTTTGGCCGAGCCGTTCTCCGACAGCGGCGATGACATCTATGACGGTCAGATTGCTCATGCAGAGCATGTCGCCCCGGCGGCAGATGCGGTCCCGGCAGGGAACACAGGAGAGCGTCCGGTCTATCAGGACCGTGCTGTTCTCGGTCAATGGCCCCGTCCGGTCCGGGTCCGCCGCGCCGGACAGCACGACCAGCGGCGTCCCGAGCGCCGCCCCAATGTGCATCGGGCCGGTGTCGCAGGTCAGGAGCGTGTCCGCGCGGGCCAGCAGCGCCCCGAACTCTTTGACCGACAACTGCCCTGCAAGGTTCAAAATACGCGGGTCGAACGCTGCCAGTTCCCGCGCCAGCCCCACTTCATCCAGCCCGTCCATCACAGTTTTAAACGACGATGGCGCACCGGTCAGCGCCACTTTCACGCCCGGCTGGCCGGCCCAGAACGCCGCGACTTTCCCAAACCGCTCCTGCGGCCAGCGGTTCAGCGGGCGCGATGCCGCCGGGTTGATCACCAGCAGCCTGTCGCTCGCCGCAACGCCTAGCTCCGCCAGCAAAGCCGCGACGCGCTCGTGCGCTGCGTCGGGAACATAGAAGTCCATCGCCCGGTCCGTGACTGGTCCAATCCCGAGCGGCAAAAGCTCTTTTGCGAAGTCATCCACCGCATGAGCCACGCGCCCAGTGTCAGCCCGAACTTCCATGCGCTTCTCAAATGTCAGCTTTGTTTTCGCCCCGCTTGCCGCCGCCATCAGATATGACTTTGCGCTCGGGTGCAGATTAACCACTAAATCATAGCGCCGCCGGGCGATTTTGGCGAGAAACGGCAGAAAATGGTCTAAGCGCGAGTCGACGCCGCGCTTATCGAACGTCAAAATATCACGCACGTCGGGATGCCCTGTCAGTGCATCCGTCATGCCGCCGCCAACCACAAAGTCAACCTCAATGCCCGGAAACGCCGCCCGCAGCGCCCGCACGGACGGCGTCGCCAGCAGAATATCGCCCATGCCGCCGAACCGGATAAACAAAGCACGCTTGTATGTCTGACGCACAGGGCGCTTAGATTGAGTCATAAACCGCAATGCCACATCATTCGCAATTTGTAGGGGCACTGCTTGCTGCGCCCTCCTGTAATTGCTTCTCATGCTGCCGCCGAGACTTCTGCCAGCCAGTTAGCCAGTCTCCAAACGCTCCAGACAGCAGTATCACGCTGAAAATCCACCAATCTAAGCTCGCGCCCAGAAAGCGACCTGCCAGCAAATTTAGCCCAGCCAGCAGCAGCCATATTGAGCCGTATGCAAACACAGTTACCAGAAGACGCCGTTTCATCTTGATGCTCCTGTCAGGCACATGAGGCAGGAGGGCGCAGCAAGCAGCGCCCCTACGGGTTCCGGAAAGAAAAGATTATACCGAATTTTGGGCCAGTGGCGCAAGAGAACCGAGCAAAGCCTGAGCCGCGGCCAGCACGTCATTCGCATTGATAAAGGCCATCGTGCCGTCGGGAGACTCTAAAACGCGGTGGCACGGGCCGTAGTTGCCCCACTTGCGCGGGTTCGTCGGCCCGAACAGCGCAACGGTCGGAACCCCAAGCGCGACGGCAGAGTGCATAATCGCCGTATCGTTGCCGAGGAACAGCCCAAGCTGCGAGACAAGCGCCAAAGAGCCGCGCAGATCGCATGACCCGGCGAACGAAACCATCCGCGCCTGCGTCCGAGGATCGCAGTGGGCCAGCATTTCTTTGGTCGCGTCCTGCTCGTCCGGCCCGCCGATGAGCGCCAAACGCAAGTCCGGGTTCTCGCGGACTAAAGCGTCTGCGATCTGGGCGAAGCCCGACGCGCTCCAGCGCTTTCGCGGCTGGCTCGCGCCCGGCTGAATGCCGACAAGTCTTTCACACGGCACCCGTTCACCCCAGGCTTCCCGCAGATGCTCCTGCGCCCGCGCTGTTTCGTCGGCGCTGATCCAAAGCTCCAGTGCCGGGTTGATGGGCGCGTCCGGCGCGACGGCCCGCAGGACATCAAAATAGCAGGCGATCTCACTTTTTTCCCGGTCGTAATCCACCTGGCAGTTTAAGAGTGGCCCGCGCCCTTCCGACCGGAAGCCGGCACGGGTCTGGATGCTGCCGAGCCAGGATGTCAGCGCTGAGTGGAACGACCGGTTCAGCGCTAAACAGAGATCGAACTTGCCGGTGCGAATGCGCTGGACAAGCTGCAGGTACGCCTTCCAGCCTTTGTCGGACTTGTACGGGTCAAACTCCCAGATTTCATCGAGGTACGGATTGTTTTGCAGCAGTACCCGCGCATTCTTGCCGGTCAGCAGGGCGATATGCGCGTCCGGCCACTGGGCGCGGGCGGCCCGGAAAATTGGCGTCGCCAGCAGCGTGTCGCCGATGAACCGGAACTTGGTCGCGATCAAAATGCGCCGCGCCGCGTTCTGGTGATGATTGGCCGCCACGGCTGCCGCCGGACGCGCTGACTGTGGCAGCGGGGTCAGGCCGCCGCGCCGGGCGCGGAGCAGGCGGCGGGTCGCCAAAACGACTTCTTCGGGCGTGATCCCGCGCAGGCAGTCATAGCGCCCGTTGCAGGTGGGGTGATTGCCGCAGGGCGAGCAGCTTAAGTCTTTGTAGAGGGCTTCCGAGAGATCGTCAAACGGCCCGGTGACCGCCGGGTCGGTCGAGCCGAACAGCGCGACGCAGGGCGTCCCCACCGCGGTCGCCAGGTGCATCGGGCCAGAGTCGCCGCTAATCAGCAAGTCGCACCGTTTCAGCACCGCCGCCAGCGTCTTGACATCAGTTTGCCCGACCAAGTTAATGGGCTTTGTCTGCGTGCACTTTAAGATGTCCGCCGCCATCGCCGTGTCCGCCGCGCCAGCGCCGACCAGCACCACCGAAATATCGCTGAGGCCGTCGAGAGTCTGAGCGAATGCCTCGGCAAACCAGCGCTTTTGGGGCCGGGTCGCGCCGACGTTGACGGCAATAATCGGACTGCCGGGCGTAAGCCCCTGCGCCGAAAGCAGGCGGCTCGCGGATTCTTCCGAAGCGGGGTCTACGGCGACGACTAAACGGCGGGGGCGGTTCGGGTCCAGGGGCAGCGGCATTGTGTCCAGCATGGCCTCGGCCATGTGGACTGCCCGCGTCCGCCGCAGCGTCGTCAGGAAATGGTTCATGCCGCGCCCGGCCAATCCGACCCGGCGGGGCGTTCGTGCCAGCCAGGCGGCAAACGCATAGCCCGGCAGCGGCGGCAGGATGATCGCATCGGTGTAGCGGCCTTCCCGCAGCAGCCGGAAAATCTGCATCAGCCGGCTTGCTCCGCCCCGCGCCGTCCGGGTGATAATCCGGTTCAAGTCCGGGTTGCCCTGCAGCACCTCAGCGGCGGTTCCGGCTCCGACTACGGTATCTATCTGTGCGTCGGGGTACGCCGCCCGGAGCGCCGCGATTGCCGGCGTTGTCAGGAGCGCATCCCCCATGTAGTTCATGTTAACGACGAGAAACTTTCGCATACGGCTAGAGTATACCTGAAAGACCTACCGCACCGCTTCGCTGTGGTCCTTCCTAAAGGAAGGATTAGGACAACAAATGAAGACTCGCGCCGATGGCTTTGATCTTCCCTTTAGGGAGGACCCTGCGAAGTAACTTGTTACGAAGCAAGGCGGTAGGTCACGGCCTCCAGCACGGCATCCGGCGTGATCCGGGCCATGCAGGCCGCGCCTTCGGCCTCCGTCGGACGCTTACCGGAGACAACGAGGCCGGGGACAGGATCGTGCAGAACTGTGTTCCGAGCACCATACGGCCCATGCCGCGCCGGATGCGTCGCGCCGAAAATGGCGACAACGGGAGTGCCGACAGCGACGGCCAGGTGCATCGGGCCGCTGTCGCCGCTGACCAGCAGGTCGCACGCCGCCAGCACGGACGCCAACTCGCGCAGGGTCGTTTTGCCCGATAAGTCTACATAGCCGCCAGTCAGCGTAGGTGTGATTTGCGCGACACTTTCGGCATCGGTCTTGTCACCGACAAAGACAACGCTTTGCCCCGACTGCGTCAGTGACAGCGCGACTTCCGTCCAGTTCTCCACCGGCCAGCGCTTATACGCCCGCGAGGCTCCGACATTCAGCGCGATACGTGGATGCGGCAGGTCTTCCAGCCAAACTGCCGCCTGCGCCGCACCATCTGCCGCCAGATAGGGCTGCGGCGTAAACTCAGGATGGAGAACGTGAACGCCTAAAGCATCTGCGAAGCCATAGAGCAAATCAACTTCGTGGGCCTGCTTGCCCTTGCCGGGAACAATGGCATCGGTCAAAAAGAGCGCGTTGCCTTCCCGGTTCCGGTCCCAGCCGACACGCACCGGAGCGCCGGACAAGCGCGTGATCAGGCCGCTCAGGAGCAAGCCCTGCATATCCAGCGCCATGTCATAGCGGGCCAAGCGCAGCTCACGGCGCAGGGCTAAAAGCTCGGCCAGAGAGGGCTTATCGGGCATGACATACAGATGGTCAATGTACGGATTACCGCGCAGGATGTCCGCGCAGCGGCGGCGGACGACCCAGCCGAGCGTCAGATGCGGCGCGGCTTCTTTGATGGTCTGGACGACAGGAAGCGCATGAATGACATCGCCGATGGAGCTGGTCTTGACAATGAGCAAGCGGCGAACATCAGCGAGCGGCGGCAGGGAGGTCGGCATGAGGGATTATTTCTTCCGCCATCGCTTCCGGCGGCGGAGGAACACGCCAGCGGTCGTGGAGCCAAAGCCACTGGTCGGGGTACTGGCGGACAATATCTTCAATGTCCGCCGTAATCTCGGCCATGATTTTCTTGATGTCGGCTTCCATGTCGCCGGTCGGCTCCGGGATAATCGCGGGATAAAAGACGGTTTTGTAGGTGCCGTCCGGCTGACGCGGGCAGAACATCGGCAGGATGGCCGCGCCGGTCTTAAGCGCCAGCACCGCCGGGCCGGCCACGGTTCCGGCGAGTTTGCCGAAGAACGGCACGAAGACGTCTTCGGACTTCTGATCGGGCACGATCGCGACGATTTTGTTGTCCCGGAGCTGCTTCAAGAGGGCACGGGGAGAATCGCCGCGCGGGTGGACCGTGTAGCCGTTTTCGCCGCGCACTAAATCGGTCAGCTTGTTGAACTTCTCGTCCTCGCTTTGCCGGGCCACGACTTTGACCGAGAAACCTTCCATCGCGGCTCGTTTCGTCAGCCACTCCCAGTTGCCCAGGTGCGCGGACACGACAATAACCCCTTTGCCGCGGGCCAGCAAATCGCTGGCGGGTGCATACGAATCCACCTGGACCCAGTGCGCCGTGTCTTCTTTCGTGAAGTGAGCGCCTTTCAGGAACTCGACCAGAGACGCACGGGCGAACTGCTGGAACACACGCTTAATCAGCGCCTGCCGCTGGTGTTCGGTCATGCTACTGCCGTAGGCGATCTTCAAATTCTTGTCGGCCACCGCTCGGAACCGGCCCGCCACATGGTAGCCGAGTGTTCCCATGGCCGTGCCCCAGGCCAGCGCCGGTTTCCACGGCACATGCCGCAGGGTCTTGAACGCAAGCCAAAACGCGCCGCGCACAAAAGCCTGCCAGAGTTGTTTGCTTTTTCGCATGAGGTGGGTTAGCAGAGGTGGGTTAGGTGGGCGGCCAAGACGCGAGGCTAGGACGTAGCAGAGCGGTGCCCCAGGACTTTCAGACATACTCCCATATCCGCTTAGGATACCCAATTTGGAAGCGGAAGTCGGCTCACGATTTATTGAGGGCGGGCGGCTAGCTGCTCCCCTCGGGGTCCGGTTGCACCTCCGGCACGCTTGGTACGCCGCTCAGGCGCTCGCCGCTTCTCGCCCAGGCCGGCAGGAACGGGATCAACCCCGCCGCAAGGACGGTGAAGCCGAAGCCGAACCAGAGCATGGAAATCCAGCCGTGCGTGATGCTGTAGTGATGCGTGGGATTTGTCGGGCCGAACGTATCATACAGCGTTCCGCCCAGCTTGTCGCCGAGCGTTCCGCCCAGCGCGATTGCCGAGAGAACCAAGCCATAGACAGCCCCCTCGGCTCCGACCGGGCAGGCGCGTCCCGCCAGCGTATACAAACAGAGACCATAGATCGTGCCGCTGAGGGCGACAAGCAAAGAAACCCATTTTGCAGACTCCGCATTGTGAATGTTCATCAGCAGCAGATAAATCACGCAGTCCATCAGCCACGCGCCGAAGACCAGCATCCGCACTGATAGCTGGCTTGAGGCGACACCATACAGAGCCAGGGCCGCAAGAACGCCAGCGGAAGTCCAGCGGCTTAGGTTGCCGATAAACTGCTTGGACAGATGCAGCGCGTCCGCCTCGTAGTAGACCTGCGCCGTGTTAGTTCCCGGCGTCACGATCAAGTAGAAGATGTAGACCACCAGCACCCATAACCCCGGCGAGGCGGCCGCTGACCGCAGGATCGCAAGCGTTCGCTGCCGCTCCGCTTGCCGGGCGGCGTTTCGCACCAGCAGGTCTTCAGGCGCAAGGGACATCCTGTGTTCGGATTGGCGCTTTTCCGGGATCAAGAATACCAGCAGGATCATTGCCAGCGAAACTGCGGCTGCCGCTTCAAAAGCGTGCCGGTAGCTCCACTGCTGGGTCACATGGCCCCGAAGATAGCCAGTGTAGACCAGCACCCAGCCGTAAGAGATAAAATACAGCAGGGTTTGCAGCCGCCCGAATGTCCCAGTCGCGTTGCCGACCACGACCAGCACGGCGTTCAGCACCACGTTGATCATGATAACGCCCGCAGTAGCAAGCATGACCAAAGCTATGACGGTTCCGTAAAAATAATGCGCTTGCAGAGCAAGGCTCAAAAAGCCGGCTGCCCCGATGATCCCGCCCAGCACGAAATACGAGCGGCGATGGTAGCCAAACAACGGATTGAGGTCGGAAAATGCGCCCATGAACGGCTGCAAATACGTTGGGATGCCGACAATAATCCCAACTGTCCCGACTTCGCCCGGCGTCAAGTGCAACGGCTCTTTGTACAAAAACAGCAGTTTTTCAAGAGTGTACGCCGTAAGAAATGCGCCCAGTGTGGCAAAGAGGACTGCCAGGACTACAATACGGTAAAGATCGGCTTTGTGCGAGGCAGGCGCGGCGGTCTCGCCGGGAAGGGTGACTGTACTCAACGAATATACTTTCCTGTTCGTGTATTGGACAGCGCCGTTGCCGTTCGGGAGATTGTACCTGAAAGTTCAAGGAAAGAAGCAGCGTCAGAAGAACTTCGCCCGGCGAATTGCCACCGGGCGAGGCGCTTTGTGTTAGGCAATGGGATCACCGCCGGTGATGCCGTAGATCATGCCGGTGATATAGCTGGCTTCCTGGGACGCCAAAAACGCATACAGCGGGGCAAGCTCCGCCGGCTGGGCGGGGCGCTTCAGAAGCGTCTGCTGGCCGAACGTCTTGACCTGGTCCTCCGGCAGGGTGGACGGGATCAGCGGGGTCCAGACCGGACCGGGCGCGACGGCGTTGACGCGGATGCCGCTTTCAATGGCTTCTTCAGCCAGCACCTTGGTGAAGTTTGCGATAGCGCCTTTGGTGGTGGCATACGCCAGCAGCATGGAGTCGGGCTGGTAGGCTTCAATGGACGTTGTGTTGATAATTGAGCCGCCGGGACGCATGATCGGCAAAGCCGCCTTGCAAAGATAAAACATCGCATAGATGTTGGTGCGGAACGTGTGTTCCCATTCTTCGGACGGCACCTCGGTGATCTTCTGATGCGTCATCTGGAACGCGGCATTGTTAACGAGAATGTCCAGATGCCCGAACCGCTGCTGCGCCGTCTGGACCAGGGCCTGACAGTAGGATTCCTGCGTAATGTCCCCCGGCAGCAAGACCGCCTGGCGACCGGCGCTCTGGACCAGCCGGGCCGTTTCTTCCGCGTCCTCGTTTTCGCTGAGGTAGGAAATCAGCACATCCGCGCCTTCGCGGGCGAATGCCAGCGCGACGGCGCGGCCAATGCCGCTGTCCGCGCCGGTGATGATCGCCGCCCTGCCTTCCAGCCTGCCGCTGCCGGTATAGCTGTTTTCGCCGTAGTCGGGGGCGTACTTCATCTGCTTTTCCGAGCCGGGCGGCGTCTGGGTCGGCTCGTTGAACGGCGGTACTGCGTACTGCTTTCTCGGGTCCTGCTGCTTCATAGGTGTCTCCTGACAAACTTTGGGGAGGACAGCGGTCTGTCCTCCCCAAGAATATCTCGCCTGCGGTTTCTACTGCTGGGGAGTTCTGGCGTGGGCCTTCTTCTTGCTGTGCCCGGAGCTTTTCTTCTTGGACGAGCTGCCGCTGGAAGTGCTGCCGCTGTCGGCGCTGGGCCGGTCGCCGGTGCCGGTCTTGGTCTGGCTATCGCCGGTGCCGACGGCTGTGGTGTTTGTTCCCACAGACGGCCCGGCAGGTGTCGCCGGGGGTGTTGACTTGCCGGCACCAGTATCTGCGCCAGTTCCGGGAGTTGTTCCGGTGGGTGCGCCGGCTCCAGTTGCGGCTGGGGCGGGGCGCTCTGCGCGAACGCGGTGCCGACTGTCCCTAAAAATACTGCCGCTAAAGCTGCGGCGATTTTGGACTGCTTCATGTTGATTTCTCCTAGCAAGTGACTGTAAATGGTGAACTGAGGCAGTGTTACCCGCTGCGTGAAGCCTCTTAAACCGTGCAGGCATCAATAGCTGTTTTTTGCAGCGCTTAACTAGCAATAAGCTGTATGATAAGACGCACAAAAAAGCGGCAGAAGCTCCAAAGCCTCTGCCGCTTCCTCCAATCATATCATGCTTTTTTGGGCACGAACTTCATGGCAAGGGAATTCATGCAGTAGCGCAGCCCTGTTGGCTTCGGGCCATCGTTGAAGACATGGCCCAGGTGGCCGCCGCAGCGGGCGCAGATGACTTCCTGACGCTGCATCAGCAGGCTGTCATCTTCCTGGGTTAGGACACTGGTCTTGGACACTGGTTGATAGAAGCTCGGCCAGCCTGTTCCCGAGTCAAACTCAGTGTCGGCGCTGAACAGCGGGTTCGCGCAGGCGGCGCAGTCGTAGACGCCTTTGCCGTGAAACTCATAGTCCCCGGAAAAGGCCGGCTCGGTTCCCGACTGGCGCAGGATGTTGTACTGCGCGGGCGTCAGCAGCTTTTTCCACTCGGCGTCGGTGTGCGTCACAGCAAAATGATGCACCGGAGCATGAGCGCTCGGCGCGGTCAAGCCATACTTAGCGACCAGCAGGGACATTCCGGCGACGGTGACGGCGGCCAGTCCGTTGCGAAACAGTTCTCGGCGTGTGAGTTCCATAAACTTTTTACCTCTTACTGTTAATAACAAAGATAGGGTGCGAAAAGTTTCATGACGCCCCCCACCCCCGCCGCTCCGCGTCGACCCCTCCCCCACTTCGTGAGAGAGGGGTGAAGATTAGGATGAAGATTAAGACAGGCAGGCCGCCGCTTGTTGGGCTTCTTCCTCACTTCTTACCCCTCTCCCGGAACGGGGGAGGGGTCGGGACGAAGTACCGGGGGTGGGGGTTCCGCGTCCCTACCCCGGCGCTCCGAACCTAGTTTTGTACTGGCGGCAGAACTCCAAAAACTCAGCGGGCATGGCGATTGGACGACCAGTGGAGCGGCGCACGAAGCAGCCGCTTTGCTCGGCGCAGGCGTACTCGGTCTCGGTTTCCGGGTGGACAAAGCGCAGCGCCAGCGACAGCGCGGACCGGCCCACAGACAGCACCCAGACCCGCAGCAGCACGTTCTCGGAAAGGCGCACGGGGCGCTTGTAGTGGATCTCGGTGCGGGTCAAAACCGCCGCCATGTCCGCCGCGTACAGCCGCTCGGTCGGCCAGGGACTGGACTGCTGGAACGCGATTCGTCCGTCTTCCAGCCAGCGTACATAGGTCGCGTTGTGGACAATACTGGAGGGGTCAAAGTCGTAATACTGCGGGCGGATCAACAGCGAGAAAACGTCGGTCACTCGGAAAACTCTCCTAAACTCAATCTTCTAAAGTTCTTCTAAGACTGCCAGAAGCAGGGCAGCCAGGTTCGGCACGGCGTTGCGGTGCATGATCTCATAGCCATGCGAGTTCTCCGCGGCAAAGGCCAGCGTGATGGGCCGAGCCACAAGACCGTAAGACGCCGCGCAGGACGCATCGCTGCCGCCCCGCGAGAGCGCCTGAAAGTGAGGCTTCTGACCGATACACTCCGCCGCCCGCGCGACTAAATCAATGTCGGCGGCCTGCATCGCCGAGTACGAGTCGTTAACCCAGACTGCCGGCTGATCGTCCAATTGGAACGGACTTTCGGGAACACGCGGCCCGATTTCCAGCGCAATACCCACCGCCGCCGGCCTCTGCCGCAGCAGCCAGAGCGCTCCCATTCCGCCGACTTCCTCCGCCGCCGTCGCCGCAAACAGAACACGCTCCGGGTCAAGCTGAGGCAGATTTTCTAACGCCAGCAGCAGGGCCGCGAGATCGGCCCGGTCATCTAAAAACGGCGACGCCACAAAGTCGCCTATCTCGGTCCATGTCCGCCGCGACGGGTGCAGGGCCACGCGCGTTCCGGCCCGGACGCCTTTGGCCGCCAGTTCTTCCGCCGACAATCCGGTAAAGACGCGCGTGTCCGCCCAGGTCAGCGCCCGCTCCCGCGCCGCCGCTGCCGGGCTGCTCGCGTCATTTGTGTGAATGCTGCCGAACGACAGCACGCCGCCCAGCGGCCCGGATGCCGCCAAAATCAGCACCGGCCCTTCGCCCCATTTCCACGGAAACGCGCCGCCGAGATTGGTCACGACCAGACGCCCATCGCCTTCGACGCGCACAACCAGCAGGGCGATTTCGTCGAGATGGGCCATGACGACAATTTGCGGGTGGTCCGGCAGGCGGCTTGCGCCCGGCGCTGAGATCAAGAGGTTGCCCCACGCATCGGTTTCATGGACGCAGTTCAGCCGGGCAGCGTGAGCAATCACGGCGTCCCGCACGAGTTTTTCCTGTCCCGGCGGTCCCGGCAAGGCGGTCAGCTCGCGCACAAGTTCCAGTGCATTGGTCATAAGTTTGATTTTCGTTGTCTTCAGGAAACGAACAGAGGACAGGGGCAAGCCCTGCCCCTACTCTTGGTCTGCCTCTTTGTCCACGAAGGTGGACAGTCGGCGTCTGCGCCCCACACCCCAATAAAACCCTAGCGTAGGATTTCAATCCCACGCTTCTTAATCCCACGCCCCTCACTCCGCATTGTCTTCCACATGCCCGCCCCAGAACGCGAGAGCGACTTCCGTGAACTCGCGAGGACGGTCAAACTGCATGGCATGGGCGGACCCCGCAAGACGCCGGAACTGGCCGTTCGGCAAGGCGGCAGCGAGGCGGCGGGCGACGGGATCGGGAATGATGCCGTCGTTCTCGCCGCGCAGGACAAGGCAGGGCGCCTGGACTTCGTCAATATGCTCCAGCGGCTTGTCTTCCAGCATCGCCCGTGTCGTCGCGAGATAGCGCACCAGTCCCATCTGAAAATACATCCGCGAGAGAACTACCGAATAATACAGCGGCTCCTGGATACTATCCAGCACTAACCCGGCAGCGTAGCGGGCCAGCGAAATATACTGGCCGCCAATGGTTGAACCGATCAGCACCAGCCGCCCTACCCGCGCCGGGTGACGCCGGGCCAGCGCCAGCAGCACCTGGCCGCCGAGTGAGTTTCCCGCAAAATGGGCCTGCGAAATACCCAGCGCGTCCAGTACGCGGGCCAGCCAGTCAGCAAGCTCGGGGATTGTGAGCGATTTTTTCGGGCCGGGCGAGCAGCCGAAACCGGGCATGTCGGGAACATACACCGGAAAATCCACCTCGCGGTCAGCCAGCACTTCCAGTGTTGGACGAAAGGCGTCTGCCGAACAGCCCAGGCCGTGCAGCAAAACCACCGGCAGAGCGTCTGCGTTTAAGTGGTGCGCGTCTAATGTGCGAACACCAACTTCGCGGCCATCCACGGTCAGCATTTGGAGGCGCGAGGGTTCATCAAACATGGTTTCTATTGTACCCTGCCCGTCAGCAAATCGGCCTACCAGCAAAGAGGCATAGGGAGAAGCCGGCGCGGGACGCGAGCCGTTAGGCGCGTCGTGATCTCGTGCGGCGTGGTGGGAAGGAGTGCGGCGAGACTACCCGCCGTGAGCGTCTCGCTGCCGTCGGTGCCAATCAGCGTGGCGATGTCGCCCGCGCGGACGCCGGGAATGTCGCTGACGTCTACGACGATCTGGTCCATGCAGACACGCCCGCAGATGGGCGCACGCTGGCCGTGAAGGAGAACCGCGCCAAGATTGGACAGGCCGCGCGGGTAGCCGTCGCCGTAACCGACGCCTAGCGTCGCGTAAGTGCCGCCGCCAGAGGGGACGGTGTAGGTACGGCCATAGGAGATTGTCGCGCCGCCGGGCAGGAAGCGGCAGAGCGTGACGCGGGTTCGCAGCGACAGCACAGGCTTCAGCGGCAGGTCGCGCTCCGCAAACGCGCCCGGCGTCGGCTCAATGCCGTACAGCAGCAGGCCAGGCCGGAGCAGGGCATGGCAGGCAGACGGCGGCATATTGAGCGCGGCGGGGGAGTTAGAAGCGTGAAGCAGCAGCGTCTCGGCACGCGGACCGAGCGTTTGAAGAAAGTCCAGAAAGAGCGTGTGCTGGAAGTGTGCGTCGGCAGGGTTGTCATCAGCATCGGCAAAGTGGGTGGCGAGGCCGGTGATTTGGAGAGCGGGCAGGGCGTCTAATGCCGCAAGCAGGGCGTGAGCGTCCGTCGGCTGCACCCCAGCGCGGCCAATGCCGGTGTCGAGATCGAGATGCGCCGAGGCGACAGTGTTATGAAAATGTGCCGTATCCGACAGCGCCTGTCCCATTTCCAGTGAACTGAGAAGGAGGGTCAGGCGGTGGAAGACAATCGCCGGGGCTTCCGACGGCAGCGCGGGACCCAGCAGGTAAATTGCGGCGTCCGCCGGCAGCAAAGGCCGCAGGGCTGCGCCCTCAGCGGGCGTTGCGACGCCGAAATCCGTCAAGCCAAGCTCCGCGCAGAGGGGCGCGACCAGAGACATGCCGTGGCCGTAGGCGTCGGCTTTGACTACGGCCATGATCCGTGCCGGGCCGAAGCGCCGCTTCAGCAAAGTGATATTATGGGCCAGCGCGTCGGCGTCAATCTCCGCCCAGACGCGCGGGGCGATTTCCGGCGGCGTCACGGGCGGACCAGCGAAGCGGTTTGGGCATGAGCGCCGGAAGGCGAGCGGTGCTGGGCGGCACGATGGTACGCCGCCGGGACAAGCTGGTCCAGCGCGTGCTCGTAGCGGTCGCGGCGGCCATACACGACAATCATGTTGGTCAGCTTGCGGCCTGGCTTTGCCAGCGTTGCGCCGTTGTAGTAGAAGCCCGTGCTGGTGCCGGCGTCGAGATTCATGGCGTCCGCCGCGCCGAGCGCCTGCATGACGCGGGCCAGTTTGCCTAAATAGATGGGCGAGTGGGTCATTACGAAGAAAAGGGTGTTGCCGCGCGTGATGCCGACTGCGATGCGCGAGTTCGGGGCCAGCATGTGCTTGTCGTGGAACCGCTCGGCGCGGGCGTCCAGCACGACGCGGCCACCGCTTAAAAGGCGCGGGCCGCAGGCGACCACGAAGTCAAACGGACTCCAGTCATGGTGGCGTCCCCACCGGCAGGTGACCATCGTCGCCTGATTATTCGGCGTGATGCACAGCGCCGTTCCCATGCCGCCGAAGTGAACCAAGCTGCCGTCAATCACGATGTCGCCCACGGGCTGCAAATCGTCGAGCGAGAAAAACGTCCCCGTCACCGCGACATTTGGGTTTGCCCGGCTGATCATCTGGCGGAACGGCTCGGCGGTGCCATTGCCCCGCGCTGCCATGACCGCCGAGACTTTGACGTTCGGGTCGTTCAAATCCACCGAAATAACTTTCACGGGAACGCCCGCCGCGCCGGTCTGCCAGAAGCGGATATTCTTGCCCCCACTGCCGTCGCCGTGCAGCGCGACCCAATGCGCGTGCTGCGCCGCGACGCGGGCGTTGTGCCGTGCCATTCCGCCGGCCAGATGCGCGTGAAGCGCGGCAGCGAACTTAGCCTGATGCAGGGCGGCAATCGCCTGCCGCCGGTCAATCCGGTCCTGCGCCAGCTTTGCTCGGTGCGCGACGTTTTCTTCGTGGTTGGCGATGCTTTTCTCGTGCAGCGACTGCCGATGCAGCGCCTCTTGTTGATGCGCGGCTTCCAGCGCCGCAAGATGACGCGCATGGACCACAGATTTATGCACTAAAGATTTATGCACTAAAGATTTGTGGGGCTTCGGCACTGCCGCAACTAACTCTGCGTGGTGATGCCGATGGGCGAGTTTTGCAAGATGCAACTGCACGCGCTTTTCATGTTCCGCCGCCGCCTGCATGTCGGCCACTTTCTCGTTGTGCTTGTGCTGCCAGACTTTCTCGTGATGCTTTTCCGCCACCCGCTCGGCATGAGGCAGCGAGCGCAGCTTGGCAAGATGCTCGCGCCAGGCTTTCTTTTCTTTCGCCGCCAGCCGAATACGATGATCGGCCTGCGCTTTCGCTTCGGCAGAAACGGCAGACGCATGATGGTGATGTTTCGCTCCGGCGGAGGCCGGATAAGCGGGCGCAAGAACGGCCAGGGCGATCAAAGTCGGTAAGAAGCGCATAAAGTCACTATAACATAGGACGGGGGCGAACGTCAAGGCAAACATAATGCCAAGGCAAACACGCGGCTGGGTATACTTCTTCGGAAGTCTTAGGATTTGCAGGGAGTTATGGTGCCGGAACTTTATACGATTGGCTATGAAGGCAGCACGCAGGCCGCGCTTTTGCAGACGCTGGTGTATCACGACATCCAAACGCTGCTGGATATTCGGGAGCTGCCGCAAAGCCGCAAGCCGGGCCTGTCCAAGACCGCGCTGGGCCAAGCGGCGGCGGCCTACGGCGTACAGTATGCCCATATTCGCGCTCTCGGTACGCCGCGCGACATCCGGTATCAGCGCAAGATGGACCACGACGAAGCCGCGTTCCGCGCTGGATTTTTGGTCTATCTGGCGACGCAGGACGCGGCAATGGAAACATTGGTGGAGCGGGCCGGACATGAGCGCTGCTGCCTGCTCTGCTACGAATCGGATGTGCAGCAGTGCCACCGATTGCTTGTCGCCGAGCGTGCGGCTCAGATGTCCGGCGGAGCGCTAACGCCCGTGCATTTGACCATCGAGCAGAAGTAGGACGCCACATGTTGAAATGCAGGGTTTCTTCTGTGGCTTGTAGGGGCGGGGCTTGCCCCCGCCCTCTTATCTCGGCTTTCACTTGACCAGACAAAATAAAGCGTCTTAACGGCTGACGCAGCGCCGATGCTGAGAGTGCAGCGCAAGCATCACGCCGCTTCGCGCTCAGGAGGTACATTCCCCTGCACAGCCTTGACCAATGTTCGCAGGGCCTCGTTCACCGAGTCCGAATCAGGAAACACCGCCGCCATGTCAGGTGACAGCACGATAAGATGCGGCTTCTGCGGGAACAAGTGCGCGTAACGCCCCCGCTGACCGCCTTTGAAGCTGTAGCGCGAGCGCATCTCCGGTTCTGATTTTTCCCAAGTTTCTTGATTGAAATTCATAGCAATGTTAGGTCGCTGGCTGACAAGATTAGGACTACAAGTGCGCGATGAGATGGTCGTATTCGGCATGGGGGCCAATCCAAAACCAGACGATCTCGTCCCCGTCGCGTATTCCAACCGCCCGGTAGTGGATGCCCACCCGCGCAGAGTAGATCGGCAGCGTCGCATGCACTTGACGGTAGCGCAGGCTGGAATGCTGCGGGTTTTGGCGAAACAAGCGATACGCCTGGCGAGCCTGCTCCTGCACCTGACGCGGTAGCTGTACAAAGGCCTCACGGAACTGCTCGGTCGTGCGTGAGATCATAGCGTTTCCGGGTTAAGCGGTTGTGTCCGCCCGGCGTGGTGTTCGGCAAGCGCTTCCTCGGCCAGTCGCGCGAGTGCATCCTGCGATTGAGCGAAAGATGCTTGCCAATTCCGCTCATCTTCTAATTCTTCTAAGATCAGCGCGGCAATCGCATCCTGGTCTGCCTCCGGCAGCCGGACCATTTCGGCATAAGCGCGTTCAAGGAGTTGCGTCATAATTCACCTCATGCTGTTTTCGCATTGTATACCCATCTGGGTATCGAACTAGGTTCCACTTCTCGTCTCACTAGCCTGTAGAACTTCGGTCCACTCATGTCCTCCTGGAAACCGCTTCCTGATATTGTCCAAAAGCCACTTTCTCCCTGCTTCGTCAAGTAAGGGAAAGGCAGCCTCAAAATGTGTTTGGTCTTTCTCAAGAGTGTTAGGCTTAGCCTTGTACAATAACTGGATTTCTGGTGACAGATACTGGATGCCCGAACTTGTTGCTCTAGACATCGCGTCTATGCTTCCCCTGATACTAGGGTCATTTCGGAAAAGCCATGCGTCTCCGTCTGTGTCCAGCAGCATGATTTGCAGTCGCCAGGAGGATGCCGCATCCGGCCTGCACCAAATATCGTGGTGTCTGCCAGTCAGGACTTCTCCACTGCGCCAGCGTTTCAGGCCCGGATAAGTGGCGTGGTACAGTTGCCACGCGGAGAGATGTTCTTGGACGATCCTCTGGTCATCGCGTTTTATCAATATGTCGGTGTCCCCATGTGTACGGATTGACCTATCGACAAACATCTCGATTGCATAGCCACCTGCTACCCACCATTCGGCCCGCAGTTCTGACAGCAATTCCACAACTTCGGCTATCGGCAGGGGATTCCAATTTGTGTAATCGTGTTCTTCGCTCATGTCGACCCCTTGTATTAGCAACATCAGTTTCGCTACACTCGCGGTGCGGCACCCCGTAGACACAGTTTTGCCGCACGGCGGCCCGGCACCGATTGGCTACTTTATCACCATTATATCACACATCTGCCAGGGGACGAACAGCGGGAAGCAGAGCGTTTCCTTGACATCGCCTACGCGCAGGGGTATATTGAAGTATGCTTCAACGACTTTCAGGCAATGCCGCCGCTCGCGCTCTGCCGCTTCTGCTTGCGCTGTCCCCCGCCGCACTTTTCGCCCCTGCGTTCGCCGCGCCCGAGCCTGCTGCCGCTGACGGCACCGAGCGGGTGCAGACGATGTATACGTCGTGGGATGACTACTACTTTTATGCGGCGTTCCGGGTGCATGATACGAATGTGCTGGGGACGAATGTCGCGACAACATCCGAGCCGCAGCAGGACGACGACATTGAAGTCTTCTTTGAGACCGATGACGCCCATGCCAAGCTTCGGACCCCGCAGACGTTCCAGATGGCGGTCTCGGCGGCGCAGGGCGCGTACTTCAGCGTTGGGGACAACGCGAAAATCCCCAAAGGCAAAGCGGTTTATTCGTACAAGTACGCGGCGACGGTCAACGGAACGCTGAACAAGCCGGAAGACACCGACACGGGCTACGATGTGGAACTGGCGATCCCGTGGTCTGAGATGGGACGCTCCGGGCCGCCCGCGCCGGGCGCGACCTGGGGCTTCAATGTCATCTCGCGGGACCGGGACAGCCTCACGGACCCAGGCACCAAGTTTTACTCGCTGTCCCCCAAAGTGCGCGGCAAGGCCGATGTCCAGAACCCGTCGAAGTGGACGCAGATTACATTTGTGAACAGCGGCGCGGGAACGCCGTCCACGTCGGACAAGATCGTCTGCGCGAAAGTGTCCGGGCAGTTCCCGCGTGTCAATGGCACGATTGTCAGCGGCGACTGGCCGGCGGCAACGCGGATTGGCTTTGGCGCAGAAGCGGTTAACGCGCCCGCGCCGACGGTGGCCGAAGAGCCGAACACAAACGAGTCGCCGTTTGATAACCCCCTCCTGACGGGTGCCGGTAAGCCGGCCGCCGCCCCGGCAGTCCAGACCGCAACCGGCATGATTGATCTGCCGAACGGCCACGGGTTCATCAAAATCGTCCCCGGCGGCATCAAGAACCCGACCGGCATGGCTCCGCCCCAAGTCGCCTCTGCCGGGCCGGTACGGACCCAGAAAGTGGGCAAAGGCGAATATCAAGTCGCGCAGGTTCCGAACCTGCCCAAGTATTCGTCGGATATTCCCCCTGCGCCCCTTCCCGCCGGGGTCACGGTCAACTCCGGCGCGTTTGTGCTGGGTGCGCCGAAGCCGCCGGCGTTCGTGATGGGCGTGTACCGCTTAGATTTCAATGCCGACACGCGCTCAGGGGCAAGTCAGAATGTCTGGAACGCCGCCGGGGGGACAACGCTTGCCGACCAGCCGATGAACGGCACGGGACCCTGGTTCTCCGGCCTGCGGACCCAGTGGCACCGGCAGCAGCTCTCGGATTTGCGCCTGGCCGGAATTGAAGTCGCGCTGCTCAGAACCCAGCCGAATGACCCGTATTTGGGGCGCGAGCTGGATGCGTTTGTGGAAGCGCTGAAAGAAATGAAGGCGGCAAAAGAAGATTATCCGCTGGTCGGGGTAGACGCCACATCTGGGCAACCAGATTTAGACCTGTTCTACGCCCACGTTCCACCTGAGTTCCGGGCGATGCAGGATGTGCCGGGGCTGGGCCAGCCGGGCGTTCTGGTCTACGATTTAAGCTTAGGCGGCAGCGACGCGGCTAAAGCCCTTGCGGACGGCACGCCGATTGCGCGGGTCTTCCACAGCGACACCGTGGCCTCGGTTTCGCCGGGCCGGGTAGACAAAAACGGCGTTGCTCTGCGCCGAGGCGGGCGGGCATATGACACGTCCTGGCAGGTCGCGCTGGTCTCTACGCCCGACCAGATCGTGGTGGATAGCTGGAACGATTTCGCCCACGGCACCGAGATTGCCGCGTCCCGCCAGTACGGCGAGCAGTATGTGGACGCGACCCGCGCCGAAGTCATCCAGTATGACGGCAGCCGGCAGTGGCACGCCAAGTACCTCACCAATGCCGTGCCGCGCACGATCTTCCCCAAAACGCTCTACCAGATTCCTGTTCGCATTGAGAACGCCGGCACCCTGCCCTGGCGGGCGGGCGAAGGCTACTCGCTGTCCACGCGCTGGTACAAGAACGGCAAGCTGTTTGATGATGGTGCGCCGCGCATCCCTATCGGCCAGGACGTGCCGCCGGGCCACACGCTGACCCTATCGGTCGGGCTGGTGGCCCGCGACAACTTCGGCGACGACCTGGAGCCGGGCGACTACACGCTGGTGGTGGACATGGTGCAGGGCCAGGACCGCTGGTTCTCGTATGCCGGCGATGCCCCCCTGCAGGTTCCGGTGACGGTCATCGGCGCAAACACCGGGGTCGGCGGCACGGCGGCCTCGTTCCTCGGCACGGCGACGCCGGGCGTCGCTCAGACCGGCCAAAGCGTCTCCACTTCCGTGCAGGTCCGAAACGACGGCTCGGCCTCGTGGCCTGCCACCTACACCCTGGGCTACAAAGTCCAGACGACTGACGTGAACGGCAGCAACCCTAAGACAGTCGCCGAGGGCAAAGCGCCGGTCGGCAGCGACTCGATCACGCCCGGCCAGATCGCCTCGGTCAGTCTGCCGGTGACGCTTACGGATACGACCGGCAAGCCGCTCTCGCCCGGCTCGTACCGCCTGCACTGGTTCGTGCAGCCCGATGCAATCGGCACTTTAGTCAACGGCTCGTATGATGAGCCTCTTCAGATCGCCGACACGCTGCCTGTCGCCGCGCTCGTCTTGGCCGATGTCCCGCGCAATGTGGATGCCGGAAAGACCGCCACAGCCCGGCTTGCGCTCCAAAACCTCAGCCCGGCTTCGCTTAAGAAGTCCGACATCCGCATCGGCTGCCACTGGTACTACTTGGACGGCACCGAGCGGCAGTGGGACGGCGGCACGACCGCCTATCTCAGCCAGGACTTAGGACCGGGCAAAGCCGACGACGGCATCACCGCGTCATTCCAGGCTCCCGCCCAGCCGGGCCGCTACGCGCTGGTCTGGGACATCCGCGAAGGCGACGGTCCCTGGCAGTCTACTCTGCCCGTTGCCGGCGGCGAGACGCTGCAGCAGTTCGTCACCGTCAGCGGCAAAGCAGACAGGGTTCCCGTGGACCTCACGAAGACGTTCAACACAATCGGCATCGCGCCGGACGTTCTTGGCAAGACCGGCGGTTTCGACGGTCACGGCAGCGCTCTGCCCGCCGAAATGCTGCCGCCTGATGTCACGTCCGAAGTGGACGGCAACCCGCTCCTGCAAGGCAAGCCCGGCCTGCCGCTCTACCCGTCCGGCTACTACACGGCGCAGACCGGCACGGACACCGCCTCAAACCACGCCCTGCCGTTCCTGTACCCCATTCCGAAAGCCGGCATGCCGAACGTCGTCGCCTGCTCCGGCCAGACCATCGCCCTGCCCGGCAGCGGCAAGTTCCAGGCCGTTCACCTCCTCGCCGCCGCCTCCGACGGCAGCCCCATCACGGTCAACATTAACGCCGAGTACGGCAGCGAAACCGCGTCCCTGCCCGTCACCGTCGCTGATTGGAGCGCCGCTCCCCCTACCCCGGCGTTCACAGCTTCTTATCGCCTGACTTCTGCCGGCGCAAAGCCAGGCTCCGTCACGCTCGGCGACTACCGCTTGGCGCTTGACCCGACGAAGAAGCTGACGGCGATTGTCCTGCCAAACGACCGCAGCCTCAAAATCCTGGCGATCACTTTGGAGAAATAGCATGAAAGTAGCAGTGACAGCGTACTTGTGTTTGGCTTTTGGCCCGGCCGTTCTCGCCGCACCTGCTCCACCTGTGCTTCCGTCGGCGTACCAGATTATTCAGAAAGAAGGCCGATTAGCGTTTACAGACGGCAGTTCTCTTTACGATTTCGAGAAGAACAGCTCGTTCTACTCCAAGCCGCTGGGTTTGAGCGGGCAAACTATTGAAGGCACCTGGAAGCTGGCGACTGTCAATGATTTCACCGGCCCTCTTGTGATACAGGGGACTTGGGGTTGGGTAAACGGCGTGAGTGTAATCAATGACCGCCGTGAGATGACAATGTCTGTTTATCCTAGACCGGCTCAGCTAAAGAAAAAGAGGACAGATCGGCCCTTTTTCTGGCAAGGAATTCGCCCCGGCGAGTGAAACTGCATTCCTGCTATTTTGTGATTGATGGACTAGTCGCGCTGCCGAAGCCGAAGTAAAGGAGCGAATAGTATGGACTGGCACGAGTATATTCACAGCGACCCAAAGATACTTGTCGGCAAACCCGTCGTCAAAGGAACTCGGCTCGCCGTGGATTTTCTTCTTGGCCTTTACGGCGCAGGGTGGACAGAAAAGCAGATTTTGGAGAGTTATCCGACTTTGACGCCGGAAGCGCTCCAAGCAATTTATGCCTATGCTGCCGAATGCCTGCGGGAAGAGAGGATATTCCCGGTTGCGGCTGCGGGATGAGTATATTTCTTGCCAACGAAAACTTTCCAGTCCCAAGTATCTATCTGCTGCGGAATGCCGGTCATGAAGTAGCCGCGATTATCGAGGACAGCTCCGGCATTGAAGATACGGAAGTTATGGCCCGCGCGGCTTCGGAACAACGGATTATCCTGACGTTTGACCGTGATTATGGTGAGCTTATTTACCGTCGTATGCTTCCGGCTCCTTTGGGCATCATTCATCTGCGTTTTGAACCCTTAAACCCCGAAGAAGCGGGTCACCGCCTTCTTGATTTATTTGGTACGGGCGAAGTTACACTGGAAACCTATTATACAGTTCTTGACGACACCCAAATCCGGCAGCGAAGGCTGCCATAAACCATGATAAGAAGAAGACAACGGTGAGATAACAGCAAGAAGATAAAGGAGCCACCCCATGCCTGAGCGTCAGCGGTTTCCCGGCCTGTCTTCTACGGCCTTTGAGCATCCTACCGATAAGGCCGCGCTGGCCGTTCTGCGAAAAGCGCCGGGGCTGGACTGGGTGTTCCGCAAGTTCAATGAGTTCGGCGGCGACCGGTCGGGACGGATGTACTGCCTGTCGGACATGGTGCGCGTAGACCGAAGCCAGTGCCGCGATTTGCACACGCTGCTGGTGGAGTCCTGCGCGATTTTAGATATGCCGGTGCCGCAGCTTTATATTGACCAGCGGCCTATCGCCAATGCGTTTACATTCTGCGTTGACTCGCCGATTATTGTGCTGTGTTCCGGCCTGATTGACCTGTTAGACGAAGACGAATGGCGGGTGGTGCTGGGGCATGAGCTGGGGCACATCAAAGCCGGCCATGTGCTGTACCGGCAGATCGCGGAGTTTTTAGCGGGCCTCCTGCTGCGGCTGGGCGGGCGGACCTTCGGGCTGGCACCCAGCCTCGGTGCAGGGTTATTTTATGCGTTCTTCCACTGGTATCGGCAAAGCGAGCTGACCGCCGACCGTGCGGGCCTGCTGGCGTCGCAGTCTCCCGGCACGGTGCTGGATGTGGAGATGAAGCTTGCGGGCGGCTCGCGCAAACTGTACGCGCAGATGGACAAAGAGGCGTTTTTGCAGCAGGGCCGCGATTACGAAGACATGGGGAAGGACACGCTGAACTCGTTCCTGAAGCTGGGCCAGACGCTGCAAACCACACACCCCTTCCCGGCAGTCCGCGCTTTAGAGATTGACGCCTGGGCGAAAAGCGACCAGTACAAAGCGATCCTGGCGGGTGATTATGACAAGACGTCCAGTGCGCCGGTGGCGAATACGGAAGTCTTTCAAGACACGCCGGCGGACAGCCAGCGGACATGTCCGAACTGCAAAACTGTTGTTTCCTACCGGGCGTTCGTCTTCTGCCCCAACTGCGGCGCGGATCTGCCGCGCTAACCGGCACTCCGCTTGCGAACAAAGTCCGTGATCAACTCGGCAGTCTCGGAGAGCGGCAGGACGCTGGTGTCTACCGATAGGTGATACTGCCGGGCGTCGTATTCTTCTTTGCTGATCATCTGGAGGATATACTGGCGGCGGGTCTCGTCGGAGCGGGCGATGAGTGTCCGTGCCTCGGCTTCGGTTGCGGCGTTTTCAACCAAACGCTTCACACGAAACGGCTCCGGCGCGTGCAAAAAAATTCTCACCATGCCGGGGTGCGGCGGCAGGACAAACGCGGCGAGGCGTCCGACAATCACTACGTCTTCCTCAGCAGCGATTTCCTGCATGACCTGGGTTTCCGCAGCCAGCAGATCACGGTCTGTGACGGACAGTGTGACCGGGGCCTGATACGCCGCTTCCGGCGGACCAGTCGTAACGCCGCGCAGCATTCGCTCCCAGAACGAGACGCCGTGCTCTTCCCGCTGCGCGAAATCTGCTTCGTCCACCTGCAAATGCGCGGCGGCTTTGCTGACAATCTCGCGGTCTAGGCAGCGGATGCCAAGCGCATCGGCGATGCGCTGGCCCAAGTACGAGCCGCCGCACCCAAGCTGCCGTCCTAGTGTCACTGTGGTTCGCATGGTTCCTTCCTCCTGCTCCTTATATTACCCGTGTCAGCCGGAACCCTGCACGTCTGCGGCGTGTTGACAGGAAAGAGACTGCACAGTATAATACTTTTGGCAAGCCATTTACTAGGAAATTAGTTTGGAATCAAGATATGAGCGAGATTAAGCAGACCAAAGAAGAGCGATTGAAGAAGGAAAAAGCGGGCTTAGACGTTTTAGCAGACATCTACCGCTACGCTGAAACCGGCTTTGATACCATTGAACCCGGCGACTTCATGCGGTTTAAGTGGTACGGCGTCTACCAGCAGCGGCCCAATAACGGCCACTTTATGATGCGGATCAAAGTGCCCGGCGGCCGGATGACCACCGAGCAGCTTCGGACGCTGGCCGGCATCACTAAAGATTACGCCCGCGGCATCAGCGACATCACGACGCGCCAGACAATCCAGCTCCACTGGCTGACGATTGAAGACATGCCGGAGATTTTCGCCCGGCTCGACGCCTGCGGCCTGACCACGGCGGGCGCGTGCGGCGACATCGCCCGCAACCTGACTTCTTCTCCGGCCTCCGGCTTTGACCCGAAAGAGATCGCCGATACCCGGCCTGTGGTGGACGCGATCCAGAACTTTTTCCACTTAAACAAAGACTTCGGCGACCTGCCCCGCAAGTTCAAAATCGCCGTCGAAGGCTCCCCGATCCAAAGCACCGTGCCGCAGGTCAACGATGCCGCGCTGATCGCCTACAAGCGCCCTTCGGACGGCGTGGTCGGCTACCAGTTTCTGGTCGGCGGCGGCTTGTCCCTGCAGCCGTTCTTCGGCCAGCAGCTTGACATCTTCGTTCCTGCCGACAACCTAACTCAGATTGTGGACGTGATGCGGGCCATTGCCGAGTGCTACCGCGACGCCGACCAGCTCCGGGCCAAGCGCACCCGCGCTCGCCTAAAGTATCTGATGGCCGAGTGGGGACCGGAAAAGTTCACCGCCGAAGTCCGGGCCAAGCTCGACTGGACGCCCGACCCCGCCGCGCCGGGCTTTGAGTTCTCCGACGAGACTTACCGGGACCATATCGGCGTCAACCCCCAGGCACAGCCGGGACTGAACTGGATCGGCCTCTGCATCTTGGCGGGCCGCCTGACCGACGAGCAGATGCGCCGCGCCGCCGATGTCGCCGACAAGTGGGGCGCAGGTGAAGTGCGTTTGACCAATATTCAGAACATGCTGATCCCGCACATTCACACGGAGGACATCCCGAAAGCGCAGGAAGACCTGGCGGCGGCGGGCTTTGCGTGGGACGTTCCCAATATCCGTCGCGGCGCGATTGCCTGCACCGGCATTGAGTTCTGCAACCTGGCGATTACCGAGACCAAGCTTCGCATCGGCGACGTGATTACGCACCTCGAAGAAGTCGTGCCGAACCCGTATGAGCGCGGCATCAAGATCAACATGAACGGCTGCCCGAACTCGTGCGCCCAGCACCATATCGGCGACATTGGCTTGCAGGGCTGCCTCGCCCGCCGCGACGACGGCTCCCAAGTCGAAGCCTTTGACATCCTTCTCGGCGGCGATTTGGGCCTGCACCCAAGCTTCAGCCGCCCGATCCACCGCAAGGTGCCTGCCGAGAAAGTCAAGTACGCCCTAGCAAATGTCCTGGAGCGCTTCCAGGAAACCCGCGAAGAGGGTGAGCGCTTTGCCCAGTGGAGCCACCGCCATACCAACGAAGAACTCGATGCTTACCTAGGCGTCGAGACCATCGTTGGCGCACCCGACCTTCCCGCCTCCGCCCAGGGCGCAGGAGCGACAACCTGGCGCTAATTTGGAAGTCAACAAAAGCCGCCCGGCACTGCCGGGCGGCTTTCCTCATTTTATCTGCCTGATGCTCATTGCTCTTTTGACTTCATGTCGCTAATTTGGCTAAGAATAGCAGAGAGAAGGAAATTAAAGGGCGCTTGGTTAACAACAGATAAAATCCAAACGTGGCGTGGGGCTGCCGGAAACGAAGACAACATATGGCAAATTACTTCAATTCAGATGTGGACTTAGCTCTTGATGCTTGGCTCAGGCGTCCTACTTGGGATGCTGTTGATGCCAGAGATGAAGCATACTTTTACCTTTTTGTTAGAGCGCTCTCGGAAATCGATCTAAAACCGGAGGCAGATTATCTTGTTGGAAAAATTGTGCAAGCGGTAAAAGATTATCATCCAAAGTTGGATGATGCCCATGTGAAAGATAAGGTCCGCGGGGCGGTAAGAAAGGTTGACATAGTCTTCACATATCTTCGCGCTGACGAGTATGTTGGTTGATATCTTCTGTTGGCACTATCTGGCCCACGACAATGCCTGCGATAAGATTTATATCAGTCACAGGTTGCATAACAACATAGGAGATAAGGTCATGTACCCAGGGGAATATGAAGACAAGTTCATATGCAGCAAATGCGGTTGCGGTCGCAGCTCAAAGAATCGTGTTTGCTGTTGGTGTCAAATAGCTCTTCATCAAATCCAGGAAGCAAAAACAGCGAGCCGTCTTGAATATAATCCTAAAGCACCGTTTACTGAAGCTTCTTGCCCTGAGTGTGAGGCCAAATACGGTGAATTTCACGATGCTAGTTGCTCTAAGCCTACGTTATGGGAGAAAAGATTCGACATTAAGAATCCCGTTCGCAATCAAACAAAAATATATGGCTCCAAACCTCTTTGTTCATGTGGGGCCATTGCTGGCGAACTGCACAAAGATGGATGCCAGGACGAGCTTTGCCCTTTCCATGAACATTACGAAGGTCAAAAAACAGTAAGTTCTTGTGGCTGTATCGGAGCAAGAGCTATTGCAGGGCCGATGATGACCATTCATCCGGTGCGTGAGTTGACGTTAGACGGCTTTAGATGCCAGCAAAGATGTTCTGTTTGCGGTGCTTATAGAGGTTCATCGCACACAAATAGTTGTAAGGTTGAGTTGTGCCCCATACATCCGAACTTATCTCTTTCTAGTTGCGGTTGCAAAGTAGTAAAACATATTTATCCAGAACAATCTCCAGTTGGGCGTAAGGAGGCTAATATCTTCCGCCCAACTTACCGACCATTCAGAGGAAGCGCGGGAAGGAGTCCGGGAAGAAAATTGAAATAGCCAATTCACACTCGCCTGTTCTGCTACAGGCCCGTCGCGCCGAGTTCCCGCTGGCAGACCCGGTACACAAGGTTGGTATACCGGCGGCAAAGCTCGCCGAATGCCGCCTGCGAGTTGTCTTGGGTAAACTCTTGGAGAAGCTGCCAGTCCGTCATTAGGGTCTCCTTGCTGCTGTTCTTATAAAGCAATGTCTTATCGGGCGGCAGAGCGAACGGGTGCGGCAAAAAAAGAACTGTCCGGCAGTGCCGGGCGGCGTTTTCTGTTACTGGCTCCAGTCTTCCATTTGGATGGCCGGCATGGGCTGAAAGTGGCTGAGGTTGCAGGTGATGACGGTGAAGCCGTGAATAATAGCGGTCGCACCAATCCGGCAGTCGCGTGTTCCGAGACGCTTGACGGCGGCAGGCCAGGATTGGTACAGCGTTTCCATTTCCGCTGTGTAGGGCAAGTGCTGAAACTGCTGCAAGCGGCGAACTGTCTCTAAAAGCAACTCGTAGGCCAATGGTACTTTAGACTGGTCAGCAGCACGCGCGGGATTGAGGCTTGACAAGAAGCTAAGGCGTCCGCGCAACTGCTCTTCGACAGCAATTGCGGGAAGCAGGACAGCTCCGTCCGGCTGAGACAGAACGCGGCGGACTACGATTCTGTTAGACTGAAAGAAGAGCGATAATGTATCGTTGTCCAAAACGTACATGTTACGGCTCGTTTTCTAAGTTCTTGAGATCACGCTCAAGCTCTTTTTGCCGCTCATCTTTCATAATTTGAACGAACTCATCCCAAAAAGGATCATCTTTGAAGGCACCTGCTGCACTGTACAGCGGATGCTCCTCAACGGGGTCACCAGGCATCCAGGGGCGCTTCTTGTGATAACCATTGCCGCTTTGGCTGTGTGCGGGGACGTAAACGATTTTTGTGCGGTGCTTTGCTTTTTGCATTTGGGGACTCCTTCTGACAGAAACACAGCAGTATAGCACAAAAGGCTCCCGGCAGTGCCGGGAGCCTTTTGCATTGAGACTTGACGTGGGTTAGCGGATGCCGTGGGCTTTGTTGTAGGCGTCTACGGACGAGCGCAGGCGGATGGAATAGGTCGCGATGCGGGTGCGGAACGTATCGTACTGGCCTTCGGGCAGGTTCGCCAGCGGCTTGGTCAAAAATGTCTTGACGTAGGTCTCGGCTTCCGACACTAAGGGCTTTGCGATATGGGCGTCCTTGCACTCGCGCAGGGCGGCGTACATGGTCGTCAGATACCGAACGTCGGTGACGCCTTCGCGGCAGGCTTCCCATTGCAGCGTGTCTAAAACGCCCCCTTTGACTGGGTAGGTCAGCATCAGGGGTCGGAAGGCGATCCGGCTCTGGCTCGCGCCTGCCGAGGTCTCGTCATACGGGTCTGCGCCGAACGCCGTCTGGTAGTCCGGCAGGAACGCGCCGTACAAATTGGATTTCCAGAGCAGGACGCCGGAGTCGACGCGGTTCGTCTTCGGGTCTTCATCGGTCGCGGGCCAGTACCACCAGTCGCGGGTCATGGACAAACGCTGGCCGTTGGTTCGCAGCAGCTTCTGCGGGTACTCGGAGTCGCGGTTGTAGACGACGATGTCCGAACTTGCTCCGAGGGCGGTGAAGTCGTCCTGGCGCGGGATATAAGTCGCGTTCGGAATGCCGGCTTTCGACAGCGGGGCCATGCGGGCGGACGCCGCCGCGTTTGGCTCCGGGTCGGCGTAGTAGGTTAGCACCGGATCGCTGTGGCCGGTGCGCTCTTTCTCCACTGCCTGCGGGTCGCCGTCGCCTTTGTACAGGTTGTACGCAGTGCCGAGGCCGTTGTTTTTGTACTCGGTCACGGCGTCCCAGAGCGTATTGGACGAATCATACAGCGACGCGATGGTGAAGCCATGGGCATAGATGTCGGCAAGCTGGGCGTCCAGAACGTCTTTTGTGACGAAATCCGTCACCAGAGACTTGTCATCGGTGGAAGGCAGGGTCGCCGGCGCGGGGTCAAGACGGGAGCGCAGATCAACGCCGTACTGCTTGGCGGGCGACAAGAGGCGCAGCGGCAGGACCGTCAGCGCCAGATGGACAATAACGGGTGCAGGCAGGCCGCGCCCGCTGACAACGAGGCTGCCGCTGTACGGGCCGGGGGGCGTGTTGCGCGGCACAGTGACAGAGAGCCAGAACTGCTTGGACGTATCCGCTGGGATATTGCAGACGGCCGGGCCGGTCAAACGTGCGTCGGGAGCCGCGCCGCTTAAGGGAACGCGGTCATCTTTGACGAGAAGCTCCGGCACTGCCGCCGCCGTGTCCGGGTCACGCAGCGGCCCCGCGCCGCCCTGCTCCCAGACTTTGACGACATGAATGTCTACCGCAGACCTCGGCAGCACATGCCCGATGCCCTGCAAATCGCGCGGCACGGAAACCGCGACATTGGTCAGCGCCACCGGGCTGTAAATGCAGAACGAGGCGGCCTGAGTCTGCTCGGCGCAGGCCGACAGAAGAACGCCGGTATTCGCGCCGGCGGCGGGGGGCAGCGACGACGGCAGCACCCGCTCAAAGAGTGTTTCCGGAGTCCAAATCAGGCACGGCTGGTGGGACGCGATCAAAGCTTCCTGCGCGTACACTAATCGGTTCCGACGGTCCAGCCCCGGCGGGGTCACCGTTAGGCGAAACGCCACGCGCCCGCCGTGGGTCAGGCCCGGCTGAGTCGTCAGGCCGTAGTTCACCGATGAAGTCGAGTTCGGAGTGCCGACAGCCTGCCACGCGCCGATGTTGCTGAGGTCCGCGCTTGAGATCGGCGTGTTCGCGTCTCCTTTGCCGACGGCATCCAGCGTGACCCAGGCGACATCGTCCACAACTAGCGTGGCCTGCCGGGCCGTGGTCACATCCAAAGCAAGGCCCCTGGCTTTAGCCCAGTCCGGCTGCGGATCGTCCACGTCCGTGCCGTTGACCTGGGCGTCGGCGGGCAGGGCCATGTCCAGCGACTTGTACAGGGGCGGCGCGGCCCGGAGCGTGAAGTTTGACTTCGGCAGCACGACTTCGCGCCAGCCGGTGAAGGAAATTGGGACCGGCTCGGAGATCCATTCGTCACGCGGCAGCGGGTCGGACGCCGGGGACAGTGTGCGGGTTGGGGCTAGAACCCGTACTCTTAGGTTGGCATGACTGCCGTCGCCATGCACCCAGAGGCGGACGCCGTTGTTGTCGCCCATCACCGGCAGAGCATCGTGGACAAGCAGCGTCTGGACCGGCTCGGTTTTGCCGACAACACGCGGCGTCAGCGGCGTCATCGCTTTCACAGCGGGCTGGGCCAGGGCCGGGTAAGAGAAGCTGGCAGAAAAAGCGGCTGCCGACATAAAAGTGAGCGTTGAAAGCGCAGCCAGCGGAAGCGCCGTGCCGAAGCGGCAGGGACGTTTAAAGGTCAAGTGGGGAGTCCTCCTGAAGGGGGTCGTGCGAGAATTACGGGTTAGGGATTGCGAGATGAAAATACCAAGTAAAAATGACGGAATTGCGCGGGAAAAAGTTCCCGTTCAATCCCGTCATCGAACATCGTGAAAGGACCATGTGTTGAAACATACGGCTATTCAGCGAGGACGCTAAGAAGTGCCGCTTCGCGGGACTAAGACAAGAAGTTAAGCGGAGGCCGTTCCCAACCCCGCGAAGCGGTGTTTTACAGCGTCCTCGCTGAATAGCCATGACATTCATGTCATGGTTCTGGATCGCGTCACAATCCTACTCGCCGCTCTTGCTGCCGGGTGCTGCCAAATCGTGGTTCGCCGAGTCAGTCGCGACAACGTCCCATTCCGTGCCGTAGCGGCGCAGGGTATAGGACACATACACGGTCTTCTCAGCGCCGAGTGTGGTGCCGTCGGCGCTGGAGTCGGTCCCCGATTGGTCAAACGGCACCGTTAACGTGTCGCTGCCGGTAGCGCTCGCATCCGTCGCCCGGTAGACGTGAGTGCCAAACGCCGTCACATCACCGTTTTTAGCTTTCCGCAGGCGCGTGAAGTTAAACGAAACCGTGTGCAGGCGGTCCAAAGCGTCGCGCGTGATTTGCGAGAAGTCGCTCGACGCGATGGAGTACGAATACTTGCCGTCTAAGAAGACGGAGATGCGCGTGTCGGGATCGCGCAGATGCTTTCGCACGAGACCAATGGTGCCGTCGGTCCAGGCATGGGCAATGTCCGCAAACGCCGCTTGGAACGAGTTTGCCGGGTAAGCGTGTTCCAGTGCTGCCTTTGCTTGGTCGCCGCCTTCCTGAAGCTGGGCCACTCGCTCCGGCGTCGCCACATAGTAGTTGTTCTGGTTATAGGTCGTCTGGTAGACTGGCGTGTAGAACGGCAGGGACGGCGTGGTATACTCCGGCTGATCTGTGTTGCCGACAATTGTCACATTCGTGCTGTAGATATACTGTGGGAACCCGCTGTACCCGGAATATAGCGATGGGTACGAGTTTGGCGCGTAGTTATTGCAGTAGTTGCCGTAGTAGTACCCGCCCAGCAGTGCCGGCCCGCCGCCCGTGATGGGAGCCTGGCCACTGAAGAACCCATTCGCCGGCCCGACGGGCGGAATCGGGTTTGTGAAGTAACCGTTCCCTGGCCCGACCGGCGGGATCGGGTTATGAAAAAAGCCGTTTCCCGGCCCGACCGGCGGCAGATACGCGCCGCCGCCATAGGAACCGTCACCGTATCTCCCGCCTTGGTTTGGGAAGAGAACCGGCGCACCCGGCAGTGTCACCACCGGCCCGGTGCCGTTGTATCCTCCATTGCCGTTGTATCCTCCATTGCCGTAATACCCGCCGCCATTGTTATAGCCGCCATTGCTGTACCCATTGCCGTTATAGCCGTTGCTGTAGTAAACAGTGCCGCCGCGTCCGCCCACCGGCTGCAGCACGGTAACTGGCCCCGGAGTGCTACCCTGCCCGCCGCCATACACCGGTGCGTTGTTGTAAACAGGCGCGTTGTTATAAACGGGTGCCGGACGGTAAACCGGAAGCGACCCCCGCACAATCGGTCCCGGCAGCATCCGCACCGGAGCGGAGGGCTGCACCGGCTGGCCTTGCGGCACCGGCTGTCCCTGCACCGTCGCGCCGGGCCGCATGTAGCCGCCCAAAACCTGCGCCGACGCCCGCTGCGGCAGCATCGAAAGCGACGCCAGCGCACCGGCGGCCAGCATGAAGCGTGAAGAACTGCGGCTTAATTGTTTCATAGGATGGCTTTTTTCTAAGAATGAACCGGGCGCGGCAAAATTAGTCTTCATCTATAACGTCCAAGCAGTGCATTTTGTTCCCTCAGAGAACTGAAAGTAGGGCCGAAGCCTCGGTGGGTGAAAGGCCTTCTGGATCAAGAGTTTGCAGCCCTTCTGCAATAGCCGCCCACAGAATCCGCTTGTCGGAAGCCACTAAAAGGCACGTTGGGCTGTTCCGCGACAGCGAGGATCGGAAACGCAGGTACGCTGCCAGAATCGCAGCATCCGCAGAGTTCATGTTGTGCGCGTCTACGAGTGAAGACGCCGAGAAAATCAGTTGGTCACTGATAGAAAGCAAATCAAAATCGCCGGCAATTACTTCTGACTGCAACGCAGTCACAGCATCGGTTAAAGCCTTACGATCAAAGGCTCCTGCACTATAGCGCCGGCGCAAGATAGCATAAGTTTCCAGATAACTCCAAACAGTAAGTACCATGTTCGGTGGCGGTGGAGCAAACAGTGCATTCACTGTCGCGGCTCCAACTTCCAGACTGTACCGCTTCACAAGGCCGCTTGCGTCCCAGAGGAGATAAGGCATTGAAGTTTAGTTTTCTTCCCGTGCTTCGACGATGCCTCGGGAAAAAATGTTGTCTTCTGGTCTTATTCCTCTCTCAAGCAAACACGCACCCATGAGCGCTTGTGCCGTTTCCGCAGTCGCTGCGGGATTTGGCACAAAGCCCGATTTAGCGTTCTGCTCGGCCACGATGCGCCGGATCTCCGCTTTGTCTAAAACCAGAGAATGAAGATCGTTTGCGACAACTTATTTTTCAATAACTGCCATGTGTTGAACCTCTATAAAGAGTTTACCCAGCAGACGGGAGTTTGTTAGTTATTTATCTCTTTGGCGGCGGAGGCCAGGTACTTTTGGGTTCAAGGTCCTGCCCAGTGAGGATTGGAACAGATCTAGCAGCCTCTGTCCTCGCAGTCTGCACTGACCAGAACACCGCTAAACCAACAATGCCAAGCGTACCAGCAACAATTATGCCAAGTCCGCCGAATAACAGCATGCCCATTCCATCACCAGCATTCCCCTCCCCTGCGGGGACATCCCGCATGGGAAACCATGCTCCAACCGCGCCGCCGGCAACGATGCAGAAGACCTCAGCAAGTATCGCGAGAAAGATTTTAAGGTAAGCCGGCATGGCTCACGCACTCCCCAAACGTGAGTCAAGTTCCTCGGAAACGGCTTCGGCGAGCGGGGCGTAGAGGCAGACGGTGCGCTCGTAGAGGGCCAGCAGTTCAGCGAGCGTCAGGCGGCGGAGCAGGCGGCGGCAAACGGCGGGGTCACACAGAAGCATGAGGTGAATCTTTCTCTGTAAAAGCATTGTTTCGGCGGTTGGCAAGCCGCAGGGCAGCGCCGTCCATCCAGATGTCAAACACGGCACACAGCAGCCATAATCCAGCACCAAACAGCAGGATCAGGGCCGCCAAAGCAGGTCGGGAGGCAATCTGAGCGGTGGTCGCCAGCAGGCCGGCGGCGCGGGAGCCGTTCACGAGGTCCCACGAATTGAAGCGGCTGACAAGGCCTAAATAAACGCCGACCGAGCAGAGCAGGCAGATGAGGGCACGGATTGGCTCCGTCGCCCGGCCTAAGCCGGCTCGGGCCAGGCGGTGCAGCGGCCAGAGCGCTAGGAAAAAAGCGACCAGCCCCAACCCCGTGTAAATCCCATAGAAGAGCGTCAGAACCAGCAGGCTGCCGGTCGTCTGCGGGGGATACAGCCCGCGGCTGTAGATGGGATAGTAGGCGCTTCGGTCATGGATGTCGCACAGGTAATGCCGCCATTCTGTCAGCAGATAGCAGGTGTTCGGCAGGAACAGAAGCCAGACTACAAGCAGGGGCAGCCACAGCTCCCAGCGGATGCGCCGAGACGCCAGGATGTCACGGCGAAGGCCGCGAGCAATCCCGAACGCTAGCGCCACGGGAATAGCCGCCAGGGTGAGGTCTGTACCAAGCCAGATCACTGAGCCAAAGGTCATCGGTCAGTTCCTTTCCAGCTTCGCGGGATTCAGCCGGGCATGGCGGCGGGACAAGCGCCAAGCCCAGCCGTCCATCCAGATGTCGAACGCGGCATAGAATAGCCACAGGACCGCGCCGAACAGCAAAAGGAGGCCGGTCAAGTACGGACGCTGGAATGCCTGCGCGGTGGTCGCCAGCAGCTCGGATAGGCGGGCAGCGCTCAGAAGGTCCCAGGAGTTGAAGCGGCCCCGCATCAGGCCCAGATAAACGCCCAGGGCGCAGAGCGGGAAAATCAAGGGCCGCAGGGCCGCGCCGAGCCAGCCGAGACGCACACGGGTCAGCCGGTCCAGCGGCCAGACGGCCAGAAAGAACGCCAGCAGGCCGACGCCGCTGTAAACAAGGTAGAAGCCGGTGACCAGAAAAAAGTCAACACGCCCGTCGCCGCTGTGATGCGCCTCGGCAAACAACGGACTTTGGGTCAGCGTCGTTAAGTAGTGCCGCCACTCGGTCAGTAAGTAGCAGGAGTTGGGTAGGAACAGCAGCCAGACCAGCGCGAGCGGACCCCACAGCAGCCACCGCACCGCGCCGGCCTTCGCCCGCTCCCGGCGGACGCCTCGGGCAATGACAAAAGCCAGCGCGACGGGAACCATCGCCAGGAACAGGTTCCAGAGGACGTTTGGGATGGGGCGCATCAGTGCTGCCCCGCCGTCTGCACAATGCGCTCCAGCGAGCTTAGATAGGCATGGAACGCCGTCCGGCCCGCTTCCGTCGGCGCATAGGTGGTGTGCGGCTTTTTACGGACAAACTCTTTGGCGCTCTGGACATACCCGACTTCTTCCAGCTTGCTCAGGTGGATGGAAAGGTTGCCGTCGGTGACCGAAAGCGTTTCTTTGAGGAACCGGAAGTCGGCGTCGCCGCGTGCCATCAGCGCCGACATGATGCCGAGCCGCACTTTCTGGTGAATGACCTCGTCGAGCGACTCTAAGGACTCAACGAGCGCCGCGTAACCCGTTTGGACTACTGCCATAGCATCACCATCCATGCCTGCGGCCCATCAGCACGCCGTAGACAATATGAAAGCCGCCGAACACCAGCCCCATCATAAAAAGCTGGGACGATGCCGGCAGCAGCAGGGTCACCGCTCCGGCCAGCACGAACCCTGCGCCCAAATAGGACACAGGCCGGACCGAAAACAGGCCGACCGCGCAGATCGCCAGGCCATACGTCAGCATCCAGATGCCCCACACCAGCGCCGCCAGGCCATGCAGCGCGAAAAATGCGGTTAATGCCAGCGACCCGACAAATGCCGGCAGGGCCGCGACAATGATATGCGCTCCCAGCGGCGACGCCACCCGCTTGCCGATGGATTTCGCCCGGCGCTTGTTGCAGGCAAACTCAATCCCCACCGCGACGGCCAGCGTCACCAGCCAGAGCACCCCTAGCTCTGGGTAGGCTGATTGAACCGGCTGGTGCGCGTCTACCCGTCCGTGCAGAACGCGGCTCGTGAGCACGACGCTGACAATGGCCGTCAAACCAATCAAAACGCCGGACAGGCCGGAAAGCGTGGAATACTTGGTCGAGCGCTCCATGGTCTGCCGGATGACCCGCAGGTTTTCACGGGCTTCTTCCAGCGGTGCGATCAAAGCGGGCATGGGCAGGTTCCTCGGTGTTGATACTTTACAAAACAAAGTGCTTTGAGTGCAGTATAACACGAGGCAAGGGGAATGTCAAGGGCAGACATAAGAAAACCTCACCCCGGAACTCCGTTCCGATACGCAGTAATGCCGCAGGCATACCCTCTCCTTGACAAGGAGAGGGTGACGAGGAACGAGGCGGGTGAGGTCTTCTTATATGAACGCGTTGAAAGCTAGATTACAGACCGTCGTAACGGGAGTAGCCGCGGCCTTCGTCGCTCCAGTAATCTTTCGGCTCTTCCACAGTGTAGGTGATCTTTGTAATCGCTTTGATGTTTTTGAGACCTAGCTTCATCGGCGCAAGCAGGCGCAGCGGTGCGCCATGCTCCACCGTCAGTGGCACAAGCTGCTGGTGGGTATTGTTCTGGTGCGTTGCCAGAAGCGTCTGCGGGTGCCGGGCCGTCAGCAGGTCTACCGAGACGTAGTACGGGTCAGGATTGCCGTCAGAATCTAAGTTGACCGAGGAGTCCAGACGCGCCCACTTTGCGCCGGGCATTGGCGGATAGGCACTCAGGAAGTCCGCGAACCGCAGGCCGCCCCACCCCGCGATCATGCTCCAGCCTTCGACGCAGACTAAGCGGGTCACTTGATCGTGTCGCCCGCCATAGCGCGTAATCAAGGCCTGAATGTTTTGGGCCGTCAGCTTCTCGACTTTGCCCGATGCCAGGCCCTCGACCGTCAGATGCCAGTCGTCAATATAGGCCGGGTCCGGCGTCTGGCCGTCGTAGTTGTTTCGCAGCTCCCGCGCCGCCTGCGACAGCGAGTAGGTCGGTACGGCGCGGTCTGACGAGGAGAGCGCTTCGGCGACATCGTCGTCAAACGACAGCGTTTTGTCTAAAAGTTTGGCTTTGCGCCCTGCCGCCGCGACAGGTTTCAGATGCAGCCGGGCGCGGGTCTCGTCCGGCAGCAGCCAGACAAACCCGAACGCCGCCGCTGCCATTCCGGCCCCGTAAAGCAGGAAGTCGCGCCGGGACTGATTTTTGAGAGCGCTCACGGGAACGCGCACCGGCTCCAGCTCACGCGGCGCAATCTTGTCCGCCATCAGCGGCCCATGCACGGAAACGGTAGGAATGGGGGCCGCAGGAACGTCAGGGAAGGCGCTCAGGCTCATGTCTTTTTTCGGGCCATCGTCTTTCAGGCCCGGAAACTGGGTTTCTTTTGGTTTGATTTCCTCTTCCATATCTTTATTTAACCAGCGAGAATGGCCCAGAGTTCCACAAGAACCCCTCCCACTCGTTCCTCGTTCCCTCCCCTGTTAGGGAAGAGCAATAAGGAGCAAGGCCAGAACTGGAAGCGCCCGCGTCTTTCGTCCTGTTGTATCTCTCTGGCCCTTCCCTAACAGGGGAGGGAACGAGGAACGAGTGGGAGGGGTTCATTTCTTATGCCTATCGCCACGATTAACCCCGCTACCGGGGAGACCATCAAGACATTCGCGCCGCTGACGAGTGCCGAGATCGAAGCAAAACTCGCTCAGGCGGCGTCCGCGTTCACGCGCCGGAAGCAGACGACGTTCGCGGAGCGGGCCGCGTGTTTGTCCCGCGCCGGCGAAATACTTCGCGCCGAAAAGCAGTCCATCGCGGAGACCATGACGCTGGAAGTCGGCAAGACGCTTAAAGCGTCCATCGCCGAAGTCGAGAAATGCGCCGACACCTGCCGCTACTATGCCGAAAACGCCGAACGCTTTTTGGCGGACCAGCCGTATACGATTGACGGCGCAAAGGCTTTTGTCCGTTATCGCCCTTTAGGCGTCATCCTTGCCATCATGCCCTGGAACTTCCCGCTCTGGCAGGTGGTCCGGTTCGCCGCGCCCGCACTGATGGCGGGCAATGTCGGCCTCTTGAAGCACGCCGAGAATGTCCCTCAGTGTGCGCTGCTCTTAGAAGATGTCTTCCAGCGGGCCGGCTTTGCGGACGGCACGTTTCAGGCGCTTTTGATCGAGACGCCGCAGATCCAGGGCGTTTTAGAAGACCCGCGTGTTGCGGCTGCCACACTGACCGGCAGCGAGCGGGCCGGCATGGCAGTCGGAGCGCAGGCAGGCGGCAAGCTGAAAAAGACCGTGCTGGAACTGGGCGGCAGTGACCCGTTTGTGGTCATGCCCAGCGCCGACTTGGACGCCGCCGTCAGGACCGCCGTGCAGGCCCGAACCCTCAACAACGGCCAGTCCTGCATCGCCGCCAAGCGGTTTATCCTCCATGACGCCATCGCGGATGAGTGGACGCAGAAGTTTGTTCAAACGCTGGAAGCGCTTCGCGTCGGCGACCCGCTGGACCCGCAGACCGATATTGGCCCACTGGCGACGCCGAAGATTTTGGACGGGCTGGCGGCCCAAGTGGAGCAAAGCATCGCCGCCGGGGCGACGCTTTTGACCGGCGGCGAACGCCTGGACCGGCCCGGCAACTTTTATGCGCCGACGGCGCTAGCTGACATCCCCCGGAACGCGCCGGCCTACTCGGAAGAGCTGTTCGGCCCGGTCGCCCTGCTGTTCCGTGCCGCCAATTTAGACGAGGCCATCCGGCAGGCAAACGATACTCCGTATGGGTTAGGCAGCAGCGTCTGGACTTCCGATCCAACCGAACAAGAGCGGTGCATCAACGAGATTGAGGCCGGCATGACGTTCGTGAACAGCATGGTCGCCTCCGACCCGCGCCTGCCGTTCGGCGGCATCAAGCGCTCCGGCTACGGACGTGAGCTGTCTGAGCATGGCCTGCGCGAGTTCGTGAACCTCAAGACGATTTACATTAAAGACCAGCCGAACGCGAGTGGCGAGCGGTCGGAGACGGAGTGATTGAACCCGGCATTTTAATGCTGGGTGCTCTCACCGCGCCGGGAAATTTGCTCAGGGCTGCTTCTTGTCTTCCTCGCTGAAGAACTCTTCGTCGCTGCTCATCACGGCCCGTGCCCGCATTTTTGTCGCGGCCTTGCTGAGAATGCCAAAGGCGCGGCGCGTTCCAACAGGCGTGGCATCGTAATCCAAAGCATTTGAAGCGGGCAGGCCATAGCTTGCCCCAGTCACCACGGCGTCCTGGTTTGCGCCGATAAATGCGACTTCCCACGAGTAATTCTTGCGCTGGTGGGTGATCATGTCAAAAATCTGGCTGCCGGTGAATTCGAGCGACGCATTTTCCTGGCCGTCGGTCATCACCACCAGCAGAACTTTTTCGGGACGCTCGGCCTCCGGCAGCGCGGCCAGCCGCACGCCGGTCGCCGTTATGGTGCGCCCGATAGCGTCTAAAAGAGCCGTGGAACCGCGCGGGACGAATGTCTGCGGGGTCAGCAGCGGCGCGTCCTGAACGTCCCGGCATTCGTAGACGACTTCGTACTTGTCGTCAAACTGAACCAGCGAAACGCGGGCGCTGCCGGGAGCCGCCTTCTGCTCTTCCAAAAAGCTGTTGAATCCGCCAATGGTATCGTCCCGCACGGATGCCATCGAGCCGGAGCGGTCCAGCACAACCGTGATGTCTGTCTCATCTTTCATTGTTTTCCCTTTCTGCCGCCACATTCTGCCTGTCTGTTCTGCCAGTCGTTCTGTGAGTTACTATACTTGAAAACAAGCAGCATTGTGCCGGTTACCCGAAAAACAAAATCCCGGCTTCGCTTTCGCGAATCCGGGATTAACTGGGCGTGAACATATTAAGCCGCCGCGCGAAGCGCAGGCTGCCGGGGCTTCAAGACAAGGATCAGGTCTTCCTCATCTTTAAGCCGGAAACGGCTTGCGGTCAAGTTGCCGCAGCTCATCAGATAGACATAAATCGGTGCGGTTGTGGCATAAGGCCCGAGCAGGGCCGGAAGATCGTTGAGCTGAATAGGGGTGGTGACGGCAGGCAAAGCGGCAGAAGAAAGCATGGTCGGGTTTCCTTGGGCAAAAGAAATCGCTGAGAACATGCCGTCATTGGCGCTGCGGGGTGTCTGCCTTGAACAATTGCCCCTGAGCAAAGTTTCGGGGAGTTGAGGCAATTTCTTGAGGGTGCCGTAGTAGAAGAATGCCGGGGTTATAGAAAACCCCGGCAGGAAATGTCTTCCAGACAAGGAGAAGACTCACTGTCCTTATCCTGCCTCTTCGTCCGAAGGACACTTCTTTGCCGGGGTTTTCTACAACCCCGGCATTCTTCTACGGCGTGGCAGTAACAGGCGTGCCGGGAACGTAAGGAGACAGCGGCGCGGCGACCAGCGTGTAGCTCAAAGGCGCTTGGAATAGCGCGGCGCTGAGCGGCGCTTCAGAAACAGACTTGACTGTAAACGTCGTGAAAGTCGTGGTGGCCGTGGTGCTTGCTTTTGCGCCTTCCACTACCCCGCCGTACTTGTTGATGGGCCGGCCTTCCGACGAGGCCGGGATGTAATCTACCGTGATCCGGGCCAGCAGCGGCAGCCCTTTGTGCTTGTCCAGCGCGTCCGCCAAAGGCTGCTGGAACGGCCCGGCGGAAGACGCGGCAAGCTGGGCGGCGAACACTGTGGTCTCTTTGGACGGGAACTTGTAGGTGTCCGACAGCCAGATCTCGCCGGTGATGCTCCACTGCGCCAGAGTCAGCGGAATGCTCCGCCTGCGGTCTCTCGGCGCACGGTCATCTTCCGGCCCCTTGCCCTCTCTATCGTTCAGGAACCTTTCAGAGCGCGGGCGGGCGACGCTGCCGGTCACAAGGTATTGGTGCGCCGGCATTGCGGCGAAAGTCGCGGTCTTGCCGGTTTGGCGCAAATCCAGATTGACGTCTTCTTTGTCCGGGCTGCCGACGCCCGGCTCGACTTCTGTCGGAACTGTCATGTAGTAGGTCTTTTGGCCCGTGTTCAGGCCGTAAATGATGTTCGCTTTGCCGTCCTGAACCAGGGCCGGTTCCCCGGATACTTCCACCCGCGCGTTCGCGCCTTTGTAAAACAGCGTGACGTTCTGGGGAACCGGCGTGGCCTGTCCGATCCCCGCCGTTTCCTGAGCGGTAATCGTGATGTCCGCCCGAGACGGCAGCGCCGCCGCGCCCAAAAGGCCCACCGAAGCCAGCAATACTGAAGCCAGCAAGATCGTAGAACCAGTCCTAGTCATCAAAAGAACTCCTCCAAAAAATGCCCTGTGTTGTCTCAGTATGCCCCGAAAACCTGAAGATGGAATGAATGAAGAAAACTGTGATTTGTGCGGGGGTTTTGCTAACAGACTGTATAGAAAGCCTTCACGGGGCTGAACCCCCGTGCTTGGGTAAAGCAACTCCCCGCCTGCGCGGGCAGGGAATTCAGAATGTTCTTCGCCCGCGAAGGCGGGGGCTTGCACTCTTAAAGCCCTGCCGTTCAGGGCAGGGAATCCTTTCTATACAGTCTCTAAAGAATTCAGTGTGGCCTGCCGACAGTAGGAGTATCATTGGAGACACTCACCCATGTCCACCGCAGCGCCAACAATCAGCTTCTCGGGCCTTGCTTCCGGCCTGGACACGACAAGCATTATCAGCCAGCTCACAACAACCGCCCAGGTTCCAATCAAAACCCTGAACACGCAGATCACCGGCTATAACTCCCAGATCACCGACTGGCAGACACTGAACACCAATCTCGCCGCCCTGCAGACCGCCGTAACCAGCCTCAGCAGCTTGGCGACGACCAATGTCCCGAACGCAGCCTCGTCCAACTCCGCCGCCGCGACAATCACCAGCCAGGTCGGCGCGACTTTGGGCAGCCATTCGCTTTCCATCAGCCAGCTTGCCCAGGCACAGGAAGTCGTGTCGGGGTCCCAAAGCAGCGGCACGACCGCGCTCGGCTTGGCCGGCAGCTTTACGCTGAACGGCAAGACCGTCCAAATCAATTCGAGTGACGCTCTGCAGGATGTCGCAGGCAAAATCAACGCCGCCGGGGCCGGAGTCACCGCGAACGTCGTCAATGTCGGCACCAACGATTACCGCTTGACGCTGAGCAGCACCCAGACCGGCACCATCAATTCCATCGCCGCCGCCGATACCGGCGGCACGGTCCTGAGCAGCTTAGGCGTGATCCAGACCGGCACCGGAGCCGTGCGCCAGGGCGTCAGCTACACTCAGGGCGGGACCGCCTACACCGGCGCGGCGTCGCTGACGCTTTCTTCCGCGACCCAGCCGGTCGGCACCCTGCTCGGCATCGCCGCCGGGTCCGCGCCGTCGGGGACGTTCCATCTCTCCAACGGCGGCGCGGGAACCGGCAATGCCGCCGACATCGCCGTCAATTTGAACACGGACTCGCTGACGACCATTGCAAACGCCATCAACAAAGCCGGCGTAAGCGGCGTTTCGGCGGAAGTCGTTACGGTTCCCGACGCAAACGGCAACTTGAACCGGCTTCAACAACTGCGAATTGTCGGCACCGGCACGACTGCGGCCGTGCCAAGCACCGCGACCGCCGCCATCCCGAGTTACAGCAGCCTGGATACTTATGGCGGCAGCCTGATTGTGGACGGCCAAACCGTAACCCTGACCGGCAGCAGCAACACCATCAGCCAGATTCAATCGGCCATTCAAGCGACGACCGGCAACAGCGGGATTACGGCCACGCTGAGCGGCAGCAGCCTTGTGCTGACCGATCCTGCCGGCAATCCAATCACCGCAACGCTGACCAGCCTGCATTCTTTTACCGGCCCACATAACAACGGGGCATTCGGCAGCCCGGCAATCTCGAATGGCAGCCCGGCGAAACCGGCGGCGGTGGCATTCACCGATACCAGCGGCATTCTGGCAACCGTGGGGGTTCTGCAAAACGCCTACACAGATACCGTCGCCCAGGCCCAGGACGCGAAGTTCACTTTGGACGGCCTGAACCTGACCCGCTCCACCAACACCGTCAACGACGTTATTCCCAGCGCGTCCATCAGCCTGCTTTCCGCAGGTATGCCTGCCACAGGGGGAACGGCAGCCGCGCCGGCCACGACAACATTAAGCGTTACCCAGAACACCGCCGCCGTGGTCCAGGCCGTTTCGGCATTTGCAAGCGCTTACAACGCCGTGCAGGACTTTGTCACCAATGAAAACAAGTTTACCGCGCCGACTACCACCGGCACCGGAACCGCCGGAACGAACCCGGCCCTGTTCGGCAGCACGACGCTGACCCAAATCCAGCAGACGCTTTCGGAGGCGCTGACGGCGGTTTCCGGCACCAATACTTTGCAGTCGATTGGCGTCACGCTGAACGGCTCCAATGACCTGACGGTCGACTCAAACGCGCTGACGACCGCCTTGCGGTCCGATCCTAATGTCGTCACCAACTTGTTCGGCCTGTCCGGCACCTCCGACAGCGCTTCCATTCAGTTCGTCAAAGGCAGCGTCAAAAGCGCGGCCTCTTCCGGGGCCGGCTACGCCGTCGCCGTCACCCAGCCCGCCACTCAGGCCAGCGGGGCCAGCGGAACGGCGGCAACTTCCGGCGCGGTCAGCGCCGCCCCGGAAACGCTGACCTTCGGCGGCACGCTGTTCTCGGCGGCTTCCAAGCTGACCATCCCCGCCGGCAGCACGCTTCAGCAGGCGGCGGCGCTCATCAACGCCACCGGCAGCCTGAACACTCAGATTTATGCGTCGGTGGACGCCGGAAACCATCTGGTCATCGCCTCGCAGGCTTACGGCTCCAACACCGGATTTTCCGTTTCTTCCGACGCCGCCGCAAGCGGCACAAACTCCGGCATCGGGCCGTCCCTGACCGTGAACTACGGCAAAGATGTCGCCGGGACAATCAACGGCGAGGCCGCCACGGGAACTGGACGCACCCTGACCGGCAGCAGTGCCGATGCCCACGCCGCCGGCATCCAATTGTTCGTCTCCGCGACCACCGCCGCGCCTGCCGGCGGCGTCTCCGGCCATGTCACGCTGACCCACGGCGTCGCCGACGGCCTCAGCGTTGCACTCACCCAAATTTTGGACCCCACCAGCGGCTCCGTCATCGGCGCGGAAAACGGCTTGAACGCGCAGATTTCCTCCACTCAGGCGCAGGAAGTCCAAATCCAAACAACAGTAGACAACTACAAAGCTTATTTAACGCAGATTTTCAGCGAGCTGGAAACGCGGGTCAGCGCCCTGCAAGCCCAGGGCAGCGCCTTCACCGCTGCCTTTGGCAGCACATCTTCGACATCATCTTCAACCTCCTCTACGACAAAGTCTGCTTAACTTCAATTATTGCCTCTGAAAGAACTTTATGAGTCTCCCAAACCCTTATGCTCAGTACCGCCAGAACTCCATTGAAACCGCGACTCCCGCCCGGATGGTCGTGATGCTCTACGACGGCGCAATTCGGTTCCTAACGCAAGCGCTGGCCGCCATGGCGGCCAAGCGGTATGCGGAGCAGTCGCAGCTCATCGGCAAGGCCCAGTCCATTCTTGCCCACCTGCATGATACGCTGAACCCCGAAACCGGACACGCGTTTGCCGCGTCTCTTCTCGGGATTTACACCAGCCTGCTGCGGACACTGACCGAGGCCAACATCAAAAATCTGCCGGGACCGGTGGAAGAGGCCATTGCCATCCTGCGTGATCTGCGCGAAACCTGGGCCGAAGTAGACCGCCAGTGCCAATCCGCCAGCACCGGCAGCCGGGAACTTGTTGCCGCATAGAGGCTGCGGAGAAGTCCGCCGAGAAAGATTATGCCATGTCACTTGCCGTCCGCAGCGCAGAACGCACAACCTTGAAACGACTGCTGGAGCTTGCCCTCAAGCAGGTCAGCACGCTGGAAGCCGACGATCTGCCGGCCTTCGACGCAATTCTAAGCGAAAAGCGGACCCTGACGAAGAGTCTCAAGAATGGCCCGGCGATCCTCGCCGCTGATCCCAGCCTGGAAACGCTGGTGGTCCGCATTCAGGACGCCGACAAAGCCGCCCAGCGCGTGCTGTACCAGAAAGTCGGCTTGGTCATGCGCGAAATCAACCGGGTCAATCGCCAGGAGCAGGCCCGTGGTGCGTATTATCAGGCACCGTCCGCCGCCCCGAAACCCGTCGGCTTCCTGCCGGATACCCCCATGTTCATGGACGTTCGGTCCTAAACACAGTGCGGTTAAGTGAACTTCTCTCTCGCAAGTGAACTTTTTCCCCGGCTGCGTTGTAAGCAGAAGTATGTCCGATACGAGCACCGGGAGAATAAACAGGGATGTGAAACGCCGGGAGTTCGCCGCGCTCGCACGCCAGCATGAAGCGGCGCTTCTGCGGGCCTCCCAGCGTCTCTGCCGGGGCAAACAGGACTTAGCCCAGGACTTAGCCCAAGACACGCTGGTCCGCGCTTATCAAGCGTACTTGGACGGACGCTTTCAGCAGGGGTCCAATGCCTGGCCCTGGCTGCTGCGGATTTTGACCAACCTCTTTATCAACGACCTCAATCACCACCGCAAATGGGACTGCGACATAGACTTGGACACGCTGATGCAGTCCGGCGGCGGCCCGGCCCAAACCCAGGCCGCGCCCGCCGATGTTCCCGGAACTGATCTCATGGCCCGGACATTAGATGAAGAACTGGAACAAGCGCTCCTCATGCTCTCGGACAGCCTGCGCGTCTGCCTGGTTTTGTCCGACATCGAAGGCCTCAGCTACGAAGAAACCTCCCTCGCCCTCGGCATTCCCCTCGGCACGGTCCGCTCCCGCCTGGCTCGGGCACGAATGAAGATGCACGACTTATTGCAGGACTTCGCCCGCCGGCGCGGCTACCTGCGCTGACACACCTACACGAACACAGAGAAAACACCATGTTCCACAAGCTCGATCCCAACAATGTAAAACCCTGCCGGCACATGGAAACCCTTGTCTCGGCGTGGGTAGACGGCAAGCTCACCGGCCTCGCCCGCTGGTATACCGCGCTGCACGTCAAAGGCTGCCCCCAGTGCCAGTCGTCCCTGCCGTTCCTGCGAACGCTCCACTTCCGGCTCAGCGCCCTGAGCCAGACGCCCGCCCCCGAAAAGCTCTCGGGTACGCGCTGGCAAGCCGTCGAAGCCGCCTGGGCACATACCGAAGCAGGAATTAGCTCGGAAGAAGAAGCGTAGCCTGGGCTATAACAATCTGCAAGCAAAAAGACCCGACACCACAAGCGCCGGGTTCTTTTTTTGCCTCATCGCCAGCATTTGGAGCAATATAGCCTTGTTATTAAAGTTTAAGGCATTATCCTTTAATAACGGGTATTCTTATTAAAGTAAACTTTAATAAGGACATCCCATTGAAACGAAATGCCGGGCGTCTTCTCCGTGGCGCGACCTCTCCAGAACCTTTCTCCGCCTTTGTTCCGGCTCCCCTGCCGCCGGAACCGCCGCTTGAGCTTTCACCGGACATTCAGGAGCTTTTAGAGCAAGCGAACCGCGCCCTCGGGCGGCTGGACGGGGTTGGAGCGCTGCTGCCCGACACGAAACTGTTTTTGTATTCGTACATCCGTAAAGAAGCGCTGCTGTCTTCCCAGATTGAAGGAACGCAGTCGTCGTTCTCCGATTTGCTGCTGTACGAAAACAAAGAAGCGCCTGGCGTCCCGCTGGACGATGTGCAGGAAGTCTCAAACTATGTCGGGGCAATGGAGCATGGGCTGCAGCGTATTCGAGCGGGCTTTCCTCTTTCGCTGCACCTGCTGCGTGAAGTCCATGCGATTCTTCTGTCGGAAGGGCGCGGAGAACATCAATCGCCTGGAGAGTTCCGGCGATCCCAAAACTGGATTGGCGGGTCGCGCCCCGGCAATGCCCGCTATGTACCGCCGCCGCCTGAGATGGTCATGGATTGCCTCGGAGCGCTGGAAAAGTTTCTGCACAACGATCCCTCGCCCACTCCCACACTCATCAAGGCGGCGCTGACCCATGTGCAGTTTGAGTCTATTCATCCATTTTTGGACGGCAATGGCCGCGTGGGACGCCTGCTGATTACGCTGCTGCTGTGTGCGGAAGGGGCGATGACGGAGCCGCTGCTGTACCTCAGCCTCTACTTAAAGAGCCATCGAGAGACCTACTACGACTTGCTGCAGCACATCCGTGAGACCGGAGATTGGGAGGCCTGGCTGCGGTTCTTTTTGCAGGGCGTTTGGGAAACGGCGGAGCAGGGGGCAGCCGCGTCTCGGACGATTTTGCAGTTGTTCCGTGAAGATCGGCAGCGGATTGAAGGATTAGGACGCGGTACTGCTTCGGCGATCCGCGTGTTCTCTCAGCTTCAGGCCACGCCGCTGCTTTCCATCTCCCGGATTGCGGAGACCTTAGAGCTAAGCACTCCCACAGTCGTCACGGCCATCAAAAACTTGGAGACACTAGGGATTACCCGTGAACTGACCGGGCGCAAACGGGATCGTTTATTTGTGTACGGAAACTATCTCAACATCCTGAATGAAGGCGTCGAACCTCTGCGCCCTGCGGGGGGTTAGTGCTGCATCTTTTCCAAAAGCACTTTCGTTCCTGCTTCCAGAATTGCATCATGCCCTGGATTATCTTGATGCAAAAGGCTTACCGTGACAGGCGGAACGAAATCTTCGCGCAGCGTTCCGTTGATATGAAACAAGCGCTCCGTCGGGAAGTTGACGCCAATTCCCGTATCAGGGAGCGTGATGCTATCAATCGCCCCGTTCAGCCCCGCCATGCGCGTCCCGACCACGGTTCCCCGCTTCATGCCGTCCATGCCAATCGCAATGCCTTCGCCCATGCTGCCGGTCCAGTGGTCAGCGAGTACGACGACAGGACGAGAGTAGCAAGGGCCGCGCGGCGAGACGATGTCTACCCACTTCTGCTGTATGCCATAAGCGCGTACTTCCGCCGGTGAGTCATGCTTCTGATAGAACAGATCCTCAGTGATAAAACGTCCCAACAGGCCGCGAGCGACCGTCGTATTCCCGCCGCTAGGCGTGTCCCGCAAGTCTAGGATAAGACCGCGTGTGTCTTTCAGCTTGTCGAGCGCGGCGTCAAACTGCCTAAAGAGCTTTGTCTCTCCCAAAGAGTTGTTAATACGGATGTATCCGATACGCGGGTTCTGGCGCAGCACTTCTTCATGGAGCAAAGGCGCATCGCTCTCCGAAACGCTTCCACGCTCCGCTGCCGTGTCATCCAGCGTCACGGCGACTGGTGGCTGCGGGCCGTGCTGAACAACGAAACGCCGCGTCTCGTTATGGCGTCCGGCAAGCAGCACCCGGAGCGCCCAGTTATCCGCTGCCAGGTCAGGATGCCTCAGACATTGCCCCTCTCTCGAATGCACGGCCTGACGTACTGGTGACCTATTGATCGAAAGAACTTGCATTCCAGCCCGCAGGCCTGCCTGTTCCGCGCTGCTGCCGGGCCTGACCTCAGTGATAATCGCGTTCCCTTCCTGCCATTCAGCCCAAGTATCATCCCCGGTGGGAACGAGGCGCGGCGAAAACGGCAGGTTGGTATTGAGGGAAATATGCGGGTCGTAAAGCTCCTCCAGTACGCGCTCCATGAACGAGATAAACTCAGCCCGCGTCTGAACCGCGGCAAGCTGCGGGCGGTAAACAGTCCGTACTTTGTTCCAGTCGGTCGCTTTGGCATCCAAATAAGCGTAATTGTCGCTGATGCTTTGCCAGAAGAAATCAAAGTCAGCCTGCAGCTCCTGCGGCGTGTATTTCGTTTGCCGGGTGCCTCCCATGGACTGAGCGTGCAGGGGCAATGCCGCACAAAAGCAGACGGCAAGCAAAAGTGCCAAAACAGAGACAATACGCATAGTGACTCCTTAGTGCATCATCGCCGGCATCTTGGGGGTGCTGAGGTCTTGGGTGCGGGGGGTGCGGGAGAGCGTCGCGAGCAGGGCGTGGCCGTCGTCGCGGTGCTGGGGAGCGAGCAAAAAAGAGATGCCCTGCGAGAGGCCGAGCGCGGGCGGTGGGGGCTGGCTGCCGCAGTCTAGCCGAAGTTTCAGGAAGCGGGGCAGAGTTTCCGGCTGCCACTGACCATGCCAAAACGGCGGCTCGCCCGGCTTCTGGTCCAGCACAAACAGCTCGCGGCGTGTCCGCAGGCTGCCGCCGGCGTACAGCGCATACAGCGACGCCGAGTGGACAGCCTGGGTTCCCGACAGTAATCCCTCGACAAACGCCTGCATCTGGGCCAGCAGCGTCCACGCCTCCGCCGGGGGGATCAGGCGATGCGAGACGCCGCCAAGCGCTCCGGCAAACTCTTCCGGCATTTCCGCAAGCTGGTAGTAGCCGCCTTCGTCGGAAAGCACGGCGCGAGCGACTTCGTTGGCATACTCCGTCCCCTGCCCCACCCGCTTCTTGATATACGCAATCGCGAGGCCGTGCCGGTCCAAATGGGCGGCGCGAACGGAGTCAAAGTCGGGTTCTTCTGGCATGAACATAGGTTTGCGTAACTCTTTATTTGGAACTGGGCTTTACTTGAAACTGGGCAGGATGATGCCCTTCATAATCACGTTCTGGGTCAGCACGAACACCAGCAAAGTCGGCAGGGCGGCAAGAGTCAGGGCCGCCATCATCACATACATCGGCGCACCGCTCGATTGCAGCTCGTACAGCCAGACCATGATCGTCCACATTTTGTGGTCCTGGCAGATCGTCATCGCATACAAAAAGCCGCCATAAGCCGCCGAAAACGCGCCCAGCCCGATAACCGCAAAAATCGGGCGGCTGAGGGGCAGCGTGATCGTCCAGAACATGCGAAGCTCGCTCGCGCCGTCCAATGTCCCGGCTTCGTACAGCTCGCGGGGCAGGCTGTCAAAGAACCCTTTCAAGAGAAAAATCGAGTAGCCGCTGGCCGCGCCCGGCAAAATCAGCGCGGCATACGTGTTCAGCAGATGGAACTGCTTCAGCAGCAGGAAGTTCTGGATCAGCGAAATCTCGCCGGGGAACGACATGGTTGCCAGCAAAAACAGCAGCACGGCGTTTCCGTAGGACAGATTATACCGCGAAAGCGCATACGCGCAAAGGGGGTTGACAATCAGCGTGGTCAAAATTGCCAGAAAACAGTAGATGACCGTCACCGAAACCGCACTGCCGTGCAGGAAAACAAACTGCATGACAAGCCGGTAGTTGCGCGACACGTAATCGCGCCGCAGCGCCCCGGCGTTCGCCTGGACATACGCCCAGTCGGACGCCAGCACGGACTGCGCCAGATTCGGGCCATGCCGGCGCGTCTCCGGCGTGTCGGCGGACAGCGCACTGACGGGTACGACCCGCAGAAACGCAATCCAGTCCAGCAGCGGCGGCCCTGCCGCCGGCAGCGCCTCGGGGTCCGGCAAAGTGACCGCGCCAAACGACGCCGCATGTGCGCCATATTTCTGGTTGTAACGCGCCACGTCTTTGTACTGGCGCGCCAGAAACGACTGGTAGGCACCCTGCGCCGACAGGTCAACGCGCATGTCACGAAACGGAAGCTGGGTGCGGACAAACGTTTCCCAATCTTTGCACTCTTTGGGATTGCCTTCCGGCGTCACCGTCAGATGCGCGTCGCCGTAGAAGCGCAAATGGGTTCCCCAGGCAGCGTTGAGTGTTTTGAGGTCCGGCTCGGCTTCCTGCTGAAGCCAGCGCCGGTACAGCGGGTCCGCACCGACGACCACAAAATAGTGAGCGGGCAGAGTCGCCTCAAATGCTTTCCAGTCCCGGCTCTTCGCGTCGGTGCCGGGCGTCCAGGTGTGGGCGGACGGCTGCTCAAACGGCGGAAAGACAGTGAGAAAATCTTCGTCTTCCTGATTGTACGCTAAATCGAGCGCCCGGATATTGCCATGGAAGTGGGTCCGCAGGAACGCATGGTAGCGGTCCAGTAGCGGGCTGGGACTGTACGCCGCCGCCGCGCCGCCGAAGCCCGCGCTTTTGTACCGCGCCGGCAGGGCCATCGCAAACGCATTCCAGTCGCGGACGGTATGGGGATTCGCCTGCGCCGGGGGCCGAACGTCCTGAAGCGAAGCATAGTTTGCGCCGTAAGCGGCATTGATCGCGTCCATGTCGCCCCGATATTTGTCTTCGGCATACTTGCCCAGCAGCGCCGTCTCGGAATAGAGGTAGCGGGGGACAATCTCGGGGCTGGATTTTTCGTACTGCGACTCGGCGGACGCGCCAAGCATGACCAGAAACGGATACACCATCGCGACCGCACCGAGCGTCAGCGTTACATACAGCGCCGCCACCAGCACGCGCATCTTCCAGGTCTTGCGACCAACCACCGGAATCAAAGCCATACCGTCATTATATCGGCAAGCGGAGGAGTTTGCAAGGGGAACCCCTCCCGTCTCGCTAAGGCTCGCCACCCTCCCCTGTTAGGGGAGGGCTTTCCGAGTGATGACTGCCTGTACCTCTTAGCAAGAGGCAAGCGCTTTCGTTTCTTTTGTAGCCCTCCCCTAACAGGGGAGGGTGGCGAGCCTTAGCGAGACGGGAGGGGTCTACCACCGTGCGGCATACAGGGAAAAGCGGGACGGCAGGGTCTCGGCGGCGTCGGCCTTGCGGAAGGTCTGGAGGGCGTAGCGGCGAGTCTCTTCTAAGATGTCCGCATGGTCGGCGGCGGGAATGTCCCACATCTGCGAATAGGTGCGCCGGGCCAGCGCGTCGAGGGTCAGCGGCACGGGGATGGTCCGCTTCCAGGCTACCTGCGGCTCCAGCAGCGTGACGCTTGCGCCGAGGCCGCCGCTCTGCTCCCGGCGGCGCAGGTAAGACAGCGCCGGGGACAAACCGGCTGTGCCGAGGCTTGGAGCCAGAACACGCCGGGCGCGGGCACGCTCAAAGTAGAAGTCTATCAAAACCGAGCGGCCCCCCAGCTCGATGCCAAGAAACAGGACGCCCGACGGAGCCAGAACACGCTTCACCTCAGCCAGCACTCGCGGCCAGCGCTCAATCAGGTGCAGAATATGAACCAGCAACGCCCCTTGAAACGCGCCGCTTTGGAACGGCAGCCGCTGCAAATCGGCGAGTGTCAGCGGCAGCGCGGGCGGCGCAGACTTCGCCGCGATCAGACGCATCATCGGCAGCGAAATATCCGTGCCGATGACCTGCGACGGGTAAAGCCGGGCCAGCGGCGCGGCGAAACGGCCTGTCCCCACCCCGGCATCCAGAAACAGCCCGCCGCGCTGAAGCTTCGCTTCGCGCCCCAGCAGCCGGACAATGGCTTCCATCTGCAGGGCGGGAATGACCCGCGTCTGGTCATAGTCGCCCGCCACCTGATCAAACGACAAGTAGCGCCCCGGCGGCGTCATGGCGCGGCTTTCGGCGCTGAGATGGACGGCGCAACGACATACAGCGGCACCAGGTTCAGAAAGTCATCCGTGTCGCCGTTTTGCAGCCGCCGCGCCGCAATCTTCGCCAGCCCTTCCGGCGGCGTCCAACGCTGCGGCAGCATAAGATTGCCGTGCCAACCGCTTGATCGTCCCTGCGTCAAATAGCGAGCATCCCCGGTGACAATGACTTTGTCCATCGCGCGGAGGCGAGACTGCATTGCGTAAAAGTACTCTGCGAACGGATCTTCAATTCGCTCTCCATTTTGGTAGATAGCCGCATAGACTTCTTCGCGCCGCGACGGCAGAACCGGAACGATTCGTGTATCATCATCGTGAGTCATCCAAACAGACGCATAAGCATCCAGTGTTCCAACTCCCACCAGCGGCTTGCCCATCACCTGCGCTAGCGTCTTCGCCGTTGTCACGCCGACCCGAACACCCGTAAACGAGCCGGGACCAAGCCCCACCGCAAACGCCGTCATGTCCGCAAGCGTCAGGCTATTTCGCGCCAGCAGCCCGTCCACTTCGCCGAGCAGCCGCACCGATAGAGTGCGCCGGCTCTCGAACAGGCTGACCGCCCGCACACTGCCGTCGTCCTCCGCCAGCGCCAGCACACACACCGCGCCGCTTGTATCCATTGCCAGAAAAGTCATAACTGCGCCAGCACTTCCTCGGCCCGCGCTCCTACTGCCGTCATCACGATCTTCCTGGTGTCGGGCGTGTCAGGCGTGAGCGTGATTTCGAGGCGCTCCGACGGGAGAGCGTCGGTGATCTTGTCGGCCCATTCAATGACGACAATGCTGTCACCGCTGAGATAGTCGTCAAAGGCGAGATCGTACAGGTCGGAAGCGCCGGACAGGCGGTAAACGTCGAGATGCACCAGAGGCACGCGCCCACCGGGATGCTCAGCAACCAGGGTGAACGTGGGGGAGTTCACAGCTTCGGCAGGCAGACCGAGGCCGAGCGCCAGCCCCTGCGTGAACGTCGTCTTGCCCGCGCCTAAGTCACCGATGAGGCAGAGCGTGTCGCCGACGGAAAGCAGTGCACCCAGACAGGCGGCCAAAGCGCGTGTCCCGTCCGCAGTTTGTGTCTGGAAAGTGCGTGTCATGGATGGGTGAGAACGCGAAGCGATCATAGGAATGGACGAGTAACTGAAGTCACTCGCTGGAAGGTGTTCAGAAACACAGCCTGTCCAGGGGACAGAAGAGAAGAATAGCATATATTCCGCATTGCGTTCCCCGGACGCGCGGCACTTCTGAGTGCCTTCCAGCGAGTGAGTTTACTCACTCGTTCCTTTGCTTACGACGCGAAATGGTCCCAGCCGCCGGTGGCAGTCGGCAGATCGGCACCGTCAGGCCCGATGAAGCGCAGGCCGGTGCGCGTGATTTCGCCAATCGGCGTCAGCGCGGTTCCGGTCGCGGCGACGGCGGCGCGGGCAGCTTCCACATCTGCCGGGGCGACTGCAAGCAAAAGCTCGCAGTCTTCGCCGCCGCTGAGGGCAAACTTCCACGCGGGGCGGCCAAGATCCGGGGCCGCCCAAGCGAGATCGCCCGAGACCGGCAGCCGGGACACATCTACCTGTGCGCCGACGCCTGACACCGCGCAGAGCTTGGGCAAGTCCGCCGCGAGGCCGTCGCTGAGGTCCATGCCGCAATGCACCAGCCCGGTCTCGCGCAGGGCGAGGCCCGCGACAACCCGCGGCTGCGGGCGGCGGTGGGACTGCACCAGGGCGCGGCAAATCTTTTCCGATTTTGACGCGCCGTGCTGCTCCAGCAGGGCCAGCCCTGCAGCAGAATCGCCAAGCGTTCCTGTAACCAGCAGGATGTCGCCGGCCTTCGCCCCGGTGCGCTTTAAGGCCTGCCCCGACGGCACAGTTCCAAGCTGCGTGATATTCACGATTAAGCCGCCGGAAGTCCGGTTGGTATCCCCACCGGCAAGCCTTGCCCCGTAACGGCCCAGGCAGTCGCACAGGCCGTCATACAGCCGGTCTATACCTTCAACGGTTTCTTCCGGCGGCAGGGCCAGCGACACAAACGTAAACGTCGGGTCCGCGCCCATTGCCGCCAGATCGGAGAGATTCACTGCCGCCGCTTTCCAGCCGATGGAGTAGGCGTCGCTCCAGTCGCGCCTAAAGTGGATGCCCTCAACCAGCAAATCCGTCGTTACGACAACTTGCAGGCCGGCAGGGATGTCCAAAACGGCGGCGTCATCCCCAATTGCCAGCGCCAGGCCGCTGCCTGCCGCGCCGGCATGTGTCGCGCGAAGACGCTCAATCAGGCCGGTTTCGCCGCCGATTTCGGAGATACGCATGGCCTAGATTACCGGCTCTTAGCCGCCCCAGTTCCACATAATCGGGTTCTTGTCAAGCCGGTCGGTGACCGTGCGGCCAATCTCGTCAATGGCGTCTAAATCGTCTTCGTCAATCTCGACATCCCCGGCCTCGGCGTTCTGAATGGCCTGCTCGGCGTTGCGAGCGCCGACAATCGCGCTTGTCTGCGGCTGAGCGATCAGCCAAGCCAGCGCAAGCTGCCCGACGGACACGCCGTACTTGTCGGCCAGCGGGCGCAGCTTATCTAAAGCATTTTGGGCACGCTCGTAGTTCTCGCCCGAGAACAGCTTGTTCCCAGCCCGGTTGTCGCCTTCTTCAAATTTGTGCCCGCGCTTGAACTTGCCCGTCAGCAGGCCCTGCGCCAGCGGCGAGTAGGCGATAATCGAGATCTTGTTGTCTACACAGTACGGTCCGGCATCGTCTTCCACCTGACGCCAAAAGAGAGAATACGGCGGCTGCAGGCTGTCCACGCGCCCGACCGCCGCGGCTTCCTGAAGTTGGGTCCGGTTAAAATTGGAAACGCCGATCGCCCGTATCTTGCCCTGCTCTTTCAGCTTCAGCAGCGCTCCCATAGTTTCTTCAATCGGCACGACATCGGTGCCGAATGTCCCCGACGGCCAGTGGATCTGGTACAGGTCCATCCGGTCCGTTCCCAGGTTTTTGAGAGACCGCTCGCAGGCCTCAACAACTTCATCGTGCTTCAAGTGGCTCGCGAACACTTTGGAGGCGATGACAATTTGGTCCCGCTTGTCACCCAGCGCCTGGCCGAGGATGCGCTCACTGTGGCCCTCGCCGTAGGCTTCCGCCGTATCAAAGGTCGTGACGCCGCTGTCAAACGCCGCTTGATGTGCTCTAATGGTTTCCGAATCGTCAATGCCAACCCATTCGGATTTGCCGGACTGCCAGCCGCCAAAAATAATCGCGCTCATTTCAATCTTGGTGCGCCCAAGCTGTCGGTGCTGCATTTCAGAAATTCCCTTCGGACAAAGATGTCGTTCCTATGTTATGCCCAGAGTGATTTGAGTATAAGCGTTTTGGAAAGATTTTGTCAAGCAAACCCGCTGTCAGAGGCTTGCAGCGCTCCTATTGACCTGAGCCGCTTCCCCGGATGACCGCCACTCGCCCCGGCGCGCCGCGAAGCAGAAATATACCCACGACGGCGGGGATGAGAGCGATGGGAAGATACTCTGTGAGCGTCAGGGGATAGTGCGTCACATAGGCGGCAACATTGGACAGATTTGAGTCACCGCCGCAGCAGCGCGTCCTGCATTGCCAAGACTTCTTCGCGCGTCTCACCCGCCGCCATCCACGCCCGCAGAGTCGCCTCGCCCCGGCCCGGCAGGGTGCAGGCGTAGCTGAGAACACTGTCCACCGACCCCTGCGCGATGGCATTGCCCGACAGTTTTCCATCTTCCGCGTCCCGCCACGCGCCCTCCGCGCCCCGGAAGCCCTTTTCGCCGCAGGCATACTGAAAGATGCCGGACGTGTCTTCGGCGTTCCCGCACCCGATGCGCCCGCCAAACAGAAAGTAGCGGTCTCGCTTGTAGTGAATCATCGCGCCCGCGTAGGGATCATAGAACGCCGTATCGCCGATGTCGCTTTCGTCAATCCGCAGGTCATGCGAGAAGAACATCCGCACTTCCCGCGCTTCGTCGCGCTGGTTCTCCACCCGGAACCTTTGCAGCAGCACATTCGCATCATGCAGCACGGCATGGCTGACGTGCAGCCGCAGCCCCAGCCCAGAATGGGTCGCCGTGCAGCTTGTCACCAGCGTGTCGGCCTCATAATCGATCCGCCGCTCCCAGCTGCCGTCTTCCAGCCAGGCAAAGCCGCCCTCAGTCCACACCCCCACCCGGCACCGATACCCGCCGACATGGTTCGCCCAGCCGACATAAGGATGGTAGAGGTCACGAATGGAAAGATCGTGGTCCAGATTAACCAGCAGCTCCCCATTGCCGAGCACAAGCGGACGAGGCATTCGAAAAACTCCGTTTCTGCCTCAAAGTTTACCTGCGGAGCGAGAGGTTCGTCAACAAACCGCTAAAAGCCAGACGGGTTTTCAAGAAGAAAAGAAGTCACGGGGCTGAACCCCCATGCTTTAGAAAAGCAAGTCCCCGCCTCTGCACTGGTCAGCACTGGCTACCCGGCGGGCAGGCCCGGAGGAGCGCGGGCACCAACTTCGTTGGATTTCTACGCCCACGAAGGTGGGGACTTGCACTTCCGAAGCCCTGCCGTTTAGGGCAGGGGAAGATTTCCACACAGTCTGTAAAGTTTAATTGATTCCTCAGCCACATCTCTGATCGTCGCCTCGGCCCATTCCAGAGCCTCGGCCTCACGCTGTTCTTCCTGCGCCATCTGCTGGTAGGTAGCATCAAGATCAGGAGCCAGTATCACGAGATTTGTTCCCTCCCGATACCGCTCCATATATTTGCCACGCGCCTCGTTTTTCAGCAGCTCCACCAGTTCCGATTTCCTATGTTCCGGGCGCAGTTCGTCCTGCGGGTTGTTGGGCTTGTTCATGCGGCATCTTCACGATAAACATAGGCAGCAAGACGGGCGGGCTGGTACTTGGTGAAGAAGTCCTGTTCGTTCGGCATCCATACGGTGCGCCAAAGTTCCTCATAATAAAGTTCATCATGGTAGGCGCTTTGTACTCGGTTCCGCTGTGCTTGGTCTCGGCGAATGCCGCGCTCAGTGGCTGCTGCGAGTGGACAGTCAATCCAGATGCTAAGGTCGTAGTAGGGCATGAGGTCAGGATGTAGGATGCTGCAGCCTTCCAGTAGAAGATACTTTGAGGGTGATACCAAGTGCCGGGCACTCATTTGTTTTTGGTCAAAATCATAGACTTCATAGCGAATCCTTTCTCCACTGCGAGCAGGTTCAAGCACTTGCCTGCGAAAACGATCACGGTCAAAACCAGCCCAATCCTCCGAGCGCTCACAGAGCCTCTCTGAGACAAAGTCGTCAATCGTGATGACTTTGGCATCCCGCGTTTTCGCTTTTATCTGCTGAGCAAGAGTAGTTTTGCCCGCTCCGCCAAATCCAGACAGAGCAATGAGCGCAGCCCGGCCCGAAGGAGGTTCCAGGTTTCGGATCAATTCCAGCATTTCTTGCATAAGGCTACTATAGCAGAAACAGTGAATAATCCAATTTCTAGACCAGCGGGTACAATAGCGGCATGGGAAATGAGGAACAGAAGGTGGATGGCGGGGAGCTGGCGCGGGATGTGCGGCTGCTGGGGAATGCGCTGGGCGAGGTGCTGCGGGAGCAGGGCGGCGAGACGCTGTTTGACCGGGTGGAGCGCATTCGGGCACTCACTAAAGAAGCACGCAGTGTGCCGGGGGAGAGCGCGGCGGAGGCGGCGCTGGACGCGCTGTTCGCGGGCATGGACTTTGATGCGGCCCTGCCGGTGCTGAAGGCGTTTACGACGTATTTCCAGCTTGTGAACCTGGCGGAGCAGAAGGAAATCGTGCGGGTCAACCGGCGGCGGGCCTACGCGGCGGGTGACAGGCCGCGCTCGGAGTCGGTGCGGGAGGCGATCCAGACTCTCAGCAGCGCGGGCATGACAGCGGGAGAGATGCGGGGATTGGTGGAGAGTCTGTCCATTCAGCTTGTGTTCACGGCCCACCCGACAGAGGCCAAGCGGCGGACAGTCAACGAGAAGCTGCACCGGCTATCGGCGTATTTGAGCGCGTTGGAGCAGCCGCAGATGGCGACGAGCGAGTGCGAGAGGCTGGAAGCGGATGTTGTCGCCGAGACAGAAATCTTGTGGCAGACGGATGAAGTGCGGCAGCGGCGCTTGTCGGTCATTGACGAGGCCAAGAACATTCTATTTTACTTTGGCGAAACGCTGTTTCAGGTCACGCCCCGGCTGTATGAAGATTTAGCGGCGGCGCTGGCCGAATGCTACCCCGGCGAAGCATTTGCGATCCCGAACTTCTTGGAATACGGCTCGTGGGTTGGCGGGGACCGCGACGGCAACCCGACCATCACCCTGGACCACACGGCGGAAGTGCTGCGGCTGCACCGGGCGCAGGTTTTGTCGCTGTATGTGCCGGCGGTGCGGGCCTTGAGTGACCGATTAAGCCAGTCCCGGCACTATGTCGGCGTCTCGCCGGAACTGGAACAGTCATTAGGCATTGACGCCGAGCGCCTGCCGGAAGTCGCCGCGCAGGCGGCGGGGCGCAGCCCGATGGAGCCGTACCGCCGCAAGTGCGAGTTCATCTGGGAGCGTCTGCGCCGAACGCAGGACAACGCGCCCGGCGGCTATGACACGGCGTCGGAGTTTGTCGCCGATTTGGAGCTGATCCAGCGCTCTTTAGAGGCTCACAAAGGCCATTTTGCGGCTCGCCGCGCTCTGGCCCCGCTGCTGTTTCAAGCCCGGCTGTTCGGGTTCCATCTGGCGCGGCTGGATATACGCGAGCACAAAGAAAAGTATTTAGGGGCGCTGTCGGCGGTGCTAACTGACCAAGGCATGGACTGGGCCTCGCTCGACGAAGCCGGCAAAATCGCGCTGCTGGAACAGGAGATTGCCAGCCGCCGGCCCTTAGTCCCCGCGTCCCCTAACTTCGACGACGATGCCAACAAGACGCTGAAGCTGTTCCGGCTGGTGTCCGACAAGATGCTCTCGCTCGGCACAGATGCGTTCGGCTCATTTATTCTCTCTATGGCGTCCGACGTGTCCGACGTGCTGGCCGTGCTTCTGCTGGCAAAAGATGCTCATTTGGCGGACCTGCGGGAAGAAAACGGCTGGTCGAAAGTGGATGTCGTGCCGCTCTTTGAGACCATTGAAGATTTAGAAAACGCGCCGCAGATTTTAGATACGCTGCTCCGAAACCCGATTTACCGGCGCAATGTCTCGCTTCGGGGCAACGCGCAGGAGGTCATGGTCGGCTACTCGGATTCCAACAAAGACGGCGGCTATTTGACCGCCAACTGGAAGCTATATGTCGGGCAGGCGCAAATTGCCGAGGTCGCCGAGAAGCACGGCGTCAAGCTTCGCATTTTCCACGGGCGCGGCGGGGCGATTGGGCGCGGCGGCGGGCCGGCGGGCAAAGCGATCTTGGCCCAGCCGCCGGGCAGTGTTCAGGGACGGTTGAAAATCACCGAACAGGGCGAAGTCATTTCCTCCCGCTACTTTGACCAGGAGATCGCTTACCGCAACTTGGAGCAGATTGTCCATGCCGTGCTGACAGCGAGCGGCCCCCCTGCCCCCAATTCTGGGGGAGCTAGAGAGGAAGTGGAGAAGTGGGCGGCGGTGATGGACGAGGTTTCGGACACGGCGTTTGCGGCGTACCGGGCGCTTGTCTACGGCGATGAAGACTTTGTGCGCTATTTCCAGGAAGCGACGCCGGTGGGCGAGCTAGCCCAGCTTAATATCGGTTCCCGCCCGCCGAAACGGACGGCATCGGACCGGATTGAAGATCTGCGGGCGATCCCGTGGGTCTTCTCGTGGATGCAGAGCCGCCATACCCTGCCGGGCTGGTACGGCGTCGGCACCGCGCTGACGGCCTATGACGAGCAGTCACCGGAGCATTTGGAGCGCCTGCGGCAGATGTATCAAAGCTGGCCCTTCTTCACGACGACCATTGACAACGCCCAGATGTCCCTGGCGAAAGCCGACATGGAAATCGCCGCCCGCTACGCCGCGCTTGTCACGGATGACACCATCCGGCAGCGCATCTTCGGCGCGATTTGCAGTGAGTACGAGAAGTCCGTGGCAATTATTGGGCGCATTACGGGTCTCGACGCCCTGCTGGACAACCAGCCCGTCTTGCAGAAGTCCATCCGCCTGCGGAACCCCTATGTGGACCCGCTGAGCTACCTGCAAGTCGAGCTGCTGAAGCGTCTCCGCGCCCTGCCCCTAGACGACTCTTCAGAAGAAATGAAAACCGCCCGGCGAGACCTCCGCGCCGCCGTCCTGCTGTCCATCAACGGCGTCGCGGCGGGTATGAAGAACACCGGGTGAGATGCCGCAATGATGAACAAGCCTATGACGAACAAGCCGATTTCGCTGGCTTATTACGATAATCCGGGGAATGCCCAGCGGTATCACGCCTTAACCGGGTTTGATCCGGCACGCAAGCAGGAAATGCTGGACGTTACCCTGCGTCTGCTTCGAGAGTTAGCCCCGGCAGGTGCAAGCCTCTTGGAGATCGGCTGCGGTTCGGGCCTCTTCACGCAGAGGCTGGCAGCAAGCGGACACTTCGGCACACTTCATGCCACCGACGGCGCAGACGCGATGCTGGAGATTGCGCGTTCGCAGTTTGCTTTGCCTGTGACACCGGTGACACTGGGACCGCTTGACTTCACTCAGCAAAATTGGAGCAGGCAGTTCCTGCCGGTCCAGTTTGATGCAGTCACCAGCGCAATGGCGCTGCATCATGCGGCGGACAAACAGCAGGTCTTTCGCCAGGTGTTTGAAGTGCTGTCTCCCAGCGGGGTCTTCGTGATCGCCGATCACATGGCAGGGTCGTCGCCGGCAGTGGATCGCCTGATTGATCGGGAGCGCGGACGAGTGAAGTTGACGAACGACGCGCCAACGGATGAGGATTTGGAAATGTTCGCGGAAGCGGATCGGCAGAGTCAGGAGAAGCAGGGCAACCGCTGCGAGTCCGTGTCCCGCTACTTGAGCTACCTGCAAGGCACAGGTTTCACAAACACAGATTGCCTCTGGCGAAGCTACTGGCTGGCGGTCTTCGTGGCACAGAGACCCGCCGAGTAAAAGAAGAACCGTGCGTTTTAACGCATGGTTCTTAATGTCATGGCTTTCTACGCATCTTCGGCCTCGACTAATCCTTCTTCGGTGCCGACTTTGTGGATGTAGACGGGGACATAGCCCCAGGTACGGTAGAAGCGTAGGGCAAGCTCGGCTTCGTCGGGGTCAGCGTCTACGATATTGCCCTGATAGACAGCCACATACTGGCCGTAATACTGGTCAATCTGGTAATGCGACATCTGGTTGAACGCCGCGACTTCTTTCCAAAACGGTGCGTCGTCCAGGCTTTCCCGGCGGCGCATCATTTCCAAATATGCACTGAGGGCGCGGGCAGGTGAGATTTCTAACGCGGCTAAAGCGTTGTCATCGGCAGAAGACGACATGATAAGTTCCTCTGACCCATTGTAACAAAAGCGGGCTGACCTGTCAAGCGATGGAAAAGCAAAACAAAAGCGCACGCAGAGGGTATAATGTCGTCAGAAGTCTGAAATCAGAATTGAGAAAAAGCTATGACATTGACTATGGGGAAGCGTGGAACCATCGTTATTCCCAAAGCAATCCGCGATGCCTGCAAGCTAAATGAGGGAGCGAGTTTAGACATTTCTCTGGAGGACAAAGCGATTGTTTTGCTGCCTTCGATTACCACACGCACACGTATGGACGAAAACTTTGATGCCGCTAGGTCTGTTTTAGAAGCGAACGGCGTCACGCTGGAAATGGCTCTTGCCAAGCTGACGGAGATTAAGACGCGCATGGAGGACATAAACCCGGATGAACATAAACCAGAGGAACGATCTAGCGCCGCCTAAGCTGTTTCTGGACTCTGCGCTGATCATTGCGACGCTCTGCTCGAGTAACCCTGACGCATCCCCTGGGTATGGCCTCTTCAAGCTTGGCGAGGCAGGCCTCATTCACCTCTATACAAGCGAGGATGTGCTGCGGGAAACCCAGGGTGTTCTCACAGAACTTTTAGGAGAGGCGGCGGATAAAGTCAAGCTGCTGCTGGCAGAGAACCTGGCGATGGCGAATATCAGTGTCACGCTTCCCCCAAGCGACTCGACAATTAGTGAATGCTACGGCATCACGCAGTACCGGCCCGATGCCAAGATACTTGCGGCGGCGATAGAGCAGAATTGCGAAGTTTTTGTCACTTATGACAGAGAGCACCTGCTGAAAAACCCAAAGATTGGGCCACCGAACACGCGCCTGGTCGTGATTACGGGAGGCGAGGCAGAAGCTTGGGCCATTGACCAAATCGGCGTTCGCTCCCGGCTGAAAGCCGCGCAGAAGCGCAGCCGCGAGTAACGCAATACTAAAAGCGCCCCGCACTGTGAGTGCGAGGCGCTTTCGACGGTGTGTCAGAGGCCGCCGGCAAAGGCCGAGGACTCGTCTTTATAGGTGTGGAACGGGTTCTTCAGCTCCAGGTGAAGGCGCTTGTTGATGTAGATGAGGTCCCAGTCAATCACATAGTCGCGGGAGTTGTTTGCCAGCAGCTTGTCAATGACGATGCCCCGGCCTTTGGCCCGCGTGTTGGCCGGCGGGGTCATGGTCGCCTCGAAGATGCGCCGGTCGGTGGTGGCCCGCTGGATGGCCCCGGACTGCTCCAGGCCGTAGTACAGGCTGGTCTCCGGGTTGACGTTGTGGTACTCCAAATCCAGCGAGTGCAGAATGTCGTCACCCCACTGCACCGCGCCGTTCTCGGACTCCATAAAGTCTTCCATCATCTTGCGCTTGGCAACCCAGTCCAGCTTGTCGGCCAGCTCATACGGGTCTCGCTCTAAAGAGTCGAGGCACTTGGCCCACTCGGTCAGCACATAGTCGGTCTGCTGGTCGCGGCCTGTGTAGCGCTCCTGGGCGGCTTTGAGGTACATCCGCTGCAAGTCTACTGCGCCGATAGAGCTGCCATCTTTGCGCCGGACAAGCCATTTCCACGTCGGATCACGCGAGACGCTTTTGAGCGCTTCCAGTGGGTCACGCAACTCAACGTCTTGCAGCAAAATGCCGTCTTCGATAAGGTCCAGGACAATGCTGGTGGTGCCGATCTTCAGCAGGGTCGCGTACTCGCTCATGTTGCATTCGCCGAACAGAATATGCAGGCGGTGTAAGTTCGAGTAATTGTAGTACGAGTCCCACTTCGGGTTAATAATCGCTCGGTTGAAGCGGACACGGGAGCTGATTGTCTTGACAATGTGGTCCGCCCGCTGCGAGAGCTGAAAATCTACCGTAGGGTCCACTTCGACGCCGTAGAAGTTGCCGACCCACTGATAATCCACCTCGTAGTCCGAGATGGTCATGATGTTGTTCTTCAAGCTTTTGTAGTTCAGCCGGTGGCCGCCGACGCGCCCGACGCCCGCGAATATCTGGCGGGTCACGAGAAACGGCAGCAGGTACGACAAGGCTTCCAGAAAGAAGCGGTCGTCAATCGCGACTAAAAAGTTCTCGTGGCAGCCGAACGTATGCCCACCGAAGTGGTCTACCGAGTTGGAATGGAACGAGACTTTATCCTGCAAGTCCAGCTCGCGCAGGAGGCGCTGCAAGATGACGCGGCCGGCTTTATCATACGCCACAGCGTCGGCGAAATCCGTGCATTCGGGCGTGGCGTACTCCATGTGCGAGCCGACGGCGTCAATATACAGCCGTCCGCCGGAGCGCAGGAACCCGCCGCAGCGGGCGGGTTCAAACGCATAATCGCGGGCGTGCAGGTCAATCAACCCCAGCTTGTCTTTGTAGAAAGCGTGGTCTTTGACCTGCTCGACGACCATTTCCGCCGTGCCGACGGAGTCGTCGTTGACGAGGCAGCCAAACTCGGTCTCAATCCCAAAGATGCGTTTGTCCATAAGTGATCCCTGCTACTTGTATTGTGCCATCGGTTCGGAAAGCTCGGCGGCGGTGACTAGGCGGAATCGGCTTTCCCGGTTTGTGCTGCGCTCTAAAACACCCGCTTCAATGGTCCATCCTTTGCCCAGGTGCTCGGTGATGAACGACGACACATCCTGCTTGCCCTCGCCGTCGGTGGAATAATCGGCGTCGGCCCGGTCTTCGGCCTCTAAATGCTTCATGCCGACGCCCCAAGCGTAGAGCGCGGCCCGCAGGCCGGCTTCTAAAGTCAGTGTCCCGGTTTCGGTCTCCGTCTTCAGATGCTCCCGCATCCGGTCCTCGGCATACGCTGTGCCGGCGACAACCGCCATGCCGGGCGACGTCGAAAACTCGCCGTCATACGACAGCGTCATCAGAATATCGCGGTCCGGCGTCTTGCCAAGCTCGGCAAAAATGCCCTTGATGACAATCGGCTGGGCGAACGGGTCTCCGTAGATGCGCTTGATGGCCGGGGACAGTTGGAACGAAATCAAACGCTGGACGCTGACATCATCGGGGGAGCGCGAAAAGCCTTCCTGGTGGGCAGCGTCAATCGCACCGCGCCGGATCTGCTCGACATCGCTCTGGTTGCCGATAGCGCTGAACATCAGCTTGTCGTAGACTTCGTAGATCTTGCGCTGGGTCTGCCGGGCGGACAGCAGCAGCAGGCCACCGTCGTAGGTGAGCGCGACGACCGGGCTGCCGTCTTTAAGCCGGTCTTCAATGTATTCGTTTCGCTGCTGGATACTTTCGTTCCAGTCATAGGGACTATAGGAAGGCAATAGAATTCTCCAAATCGTGAAGCCGGCGCTCATCCTGGTAATAAATTACCAGGCTACCCGGAGAAAGTCACTGCGTGACTACGGGCGCGCCCCGTAGGCTACAGGCTGCTCTTCAGTCACGCAGTGACTTTCTCCGGGTAGCCCGGCATTTCAATGCCGGGTGTGGAACGCAGAAAGTCTAAGACCGGCCGAGAGCAGCCTTGATCTCGGTGTCGGTAAAGTCGCGGATGCCGTCGGCGGTGATATACTTGGCGGCAGGCAGGAACTTCGTCGAGCCGCCCGTGGCCGTGTCCAAATCTGCGGCGATGTCCAAAAGCGTCAGTGTTTCTTTGAGTGCTGTTTCGCGGTCCATGTCGCGGAAGGGGCCTTTGGTCTTCAGAATATACTCAAACGCGCCCTTGATCGGAGCCGAGCCGCTGCCCGCCGCGCCGTATTCGGCGGTCTCGAACTGGCCGCCCAACACATCGTAGAAGTAGATGCGGCCCTGGTTCGTGTCCCGATCAAACGTGGACAGCACGGGAATAAACGCGCCGATGCCCTGCAAAGCCGCCGGGACATTGTTTGCGATGACGCGCTGGAGTTCCATCAGCTTGCCTTCCTGAGACATGGGCTGAAGCTGGGAGCGCTCGAAATACTTGAACGCATGGCGCAGGTAGCGCACGACTTCGACGCTTTTGGCGAACGAGCCTGAAATAGAAATCAGTGTGTAGTCGTCCAGCGCCAGCACTTTTTCGGCCTGGTCATACATGACCGTGTAGCCTGCCGTAGCCCGCCGATCCGCAACATTGATCAAGCCGTCTTTGTACTTGACTGCAATGACCGTCGTGCCGTGCGTGTCTACGTCCCGCGCACCGGGGACATTCGGCACGGGAGCCGGCATCGGCAGCCGGTCATGCAGCGAGTTCTGAGAGAAATTATTATCGGAAAACAGCGCGGAAAAGCCGCCGCTGTCGTTGTCAAAGCGAAGCATAAGTGTCACACAATCCAAACAGTTAAAGAACAAAAAAGAAAGAGGGCGGGGGCAGAGCCTCCGCCCCGACGGGAGCGAAGAGCAAATTACTCGCCGCTACGCTGGCGGTAACGCCGGGCCTGGTCCGGGTCAACCCGCTTCATGCGCTTCAGGAGATCGCTGCGGTCGGGCCGCTGGACATCGGGCTTGGAAGGGCCGGTCTCGTCGCCTTCTTTGCGAAGGGGATCGGCGGGGCCGGCAGGCCGCGTAGCGCGGTCATCATCAGGAATCATTACTTCAGGCATTACGTTCATTCCGGGCATGGTTCGTTCCTTTCTCTAATTCGGGCCGGTTGACGAAGAAATCAAGCGGCATCAGTGTGATTCGATAAACAGAGCTAAGAATCCTGCGAGCGGCGCTACTTGCCGCCCTGAAAATGGCGTACTAAATCGCCTAACGTGCGGGCATTCCGAATGAGCGCCATCGCGTCGGTCACTGCGGCAGGCGTTAGGTAATTGTCTAAATCAGCCACCCAAGACTCCGCATCCGTTCGCAGGACAACTTTGTTCCAGCCGATGACACCGATGGAGTCACCAAACTTATCCACAAGATACCCACGAATCGCGGCGCGTGTATTCGCCGGCGGTTCCATCTCGGCAGTTTCGACGGCGCTGTCGCTGGTCAAGCGCACCATTTCACCAGCCTGTTCCAGCGCGTAGTACAGACCCTCGTCCGGGTCTACGTTGCTGTAGGCCAGGTCAAATGACGGCACGGTTTCGTCGTTCCAGTTGATGCCTTCCGACTCCACATAATCCGCCAGCAGGCTGCGCTTGGCAACCCAGTCCAGACGGTCTCCCAGGGACAGCGGATCGGTTTCAAGCGCGTCCAGCGCCCGCTCCCACTCGGTCAGCGTCCAGTCGGTGTCGAAGCCGCGCCCGGACAGCTTTTCTTTGGCGGCTGCTAAATACACCCGCTGAATGTCTATTCCCGAAATCGTGCCGGTTTCCGCTTCCACCTGCCACTTATAGGACTGATCCCGCGAAATCTGCTTGATGGCTTCCGTTGGCTGCTTGAGTTTCACCCAGGGCTGCCAGCCTTGCTCAATTAGCGAGGTCACTAAGTACGTCGTGCCGATTTTCAGCGCGGTCGCGTACTCGGACATGTTGGCATCGCCGCAGATCACATGCAGCCGCCGCCACAGGCGCGGGTCGGCATGAGGCTCGTCGCGGGTGTTCACCAGAGGCCGCCGGTGGAGCGTATCCACGGAAGCGTCTTCGGTGAAGAAGTCCGCCCGCTGAGACAATTGATACAGGCCGGTATCGCCGCGCGGCTCGATGCCGACTTTGCCCGCGCCGGCGTAGAGGATGCGGGTCGCGAAGAACGGCAGCAGGCCAGACAGCAGCTCCGCAAACGGCGTGGCACGAGGAATAAGATAATTCTCGTGAGTGCCGTAAGCCGAGCCGTGAAAGTCCGTGTTGTTCTTGAAGATATGGACCTGCCCGACGCCCGCTTTTTCCATCCGTGCCTGTGCCGCCGCCAGCACGATCTTTTCGCCGGCCTTGTCATGGGCGACGAGGTCTAAAAGCGACGCGCACTCCGGCGTCGAGTATTCCGGGTGGCCGTGGTCGTTGTACAGCCGTGCCCCGTTGATCAGCACCCGGTCGGCACGCTCTTCTTCGACGGGCAGCATCTTCTGGTTCGGCGCGTCGAGCTTGGCGTCTTCCGGGTCAACCGTCAGCTTGTCCACATGGAAGCCGCGCATGTCGTTGCGCGGGTCTTCGCCTTTGTAATACCAGGGACAGGCAATCTTGCCCCGGTACGCTTTCACAACGGCGCGGGACTCGGCCAGCAGGTCGCTTGCGCCTTTGCCTTCCACCGCAATGCCGTATTCTGTTTCCGTGCCGAATAATGGCAAAAGTCAAACTCCTCACAAATATTGGGCTGAGTGCCGGGGTTGTAGAAAACCCCGGCAAAGAAGCGTCCTTCGGACGAAGATGAGGACATGAAAGTTGGCTGTTCCGTGTCCGAAGGACATTTCCTGCCGGGGTTTTCTACAACCCCGGCTCCTTCTCGGAGCGTCCCTTAGATCACGTTCCGGCGCGTGGTCTGCGTGCCCTTCTTGGGGCTAACAGGGTTCAGGCGCACGACGTTGTCCGGCTCGTAGTCCAGTAGCTTCAGCCAGTCCTCGATGTTATCAGTCTTCGGGAAGATCTCGTTTTCCTTGAACTCGGTGCGGACCGCCCGCTCCATGTCCTCCATCGAGACGCCTTCCTTAGTTGACTTGACATCAATCGAGCGCTTGATGGCAAAGTCTTTCGCCCGCTCAACAACCGAAGTCAAAAGCGCCCCGGAAACTAAGTCTTTCCAGTAGAGCGTGTCCACCGAGCCGTTCTTCAGGTAGACTTCTATGAACTCGGTCTCGTGCGTCTTGGACCAGATCAAGTCGGTCGTCTTTTCCACTAAAAGCTGACGCGCTTTTTCCTCGCCGCCCTGCTCTTCCACTAAACGATAGTCCAGCGGCAGGCCAGGGTTCAGGTAAATGCCCAGAATGTCTGAAGTGCTCTTCTTGTCGGGCCGGACAACCTTGACTTTGCGGTCGATGCGCTCCGGGCGCAGGATGGCCGGGTCAATGTAGTCCGGGCGGTTCGACGTCAGCATGACGACGACGTTTTCCAGTGACACCAAGCCGTCCATCTCGGCGCAGAACTGCGGGACGACGGTGTTCGAGATGTTCGTGAACCGGCCTGACGAGCGGGTCCGCAAAATGCTCTCCGCTTCATCAATGAAGATGAAAACCAAATAGCCTTCTTTGGCCTTTTCGCGGGCGGTCGAGAATATCTCGCGCACCTGCCGCTCGGACTCGCCAAGCCACATGTTCAGGATTTTGGGGCCATTGATATACATAAAGTATTCTTTGACGTCCCGCTTGGTCCGCGCCTTGTATTCCTGCGTGATATTGTAGGCCGTCGCTTTACCGATCAGAGTCTTGCCGCAGCCAGGCGGGCCGTACAGCAGAATGCCCTTGAGCGGCTTCTTGCCGAAGCGCTCGTACAGCTCCGGGTACAGCAGCGGCAGCTCAATTGCGTCCTTGATGACGCCGATGGCTTCCTGCTGACCGCCGACCGCGCTCCACGGGATTTCGGTGACCTTGTCCAGAAAGAAGTCCTGGTTCTCTTTGGCCGCGAACGCTTCTAAAGCCACGCGGAAGTTCGGCTCCATACGGACTTCCGAGCCGGTCTTGATGGTTTCGTTCTCCAGGCCCGCACCGCGCACGACAATGCGCGTGTTCATGCCCTGCTGGTCGCCGCCGATCCGCAGGCGTCCATCCTCTAAGGCTTCGCTGACCTTGACGACCTGACCGTTCTGGGCCGGCCCAAGATCGCCGACTACTGCGTAGGCCTCATTGACCTTGACGCGGGTGCCGGATTGAAGCGACTCTAAATCAATGTTGGGGTCAACATTGGTGTAGAAGTCGTTGTCGCCCATCGCGATATTGGCTGTGCCGTCCTCGTTCTTGGACAAAAAGACAGCCACGCGGTTTGCCGGCGCGGTCAGCTTGTTGTAGGCTTCATCATATTTCTGGATCAGCTCCTGCGCTTCGGCGGACTGCTGCTCATCCACTTCCAGTTGGTGCCGCAACAGCAGCAAATACTGGTAGTTTGGGTCAATCGGGTCGGTGCTTTTGAGAATTTCGTCCAGCACAAAAATCGCCCGGACCGCCGTTTCCTGGTTGCGCGGGATGCTGGTGCCGCCTTCGCCGCCGGTATTGCTATTGTCTCGTCGGCCGCCGCTGCGCCGCTCGTTACGCTCTTTGTCGCTCGCCATGCGTTCTTTCCTCTCGCTTTTCTTTTCGCTTTTGTCCTTCGCCATTCAGTTTTGCTTTTGCCTTATTAAAATGATCATACCCAGATCGCGGGGGCCACTCCCCGGTCAGGAGTTCCACCATGCGGACGGTGTTGCCCTTCTCGAATGCATCCACCCACTGGGCGACTGTCTCCCGCGCTTTTGGGTCGGAGGCCGCTAGATCACAAACCTCGGCAGGATCACCGCCAGACGGATGCTGGGCCAGTGTCTGCCGCGCCCGTCCGAGGGCGTTCTTGACCGCCGGCACGGTTGTTTCCAATATTCGAGCCGTTTCTTCCGCGCTCCAGCCCAGCACGTCGCGCAGGACCAGCGCCGCTCTTTGGCGCGGCGGGAGGCTCTGCACCAGGGCGGCAAAGCCAAGCCGGACATTCTCGCGTCCCAGCTCCGTGTCCTCGGTGTCCGCAGCCGGGTCATGCAGATTGATTTCGCCGACTTCGTCCAGCGACTCCCAGCCGGGCGGGCGGCGCTGGACATGATTGAGGCACAAATTGTGTGCGATTTTGTAAAGCCAGGCCCGCAGGCTGGCGCGGCCCTCAAAGGTTTCCAGTGCTTTGAACGCGCGTAGAAACGCTTCCTGGACCATGTCTTCCGCTTCGGTGAGTGTTCCGGTCAGGCGGTAGCAGTAGGCGATCAGCTCCCGGCGATACGGCTCCGTCAGGCGGCTGAACGCCCGGCGGTCACCGCGCCGGGCGCGGGTCAAGGCCTGAATGGAAGTCAAGGCCATCGCTGCCGCACGGACAGGCGGGTCATTTGTCGTGGCCACGAAAATTCTCCTGCCTAAGTCAATCGTGATTAAGGGATACTTTTGAAACGCCTCCGCAGGCCGGTTAAGTTCCCACTGCATCTTAGACACAGACGCACACGGAAAAGAACCGGTCACACAAAAAATAAAAGACGCTGTCTTTACAGCGTCTTTTTAGCGACAGTCCTCGCTCCCAATATCCGTTCAATTTCGCATTCGTTTGATCAAAAACACGGACGAGCCGCCGTCATGAATGCAGCCGCTGCAAATCGCCATGGCGTCGGTGAGCATTTCCATCAGCGGCAGGCCGCGCCCATGCGTGCCGTGCTGCGCGGCATCCGGCATGACGTAAGGAGGAGGCGGCGGCACAAAACCAATTCCGTAATCCTGGACTTGTATGATAAGGCGTTTTCGGTGATGCCACAGACCCAGATAGACCTGCTGCTCTTTCTCTGTCGCGGCATTGCCTTTTGCGCCGTGCATAACGGCGTTTGCCAGCGCTTCGCCCAGCGCCAGATCCAGCGCAAAGCAGTCGTCGTCTGCCAGTCCCGCTTCTGTGCAGACCAGCATTGCTTTGCGCCGCGCCTGCGGCACGGCATCGAGGTCCGCAGGCAGCCAAAACTCCAGCAGCGGCGGCGATTCCAAAGTACCCATCGCTTGTCTCTTCCTCCGCTTTGGATTTTCGCGGCTTCGTGCTTTCTACTTTCTCAACTTACCCGTGTCTGCTGCCGGACAAACACCAGCCATGAGAAGGTATATTAACAGAGCATGACGAAATAAGTTCCCGTAATCCGGGAGAAACAGACCATGATGACGACAACTGGCACCCAGACAAAGCAAATGTCGTCAAAACGCGCGAATGCTGGCGTAATCTGCCTGATGCTGTCCGGGATTTTCGCGGCGAGCCTTCTGCTGCCCCTGCCTGCGTCTTCCACCGGCCAAATCGCTCACTTGCCGTCGGTCTGTTTGTTCTACCATTTGACCGGCCTGCCCTGCCCCGGCTGCGGCCTGACCCGGTCGTTTGTCTGCCTTGGTCACGGACACTTACGCGAGTCGCTGCACTGGCACCCGCTGGGCATCGCGATTTACGGCGTTCTTCTGCTGCTGTGGCTCCGCAGCGGCGTGTATTGGCTGCGCGGCGTCACGCTTCTGCCGCTGCCGGCGCAGACAATCAGCCGCCTCAGCCTTGCCGCCTGCGTTCTGGCACTGGCGACGGGGATTGCTCGCATCGCCTGGCTGACGGCCCATCACCTGCGGTTCTAACTCATTGGAGATCATCAGAACGCTGTTTAAGCAGCCGCGCCCGCTTGGACACCATCGGAAGAATAAACAGCAGGGCGACAAGAGCAGGGCCAGCGAAAAAAGGGATTGACCACAGGAACACGCCGCCGCGCACCACCCAGAAGAAGCCGAGATAGAGATTCACATTCGCCAGCGCGATGCTGATGAATACTTGCCTCTGAAACTCTTGTGCCGGAAGTGACAGCGGTTGACCTATCTGCCGGCGCAGCCAAAACACCGAACCCAGCAGAAAAAGCAGACCTGCTACAGCGAAAAGGCCGAACAGGCTGTGTGACGGCGGAACAAGCGGGTGAGGCCGACGACCAATGTTTGCGGCAATTTGAGACAAAGGCAAAAGCATGACTATGTAGGCCACGACAAGGCTCAAAATAATGTAGACAAGAGCCTGAGCAGCGACCCTTTGTTGTTTGCTCGCCAGTTGATTTTGCATCAATTTACCACTTCTTGTACGGCAGGAACTTGCCGTTCATCGTCAGCTTCACCCGGTCGCCTTTGGGGTCGGTTTCTTTTTCGACGTGCAGCGTAAAGTCAATGGCGCTCATGATGCCGTCGCCGAACTTCTCCTGAACGACCGACTTCAGCGGCAGGCCGTAGACCTGCATGATCTCGTAGAAGCGGTACACGAACGGGTCCGTTGGGACGATAGGGCCGAGGCCTTTGACGCTGTATTCCGTCAGCTCTCCCCCGGCTTCCGGCCCCAGGCCCAGCGCTTCCGTCAGCTTCTGCGCCTCGTCCGGCGTCGCCGTCGCCTGACGGTAGATAATCGCCGCGATGCAGACTTCGTCGAGGCCGACAATCGGCTCCAGATCGGTAAAGCTCAGGCCTTTGGCCTTTTTCGCGGCCAGCAAAGCTTGGGTAACATCAGGCAAAACGGTCATCGCTCAAGGTCTCTTTCGTCTTGTGGAGTAGGTTACAAATGAATAGCATGAGAATCAAGCCAGCATCGGCAGTGTTTTTGGCCTTCGCCGGCCTTGCGGCAGCGTCCGGCTGTTCGCAGCAGACACTGAACAGCGCCCAGCACGACGCGCAGCACAACGCCGCCGTCCTCAACCAGCAGGCGCAGCAGGCAGAAAAACAGGCTCGCCCGCAGGTAGATAAGCTGAAGCTGCAAACACGGGTAACGGCGGCCCTGACCGCCGCCAACTTGTCGCCCGCCGTCCATGTCCGCGCCGACGCCGAGGGAGTTTACCTGCGCGGCACGGTGAATACCGCCGCCGATAAAGCCCGCGCCGGGCAGATCGCCCGCGACACACTTGGTCCGGACAAAAAAGTCCATAACCAGCTTGTGGTCAGCGGCAGTTAAAGTCAGCAGCAAGTAGCCGTTATTTCGCGGTTCTTTGCCGCTTTTCCTCCTGCGCCGATAGGAAAAATCAGCCGAAAACACGGTCAGCTCAGGTATAATAGAACATCGGTTTGCGGCGGCCTTTGGAAGCACATTGGAAAGCATCTAAAGGCCGCTTTTTTCTCGGTGGAGGAAACAAAAGTGGGACAAGTCATAGAAACAGATGAACAAGGGCAATTAGTAATCACAGCGGAGATGCTCGGCAGCGCCCCACCGCACAGCCGGTACAGAGTAGAAACTCTTGGAACAAAGCTGGTCGTGGAACCGGAACCGGCAGCAGAACAACGGCGACAAGCCTATGGAGAATGGGAAAAGCAGTGGCGGGAGTTATCGGAAGAAATCGGCAAAGTGTGGCCGGCTGGCCTCTCGGCAGTTGACGCTATCTCCGAGCAGCGCCGCTAATGCTTACCATTGATCCGGTAATGCTTACCATTGATGTGACTGTTGATGCTAACGTCTTCATCTCTGCCGCTTCGGTCGCTGAGGCTCAACACCAAGTCAGCCTGTCATTCTTTGGACGTGCTTCCGTGGTTTCCGCATCTTTATACTGCCCAACTATTCTGCTGCCGGAAGTTGCCGCCGGGATCGCAAGACCGACAGGCGATGTCGGCTTTGCGAACCGAACAGTGAGCAGCATCTCAAGCCTGCCTAATCTTGTCCTAGTAGAACTTGATGAACTCAGAGCCGATTTAGCGGCTGACGCCGCCATTACCTGCCGCCTGCGCGGGGCAGATGCCGTTTATGTTGCCGTGGCGCAAGAATATGGCACGACGTTGATTACATGGGATCAAGAACTGCTGACCCGAGGCGCAGCGGCAGTCGCCGTGATGACGTCCGCCGACTGGCTGGCGGCGAACCCAACAACTTAGAGTGAGTTTTTAGGAACAAAGTATGGACTTCAAAGTTATCTCCAATTATAAGCCGTCCGGCGATCAGCCGGCGGCCATTGACAAGCTGGCGGCGGGAATCAGAAACTGGGACAAATACCAGACGCTTCTGGGAGCGACTGGCACGGGAAAAACCTTTACAGCAGCTAACCTTATTGAACGGGTGCAGAAGCCGACGCTGGTGATCGCGCATAACAAGACGCTGGCGGCGCAGCTTTGCTCGGAGTTTCGGGACTTCTTCGGGCAGAACGCCGTTGAGTACTTCGTGTCGTACTACGACTACTATCAGCCGGAAGCGTATATCCCGCAAACAGATACGTTTATTGAAAAAGACTCAGCGATCAATGACGAGATAGATAGACTGAGGCACTCGGCGACGCAGGCGGTTTTAGAGCGGCGTGATGTAGTGATTGTGGCGTCAGTCTCCTGCATTTACGGCCTGGGATCACCGGCGGAGTACGCCCAGATCATTCTGAAGTTCGAGCGCGGCAAAGAATACGACCGCGACGACATGCTGCGCCGCCTGGTCGCCATGCAGTTTACGCGCAACGACTTAGTTCTGACCCGCTCGACGTTCCGGGTGCGCGGCGATATTCTGGAACTTCAGCCGGCGGACGAAGAAATTGTCGTGCGCGTTGAGTTCTTCGGCGATGAAGTGGAGAAGATTACGACTGTGGATCCGCTGACCGGTGAGGTGCAGTCGTCGAAAGACGAAATCACGATCTTTCCGGCGTCCCACTTTGTGTCCAGCCCCGAGAAGCAGGAGCGAGCGATTATCGGGATCGAAGAAGAGATGATCCAGCGGGTCGCTTTGTTTAAGCAGCAGAGCAAGCTGCTGGAAGCCCAGCGCATCGAGCAGCGCACCCGCTTTGATTTAGAAATGATCCGGGAAGTCGGCTACTGCAACGGCATTGAAAACTACTCGCGCTGGTTTGACGGACGCGCTCCCGGTTCCGCGCCGTCTACGCTTTTGGATTACTTCCCGGACGACTATTTAATGGTGATTGACGAATCGCACCAGACGCTGCCCCAGCTTCGGGCCATGTACAACGGCGACAAGGCCCGCAAAGACACGCTGATTGAGTACGGCTTCCGCCTGCCGTCGGCGGGCGACAATCGGCCCTTGAAGTTCGAAGAGTTTCAGGAGCGCGTCGGCCAGTGCGTCTTTGTCTCGGCGACGCCCGCCGCGTTTGAGCGCGAGCATTCCGAGCAGATTGTCCAGCAGATTATCCGCCCGACCGGCCTGATTGATCCGGAAATCATCATCAAGCCCATTAAAGGTCAGGTAGACGACCTGTTGCACGAGATCCAGATGCGGACCGCGAGAGGCGAGCGTGTTCTGGTCACGACGCTGACCAAGAAGATGTCCGAGGACCTGACCGAGTTCCTGCTGGATCTCAACATTAAAGTCAATTATCTTCACAGCGACGTGCATACGCTAGAGCGCACCGAAATCCTGCGCGATCTGCGCCTCGGCATCTACGACGTGATTATCGGCATTAACCTTCTGCGCGAGGGCCTGGACTTGCCGGAAGTCTCTTTAGTTGCCATTTTAGACGCCGACAAAGAAGGCTTCCTGCGCTCGGAAACGTCTTTAATCCAGACTATCGGACGCGCCGCGCGCAATTTAGGCGGTCAGGTGATTATGTACGCCGACCGGATCACCGGCTCGATGGAGCGGGCAATGGGCGAGACGACGCGCCGCCGTGCCATTCAGGAAGCCCATAATATCGAGCATGGCATCACGCCGTACACGGTCAACAAAGCCGTCCGCGAGGTCATTGAATCCAAGAAGATTGCCGAGCAGAAGTCCTACTACAACGTCTCGCGCACCCGCAACCCGGAGACGCTGCCGCTCGACCAGATCATGTCCGCGCTGGCCGACATTGAAAAAGAAATGAAGCAAGCCGCCCGGTCGCTGGAGTTCGAGCGTGCCGCCGAGCTGCGCGACGAGCTGTCCCGCCTCAAAAAGCTGCTCCCGGCAGGTGCCAAGAAGTAGAGTGGCACGGAGAATTACACCCATGACAGCACACCAAGTCTATGAGCAGGCAATAAAGCCACTTTCCACCGACGAAAAGATGGCGATCGCTCGGCTGATCATCAACGAAGTCGTCCCAGAGCCTGTGCCTGGCGAAGATGAGGAGCGGGGTTTTGAGTACCTGAAGCGCATTTTGCCAAACATTGAGCTTATTATTATCACTGATGAAGACCTAGCCAGTGTTAAACTAAACGGCCCAGAACTATGAGCCTCTGCCTTCTGCTGGACGAGAACATGAGCCAGGTAGTTGCCGTTCAGCTTCGGAGCCACAGGCCCAGCCTGATTGTCGAAAGCGTTCACGACTGGCAGGAAGGAGTCTTTGAAGGCCGCCCAGACGAAGCATTGCTGCAAGCGGCGCGTGCTGAAGCACTAACTCTCGTGACTTATGATCAAAAGACGATCCCACCTTTGTTATCAGAAATGAGCAGCGCAGGGGAAAGCCATGGTGGAATTATTTTCGTAGATGACCGCACCATTTCCAGCAGCAACTTTGGGATGCTGACGCGGGCGTTACTCTTCTTGTGGGACCAGCATCACAACGAGGATTGGGAAGATCGCATAGGCTTCCTGAAAAGGCCGACATGACCAGCCCACTCAACAATCTAGCCCTGATTCGGCCCGGCATACGCACGAAGCGCATTTCGTCGTATGACCGTTCCGGCGGCAACAACGACTTTGTGGCGATTGGCGCGGGGGAAACAAAGACGCTTGCGGACATCAGTGGGGCAGGCATCATCAAGCATATTTGGATTACGATTGCCTGTGCGGACCCGCTAATCCGGCGCAATGCCGTTTTGCGGATGTTTTGGGACGGCGAGACAAATCCGTCGGTGGAAGCGCCGCTCGGGGACTTCTTCGGGCAGGGCTGGGGCGAGCGCCACAACTATGCTTCCCTGCCGCTGGCTGCCGCGCCCGCTGGGGGCAACGCGCTGAACTGCTATTTCCCCATGCCGTTCGGTAGCGGCGCGAGAATTGAGGTCGAGAACCAGTCGGAGAGTGATATGACGAGTTTCTATTATTATGTAGACTGGGAGCAGCACCCGCAGATTGGGCCGGAGATGGGCCGATTCTATGCCTGGTGGAACCGGCAAATGCCAGGGCCGGAAGCAGGTCAGGGTGACCGGGAGAACGAATGGGAAACGCTCGGAGTTCAGCCGAAGAACCCCTCGGACGCATGCAATCATGTCTTAGTTCACGCCGAAGGCGCAGGACATTATGTCGGGGTCAACTACTTTGTGGACTCCCCGACCCCGCTCTGGTACGGCGAGGGCGACGACATGTTTCTGATAGACGGCGAGCCGTGGCCGGGATCACTGCACGGTACGGGAACGGAAGATTACTTTAACTCGTCGTGGTGTCCGAAAGAGTTGTATGCGCACCCGTACTTCGGCTACGCGCGGGTCAGCGGCGAGACGGGGTTCTTAGGCCGGACCCACTGCTACCGGTTCCACTTGGAAGACCCCGTTTACTTTGAGAAGTCGCTGCGGGCGTCTGTTGAACACGGTCATGCGAACAGCCTGACTTTGGATTTGGCGACCGTGGCGTACTGGTATCAGACCGAGCCGCACCGCGCGTTCCCGCCGCTTCCACCGAAAGAGGCCCGTCAGCCGATGCCGCCGGTTGGCGCGGTCGAAATCCATAAATGGCGCGATAGCTGGCGGCGCGAGATGGGCGGCGGGCCGCTCTGGGGCAACGAGCCGCTGCCCAAAGAAACGCGCCTCCTTTAAAAGAAACGCGCCTCCTCTGATAGGTAAGCATCAGGGGAGGCGTGGCGGAGGGAACTAGGTGGACCACTGGGCGCGGCGAACCTGTCCAGCGCCGGTTTTAACTTGTTCGTTACGAACAGTAATAGCAAGCATTGAAGGTGTGTCCTTTCAACAGAGTGTTCCAAGATGCCTGAGCATCAAAAGAGGCGAAGCGGAGGAAACTAGGTGGACCACTGGGCGCGGCGAACCTGTCCAGCGCCGGTTTTGACGTCTTCCTTGCGGATGGTGATGTGAAGCATTGCGTATGATCTCCTTTCAGCAGAGTTCGCCAGGCGGGGGAGTGGGGCTTTCACAGGCTGCAAGAGCCGTATGTCCAAACCAGCACCCGAGATGATTGCAGTGGAACCAGCCTGACATTGCTATTATACAGCAAGTTTGCCTGCTTTTTCAAAGTGTGATAAATTATTTTTCGATCTATTTTTTCAAGGCTATTTCTATGGATTATGACGTAATTATTGTGGGCGCGGGCCATGCCGGCGCGGAAGCGGCTTTGGCAGCGGCGCGTCTTGGCGCAAGCACTCTTTGCCTGACGCTCGCTTTAGACAAAGTGGCGCTGATGCCCTGCAACTGCTCCGTGGGCGGCCCCGCGAAAGGGCATCTCGTGCGCGAGATTGACGCGCTCGGCGGGCAGATGGGGGTCAATGCCGACGCCACCGTTACTCATATTCGGATGCTGAACACCGGCAAAGGCCCCGCCGTGCAAGCCATTCGGGCGCAGTGCGACAAAGACCTTTACTCCCAAACAATGCGGGCGACGCTGGAAGCCGCGCCGAACTTGACGCTGGCCGAGGGCATGGTCGAGAGCCTATTGATTGAGAACGGCAACGTGGTCGGCCTGCGGACGGCGGACGGCGCGGCGTACACGGCAAAGTCTGTGGTTATCACGACGGGGACATTCCTGCGCGGCGTCATGCACCGGGGCGACGAGCGCACCGACGGCGGACGCCTCGGCGAAAAGCCCGCGCTGGCGCTGTCGGACACCCTGCGGAGCTTAGGCTTCCCGACACTGCGGCTCAAAACCGGCACAACGCCGCGCATTGACAAACCTTCAGTTGACTTCTCCAAGACGCAGGCGATTGAGTCGGAGCCGGACACGCCGCCGTTCTCGTTCCTGCGTGAGCGTCTAGGCATACCGAACTTGCTGCCGTCGTGGCTGACCTACACCAACGAGCGCACGAAGGCCGTTATTGAGGCCAACCTGCACAAGTCCGCCATGTACGGCGGCTTGATTGAAGGTCTCGGCCCGCGCTACTGCCCGTCCATTGAAGACAAGATCGTGCGGTTTAGCCAGCGCGACACGCACCAAGTCTTTTTGGAACAGGAAGGCTGGGACACCAACTCGCTGTACGTCCAGGGCACCAGCACGTCGCTCCCCGCCGATGTTCAGCTTGAGTTCCTACACACCATTCCCGGCTTGGAACACTGCGTCATGCTCAAAGCCGGCTACGCCGTGGAATACGACGCCGTGCCGCCGACCGAGCTGACCCACGCGCTGATGACCAAGCGCCTGCCGGGTTTGTTTTTGGCGGGCCAGATCAACGGCACGTCGGGCTACGAGGAAGCCGCCGGTCAGGGCCTGATGGCCGGCGCGAATGCCGCGCTTTACGCGCAAAATCGCCCGCCGTTCGTCTTGAAGCGCTCCGACGCTTATTTGGGCGTCATGATTGATGATTTAGTGACGAAAGGCGCGGACGAGCCGTACCGCCTCTTGACTTCTCGCGCCGAGTACCGCCTGCTGCTGCGCCAAGACAACGCCGACCTGCGCCTGACGGAACTAGGCCGCGCCGCCGGTCTAGTTCCCGACGCCCGCTGGCAATCGTTTGAGGCAAAGCGCGACTCCATCGCCGCCGAGACTTTACGCCTCGAAACCACGTTCGTCAGCGGCTCCGACAACCCGCGCCTGTCGGCGTTTGGCCTCCTACCCGTGAGCCAGCGCGTCCCGCTGTCTGACCTACTCAAGCGCACCGGCGTCGCTTATGACGCCGTCGCGTCTCTTGCCCCTACGGATGCTCCCCTGCCCCGCGCCGTGGCCGAGCAAGTCGAGATCACCTGCAAGTACGAAGGCTACATTGACCGCCAGTCCGCCCAGGTCGAATCCGCAGGCCGCCGCGAGGAAGTTCCCATTCCAGCCAAGTTCAACTTCAAGGCCATCCGCAACCTATCCAATGAAAGCCGCGACAACTTAACCCGCGTCGAACCGGTCTCCCTGGGCCAAGCCGCCCGCATTCCCGGCGTCACCCCCGCCGACGTCGCCATTCTCAGCGTCCACCTAGAGCAGCACCGCCGCCGGGCAGTTTCCAGCACTAGGAGTCTGGTATAATGAACCTCAACATTGATTATCTTGAAAACGCGAATACCCTTGAACCAAACCAGCTCACGGGCTTCTTCGTCGGCTGGCCGAGTCCTCCAATCGCAGAGACACACTTAAAAATACTTCAAGGCAGTGCGGAAGTTGTTCTTGCTTTGGATCAAGAAACCGGTCAAGTCGTTGGCTTCGTTTCCGCAATCACGGATGGGGTTCTGACAGCCTATATCCCACTCCTAGAAGTCTTGCCTTCCTATCAGGGGCGCGGCATTGGACACGAGTTGATGCGCCGTATGCTGGGCCGCTTGGACCAGTTCTACATGGTGGACCTGCTCTGCGACGAACCACTTCAGCCATTTTACGAGGCAGTGGGAATGCACCGGGCAAGTGGAATGCTGCGACGAAATTACGAACATCAGAGCGGCGTTACTGACTGAAATGAGGGATTGCATCATGCAGACAACACTGGAAAAGTACGAAGAAGCAACCCGGCTGCCTGTAGAGAAACCTAATGGCCTGCGGCGCTGGAACGTGGATGAATATCATCGTATGGCGGAGATGGATATTTTCGACGGAGCGCGTGTGGAACTGCTGGATGGGGACATTTGGCAGGTTCATGCTTCCGATTATTACCGCTGGACGCCGGAACAGTATGATCGGCTTATTGAGGCGGGTTTCTTTGAGGACGGGCGGGTCGAGTTGCTAGGAGGGCTAATCTGGGATATGGCATCACAACTGACCCTGCACACAACTGGCGTGCGCCTAACTCAAATCGCGTTAGAAGAGGCATTTCAAGGCCAGTTTGAAGTCCGCGTTCAGATGTCCATCGCTCTGCCGAACGGGATGAAGCCTGAACCCGATGTTGCCGTGGCGGTCGGCACCCCGTTGGACTACTTAAAGCACCGTCCCGCCCCAGAGGAATTACTTCTAGCAGTGGAAGTTTCGGACAGCTCACTAACTAAAGACCGGGGCCTGAAACTAGTCTCTTACTCCCAGGCTTGGATTACAGAATACTGGATTGTCAATCTTGTGAGCCGTCAGCTTGAAGTTTACCATAACCCGATCCCATCTGGAACTTACACCAACTTCCATGTCTATCTACCAGGTGAAGTTGTCATCCCAATCAGCCTGCCGACAAAAGCCATAGCCGTTGCCGATTTGTTGCCTCCCGCTGAGTAATTATGACAAACACTGAAATAGAAACGCCGAAGAAAAAAGTGATCGTGCTGGGGAGTGGGCCGATTCGCATTGGGCAGGGGATTGAGTTTGATTACGCGAGTGTCCATGCCGTCCGCGCACTGCGGGAGGCGGGGTACGAGGCGATCATTATCAACAATAACCCGGAGACAGTGTCTACGGACTTTGATACGTCGGATCGGCTTTATTTTGAGCCGCTGACGCCGGAAGATGTGCTGAACGTCATTGAGCGCGAGTCGCCGATTGAAGGCGTCATCTGTCAGTTCGGCGGGCAGACGGCGATCAACTTGGCCCAGCCATTGTCGGAAGCAGGCATACCGATTTTAGGGTCGTCATTTGACTCGATAGACCTGGCGGAAGACCGGGACCGGTTTGATCTACTGCTACGGGAGCTAGGCATTCCAAAGCCGGCCGGACGGGCGATCCAATCGACCGAAGCGGCGCTGGAAGTGGCGGGGGAAGTCGGCTATCCGGTGCTGGTCCGGCCTTCGTATGTGCTGGGCGGGCGGGCAATGGAGATTGTCTACAACGATGACGACCTGCGCGAGTATATGCGCTATGCGTCGGATATTGCGGACGGTGCGCCGATTTTAGTAGACCGCTACCTTGTCGGCAAGGAAGCGGAAGTGGACGTGATTGCCGACGGGTTGGGCGGCTGCCTGCTGCCGGGCATTATGGAGCATATCGAGCGGGCGGGCGTCCATTCCGGCGATTCGATGGCGGTCTACCCGCCGCAGACCATCAAGCAGTCTACCATAGACCAGATGGTGTCGTATGCGACGCAGCTTGCGCTGGCGCTCAAAGTGGTCGGGCTGATGAACATTCAGTTTGTCATTGAAGACGACCAGGCGTATGTGATTGAAGTCAATCCCCGCGCGTCCCGCACAGTCCCCTATTTAAGCAAAATCACCGGCATTCCCATGGTCAAGGCCGCGACGTGGGCATCGCTCGGCAGAACGCTTGCGGAGCAGGGCTACGTCAGCGGCCTGCACCCGAACCAGCCGAACATCGCGGTCAAAGCGCCGGTGTTCTCGTTCTCCAAGCTGACCGGCGTGGACATCAACTTGGGTCCCGAGATGAAGTCTACCGGGGAAATACTCGGCATTGACACGGACTTCTCGCGGGCATTGTACAAAGCCATGGTGGCATCGGGCATTGACGTTCCCGCCGGGGGCAAAGGCGCGGCGCTTTTGGTGACGCTGGCCGACCCGGATAAAGCCGAAGCTCTGCCGATTATCCAGAACTTCGCCGCCCTCGGCTTTGCGCTTCATGCGACTGCCGGAACGGCTAAGTTTTTAGAGTCGCACGGCCTCACGGTCAGCACCGCCAAGAAGATCAGCGAAGGAACGCCCAATCTGCTGGACTTGATACGCGGAGGCCGCGTCTCGCTTTTGATTAACACGGTGTCTAAAGACAAGCAGATTGAGAAAGAAGCCGCGCTGATCCGCCGCGCGTCCGTCGAGAACTCCATCCCCTGCCTGACGTCGCTGGACACCGCCCGCGCCCTGCATACGGCGCTCGCAACCCGCCAAATCGGCGAAGCGTTTGAGGTGATGACCGTGGATCGGTACACGGGGTAACACGCAAGAAGACCCGGCACTTCCAGTGCCAGGCCTTTTCATGCCTTCCCCTCCACTTTATAAACAAATGCCAGCACTTCGGCGACGGCGCGGAACAGCTCCGGCGGGATTTGCCGGCCCACATCCAGAGTCGCGAGTGCGCCTGCCAGCGCGAGGTCATGGCGAAGGGGAATGTCGTTCTCGCGGGCCAGCCGCAGGATTTCGTCGGCCACCATTTCTTGTTTTACGGCTATCTCTTGCATCAGATGTGATGATCCACACAGGTACGGGGAGACGCCAGCGCCGCGCCGCCGTGGTACAGCGGCGGCCAGTCGGTTTGCACCCGGCAGGTGACATCACAAGCGTCCCAGCCGGCTTCGGCCAGCGCTTCGGCCAAGCTTCCAGCGTGTTTGGACAGCAGGCGGTAGGACGAGCCTCTCTCCGCCCCGAGCCGGCAGCTCAGCGTCCCGGACAGCAGGCCGATTAAATCCATCTGCATCCGGCCCAGCTTCGGCGGCGTCACACGCAGCGTGACCCGCAGGACTTCCTCTTCGTCCTCGCCCACGTCTTCGCCCTCGCCGCTTTGGCACAGCCACAGATGCATTTCCGCAATCCCCGGCAGGCCGTCAAACGCGAGCGGCAGGGCAAAATACAGCGGCACATTCGGCTGATGCACATGGGCTGTCAGAGATGCTTGATTCAGAAGCTGTTGGCCTTCCAAAAGCGACGCCAGGCCATCCGCCCCGTGTCGCATACCGCGATCCCCAGATGCCTCCGCAAGACGCAAAAGCGCTGTCCGCAAATCGGCGATGGTCAGCGGTCCTTCCTGCATTCGCAGCACCCGGTTTTCCGTGCTGCGCCCCACTTGCAGCAGCATCTCGCGCAGTCCCCGCGCGAGAGCCTCCGGGGCCGTTCCCGCCTGCAAAGCCAGCCCCAGCCAAGCCGTCACCCGTTCCGGCAGCGCCGCGCCCGGCAGTCCCTCCGACGGCGCGTTCAGTACGGCAGTCACCGCCCGCAGCGCATCCGGCGTCACCGGCAGCGCCAGCGACTTCGCCAGCGCATAGGCCTCTGGGGACACGCCCGGCGCGGACGCCAGCGCCGCATTCGCTTGGGTCAGTGTGGGCAGCGTCAGCGGTAGCCCCGCCTGCGTCAAGGCCAGCGCCAGCGCGACATCCGCTTCCCCCGCCGCCGCGCCCATCTCCAGCAGCGCCGCCCAGATTACATCTCCTGTCAGAGTTCCCGCTGTTGTCTTTGGCTGAGGCCCGAGATTGCCCACGCCTGGCATCTGCACCGCCTGTGTCAGCCGTCCCAAGAGGCCAAGCGCGGCAGCCGCCGGCTGTCCCAAAGACGCCGAAAAAGACGCAGAAAATGGAGAGGAAACTTGCATAATACTTTGGGGCAGGCTTGAAAGACCCGCCGCTCGCTTTCATTGTCGGCAGAAGTGACAGGCAACAAAAGCCCCGCAGCCGCTGGTAAAGCCCCGCAATCGCGAATGAGGTATAATGGCTGCATTGCCGTGGAGACATAAACCAATGACACTCACTTTAACCCCTGACGCCGAAGCGCGGCTGCGCTCCGTTGCCGCCCAGCGCGGCCTGCCACCCGAACAAACAATAGATGTTTTGTTGGCTGAGGCAGACACAGATTTCCAACAAGCCGTTGCCGGCATTCAGCGCGGCATGGATGATTTCGCCGCAGGCCGCTGGATTTCGCTGGAAGATTATGAGGCGCAAATCCAATTGGAGCAGCCGATTAGCAGTGCCGGAAAAAACGGTGCATAAATGGCATCTTCTGATAATGGCGAACTTCGCGTTTATGCGGTTCGCTTGGCGGTTTCCGCTGGGCGCGAGATAGCAGAGGAGCATGGTCGCCTCACCAGTCAGATTAGCCCAAAAACGGCGAATGATTGGCGGAGCGGACTGTTGGATTCTGTTCGTACCCTTGCAACTCTTCCCGAACGCTGCGCGGTTGCACCGGAAGATAATCTTTTTCAAGGTGATACAATACGCCAATTGCTTCATCGGCGCAAAAGCGGCCCAACGTGGCGAATTTTGTTTGTCGTACACGAAGCCGATGAAAACGACCCTGCTCTAGTGAAGGTGCACCACATCCGGCATGGCGCACAAGCCCCGATGACAGAATGGCCGGAAGAAGACGAATAACGCAGTACGGTTCTCTCTCATTGGAGGTAGTCGTTGAAGTCAGATTATAAATATCACAATGAAGCGGTAAAGGCATTCCAGTCTCTTGACGAGGCTTTACGTCCCTTTGTTAAACAAGAGATGGTAGCAGTCTACAAGGAGAGATGGCTTGAGCTTGTTGCAAAGCAAGTAAGATGGGAACGAGACGAGCCAACTTGGGACACACTTGCGCTGCTTCATACAATGCGCTGGCAATGGTACGACGTTTTCAAGATGAGAAGGGTACGCGGGCCAGAGGAACTCGGCAAAGTCTCCGCGTTACTTGAATGGCGACATCGGATTCAAGGTCATAGTTCTGAGCCAGTTGACAAAGATGCAGAGGCCGCGATAAGCAGCATACTTCATTTGCTCAAACGGGTAGGCGCTGCCGCTGAGGTCAGTGAAGTAGAACAACTTCTTCTGTCGTTCAAGCCACAGCCTCCGCTTGATGCATTCAGTTCACCACAAAAAGCTCAAACCGAAGACCAGCACTCTGATTTGGCAAGTCAGATTACCAAACAGTTGGCGGAAGGGCAAAAAAAGCTCGGAGTTATGGTTTCTGGCACAGGTACGCTACCTGCAACAGAACCGCCTGCAACAGAACCGCCTGCAACAGAACCGCCTGCAACAGAACCGCCTGCACTACCATCTACGGACAAGTTGCGTGTAGAAATTGAGCCGCCCAACGAAAAATCAAAGCGTTGGATGCTGCAAATGTACGACGGCAACGCTTACATCGGCAGCCACGAAACCTCTACAAACGAAGAACAAGCACTAAAGAAAGAACCGGAAGTATATCGCGCCCAAGTCGAACTACGGGAGGCGTTTCAGAAGAATAGTAAGCTGCCTATTGTCGTGGAATACAATGGGTCGAGCAACGAGAAACGCATCAAGACAAAGCGTGGTAATGCAGGCGTAATTTTAGGCACGATACCAGAGCGCCATTGGTGGACTAAGAATAAACCATGACAACTATGCAAAATCCCTGGCGCAATCTGCCGACTGTGCCGCCGTATGTCCTACCCTGCGACAAGCCTATTCTTGACCAGTACGCACCGCGTTTAGTTGGCGATGAGGCCATCAGGCTGGATACTTTAGCCTATCCCTATCTCGGCAACCCGGAAATCGCCAATGTTCTTCTTCTTGCTCTCAACGGCGGCTTCAATTCGCAAGTCTTAGCTTACCTATTGAGTGATCCTGTTTATGTTGACCAGCGGCGCAAAAGCCTGACGTTTGAGAGTGACTATCCTTTTTTCTATCTCGATCCCCGGTTCTCATACACGCTAGGGTATGAGTGGTGGCGCAAACATCTGAGCTATTTCGTAGAACGTCAGGGACAAAAAGCCGTCGCCAACCAGTTCGCATGTGTTCAGTATTTTCCCTACTGCTCGACGCGCTATAAAGCATTGCCGTTGCTGCCATCTCAGGAATACTCGTTTAGCCTGGTTCGTCAGGCCATTAAAGACCGGAAAGAGATTGTCCTGATGAGAAGCCGGGAAAAGTGGCTGGCGGCGGTTCCTGAGCTAAGGGGCTACCCTTACATAGAACTGAAGTTCCCGCGCACTCCCTATATCAACCGCAAGCACATGACAGCAGAACAGTTTGAGCGGCTTGAGCAGGCAGTTCAAGCGCAGTAACTTTATTACTAGTTGGAGACAAACTCATGACACTGATTTTACCTTCTCAGACCGAAGCGCGGGTTCGTTCGGTCGCTGAACTGCGCGGTCAGGACCCAGAAGACGCGCTGATTGTGCTGCTTGACCAGGCGCTTGCAGAAGCAGAAGCGGACCTTGCACAGATTGTAATGACGGAAGAAGAAAGTCAAAACGTGTTAGCTGCTCTGCATCGGAGCGAAGAGGACTACGCGGCAGGCCGCTGGATTTCTTTGGAAGATTACGAAGCGCAGCTTAAAGAGCGGCGGCAGGCACGTCTGACGAAGAACGTCCCTGTATGAGAAAAGCGGAGCAGCCAGACAAAAATGAGCCAACAATACACGCACTCCGGTTCGCAGAGGCAGTGCAAGGGGAGATAGACGCCGAGTACGTGCGTCTTGCCGGCATCAGCGGCGTTGACATAGCAGATGACTGGGAACACCGACTTTTGGAGGCAGTTCGCGGCCTTGCCACCTACCCGGGGCGTTGCATTGTTGCGACTGAGAACGATCAATTTCAGCAGGTTCATTCGGGTACTCCTCTGCGTGTGCTGACGTACCGGCGGAGCCGCAACAGCCCAACATGGCGCATTTTGTTCAGCGTCCACGAAGCCGACACTCTTGATCCTCCGAAAGTGCTTGTGCGCCATATTTGGTACGCCGCACGAGGCCCTCGCGCTTCTTGGTCGGATGAAGACAAATAACCCAACTTTAGGATGACAGCATGATTGACCTTCAGATTTACCGTGAGATGGGCTTGAACGATTCCGAATATGCCCTGATTTTAGAGGCGCTTGGGCGCGAGCCAAGCGTGACGGAGCTTGGCATGTACGCCGTCATGTGGTCGGAGCATTGCGGCTACAAGTATTCCCGGCCGGTGTTGCGGCTGTTTAAGAAATATAAAGAAGCGATGGATTCGGGCGAAGTCGAGAACGCGGGCGTGATTGACATCGGCGGCAATCTCGGCGTCGTGATGAAGATGGAGTCGCACAATCACCCGTCTGCCGTGGAGCCGTTTCAGGGCGCGGCGACCGGCGTGGGCGGCATTTTGCGGGACATCTTTACGATGGGGGCACGGCCCATCGCGATCTTAAACAGCCTACGCTTTGGGCCGATTGAGGGACCGGAAAACGCGCACACGCGGTACTTGTTTGAGAATGTCGTCGGCGGCATTTCGCACTACGGGAACTGTTTGGCTTCCGAAGAAACGTTAGTTTGGCGCGACGGTTCAGGCGTTCACTTTGATACAATCGGGCAGTTCGTCGAAGCGCATCTGCCGAGCGGTCAGGATACGGCAGAACTCACAGAGCCGGTTGAAACACTGTCGCTGGATGCAGACGCGCTTCAAAGCTGCTGGCGGCCCATCCGGCGCGTGTTCCGGCGGTATACTCAGTCACTGGTGCGTCTGCGGACGGCAATGGGCCGGTCACTGACTGTGACTTCTGATCATCCAATGCTTGTGCTGGAAGAAGGCGCATGGCGTGTTCGTTACGCGCAAGCTCTTCAGACCGGCGATCAAGTGCCGCTGCTGCTGGATTTGCCGGCAGCTTCTGATACTGCCGCACCCGCTCCTTTAGACTTGGTTGATGTCCTCACGGCACGGCCTGAGATGGCGGCTGACGTATTTGTTCGTTTGCCCTCAGACTGGAAGGCAACAGCCGCAGCCCGGAGCGCACTGCGTCTGCTGGAACCTTCTATCATGCGTCGGCATCAGTACGTCAAATCAGGCCGGCTTCCCTTCCGGCATTTCCGTCAAATGGAAGAAGTGCTGGATGTCCCGCGCGAAGCACTGCGTTTGTTCCGCCGCAGCGGCAAAGCAAATTACATGCGAGCGGTCATCAAGCCGGATGCCGCTCTGGCACGGCTGATCGGTTACTATCTCGCGGAAGGCTGCGTTTCGGCAAACGGCAACACGCAGAAGATCATCTGGACGTTCGCGCTGCACGAAGACGAGTATGTTCAGGATGTGGCAGCAGCATTGGAACAACTTGGTCTGCACCCGTGTATCGAAACGCGAAGCAGCACAATCGCGGTTTATGCGACATCCTGGCTCCTGGGCCATGTGCTGAAAGAAGTCTGGAAGTGCGGCACAGGTTCCGCAGAGAAAGCCGTTCCTGCGTGTGTTTTCGAGTGGCCTCCTGCGCTGCGCCGCGAAGTGCTGAAAGGCATCCTGCGCGGCGATGGGTCGCTGACGACGAAAACGCATGGCAGCCACGCCAAGCTCGCGTTTGCCTCCATCAGCCGGCGCTTGTTTGACCAGACGCTTGCGCTCATTCAGCATGAAGGCGCAGTACCGAGTCTGCACAACCGCCCGGAACAAGAGGGGCATATTCAGGGGCGACCGCACCAATCCAAGCTTTCTTATCGCCTGGAAGTTTGTAATCGGGCAGGATTGCTGGCTTTATCAGACATGTTCGGGCGCGAGCGCACTGAAAAATTTGCCGAGGCACTGGGGCGATATGACGGCAACGGCGGCAAGTGGTCGTTCCCACGGTTCCACATGGCGGACGGTTTAGCGGCCGTCAAGATTAAGTCGGTTGAGCTTCTTGAAACGGATGAATGCAGCGTCTACGATATTGAAGTTGATGGGACGCATTTGTTCGCGACGACATCAGGCATTGTCACCCATAACTGCGTCGGTGTGCCGACAGTAGGCGGAGAGATTTATTTTCATCCGTCGTATGCGGGCAATCCATTGGTCAATGCAATGGCGGTGGGCGTGGTGCCTTTAGACAGCGTTGCATCGGCGGAGTCGAAGGGGATCGGGAACCCAGTGCTGTATGTCGGGTCGGCGACGGGGAAAGACGGCATTCATGGGGCGACGTTTGCGTCGGTGGAGCTGGGGCCGGACTCGGAAAGCAAGCGGCCTAATGTCCAAATGGGTGACCCGTTTGCCGAAAAGCTGCTGATTGAAGCGACGCTCGAAGCTCTGGCGACGGGGTACGTTGTCGGCATTCAGGACATGGGCGCGGCGGGGCTGACCTGCTCGACGTGCGAGATGTCCGCCAAAGGCAGCGTCGGCATGGATGTAGACGTGCGGGCTGTGCCGCAGCGTGAGGCGGGTATGACTCCGTATGAGATCATGCTGTCCGAATCGCAGGAGCGGATGCTGGCAGTGATCGCCAAAGGCCACGAAGACGAAGTCGCGGCGGTGTTCCATAAGTGGGGCCTGAACGCAGTGGTCATCGGCACGGTCACGGACACGGGCCGCGTGGTCCTCAAAGACAACGGCGTAGTTGTCGCTGATCTGCCTGCGAAGTCGCTGACGGACGACTGCCCGACATATTCGCTGGCCGCGTCTGAGCCGGCGTACATACAGCAGGTCCAGTCCGCCGACCTTTCCCATCTGCCGGAGCCAGACGACTACAACCAGGTTCTGCTGAGGCTGCTGGCGTCGCCGTCTATCGCCTCGAAGCGGTGGGTGTATGACCAGTATGATTCGATGGTGCAGACCCAGACCACCGTCATGCCCGGCGCTGCCGACGCCGCCATCCTTCGCCTGCGGGGTTCCGGCGGCAAGGGCCTCGCGCTCACGACTGACTGCAACCCGCGCTTCTGCTACTTAGACCCGTACCTTGGAGCACAGATTGCCGTTGCCGAAGCCGCCCGCAATCTAAGCTGCGTCGGCGCGACCCCACTTGCCGTCACGGACTGCCTGAACTTCGCGTCCCCCGAGAAGCCCGAAGGCTTCTGGCAGTTCAAGCAAGCCGTCGCGGGTTTGGCCGACGCCTGCGAAGCATTCGGCACCCCGGTCATCTCCGGCAACGTCTCGTTCTACAACGAAACTCCCGAACAGGCCATCTACCCTACCCCAACTGTCGGCATGGTGGGCCTGCTGCTTGACGCTTCCAAGCGCATCACGATGGGCTTCAAGAACGAAGGCGATGTGATTTACCTCATCGGCGGCGGCACGCCGACGCTCGGCGGCTCTGAGTATCTTGCTGTCGTGCATGGCCTGGAAGTCAGCAAGCCTCCGGCGCTCGACGTAGACGCCGAAAAGAAGCTGCAAGCGTTTTTGCGCGAAGCAATTGATCAGGGTTTATTGCAATCCGCGCATGACGTATCCGACGGTGGCCTCGCGGTTTGCCTCGCGGAGTGCTGCATTGCGGGGAACATCGGCGCACAGGTTGGCGGGCGTTATGCAGAAATCGCTGCGCGTTTAGACAAGCAGGGTGCTGGCTCCAACGCTTCGCGTGAGCTATTTGGTGAAGTGACAGCGACCGTTGTTGTTACAGTACCCTTTGGGCGGCGCGGTGAGTTTATGCATCTTGTGCAAGAGCAGGGTGTTCCTTTCCTACTCCTGGGTGAAGTGGCTGGAGAAGAACTTGTTGTTAGCGACAGCAGTGACACCTTTCATCTGTCGCTTTCTGTTGCTCAGTTGCAAACCGCCTACGAGCGGGCGATCCCGGCGGCGATGGCAGGGGGAACTAATGGATAATATGGACATTCGGATTGACGATTTAACGGCTTACGTTCATACCGCCGAAGAAGGCGGGTACTGGGCGGAAGTCCCGCTCCTTCCCGGCTGCTTGACGCAAGGCGAGACGCTGGATGAAGTCGTTGAGAACCTGAACGATGCCATCGAAGGCTGGCTGAGTGTCCAAACGCAAGAGTCTCTGCGAGCCAAAGGGGTTCTATGTCTTCCATAAGTCCGGGCGCTGAAGCACCCGTCTAGGAGGCGCAGACGCCGACCGTCCTGCGGACGAAGGAACAAATGTTTCTCTTTATCTTCTGTCCCCTGAACAGTCAGCCGCAGGCTTCCTAGACGGGTACTTCAGTGCCCGGACCTCTAAGCTGGAAATGGACCGTGATGACAGAGATACACACGCAAGGGACGTTAATGCTTGTTTGCTTACATTACAATAGTATTATTGCTTTCTTCGCAAAATATATTTATGAAAACCCCGTAAAAATGTGGGTGTTGGCACGATACTTGCAGTATGCGACAATGCTAGGAAGCATTCAATCCAAACAGCTTTCTCGCGTCAATTCTTATCACACATCATTGCAGGGAGGCGCTTTTTATCATGTCTTATCCGCCGAGCAAAGACTCCGCACTCTTCGTTTACCTCACTTGGGGCACACGCAAAGGCGACCCCGCCCTCAGTTCCGATGACATCCGGCAGGCTGCCTACCACGCCATTACCACCCGGACCCGCACCCAATTTTGCCATATTCTCGCCATCGGCGGCACCGCCGGACGGGTGCATCTTGTCGCCCAGTTCCCTCCTTCTCTGTCCATTTCCGACGTGGCACGCATCGCGCAGGAGGCCGGAAGCGCGGCCGTCGCCCACCAATCCGAAATTTTCCATGGCCGCTTTGTCCGCCGCGAGCAGCTTTGGGAGGCCGGCTATACGGTCCATACCATGGGCGAAACAGATGCCGCCGAAGCGCAGGATTATCTGAGCCGGCAGATGACCGCCGAGCATATTCCGCGTTTTAGGAACCTGCAATTGAATTTCTTGTAAGAATTACGTTGGGAGAATTGCGCCGGGCGAATCTGGTATACTGAGGGCCGTATGCTTGAGGTAGAAACACAGATTGACCCGGCCCAGCGCCGCGCCGCGGGAGAAGCCGGCGAGGACGACGATACGCCGCATGAGGAATGCGGCGTCTTCGGCATCTTTGCGCCCGGCGAGGATGTCGCACGCCTGACGTATTTCGGCCTGTTTGCCCTGCAGCACCGGGGCCAGGAGTCGGCGGGGATTATGGTCTCCGACGGCTGCGACATCAAATGGTACAAGGAAATGGGGCTGGTCACCCAGATATTTGACGAGCGCACCCTGTCTCAGCTTCAGGGCCACATCGCGATCGGCCATACCCGCTACTCCACCACCGGCTCCAGTGTTCTTCGCAACGCCCAGCCGCTCCACTGCGCCTGGGGCGACGGCACAGTCGCGATTGCCCATAACGGCAACTTAATCAACACGGAAGAGCTGCGGGCCGAGATGGAAGCGGAAGGAGTACCGTTCGGCACGACCAACGACAGCGAAGTGATCGCCCGCATGATCGCGACCCAGCAGGATAAAACGCTGGAAGACGCGGTCGCCCATACGATGACCCGTCTGGAGGGCGCGTATTCTGTTGTCATTCTCACCGAAGACAAGCTGATCGGCATCCGGGACCCTGTCGGCAACCGCCCCCTCTGCCTCGGTATCCATAACAACAAGAACTATGTGCTGGCGTCGGAAACCTGCGCCCTGAACACAGTCGGCGCACAGTACATTCGGGAAGTCGAGCCGGGCGAGATGATCGTCATTGACCGAAACGGGCTGCGCGAGCGCCAGGTTGTTCCCGTGGAGCGCCGGGCGACGTGCATGCTGGAGTTTATCTACTTCGCCCGGCCGGACAGCACGCTGTACGGGCGCGGCCTTCACGACTGCCGGCGGCGCATGGGCCATGAGCTGGCGCGGGAGCATCCCGTTTCCATTTTAGGAATACCGGGTGCCGACATGGTCATGCCGATCCCGGACACCGGCACGCCCGCCGCCATCGGCTTCGCGGAAGCGTCGGGCATTCCTTACGGCGAAGGCGTTGTCAAGAACCGCTATATTCAGCGGACATTTATTCAGCCCGACCAGCGGATGCGCGAGGCGGGGGTCCGCATGAAGCTGATGCCGATCAAAGAAGCGCTGGCCGGCAAGCGGGTTGTCATGGTAGACGACAGCATTGTGCGCGGCACCACCACCGGGCAGGTGGTCAAGCTGCTGTTTGACGCCGGGGCTGCCGAGGTGCATGTGCGGATCACCGCCCCGCCGGTCCGGTTCCCTTGCTTCTACGGCATTGACATGGCGAACCAGGAAGATTTAGTCGCCGCCAAGCACACCGTCGAAGAAATTCGCCAAATGATCGGCGCGACTTCTTTGGGTTACCTGAGCCTCAGCGGCGTCGCCAAAGCCATCGGCATCCCCGACGACAAGTTCTGCCGCGCCTGCTTCGACGGCGACTACCCCATCGAAATCCCCCCCCACATCCGCGTCTCCAAGTTCGCTTTGGAGATGCCCGTCAACACGAAATAAGTAGAGGTAAAGATGGCATACAGCGAGTTCACCCTGCGGCTCTTGTCGGAGCGGTTCGGCATCACAGTGTCGGACGCTGACGATCTGTTTGCCGATGTCCCCCCGCTGCCCGTTTCCGACTTCTTCCACACTTTGCTGAAGCGTCACCTGCCGATTGCGCGTGGGCAGGGAACCGAGAAAGCCCGCTCAGAAATGATCGTCGCGCCGCTTCTGGTAGAGCTGCGGGAGCAGGCCGGGCATCAGCTCGCCGTCTTTTCCGGCGTGGAGATGAGCGCCGACCCTGCTCTCGGCTTGTACGGCTTCTGTGATTTTCTGGTTTCCCGCTCTCCCACGCTGCTGGCCGTCACTGCGCCGATTCTTGCCGTCGTGGAAGCCAAACGCGAAGACCTCACCGCAGGGGTCGCACAGTGCATCGCCGAGATGTACGCCGCCGCGCTGATAAATACTCGCGACGGCAAGCCGCGCGACGTGCTGTACGGCGCGGTGACAAGCGGCACGAACTGGCGCTTCCTGCGCCTGCGCGGTATTCATGCCGAAGCGGACCTGTCGGAATACTTTATTGAAGACGTGGACAAGATTTTAGGCATCCTGCGCTACATGACATTGTGATGGCAACTACCTGTTGAACTTCCCCCATTTCTGCTGTTGACTGTTGAACACAAGTTGCGGCGGCAGCGCCCAGTTAACGGATAAAAACCCACTGGCCCTTGACCTGGCACAAAAGAAGGTCGTAGCTGTCGTGCGGGGCATCAGGCTTCCCTATTCCGTCCCTAAGAGCATAAGAGCCGTCTGCCCGTGTGACCTGCACCGCCCGTCCTTCGGCGCAGAGTGTGTAGTCCAGGTGTGCATAATCAATCGGGTCCATGCGCCAGCCTGGTTTAGCAAAATCCTCTACCCAGCCCTGGTGAACCTCGGCGACGGCTTCTTCGGGGGAACTGTTGCTGGAAATGGCATCATCTTTAGCACGGGGCGCAAACAGGGCCGTGGCTTCGTCCACGTTTTTGGTGTTGAGGGCGTCGAACAAACGCTTGACGAAGGCGTTGATAGCCTGCTTTGTCGGCGCGTCCAGCGTGATCTTCGGAGCCGTCTGCCAGGCCCACGGGCCATGGGGTAAATGCGCCTCAAAATGCTTGTTGATCTCCATTGGCAGTGTGTGCTTGGGGTTATTAGGCTCCCAGTCGTAGTAGAACGCCTGACCTTCCGAACTGCGGATACGCACCTGGAAACGGTCGGGAACCGCGCCGTGAGGGGGATCAAACAAATGAATATACACCGTATTTTGCCCGTCTGCAATTTTGTCGCCGACGAACTGGGTGCTAAAGTAACCCTGGGTTCCACCAGAGTTTTTGTCAATAGCCCAGCCGTTCAGGAAAATCCCAAAGGCTTGTTTCGTGTTTGGGATGTCAAGCGCATAGATCGAGTAGTGGTCCACAGCGGATATTGCAGAGGCTGAGTGCGGGGTAGGCGCAGTTTGTTTGGCGGGCGCAGGAGACGGAGGCTCTGCCGCAAGGGACGTGACTGCGAGCGATCCCAGCACCGAAACCGCTGCGGCCAAAGCGCGAACAGGCTGCACGAGGAAGTGACTCAAAAGTACGCTCCATTTCTGTTGTTCACTATCGAACATAGGTTGCGGCGGCAAGCGCCCATTTAACGGATTAGCACCCACTGGCCTTTAACTTGGCACAAGACAATATCGTATCCTCCAGTTGAGCCGTCTGCGTCTCGTAGAACGAAACCGCCGTCGTTTCGTGTGACCTGCACCACGCGCCCATCAACACTCACCGTGTACTCTAGGTGTGCATAGTCCACTGGGACAATGCCCCATTTTGGTTTGGCAAAGTCCGCAATCCAGCCGCTGCGAAGGTCTGAGACAGCTTCGGCAGCGGAGTCGTTTTGAGAAAACGCAAGTTCTTGAGCACGGGGTGCAAACAGCGCCGTGGCTTCATCCACGTTTTTGGTGTTCAGGGCGTCAAACAAGCGCTTGACAAAAGCGTTGATGGCCGTTTTCGTCGGTGCGTCCAGCGTAATCTTCGGAGCCGTCTGCCAGGCCCAGGGGCCATGCGGCAGATGCGCCTCAAAATGCTTGTTGATCTCCATCGGCAGCGTGTGCTTGGGGTTGTCGGGGTCCCAGTCGTAGTAGAACGCCTCGCCTTCTGAACTGCGGATACGCACCTGGAAGCGGTCAGGGGCCTGGCCGTGTGGGGAAGCCGCCAGCGAGATGGATACGGTGTTTTGCCCTTCTGCAATGTACTGACCCACAAACTTCGAGCTAAAGTAGCCTTTTGGTCCGCCAGGATCGTTGTCGATAGGCCAGCCATTCAAGGAAACCGCGAAACCTTGCCTTGTGTTTGGGATGTCGAGGGCGTAAATGGCTGTAGGCTGCACGGCTTTCTTCTCTTTTCCAGAACTTTGAGAACTACCGACAACTGCGGAATGCTTTTTGGCCTGAGCTTGGCACGCGGCGGGCACGGGCATCAGCCACGCAAAACAGAGTAGCGGCGCTACTCCCAATAAATGCAGCGAAGTTCGTGTTTTTTGCAAAGCGCTTTGAGTGTTCATCATTTGGTTCTCTTTGAAGAAAGATTTTGATGAGCGGGATCAGCGTACTAGAACCCACTGGCCCTTAACTTGGCAGAGAAAAATGTCGAAGCTATCATGCGCGTCTTCAGGCTTTCCGACATTATCTCTCAGGACGTAGGTATCGTCCGCCCGCGTCACTTCTACCGCTCGGTTTTCTGCAAACAATGTGTAGTTCAAGTGCGCGTAATCAATCGGGTCCATCCGCCAACCTGGTTTGGCGAAGGTCTTAATCCATTCGTCACGAACCCCCTTCTCACTTTCCGTGACCGAGAGGTTACGGGAAACAGCGTCATCTTTGGCACGAGGCGCAAATAGGGCTGTGGCTTCGTCCACATTTTTAGTGTTCAGGGCGTCGAACAGGCGCTTGACAAAAGCGTTGATCGCCGTTTTCGTGGGCGCATCCAGTGTGGTCTTCGGCGCGGTCTGCCAGGCCCAGGGGCCGTGCGGCAGATGCGCCTGGAAGTGGCCCTGCGTCTCGACTGGCAGCGGATGCTTGGGGTTGTCGGGTTCCCAGTCGTACACAAAGACGCTTCCCTCCGAGTTTCGGAGATGTACTCGGAACGGGTCCAGCGGCGGCTTGCCGTGGGCGGGGGCATTGATGTGGATACTGACGGTATTCTGGCCGTCGGCGATGTACTTGCCGACCAGTTGCGAGGAGAAGTATCCCTGGGGTCCGCTGCCATGGGCGTCAATGAACCAGCCGTTGAGGTAGACGGTAAAAGCCTGCTTTGTGTTTGCGATGTCGAGCGCATAAATCGAGTAGTGGTCCATGGTGATTTTTGCTTTCGTGGAGGCTGGGGCGGTTTGTTTAGCGGGGAGAGTATGCAGTGCGGGTGCGGAAGGTGGAGGCATCGCCGCTAACAACGTACCGCGAAGAAAGCCGAGCAGCGCAACTGCTGTCCCCAGACACCTGGGGAGGTTCCCAGCAACTGTATCATGTTTCATTTTCTTTGGTTTGTTCCTTTTCATTTGTCTTTCTTGTTACTTCGGCGGGGGTGAGGGTACGGGCGGCGCAGCTTCGACTTTGGGCCAAGGCGCAGGGCGCGGCCTGATGAAAAGGGGCTGGTCCTTGTGCTCGGCGGGTTGGCCTTTATGCTCGGTAGGATGCGGCTGGGTCGCTCCTGTGAGCAGATCAATACTCATCAGAGCCACGTCCTTGATTTCCTTAAACACGCTGCCTTCCCAACTCAGATTCACGAGGTCTCCTGCCAGTGGAGCTTTCACGGCTTCGGTGGTTTTCGCTTTAGAGGGTGGCTTTTGGGAATGGGGGGCAGTATCTTTTTCAAGGGGATTATGGACCTTAGCCGTGATTTTGAGGTCCAGAGGCTTCCAACTGAACTTGTTGTCTAGCCACAGATGCGGCCCAGTTTCCAGACGAGGAGAGGTAGAAAGCGTCATTTCCGAAGATGCTTCGCCGCTGAGCAGAAACAGGTCTCCCTTTCTACCGTCCTTGTCGTACTTCACGTCCAGCCGCGCCTCCAGTTTGAGAGCCGCACCCTCCTCGACGGCAAGGTTTTCCAGATGCCCCGTGAAGTGACCACTCTCCTCCTTGTCCCAGCTCGCCGCGCCTTTCACTGCAATGGAAATGGCGAGCGACAGAAACAGCCCAGCCTCCACATACGCGCCAATTTTTTCCTTGAAAAACCGCTCTACTTTCTCCCCTGTGTCAATTACCTTTGCAAGCTTGACTGCCTTTTGGAAGAAGGCGAGAACAGGAACAGGCACCTCAGTCGAGATTTTGATCAGCTCAATTTCGGCATCGGCATCCACCTTGAAGTGGACGAGGTTGCTGCCTTCCTTCTCTTCCCAGCCGTTCTTGATCGTGACCGTGCCTGTGAGAAGCTCGACTTTCGTGTTCGAGAGAACTGGGACCAGTTCGGCGGCGTGCTTGAAAAGCCCTTCGATTGCCTCCTTAACTTTAACGAGGTTTTCTTCCCACGGCGGCTTGGGTCCCGCTTCAGAACTGATTTCAAGGCTCGCTTTGCTCGGTGGATACACCCACACATGAAGGATGGTGTGCGCGGACGCCTGATGCACCTTTGCTTTGCAGGTAACTTTGTACTTTCGGGGCTGGACGCTTTCCAGCCAGGCCGTGCCTAGAAACTTTCTGACGCCGAGAAGGGGCGCGGGCGGCAGGAAGGGGTAGGTCCATTTTTTACCAGTGTGCGGTACTGCTTTGCTGTTGAGGTTAGACAGGTCTGTGATTGTCCACTGCGGGTACTGGCTGCACTCGCCGTCCATAGTCGCCACTAGCGTTATGTTATCCCCTCCTTCGGCGGAATGCGAAGGGGAGGCGGGCACCGCCTTGACGCCATGTACCTCGGCGCTCTTTTCCGATGCCTCCGGGGCGGTGGGTACGACTTGCAGCAGCAGCGGCTTCGGCGGAGCAGGCGCAGCAGGATGTGGAGGATGACCGGGCGCAGCAGGGTGCGGAGGCCGTCCTGCGGGCGGAGCGGGGCGGCCGCTTGGGGGCAGGGGACTTTCGTCTTCTTTAGCAAGGCGCGGTCCGCTGCCGTGTGGAGGCGGCTCGCCGGGTTTCGGCAAGGGAGCGCCTGGTTTGGCAGGCGGCACGGGCTGTCCCGGCTTTAGAACAGTGTGCGGCGGTTCCTTTTTGCCTTCCGCGCTGGTTTTACCTTCGGCTTTGGCACCCGTGTGGGCGCAGAATGCCTTGATGTCTACCAAGTCACAGTGGTTCACTACAAACTTGTGGCTCATGCCGGTCGCGATGGACTGGTGCTTTTGGGGCGTTGTGGGCGTGGTTGGTTTTGGTTCCATTTCTTGTTTCTACTTCAATGGGGCGCAATGTCAGGCAGGAAATAGTTCGGCGTTTGCACGGCATTTTCCTTGTTTCTCGGACGGCTGACTGCCGGAACTCAAAGTTACATGCCGTCACTTTACGCAAAAGGCTGGTATAATAAGCCAGCCTGAAATGCTGCATTGCTGCGGATAACGAATATGAATTTTACCCATTCTCTCGTGCTGATTTTGCTGGCTTATCTGTTCGGTTCCCTTCCTATCGGCCTCTTGGTGGGGCGCATGGTCAAGGGCATTGACGTACGCGATTACGGCAGCGGCAATATCGGGGCATCCAATGTCTGGCGCATCATGGGGCCGCTGTGGGGGACCGCCGTCTTTTTGTTTGACTTCTGCAAAGGCTACTTCCCGACAGTGCTGACGACGCGCATGGCCGAGCACACTCCCGGCATCACGCCCTGGCTGCCGGTGGTGGTGGGCCTCGCGGCGATTATGGGCCATAACTTCAGCCCGTTTCTGCGCTTCAAGGGGGGCAAGGGAGTGGCGACTTCGCTGGGAGTGGTGTTTGGTCTGTCCCCCACTGCCGCCGCGGTCGGCTTTGCGGTCTGGGGCCTCTGCCTCTTTGTCACGCGCTACATCTCGGTGTCGTCCATGGTCGCTGCGGTAATCACGTCGGGAGTTTTGATTTTCTTCCACCACGACCTGCCGCATGTGCTGTTTGCGGTTTTAGTGGCGCTGTTTGTCGTGCTGAAGCACCGCCCGAATATCGCCCGTTTGCAGGCAGGAACGGAGCCGAAAGTGCGGGCGAGAGCATGACACCACGACTTGTTCTTGCGTCTACATCCCCCCGCCGCCGGGAGCTGCTGGGCCTGCTCGGCCTGCCGTTTGAGGTCGTCGCCAGCCGCTACGACGAGTCAGCAGTGGACCCGGCGGGCATGGCCCCGCCGGAATATGTGATGCAGCTCGCACACGGCAAAGCAGAAGAAGTCGCGGGCCGCATGGACGGGGACGCGCTTGTCATCGGCGCGGACACAACGGTGATCTTGGACGGCCAGTTCCTGAACAAGCCAGCCGATACCGCCGAGGCAGAGCGAATGCTGCGGGCGCTCAGCGGCCGCACCCATGAAGTCTACACCGGCCTCTGCCTGATGCGCGGGGGCACCCTCGCCACCAACTTTGCCCGGACTGAAGTGGTCTTTGACACTCTTTCCGAGACTACCATCGCCGCGTATGCCGCTACCGGCGAGCCGCTGGACAAAGCCGGCGCTTACGGCATTCAGGGCAAAGCGCTCTCGTTCATCCCGGAAATTCGCGGCGACTATTTCAACGTCGTCGGCCTGCCGCTGTTTCTGTTGTGCCGGATGCTGGAGGGGTTCGGGGTGTCTGTCTGGCCTGGTTAAGAGGGCAGGCAACAAAAAAAGCGGGAGGCTTTTGCCTCTCGCTGGGGTTCGTTTTTGCGAACGTGAATATAGTATATCACAGACCCGGTGCAGTGTCAAGTTGCCTTCAGAAACGTCTTCGTGGATTTGAGGGTCCGTTTACGCAGATCGCGCAATCGAAAAGGGTTCACTAACGCAGAAACATCTTGCAGCTAAGCTCTAAAGCAGCAGTATTTCGTTTCATAATCGTCGCAAAAATGTGAGAAATCAGCATGGGCGCACCGCATAACACAAAACGCTACGGCGAGACCTGGGACAGCGCGGAGCTTGCCGCGATGCAGCAGGAAATCGAAGCAGTCCAAGACCTGGTGATTGTTTCAGGCGGCTGGGCTTGGCATTTTTTGTCGCCGCCCCACCCGGAACTGAGGCACGCACATGACCACAAAGATGCCGATCTTTTTGCCGCTCCCGACGAGGTCTGGGAACTGATGACACGGCTGACCGAGCGTGGCTACCAGAAAACCTGGACGCGCTTTGATGATCAAAGCCAGGACTTCCACCGCTACGTCAAGACGATTGAGCAGAGTGCGGACACAGCATCCGCCGTCAAGATCATCTTTGACGTGTTTACACAGGCGGTTCCGTTTGTGATGACAGACGCGGGCGTCCGCGTTGTGGAGCCAGGTTTTCTGCTGTCGCTGTACGGCGTCAAGCATGGCAGCGGGGCGTGCTTTTCGGTTCAAATTGCCAAAGCGCTGCTGGCCCAGGGGACTAATCCACTAGGCCGCGCGGAAATGGCGGATTTTGGTCCGTTTCTCTCTCAATCTTGACCTGAAACACTCATCAGTTCATTCGCGATAAACTGGCGGTGGTAGTTGTGCCGCCCGGCGACGAAGTTCGGCTTGACATATTTTCCTATCACGCGGCGGAACTCGCCGTAGGAAAAGCGCCGGGCGACGCGCACGACGTAGCCTTCCATCGGGCTGCCGTCATGCTCAGGCTGGTATACATCGCGGACCAGTTTCTCGTTCCATCGCCCCTGGTACAAAACCGGCACCGTCTTCAGGCCGAGCAGCGCCGCCCATTCTTCGGTCTCGTCCCAAGCTAAGCATTCGTTGCGGTCATTCCAGACCGAGAACAGCAAAAAGTAATCCGGCAGCCCTGTATAGTGAATAGAGTGCTGGGCGTACAAGTTCTCGCCGCACAAGCGCCAGCCTTCCGGGATTTCGTGCGCGATGCGGGCGTGCAGGCTTTTGACCATGCTGCGCCCCGCTCCCGTCAGGAAATCGAGCGAGCGGGCATGAATGTAGTCCCGGTACAGCGTAGTGTTCTCGCCGTCCATCTTCACCGTGACGACCACCTCCTGGCCCTCAAAAGCGCTCAGGCTCTCCGAAATGCGGTCGTCTTTTGTCGGATTGCTCCACGGCAGATGATGGGTGCGCGGGTAGCGCACATAGGGGATAAACTGGCCCAGAACACCGCCCTGAGCCAGTATCTTCTGCACGGACTCGTCGCCAAATAGCTCGCCTTGAAGCCGCGTTCCATTCGGCAGCAGAAGATTGCCCCACTTGTCGTAAGCCGCGTCATCGTAAAGATGCGGCGGCAGCAGGACACGGGTAATGCCTGCCGCCGCCCGCACAGCCTCGCACGTCAGCGTCGTTTGTTCGGCCTGAAGATGGCACGGGCCGCAGAGGCTGGCCCCATTGTCCAAGTAGTAGCCGCCATCCGGCCACAAACGGCGCTCAACCAAATGATGGGCGTCCTGCGCCTCCGCGCCGCAGCAAACGCATTTATAAGTGTCGCGCCTGAAGACGCCTTCGCGGAACTCTTCACGGGACAGCAATCTTTCCACTTTTTCCTCATCAGTCTTTGTACGGGTCCCGGATTTCCGGGCCTGCCATCGCGACGCCCATCGGGGACAGGGTATGGACAATCCGCACCGTGTTTCCGTGCGTTTTGACGACTTCAGCCAGGCGCTTATAGGCCTGCGGCGCTTCGTCCGTGTCCGCGCCGCGCAGCTCGACGCCGCGTTCCTTGAGCCAGTCCATCATCATGTGCTTGGAGATCGCGCCCTCGGACTTGCGCGCGCCGGTGCGGAAGTCGCGTTTGCCTGCCGCTTGGGTGCGGCTCATCACCCGGCCCGCGCCGTGAACCGTGGAATACAGCGCGGCCTTCGATTCGGGCGTCTCGACGCCTTCCAGAATGTAACCGTCATCGCCCATGCTCCCGCCGACAAACCCTCTCTGCCCAGGAAATGCCGGGGTCGCGCCTTTGCGGACGACCCACAAGTCCCGCCCGCCATGCGTTTCGAGCCAGGCGAAGTTGTGGTGCGAGTGGACCGTTTCCACGACATGCGCCCCAAGCAGCCCGGCGACGGTTTCGATGACCCAGTCGCGGCCTGCGTAGGCATACTGACCCGCAAGCTCCATGCATCGGATGTAGTCGTGTCCAAGCGCTGTGCTTGCGCCGATTACCAGCGGCTCGACCATCATGCCGTCTTTCGCCCCGCCGGCCTGCAAGAAATACGTCGCTATCTTGTGCCCCAGACCGCGCGAGCCGAAATGTGTCACGGCCCAGGTATTGCCATTCTCATCGGCCATCAGGTCAACGTAGTGGTTTCCCCCGCCTACCGTTCCGAGCTGCCGCCTAGCCCCGTCTTTCAGCGGGGCCACGGCGGGCAGATGCCAGGTGTCTGAATCGAACAGCGGATGCTCGACCTCGACTTTGTTCCGGCGTCCCATGCCGAACGAAACCGTGTTCCAAATATCGTCCATGATCGGCTTGATCCGTGCCCGGACGTCTTTTGCCGGTATGTCTAGGCGCGACGCCCGGACCCCGCACGAGATGTCGTACCCTACCCCGGACGGGCTAATATGGTCCTCGTAAGCCACGACACCCCCAATTGGCACTGCGTAACCGAGGTGACCATCTCCGCAGAGGACCGCCCCCACACAGGCTTCATGCTGCACCACCGTCCGCATCTGCGCCAGCGTGTTCTCGTCGTGGTCGCCAAAAATCTTGATGTCTTCTGCGTTCATAGTGTTTTCTCTTTCGGTTCTTTATATGTCATGCCGTGGGACCCGTGCCCGCAGCCAGTCTCGGTCCTGCGTAAAGACGGGCGGGATGACGCGCTCCCAAACCCACCGCTCCACGCCCGCCACAGTTCGCGCTTCGCCGGTGCGCTTGTCCAAATACTCGGCGTCTTTCGTGACGCTGCTTCGGACAATGCAGCGGCCGCGCTTGAAGCCGCCCGGCATGTCGTTCCAGTTGATGCCCTCCTGCCAGAGCATTTCCTGCATCTCGTCGCAGCTCTTGCCTTGAAGCGCCGCATGCGAGAAGTGCGCCTGCGCCGTCATCGAGATGGAGTTTCTGGCCGTGTCCTGCTGCCTCCAGATTAGGTAATTTTCCACTTCCACCGGGTCAGGAATGGTGAACGCGCGGCTGTCGAAATAGGCCGGTTTTGTCTCAGTTTCCGCTGAACGCCGCACTCGCGCCTGGTTAAAGTGCGCCGTGGCAACCGACGCGCTGAGGGACGCGAGCTTCTGGACACTGCCGTCGAACCAGGCTTCCGTCTGCATGGCGGCAAAATCTGTCAGCAGGACGCTGATTTCGTCAGACTGCACGAAGGCAAGCTGTGCGCCGGTGATATTCTGGCAAAGCGCCTGCGCTGCCGTGTCCATGTCTTCCATCAGGTCGCTGTCGTAGGGCCGGCGGCAGCCGCGCGTGTAGCTGTGGAACGCTTTGCCGTCCACGCGAATGAGCGTGTAGGTGCGGCGCGGCAGCAGAAACCGGGTACGCCTTTCGTAGTCCGCCTTCATGCGGTCCCCGAGTGAATCTTTCATCATAGCTTTCTCTAAAACCCGGAAGGCAGACGATTCGAACGCCACTCCAGGCGGAGCGCATCGCTTAGCGGGCGAGCCGTGTCACCCGGACACGCTTACCTTCCCTTGTGTTCTTATGTTTAAGGCGGAGGGCGGACGACTCGAACGCCAGCGCTTTCGCGCCGCTCCGCCTTCCAAGCGAACTCCCCACCTCGGAGATTCACCCTCCATTTTGCCATTTTCGTTGAAGCGAGACTGACGGGAATCGAACCCGCGACTTCTGAGCGACAGTCAGAGATGTTGACCACTACACCACAGTCCCAAGTTTAGTGCGAAGATGGCTCCTCCCTCTGGATTTGAACCAGAACGGATTGATTAACAGTCAATCATGCTGCCATTACATTAGAAAGGAATATGTCCCAAAACTTGCTGTGAAGTCTTTGCCGCAACCTTTTCATTTTGCCCTCGGAGAGATTTGAACTCCCACTGACCGAGGCTTAAACTCGGTGCCTCTGCCATTGGGCTACGAGGGCAATCTATTTTTGCTGTCATACTCCCGCCTCGGCTTGAACGAAGGATCACGCTCTTATAAGGAGCGGGCATTAACCGATTATGCAACGAGAGCAAAACGCAGTCTGGAAACGCAGGAACAGCCTGCGTTTCCAGATTGGGCCAGTCCTAAATATCAGACGCTTGCCGTGTGTGCTTGTAGTCCTGGCTGCGCTCCCGGACAGTTTCTTCCGTCATCTGTGCGCCGACGCCCGTGACCTGCCAGCCGTCTTCGGAAATCCCGGCTTCAGTCAGCCGCAGGAAGCGGCCTGCGACCGCAAACTTTTCGGGGATCCAGGCCATTTGCCGGGCGTTGCCCCGCGCCAGCCAGCACTGGCGGTAGAAGTGAATATGACCGGACATTGTCTTCCTCCTTTTGTTGATCGTACTGACTGCCGCTGGAGAGATTTGAACTCCCACTGGTCTGGTTCTAAGCCAGATGCCTCTGCCGTTGGGCTACAGCGGCGTAAACTTCTCCGAGTATAAGCGGAAGACGAGGCTCGAACTCGCAACCTTCACGGTGGCACCGTGACGCTCTCCCAGTTGAGCTACTTCCGCACAATTTCGATAGATGCACAAACAAAAACGGCCTCTCGCGGGATGCGGGAGGCCGGTAGGTTTACACTGATTGGAGGAAAAAACTGCGTGTCAGCAGAAGCATTTCCCCCCTTGTAAACCTACGGGCACTCCTAAGAGGCTCTCGGAATCGAACCGCAGATGATCCACGCCGGAGCCGAGCAGAGACATATCACTGCCACTCAGGTCAGCGGGGTTCAGGCGAGACGAACCCAGAGATAAACCGAGAGACGTCAGTATACGATTATTTGTTATCGCTATCATTACGATTTATATTGTACCACAAAATCTAAGCAAACGAACATAAAAATAATACTATTTTTACAGGTCAGGCAGGATTTGCCGTGCGGGCATTGCTGCCGTCAGGGACGAGTGACTGAAGTCACTCGCTGGAAGGTAATCAGAATTACCGCCTGTCCAGGGGACAGAAGACAAAGAACAAGACAAGAGCATCTTTATCCTCTCTTTTGTCCCCTGGACAGGTGGCGTTTCCCAACGCCTTCCAGCGAGTGAGTTCACTCACTCGTCCCGGCGTAACATCAGTCAGAAAAATACTCTCGACGGGACTTGAACCCGCACGGCTGTCGCCAGCCTAAGACAGCCGCCAACGCGCTTCCAGTTGAACGCCGCTCTTCCTCTTGAGCTACGAGAGTATAATCACTTCTGCCCTAACGCTCACACGTCATGGCTGTCGGTGACGTTTTTGGCGAACAGGTACGAGTCGCCGATGTACTTCAGGCAGACGCGGCCCACTTTAGGATCGGTGCGCTCGTGCGCGGGCTTCACGACAACGCCCTCGCGGATATGGTCCGCGCCGAGAGTAGTCGCGCCCTCCGACAACGCTCTGATCGTCGCCAGGTCATACGGGCCACGGCGGAGCACCGGCACTGCAGGTACACCGAACTCCGCGCAGGCCGCAAAGAAGGGGTCCGCGTCCAGATACTTGCCGTCCACCAGAATGTCAAAGGCCCGAAATCCCAGCACTCCAATCCGGCCGTAAGGCAGGTTCTGGATTTTGCTGCCGAAGACCTCGCCGAACAAAATCACCTGCCGGGCGCTCTGCCCGAAGCTTTCCAAAAGCGCCTGCACACCGCCGACTTCCAGCGGCTGCCAGTAGATGCTATCCGCCAGATGCTCCGGTCGCACCCGCCGAACCGCCATTGACCCGGCCATCAGCTCGCCCTCAATCAGTCCAATCCGGCATGAGGTTCCGTGGATTTTCTCAGTGACTACGACTTCCTCGCCCCCCATAAAGACGCCGGGGAAGTTTCGCAGGTTCTCGACATCCGTGTACTCCACAAACAGCGGGTGGGCCGGCGCGGCGTCCCCGGCGCTGATCTTGACCGGCGGGACGTACTTGGTGATGCCGTAGTAATCCTTGACATCCAGCCCTTCCGACCAGGTATCGCCCTCCCGGTCCACAATCACGCCGAACGACGGCTCACCGCGCAGCTTGGCACAGCGGACCCGGCCATTGGACAGGTGCTTGGTAAAGCCCCACCGGTCCGAATGCTCCAACGGAATAACGGCATCAATTGGAACATAAGTGACCAGATCATCCGCCAAGTAGCGCCCTTTCGGGATGACGCACTGCCAGCCCTTGATTTGGCAAAGTTCCAGCGCGTCCGCGTTCTCATGCGGCAGGACTTTCTCGATTTTGCAGACCTCAACAATCAAAGTAGACATGGTGTTTTCTCCTAAACTGGGTTGGGTGGGATTCGAACTCCCACGCTTTTACAGACTGGGCTGAGGGTAGTCATTTTCATAGATGCTTCTGCCGGCAGTATGTATCTGTCTGTGTATGACAGTTCGGGCACAGAAACTCGACATTTTCACGACGATCATCAAGCGGGTCGCCATTTCTGTGTTCCGCCTCCAGTGACAAGGTTTTCCTCGCCATTGTGATAATCCACACTCACGGCATTTGTAGTCTATTCCTGACTCGATCATAGCCCGACGAAGCATGTAGCTTTTACATCGCGTCCCCTGAATACGCAGCACCAATACATCTTGCCAATTCTTCTTTCTCTCAAGGCCCCTCTGTCGATCCTTGATGTTCTCGCCAGTTCACGGTCGAAAATGACTGGTGTCTAAGCCAAACTCTTTGATCCTCTTCGTGACATGGTTATGTACGCCGCCTGATGTCAATGCTACACCAAGAAAGCGTAGTACCCCTATGACGCTCTTGCTTTGCGCGACAGCTTCTGAAAGTGATTCTTTTGTGTACGAATGGTTTTTCATGGTAGCCTCAGTTATACTGCAATTTGCCAGTATTATAATGCGTTGAGAGGGACTTGAACCCCCAATGCTTTTCAGCCACAGATTTACAGTCTGCTGCGATACCATTCCGCGCATCAACGCTCAAGAAATGAGCACCACCAACCGCTCGGCCAACCGTTCTTATGTCATCCTTTCGTTGTATTCTGTCTTGCAATTGCTGCTTTGTCTTGCAATTGTTGCTTTAACCAGTCGCGCTTGGCTGCATCAAGAAGCGTCGGGGCGGAGTTGAACCGCCGAAGAGCGGCTTTGCAGACCGCCGTGTTAGACCACTTCACCACCGACGCATTATTGACGCATTGTTTCAAAGATGCAAACAAAAAGGCCTCAAGCGCGATGCTTGAGGCCGATTGGTTTCTCTTAGGTACGAAGACTGCTTCTAGTGGGGCAGGCTCCTTGACAATGGAGAAGACGCAATCGGCGGGTAAAAATCGCCCTGATAGCCCGTACAGACCGCTTGACCTAACTGGACCTGGCTCAGAGTTGGGGTGTGGCATGACGTTGCAGCAGGCGGCCAGGACGTTTGTGTCTGGCTGCCGGCTGCCGCTATCAAGTTGTGGGTGCGAGTAATCATGGTACGGCGCTTAGTCTAGCACAGGCTTTTCTCGAATGTCAAGCTTTTGGAAAACAATTTGGAAAATATTTTTCAGCACCACAGCACTCCGGCGAGGCCCGCCAGGCCGATAATGCCAAATAGAGGGATACGGCGGGTCAGAAAAAGTGCCGCCGCCGCGCAGGCAATGACGCCGGTGCGGAGGCCCAGCCCGGCGCTGTGCAGGATGCCGCTGAGGGCAACCGCGAACACGCCCATGACCGCAAGGCTGAGGCCGGACACGAATCCTTCGGCGGCGGGATGGTCCTGCACTCGCCGGTAGCCGCGCTCGATCACGAGGATGAGCAGGGGCGGCAGCGTGATCGCCAGCAGCGCAAGCAGGCTGCCGGGCCACCCGGCGGTGAGGTATCCCAGGCTGATCACCCAAAGGCCGTTCGGACCAGGCGACAGTTGCCCGATGGTCAGCGCCTCCGCGAACTGCCGGTCCGACGCCAGGTGCCGGCCCAGGAGATCGGCGTGGAGGCTCGGCAGGCTGCCTAGACCGCTGGTGGAGAACAGCGACGCTTTCAAAAACAGCCAGAAATAAAGCAGCCAGAACCAGGCAGTGAAAGGGTGAGGAGTCATGGGGTGCGCCGTGCGTTTCCGGCGGCGCAGAGCAGGCCGCCGGACAGCAAAATGACCAGCACCGGCAGGTGGCCGAGCCATGCCGCAAGCGCCGCGCCGGTGAGGACCAGCAGGCTGAGGGCCAGCGCCGCCGCTCCCGCGCGGCGGCTGGATTTCAGAAGCGGCAAGGCAATCTGCCCGGCGGTCACCAGCCCGATCCCGACCACCGCCGGAATGATGCCCCGCAGCGCCGCCTGTACCCAAACACTGGACTGGACATGGACATAACCTGCCGTGAGCAGGACCGTCAGCGCCGCACTCGGCAGCAGCAGGCCCAGCAGAGACAGCGCGATGCCCCGTGCCCCGGCCACGCGGCGGCCCAGCAGAATGGTCAGCGCCAGCAGATTAATCCCCGGCGCAAGCTGGACCAGGCCCCAGAAGCGCCCAAACTCGGCACCCGACACCCAGCCCTGCTCGTCCACCGCCGCTCGGCGGATCAGCGTGAGCGTTGCTGTCCCGCCGCCGAACGACTGCACGCTCAGCATTAGCCAAACTTTGAGCAGATGCCGGGAAGAGGGCGGTTCCGTGCTCAAACGGCAGCCACTTCGGCAGTGCAGAACGCGCAGCGGGTGGCTTTAAGCGGAATGCTGCTCAGGCACTCGGGGCATTCTCGGGTTGTCGCCGTCACCGGCGTTTCCGTTTTACGGAGCGACATCAGATAGTTCACCGGCTTAACCGCAAAGAAGAAGACGACGGCGGCTACAATGACAAAACTTAGGACTGTGTTCAGGAAGTCGCCGAAGCCGAACTTTGCGCCGTGGATTGTCGTGTTGAGACTGCTGAGATCCATCTTCCCCGGCAGGCCAATCAGCGGCGTGATAATGTCGGAAACAAACGCTTTGACGATGCCGCCAAATGCGCCGCCGATGACGACAGCGACCGCCAGATCTACGACGTTGCCGCGCAGAATGAACTCTCTGAACTCAGTGATTGTATTCATGGCAGGATTATAGCACGGCAGCCACTGCATAACCAGTCCGGCACACAAAAAACCGGCTTGGCATCGCTGCCGAGCCGGTCTTTCAAAGTGAAGCTACTTGGTGGCGTCGTGGATGGCTTCTTTGGCCTTGCCGAGCAGTTCCTGGGCCTTGCCCTCAACCTGCTTGGCTTTGCCGTCCACGTCGTCCTTCGTGCTGCCGGTCACATCGCCGGCGGCGTCCTGCGTCTTGCCTTCGGCCTGCTTGAGCTTGCCTTCGACGATATCTTCGTTTGCCATTTTGATTCCCTTTCGCGTGTCTGCTAAGACGAAAATACCCGAAACAGAAGTCAAGCAAACACTTAAAGCCAGCCGGACTTAAAGCCAGCCGGACTTAAAGCCAGCCGGAAAAGTCTGCGTCCGGCGGCTGAGGGCCTTGTTCCAGAACGATAGTGGTTCCGGTTGGCCCCGTGAGAAGCCAGAGGCAGCCGGCCGTTTGCAGGATCATTTTCATGCCGTGCCCGAGTGTCGCTTTCGTGCTGAACCCGCGCTTCAGCGTGGCGCGGGGCAGGTTTTCCACGGCAATGCCCTCGCCCTGGTCTTCCACCCGGACATGGACGAGCTGTTGCTCCATGTCCCAGAAGACCTGGCCGGTTCCTTTGCCGGCGTGGACGACCGCGTTCATGCCCGCTTCCCCGACAGCCAGCACCAAATCAAACCCGCGCTCGTCCGATAGCCCAACAGCTTCCGCCGCCGCCTGCGCCTGATGGCGAAGCTGCGACAGCCCGCTGGTTTGAGTGAGAAGCACCGGCCCCGACCACTCCGGCAGGGCGTCTGGCAGAGCGGTGGGCGTGTCGCAAAGCTGCAGCCGTCCATCCGTAACACTTGCCAGAACATCGCGCAGGAACGCCCGCTGCCGGTGGACATTTTCCTCGGCCTCCGCCAGCAGCCGCAGGTTTTCCGCTTCCACGCGGCTGCGCCCGGCCAGCTCCGCGCTCATTTTCTGGAACAGATAGGCGCTGCGCGTCGCCGCGGCCACTTGAATCAGCAGCGCTTCCAGCAGCCGCAGGTGGTCTTGCGTGTAGGCATTCAGGCGGTAGCTCATCACCTGAGCGGTGCCGAGAACCTTGCCTTCAAGCTGAATGGGGACGATGACCAGCGACCGGATCCGCGGCTGAGTGGGGTCCAGCGACGCGCTGACCGTGCCGTCGGCCTGGGCATAGAAGCGGCTGCTTTGAGTTGCTTCCGCGGCCACAGCATCGGCGACAATGAGCGGCAGGCCGGAGCGGATCACCCGGCTCTGCATCCCGCGCCCTTCCGGCTCGAGCGGCAGCGGCGGAAATGCAGCCGTGTCCAGAGCTGCACCGTCGGTGTGGGCGTAGACACACCGGATCAGGCCATCTTCGGGCGTATAAATCGAGACCAGGAGGCTGGCGCAGTCCATGAGACGGGCCACCATGCCCTGCAGCGTGCTGTAAATGACGGCAGGGTCCAGCGTGCGCCCCAGCAGTCCGGCGGCCTCATACAGCAGAGCAAGTTCTTCCGTGCGTCTGTCGGACATCTGAGCGCTTCCCTTTCGAGGCGTCTCTTTCGCGAATGCGCCCTGATATTCCTGCGTGGAGCCAGAAAAAACAGGTATTTTGGAACCTTTAGCGTGAGTATAAAGTCACTGTTGGTATCAATCGCGATTATACGGCAGAGGAACATGCAATGGCACACGAAGAACACTTAGAAGAAATCTCGAAGCGACATAATGGACGGCGGCGGTTTTTGCGGGACGCTGGCCTAGCAGGCCTAGGAATGGCGGGTTTGCCGCTGCTGCTGCCGGCGGCGGCGCAGGCCGGGGGGCTGTTTGCCGCTGCAAGCCCGGACGACCAGAAGAAGATCGGCGACCAGGCCGCCGCGCAGGTGCTGACCCAGTACCATGAAGTCTTTGACCGCCGCGCCAGCCACTTCAACGCAATCGGGCAGCGGCTCGTCCGCGCCCTGCCGGCATCAGACCGCAGCACCTGGAACTTCAAGTTTCATGTGCTGGATTCCAAGACAGTCAATGCGTTCGCCCTGCCCGGCGGCAACATGTTCATGTTTACCGGCCTGTATCAGCTTCTTTCGACCGATGACGCCCTAGCCGGCGTCACCGGCCATGAGATGACCCATGTCCGGCTTCAGCACTGGGCCAAAGCCAACGCCAAGCAGCAGGAGCGCCAGGCGGGCCTCGGCCTGCTGCTGGGCATCTTCCATGCCGGATCAGCAGCGCAGTCTATCGCGGGGCTGGCAGATAATGCCATCGGCAAAAAATTCTCGCGCGGCGAGGAAGACCAGGCCGACCAAGGTGGCCTGCAGAACATGGTCGCCGCCGGGTACAACCCGCAGGGCATGATTCAGTTGTTTCAAGCGCTGGAAAAAGTCAGCGGCAACGGCGGCAGTATCGGCGGCGACTTCCTGTCGGACCATCCGCTGACTTCGGACCGCATCAAGCACACCCAGGACCGCATCGCGGCCCTGCAAAGCGGCCACACGTTCCCGCCCCTGACACCGATGCACTACAGCAGCCTGCTTAGCGGCAGATAGCCGACGCCAAATCAAAAAAGCGGCATGGCCTTCTTGGGCCATGCCGCCGATAATAAATAAGTGCCGAGCAAAAACAAGTATCCCAAGAACCGAAGCGACTGAGCCTAGGCGCAGGTGGCTTCCATCCGCATTGTCTCCATCGCTGCGGTGACTACTTTGGTCGCGTGATCGCCTTTCGGGCCGCATTCCAGCTCGAACTCCACTTCCTGGCCTTCGCGCAGGGAGCGGTAGCCGTCGGTGTCAATTACCGAGTAGTGAACAAAAACATCGCTGCCCTGGGCCAGTTGGATAAATCCATAGCCTTTGGCGGCGTTGAACCATTTGACTTTACCGCTGATCATCGTGCGTCTCACCTCCTCGCTCTTTCCAGGATTTTTGTGTTTTCAGTTTTTTCCAAACTCTTCAAATGCATAAATCATGCCAAGTAATTGAACGAGCGCGAAAACATAAAAATATTTACATAAAAATATTTTTCGTCGCCTCCAACAAACATCTGCTGACGGCAGTTGTATTCTTTGGGTCAGTTCAGGTACAATAACGCGCATTCGCCTCAGCGAGACAAGCTAAAAGCGATACAGATCCCAGGAGCTTCAACTAACGCCATGCCCAATATCAAGTCCGTCATCAAAGATGTCAAGCGCTCACGCCAGCGGCAGCTTCGCAACCAGGCCACCAAGTCGCAGATCAAGACTTACATGAAGAAGTCCCGCGCTTTGATTACCGCCGGAGCCGCCCAGCCGGAAGAAGTTGCCGCCAGTGTCGCAAAGACAGTCAGCGTCATTGACAAAGCGTGGAAGCGCGGCATTATCCACAAGAACGCCGCCGCCCGCCGCAAGTCCCGCCTGATGAAGCGTGCTGCCGCCGTTACCGCGGCTTAGACGGTTTTCTTACTTTTAGCACGGTCATTCGATTTCATGGGCGGGGAGAAACTCCGCCCTGTCCCTCCCCTCCCATATCCATGCCTCAGTGAGGCGCGGCAAACCTCTTCCGCTTCTCAGTGTTCCATACGCTTCACCGCCTTGTACGCGGGGCTGTACTATATCTTCTCAGATTTGGTACAATATCATGCGTTATCAACAGGCCTCCAGTCGCCGTATTTCGTGCCGTGACTCTGGTATCATTCTGGTGACTTATTTCTCAAGGAATCTCCGATGACTTCATCAGAACACGGCCCAGTAACGCAGGCTCCCATTTCGCGCGTTTCTGAGCGCGTGGCCCGTATTCTTTCCGAACGGATTCACTCGCGCGTGTACGGCGCGGGAGAGCCGCTTCCCACCGAAAGAACGCTGGCGGCGGATCTCAAGGTGCACCGGCGCTCGGTACGGATGGCAATTGATCAGTTAGTCCAGGAGGGCCTTGTTTCCCGGCGTCCGAACTGCCGCCCGACAGTAGAGCCGCCGTTTTCCGATATGGCTCCAAGCGCAGTGGCAGAGGGTGGTGCCAAAGCAAGCCAGAGGACATCTCATATCTCAGCATCCACCCAAATTTCAGCCTCTCATCAAATTTCAGCCTCCAATCTGATCGCCCTGATCATGTGGCATGGCGGCGGGCCGCTGGAACACGCCGGCACTTCGCAGCAGCGCATCTTTTGGGGCATGAACCAGTCCCTGATGAAGTTTGGCTACCACGCGGTCTTTCTGGATCTCGGCGGACAGATCGGCTCGGAAGAAGAAAACGCGGCACGGGAAGCGGTGCATCTGCGCTATATTCGAGATCAAGGCTTTGGCGGGGCGCTGTTCTACCCCTATGCGTACCGCAGCAACCGCGCTCTCGTCCAAGAGGTCAGCCGCAGCACTCCGCTGGTTCTGCTGGACCGAAAAGTCCGCGGAGTCGAGGGTGTTGATTTTGTCGGGATCAACAACTACGAGGCAATGCGTGAGATCACCCGGCAATTGATTAAACAGGGACATCGCCGGATTGCTCACCTGACCCGCCTTGAGCCGATCCAGTCGGTGCAGGACCGGGTTCAGGGCTACCTGGATGCGATGCAAAGCGAGAACAGCCCGGAGATGACACAAATGATCCTGCATGTGCCGACCTACCAGGACGAGCGGCGCTGGACTGCCGTAGATGCCGTCTTTCGCCTCCCCAAAGAGCAGCGACCGACGGCGGCGGTTTGCGTCACCGATTATGTCGCGGTCGATACTGCGGAGCATTTGGAGCGCCTCGGTCTTTCAGTTCCCGAAGTGGCGCTGACCGGGTTTGACAACATTGTTCCTACCCTCCCCAATGGAATGGGCTTGACCACAGCCGCGCAGCCTTACGAGGAAATCGGCATCGCTGCCGTGGAACTGCTGATGCGCCGTATTAAAGATCGCCAGACGTCCCCGCGCTCGCTGGAGCTGCCGGTCCGGGTACTTGCTCGGGAAAGCAGCAGGGCTTGAGCAGGCCGGCAAACCTACCGATGCAGCAAGACCCCGAGAGATACTTGATCTCTCGGGGTCGTTTTGGCTTTGCTCTGACGAAGTCGTTACTTCAATGCAGAGGCCGTGAGGCCAGCGGCACTAAAGGCGCGGAGCATAAAGGAGCCGGAGAGGGCTTTTCCCTTAGCAGCGTGGATCGCGTGGTCATCTACCCACTGCCTGCTGAGGCCGTAGTCGCCAGAAGCTTCGCGGCTGGCAAACAGCGTCGTGCCGCCCGCCGCCGTGCCGCCCGCCGCCGTGCCGCCCCGGCCAATCAGCGGCGAATCCGCCGGCAGCAGCGCGAGGCCTGCCCCCGTGCTCCCGGAGAGCGTGAGCCAGTGCAGGCCACGCTTGGAGGACCGGAACAGGGTGTCGCCAGCCTCTGCGGTTCCCGACGGCTCGCCAAGATGCCCAGCGGGATAATCCGTGAAGAACGAATCCCGCTGCCAGGCCATCCGGGTCATTCCCGCCGAAACCGTGAACTTTAGACCTTCTTCCCAGAGATTGGTAGCGGGCGCGGTCCAGTTTAAGCTCCAGCGCACCATCATCTGGGCATTCGGCGTGAGGACGTAATCCGTCGCAAGCGTTCCGAGAGTGGAGCCGCCCGCTCCCGAAAGAACCGTGCTGGTCACGGCGACATGCAGGCTGCCGTCCGCCCCCGGCGTCGCCGTCACTGCGGCGTTCTCAGTCACCGGCGGCTGATTGGCGTGGTAGATGTCGTCGTCGCCGTTCGCTTTTTTCGCTTCGCCCAGATTGAGCGTCGGACCGCCCAGCAGCAGATTCTGGCCGCCAACACGCCAGGACTGGATGGTCCCGGAATGCTTATCAAACGCGATTTGCTGGACCGAGTTGCGGACAGTCAGCGTGTCCGGGCCATTTTGCGTTGTCAGAGCGCCTCCCGAGGCAAGCGCGGCCGGCGCGGCGGGAAGAGCGGCACCGTCCACGGCCAGGTTGTACGCGATGACGGAAGAGCCGTCAGGATGGCTGAACTCCAGCCGCAGCGTCGTCATGCCGGCAGGGGCCGGGAACGCTGTCGCTGTGGACTGCATCGGCGCACAGACGACTGGCAGAATGCCGCTTTGGAGCTTAGAGCTGCCGTTCAGCGCCGTCCAGCGGCAGGTCAGCTCTTTGAGGTCCGTGAACGAATAGTGGTTCGTGATCGGCACAACCGCAGTGCCTCCCGACGGGCTGACGGTGCGAGTGGTGACAACGACCGGGCTGTAAACGCTTTTGACGATCCACCACTCAGGTTTCGGCACCCGGTAGGCGGACACGATGCCCTTGTTGTTCTCTTGGCGCATATGGTCCGGGCCATAATAGAAGTCGGTCGTCGTGTCGTCGTTCTTGTCGGCGATCCCTTGACTCTGCCATTCCCAGATAAACGAGCCGAGAATGTTCGGCGCTTGCCACAGCTTATCCCAGGTTTTGATCAGCGCTTCCGACCACAGATCGGACATGCCGGGGTCGTAGTCCTGGACTTCCTTTTCATAGAAGGTATGCGGATGCTCCGACAGGCTCGCGCCCCAGTTCGGGTTGGCGGCGAAGCGGTCAACGGATTCTGGGCCGGGATAGTGGTTGTCTTCCCAGGACTGCCCTTTGATGTCATTAGGTGTTTGACCGGAAACGAAACGCGGGCGGGTCGGGTCCATTGTGCGGACTAGGTCCGCAACCTGCTGCGAGTCGATCCCATTCGGGTTCTCGTTGCCGAGGCTCCAGGCCAGAACGCAGGGCCGGTTCTTGTCCCGCGCGACTGTCTCCAATCCGCGCTGCAACAAGTAGGGTGCGTAGGCAGGGTCTTTAACCTGGTCGTTGATCCAGCAGTAGGGCACTTCGTCATAGATGTACATGCCGCGCTCGTCGCACAGCTCCAGGAACCGCTGGGCGTGGTTGTAGTGGCTGGTACGGATGGCGTTGATGTTGGCCGCCTTCATCAGCGTCAAGTCTTTGACCCAGTTGGCCTCGGTCAGCGCGAAGCCGCGGTCGGCCCAGAAGTCATGCCGGCAGACGCCGGTGCATTTGATGGGCATGCCGTTCCACAGCACAATGTTGTTTTTGATCTCGATCTGCTTGAAGCCGAACCGCTCCTCGACCCGTTCCACGGGCTTGTTGGCGCTGGTCATCTGGAAGACGACGTAGTACAGGTTCGGCTTCTCCGCCGACCACAGCGCGGGCGCTTGGACCGGGGCGCTCATCGCGACCTGCGTAGTGCCGCCCGCTCCGATGCGGCCGGTGCCGAAGACCTGAACCCCCGCCGGACGCCCGGCAGCGCTCATCAGTGTTCCAGTGATTTCCACCGCCTGCCCCGGCGTTCCCTTGACAGTAAGCTGCGTCAGCAGCGTAGCGTCTTTGTAGTTTGCGGCAAGCGGTGTGCGGACAACAATGTCGTCAATATGCGTCTGCGGGACGGAGATCAGCGATGTGTCCCGGTAGATGCCGCCCATCGCCTGGAAATCGCCCGTTTCGCAGTCATCCGAAGGCGTCGTTTTAGACACGCGCACGGCGAACAAGTTCCGCTGGCCCGGCTTGACCAGGCCGGTCAGGTCCACATCAAACGCCGTATAGCCGCTCTCGTGATACCCGGCCTTCTGCCCGTTGACGAACACTTCCGCGCCGTCGAGTGCGCCATCGAAGTGCCAGACAATGCGCCGGCCAGCCCAGGCGGCTGGAACAGTAACGAAGCGGCGGTACAACCCTACGGTATTGTCTACCGAGTCGTAGGTCGGCAGCGAGTAACCGGCCATTTCCCAGTTGGAGGGAACGGGCTGTTTGTCCCAGCTCGCGTCATTGAAGCCCGGCGCGGCGAACGCATCCCGCTCCGCCGCCGATAGGGTGAGTGTCTTCGGAACCGGCGGATGCCACAGGGCTTCCTGCCCGTTCTCGGTGGTTTTGATCTGAACTTCCCGCAGCGAGGCCCAGTGCGTGCCGGCAGAGTTTCCGAGAACCGAGACGCGGACATAGCGGACGTCGGCAGGCGTCACCGGGACAGTTCCATCGCCGATCCCCGGCGCGGCGGTTTTGTCCGCCAAAGTAATCCACTTTTCTTTAGGTGTATTGCGCCCTTCGATCCGGCAGGTGTAAGTATCGCCGGCTTGCTCCCAGGTAAGAGACACAGCGGAAACGCGGCGCGGCTTTCCAAGATCGGCCTGGAGCCACTGCGGGAATGTGCCGCCGCTGGCGCACCAGCGCGTGTCGGCTGCACCGTCGAAGGCGTTTACCGGCGGGTTTTGGGCCTCATACGTCGAAGCCGTCACTCCGCTTGTTTCCCCGGTGGCCGGCTGGAACTGGCCGGCTTTGATCTGCCCGTGCGTTAATTTGAATTGCCAGGTGCCGGTCATCGGCAGGTTCCACGGGTTGTGGGCGCGAAGCTGGTCCGGCGGCAGGGGCACGGTTGTGGGCAGCGGCAGCGGCAGCGATGCCGGCGAAACGCGCCCGCTATCCTGGGCCATGCCCGGCGCAGCAAGCGCAGCGAGGACGGCCGGCAAGAGAAATGCAGGATGTCTGAATGTCATAATCTACCCTTTGCGTTCATAGAATTGAGGCAAGCATTCACCATAAGATGCACTCGCCTATCAACATGCACCTACTATATCACACTCTGGTATCAATGTCAAATAGATTTGGTACAAAGTTATGGTTCCAAAATAAGTTCTCTGTCCTCTTGACATTGGCATCGGACTATGATATAGTAATGCTGTTGTTCTATTTGAACAGATTGCGGTTTTGGAGCCGCAGTAATGGCTCCAAAATGATCTTAAACGCATCAGTGAAAGAAAGGGTCTGAATTATGTATCGTTATGGAAAGCCCAGAGGCTTCACGCTCATCGAGCTTCTCGTCGTTATCGCTATTATCGCCATCCTTGCCGCGATTTTGTTCCCCGTCTTCCAGAAAGTTCGTGAGAACGCACGCCGCACTGCCTGCCTGTCCAACGAAAAGCAGCTTGGCCTGGCATTCATCCAGTACAATCAGGACTTTGACGAAAAGTTTCCCTGTGCGAGTGCTGTCGTTCCTGTTGGAAGGCCCGGTTATCCTAACGGCTGGGCTAACATGGTCTACCCCTTCGTGAAGTCCGTCGGTCTGTATGGCTGCCCCGATGATCCAGTTGGAACTCCCACAGCGCCTAAGATCTCGTATGGCATGAATTACATGATCTGGAACCACAATGACGGCAACCCAGATACCGGCCAAACCCTGGCGCAGATCACGGCTCCCGCCTCCACAGTCCTTCTTTACGAGGGTGGAAGCAGGGATGCCACCAAGGGGGAGTCAGACTACGATCCTTCCAAGCCGCTCAACGGGGTTGATGCGACCGGTGCCGCCGGTAATACTGACTGGGACCCCGACAACGCTTGTATGCTTGCGACATGGCATGATAAATCTACTGACCGTTCCGCCAACTATTTGGCGACGGACGGCCACGCGAAATATATCAAGGCCCAGTACGTTTCGTTTTACAAATATTCTGCAACACAGCTTGCTACTCCGGCAGTCACCCCTGACAAGCTAGGCAGCTTAAGCCTGGTTGAAACATTTATGGAAAACGAAAAATATCCATAATGGACAGTCTGTCTGAGTGCACCCAGCGAAACCTGAGTACGCTCCCCTAAAATACTTACCAGCCTCGCGTTTTATTTTTGGAACGCGAGGCTGATTTTGCCACTGATTTACGCTTTCACAGAAACCGTAACCTTAGCAGTTTGTTGCAACCACTTACTATGACTGCCTATCACCATGAACAATCTCAAAATCTGGCTTGCCTCCCTGCTTCTGCTCGGTGTGTCCGCGCAAGCCGCCTCCGCTGACGACAATATCTTTCCGCCTGCCCCCGCCGCCGCGTCGTCCATTAACTTCGACGGGCGCGGGTTTATGATCCACGGCAAGCGCACGTTTATCATGTCCGGCGGCATGGAGTATGCCCGCATCCCGCATCAGCTTTGGCGAGACCGGCTGCTGCGCCTGAAGCGGGACGGGTTCAACTGCGTGGAAGTTTACACGTTTTGGGACTTTCACGAGCCGCATCCGGGCCAGTTTGACTTCTCGGGCGACCACGACTTGGACGCTTTTCTGAAGACCGCCCACTCGCTGGGCCTCTACGCCATCTGCCGGGTCGGCCCGTACTACTGCGCCGAGTGGGACAGCGGCGGTTTTCCCGTCTGGCTGCGCTTTGTGCCGGGCCTCGGGGTGCGCGAAGCCAACCCGCAGTTTCTGACCGCCGTGGACCGCTTCTGGGACCATCTGATGCCGGTGATCGCCGCGAACCAGATCAACCACGGCGGCTCGGTGATTTTAGTGCAGCTTGAGAACGAGCATCTCCAGGGCGGCGGCACGGACCTTCCGAACTCTTACTTCACGCACCTGCGGGACAAAGCCGTCTCTTTGGGCCTGCAAGTCCCCTACTTCTTCAGCGGCCTGCACCACGGCGGCGATCCGGCCGGGGATACGCCGTGGAGCAGCGCAGACCGGAAAAGCCCATGGATGACGACGGAGTTTTGGAGCGTCAACTTTGACCGCTACAACCAGACCCAGGCCGATGCCGACACTTTCGAGCGGCGCACCTGGAAAGTCCTGGCTTACGGCGGCAACGGCCTGAACATCTACATGCTGCACGGCGGCACAAACTTCGGCTACACCAACAACGACGAAGACGCCGCCAGCTACGACTACGGCTCGGCCATCGGCCAGACCGGTGACCTGCGCCCGACCTATTACCGCTTCAAGAAGGCGGCTTTATTCGCCCAATCTTTTGCCTCTATCCTGGATGACAGCGACAATGCTACCGACGCTTACAAGTCTGTCGCCACTGATGCAGGCGTTCATGTCACTGCCCGCAAGTCGCCGGCGGGAACAATCCTGTTTCTGGATAACCCCGGCGCAAGCGCCGTCAAAACGCAGATCAAAGAAGCCGACGGCACACTGTTCCCATCTGCCGGGCCGCTGACACTCGCGCCGGGTCAAATCGCGCCGGTAGTGCAAGACTTCCCGCTCCTGCCCGGCGTGATATTGGAACGCGCAACGCCACTGCTCGGTATTCTCAAACAAGGCAACATCACAACGCTGGTCGCTTACGCTCTCCCAAGCGCCGCAAACACTCCCGGCGATAGGACCGAGCTGCGCTTTCGATTAACCGCACCGGTGACGGATAATCATGCCGGCACTCTAAACGGGAACCTGCTGACGGTGCAGGAGGAGACTACCGCCGGCAGCACGGTTCAATCCAGCTTCAAGGTCGGCGGGCAGACGATCCGCGTTCTGACCATGCCAACCGGGCTAGCTGACCGCACCTGGTTCGTGGACAACACTATCGTTGTAGGACCTGATTATGTCGGCGAAACAGCAGCAGTGAATGGCAAGATCCATCTGATGACGGAGTTCAAGGCGGGCACTAAGCCTTCCAGTATGGCGTTTGTGTTTGGAACAGACAGCAAGCCGGAAACTACTTTGGACCCGGCTGCTGTGCCGTCTACAATGCCTGATGCTCCTGGCCTTAGCGCCTGGCAGACACTGCTGGGCGATAGCGAGGCCGCGCCATCTTATGCCGATGCAGCTTGGACCGCCAGCGCCGACCCGCTGGCAATGGGCGCAGACGGCGACGCCAGCGCGTATGCCTGGTATCGGACAACGGTGAACGTGCCGCAGGCAGGCAAATACTCGATGAAGTTCACCGACGGCGGAGACTGGGCCTCCGTCTTTGTCAACGGGCAGCACAGCGCCAGCGGCTCCGTGAAAGAAGGCGTCGCCGTGGCGCTGCCTGCGGGGATGGACAAAATCGCCGTGCTGGCCGCGCATTATGGCCGTCCCAAAGAGTTCGGGCACATGGGGCCGATTGACACGTTAGACGCGAGAGGCCTGCGTGGGCCGGTGGTGCTGGACACCGGCAAAGAAGCGGGAGCGCCGCTCACTGCTTGGCGCTTGGAAGCAAACGCCGACGGCGACCATGCCGCCCCGCCCGCCGACACGACCGGCGCAGGCTGGATCGACGGCACAACCGGGCCGGACATCTTCCATAACCGCCGCGGCTTCGCCTGGTATATCGCCGCGCTGCCGCAGGTTGCCGGGGCGCATCACCGCCTGCACTTTGAGAACGTGGACGACAACGCCACTGTTTTCTTGAACGGCAAACAGGTCGCCGCGCATCAAGGCTGGGGACAGCCGTTTGACGCCCCGCTCGACGCCGCCTGGAACGCAGCCGGATCGAACACGCTGGCGGTCTTGGTGGAGAACACGGATGGCGGGGGCGGCGTTCAGGGCGCAGTGACGCTCCAAGCGGTGAACGCCGGCGACGAGATCGCGGTGGCCGGCTGGAAGATGCACGGCGGCATCGCGGAGCCGGGAACACTGACGGGGTGGAAGGCAGGCAGGACGGCGTCCGGCACCGGCTCCCCCACATACTTCCGCACGACCTTCACTGCCGCGCCGCCTGCCGCGGCCGGGCCGCATCCCATCCTGCGCGTCACAACAACGGGCCTGTCGCGCGGCTTTGTCTGGCTGAACGGCCACAACTTGGGGCGCTACCCGGAAAAAATCCCGATCAACGGCCTGTACCTGCCGGAACCCTGGCTGAACACGGGGCGCAATGAGCTGGTCATCTTTGATGAGGAAGGCCATGCCCCGACAAATGTAATGCTGGTCATTGAGCAGGCCGCCAGCCGCGTCGTCGTGCCGATGACGGAGAAGTAGGCGTCCCCCCAGCCCCCAATAATGGGGGAGCCAGAGTAGGGGCGCACCCCCGTGTGCGCCCTTTTCATTCCGTGTGTGCCCTCCTATCAAGAAGGGCAGGCACAGAACAGGAAGGGCAGCACAGAACAGGAAGCAGAACAGGAAGCAGCACAGAACAGGAAGCAGAACAGGAAGCACAGAACAGGAAGGGCAGGCACGGAGACCTGCCCCTACGGGGTTCTCCTATGCTCTCCCATTATTGGGTGCCGGGGGGACGCCTACTCTTCTTGCCCTACCCACGCATCAATCATCTGCCGCGACAAGCTGACCGGCGGGGGCAGGTCCGGCAGCGTGTCCCGCGTGAACCACTCCGCACGTTCCAGCTCCGCCGCTTCCGCCAGCACTTCGCCGCTCACATAACGGGCGGTGAAGCCGACCATAAGCTGATGCGGGAACGGCCAGGGCTGGCTGCCGGCATACGCAAGAGTGTCTACGTCCAGCCCCACTTCTTCTTTGACTTCCCGCCGCACGCACTCTTCCAGCGACTCGCCCGGCTCGACAAAACCCGCGAGAATGCTCCAGCGCGTTCCCCACCCCGGCTTCTGCGCGAGCAGCAGGCGCGGGCCGTCCTGAACCAGGATCAGCGTGGCCGGGGACAGATGCGGATACCCGACATGGCCGCACTCCGGGCAGCGCCGGCCCCAGTCTCCTTCTTTGGCTTCGGTCCGGTGCCCGCAGACCGGGCAGAATACACTCGTGCGACGCCAGTACAGCACCTGCGAGGCATACCCGGCGAGGCTGTATTCGGCGTCGGAGACTTTGCCGAACAAGCTCCGCAGATTGATCGCCGCCCAGCCGTCCGGCAGGTCGTCGTCCGGGTCCGCTTCGGCGGCAAGGCACGGCGTCCCGCCCAGTGTCCCAAGATAGAGCGGTGTGCTGAGGCCGAGCGCCTCCACGCTGCTCCGGGTGCCGTGGTGCAGGCGGATGGCGTCTTCACCCGCCGTTTCTACCAGCAGCTCGCCCCGACGGAACGGCAACCAGAGCGCGGGGCCAGGCGCAGGCTGGGCCGGTGGATAGGCGCGAAGAAGAGAATTGGAAGTAGTCATAAGCGATAATTCGGGTTTTGCTTCTATTTTCCCTTGTTTTTGGTGTTAGGTTTTTCTTAAACTTGGTATAAAAAGAAGGCGTCGGCGAGATAAATGCCGGCAGCCTCAGATTGCAAGGATACTCTGCCCGAATGATGAAACGCAAGACAGCCGCAAAAGATCGCGGCTTCACCCTCACTGGCTTTACTCTCATTGAACTGCTCGTCGTCATTGCCATTATCGCGATTCTCGCCGCGATTTTGTTTCCCGTTTTCCAGAAAGTGCGCGAAAACGCCCGCCGCGCTTCGTGCCAGAGTAATCTGCACCAGCTTGGACTGGCGCTGGTTCAGTACAACCAGGATGCCGACGAGCGATTCCCGGCGGGCGGAAACCACGGGGGCACCGGCTGGGGCGCAGAACTTTACCCTTATGTCAAAAGCACAGGCGTGTATAAATGCCCGGACGACCCTACGTCCAATGCGACAAACCTGGAAGGCAACGGGGAAACGGACGTGCCGGTTTCTTACGGCATGAACTCCAATCTCGGCGGGCAGTCCCTCGCTCAGATGAATGCTTCCGCCAGTACGGTTTTGCTGTTTGAGACGCAGGGAGCGCAGGCAGACATCACAAACCCACTCAATGATGTCGGGGCGGTCAACAGCTCTTATGCGTCGCCCAGTGGAAACGGCGGGGACAGCGCGACGCTGGTCGGGTATCTGGACTGGTCTAAGAACGCCAAATATGTCTGCGGCGTCAGCAGCACCATTGGGATGGGAAACCCGTCCCGTGCCAACACCGCTGCCATCGCCGGGCCGTACCTTGCCACTCCGGCGCATACCGGCGCGGCCAATTTCGCGTTCGGCGACGGCCATGTCAAGTATCTGCACGGCAACACGATTTCTGCCGGTAGGAGCGCGACGGCGGCGACGGATAATCAGGATACGGCCTTTGTGGGCGAAGCCGCCGGGACTTCCGGCCTCAGCGCCAGCAGCTTTGCCGGAACCTTCAGCTATAACTGAATCAGTGCTGCCGCTAAAAAACCGGCCTGCTTCTTTTGGAAGCGGGCTGGCTTTTGCCAACAGTCACAGATCGTAAACTATCTCAATCGGCGCGTCAATGTCCGGGTGCAGGCTGGCATGGACCGGGCAGGCATAGGCAATGCGCTGAATATGGGGCCGAACGTCCTCGGCGACCGACGCCGGCAGATGGACCGTCAGCGGCAGCCGACCAATCCGGCGCGGCGACGCCGTCATTTCCTTGCCGACAGACGCCGTCATGCCGTCTAAACTCAGTTCATGCCGCTCGGCATACATCGCCACCGTCGTCAGGACGCAGGAAGCAAGTGCCGCCGCGACTAAGTCCGTCGGGCTGAACGCCGAAGCCTCGCCGCCGATGTCTTTGGGCGCATCGGTCTGAAGCGTCGCTCCTTCCTGATGGGTCAGCGAGCATTTCTTGCCGCCGTCATACCGCACGTGTATTTCAAGCATAGTTTCTCCTTTGTGCCGTACCAAGCCTAGTAGCCTCGGAGCAGGCCGATGACTTTGCCGATAATCGCGGCGTTGTCGGACTTCCGCAGGGGGATCGGCGCGTAATTGGGGTTCTGCGCCTGCAGCTCGATCCGGTTGCCGTGCCGGGCAAACTTCTTGACCGTCGCTTCCTCGCCGAGACGCACCGCAACAATGTCGCCGTTCTCCGCCGTCGCCTGCGGCTGGATCAGCACCAGGTCGCCGGGCAGGATGTGTGCGCCGGTCATGCTGTCGCCCTGCACCCGCAGCAAAAAGCAGTCGGGGCTGCCCGCCCGCAGAAGCTGGTTCGGGACCGCAACAATGTCTTCAATGTTCTGGTTTGCCAGCAGCGGCGTTCCCGCCGCAATCGTGCCGATCAGCGGCAGGCGGCGCAGGCCGGACTCTTCGTCTTTGGCCCGCGACTCTAAGCGGGCCAGAATGCGGATGCCGCGCGAGGTCCGGGGGCCGTCTTTGGCCGAAAGCCGGTCAATATACCCCTTCTTTTGCAGGGCATCCAAGTGGATCGTCACCCCGCGCAGGGAGCCGATGCCCAGCCCAAGCTGCATCTCGCGGATGGTCGGCGGGTAGCCTTTGTCTTCTAAATAAGCGACAATGAAGTTAAACACTTCCTGCTGCCGGTCGGTCACTCCTTTTGCCATCAGCGCCTCCCTGCTTGCTTGACTTCTTTCTCTTTGACTTCTTTCTGAGCCTCTTCTTCCGCCATCAGCGCCGCCAGCGCCTGATACGGGTCCTGCGGGTGACGCGCCATCTCGACGCGCACATCCCGGATGTGCCGGACAACCGCCTGCGTCCGCCGCCAGGCAACAACAGACAGCCAGGCAATGACCGGCACACCGATCAGCAGTGTCCAGCGTGCATCAATATTCGGATCGAGCATGTGTTTGGAGTCCCGAAAGAAGCGTATTCGGCCTTAAGTATACCCAAACGTGCCTAGAAACTAGCAAGTCAGGTTGACTTGGCACAGTTCTTGCAGCATGAGGTTAAAGGGGATGCTATGACCAGCAAACAAAGCACGGCATTAATCTACGGTGCTCCGTTCACGGCGATTATGCTCATTGTGGTAAGCATCAAAGGACGCTTTTTTGGCGATGGACTTACCACGGTTTTGGTAAGCATTTTTTGCGTGGCGGCATGTATTCTCGCGGTCATCGGACTGAAGCAGGCATCTCGCGGAGATACGACATGGCTGCCCTCGTTTGCGGCATTAACAACCTTTAAGGTTCTCGCTTTTTGTGCCGGCTGCACTGCGGCCACATTGCTGATCAAGGACCATTTCGATATTAACGGTCCCCTATCATCTCCGCCAGTAACATTTATGGTACTTCTGCTCGCAGCCCCGCTTTTTGCAATCAGCTCGCTGCTGTCAGTTCTCGTCTTCTTAATTGCCTCGTTGACTGTGCGACTTGTTCCCAAACTTCTGAAAACTGATATATCCCCGCAAAGCAAAACGAAAGCCGTTCAAGCCGCTAACATCACAGCGTTTAGCCTGGGCCTATTTCTGATCTTTGTCGTTTGCAAAGTTGGTTAAACGCCGCCGTTTAGCCTGCGGTCCAGCATCTCGAAAATCAGGGTGTAGGCGAGGCGGGCCAGTGCCGGGTCGTAGCGGGGGCCTTCGTCGCGCAAAAAGGCGTGAGCGCCGTTGAACTCGTGCCACTGCATAGTCACCCCGGCGTCGTTCATGGCGCTGTAGATAAGCTGGCGGCCTTCACGGGGGACATGCGGGTCCTGACGGCCCCAAGCCATCAGCATTTCCGCTTTGATCTCGCCCATGCGGTCTAAAGTGTTGTCGTTTTTGCCTTTACCCAGTGAGCGCGTGTGGATGTCGGTGGCGTAGAAGCAGACGCCCGCCGACACGTCCGGGTTCATCGCGGCCCGAAACGCCAGATGCCCGCCGAGGCAGATGCCCATGACGCCCAGCTTGCCGGTACAGCTTGGATGGCCTTTGAGATAATCCAAAACAGCACGGGCATCGGCGTCGTAGCTTGCCAGTTCTTTGGCGGTCTTATCCGCGTTGCCTTTATCTGCCCCGGAAGTGTCATACGCCAGCACGGTTCCGGCAGGCTCCAGCTCGTGGTAGACTTCGGGGACCGCGACGACATAGCCGCTGCCGGCCAGCAGCGCGGCCATGCGGCGGATCGGCGCGGTGATCTGAAAGATTTCGGAGAACAGCACCAAACCAGGAAAACGGCCCTCGGCCATTGGCCGGAAAATGCACGTCCGCATCGGCCCGGTCGGCGTCGGCAGGTCTACGACCTCATCGTCTCGCAAAATCATCGCGTGTCTCCTGTCGGTCAGGCGAAAACCTCACCCCGGAACTTCGTTCCGATACGGAGTAATCCCGCAGGGATACCCTCTCCTTAAGCAAGGGGAGGGTGGCAGCGAGACGCCGGGTGAGGTTCTTCTCCTTAATGCTTCTCTAGTACGCGCCGTGTCCGGTGAGGACGGCAGGCACCGTCCGCGCCAGGATCACCACGTTCAGCCACAGCGACTGCCGCTGCACATACAACAAATCCAGCGCCACCGACGCCTCAAACGAAAGCGTCGCACGCCCCGACACCTGCCACAACCCCGTCAAGCCCGGCAGACGCACCCGCTGATCCAGCGTGTACAGCGCTACCTCACGCGGCAGGGCCGGACGCGGACCGACCAGGCTCATATCGCCTTTCAGCACGTTCATGAGCTGAGGCACTTCATCCAGAGAACACCGC
>JAABUO010000190.1_pt1 | contig 161913 bp, 144 predicted proteins | sample 5559291 | NCBI WGS metagenome assembly JAABUO01 (sample SAMN10711878, study PRJNA513372) | rock metagenome | isolation source: Antarctica rocks | place: Antarctica: Victoria Land, Finger Mt sud
AGTAGAAGTTCGACCTATATGACGGATTGACCGGGGGGCATATGACGGATCGCCGCGCCAAGGCGAATCGCCGCCGGGGGGGTTGGGAGCGTCATATGCCCATATGACGGTCGGGAATAAGAGGTAGTGTTCTGAAGTGTGTGCATTTCATTTGTCGAATGATCTTGTTTTTATGATCATTGTGCTTCAGATATTCATTTCATGCTTCTAATGTGTCTTGCATTTTTCATATGATTCGCAGTCGTTTTGATTTCATTACTACTTTGAAGCAGCTTTGATTTCAAAAGTCTCTTGTTCAATTTGATGACTTTGTCAAGAGAGTAGATTTCTCGATGATCTTCTGTAGCACTCTGATAATCTTGCACACTCTGTCATTCATCATAGTCTTTTCGTCTAGAGAGCGTTTCAAAGATAAATGTATTCGCAGATAAGCACTCAATGCTTCTGTATTCATTTTCTTTCAAAGTCGTTGAATCGAGAGTTGCATTGAGATTGTTTGTAAACATAGCTCTGTGATGATCGAAAGATGATTCGATCTCTGATGCAGATCAATTCGTACCTCGCACTTGCGTATCATGAACTGTATTTTCTCGCTGTTAAAGACTAGATCAATCGTCGTAAATTGATTGTGAGCTTCGCAAGTAATAGTGTCTGATTTCAGTAATAATTTCAGTCTTGCGTTTATGATGATGTTTAGTAGAGTATCAGTCGTCGTATGACGAGTGAAGCATCTTCGCTTCTTTCAGTGAGAATGATGTAAATTGAAATCTTCTACAATCAGTTGTTCACAGTCATTCTTGAGTAGTTCGTTCAAACAAGAAATGATTGAAAATCTCTCTGTGAATGTAATAAACAGTGAGCATGAGTTGTAGACGTTTAGAAGTCTTAGCGTCTGCGTTTCATCATCTGTGTTGCGAGTTAATATTCTGATTGAGCAAATGTCTGACTCAGCTGTTTCTACTATTCATTGATCGAGTCTTAAATGTTTGTTAACGTATATGCATGTTCTTGATTGAGATGACGAGTTTTTCACTAGATGAAAGAAGTTGTGTGCTGAGCTAAATGACTGCAAGTCGTTGTTGTTGCGATCTTGCTTCTGTATAGCTACTATGTTGAATTCGCGAACTTCTCTGTCAATTAAAAATGATTCTTGAATTCTTAATGATTTTCTGATGTTGTACTGTAGAATTCGTAGAAAAGACTGTTTTGTCATAGAGTTATTCATAGCTGTTATTGACTCTGCGATGAGAAGACTCTTTGTATGCTTTCGATCATCGACAATCTTTCTCACTTTCTGATTGAATGTTTCTAAATCTGCTCAGATGTTGTCTCGTCTGAGTCACTACTCACGTAAGAGAAAAGATTGACTCGTCTCTTCTTAATTTCTACTATCTGTCAAGCTGATTCATTAGCGATTCAACTGCGTGTTTTCAGCATGACTGTTGCTGAGTTCAAGAGATTCATTGAATCAAAAGAATTCATTGAATCTGAAGAGTTCATTGAATCTAAAGAGTTCAGAAACAGCGAGAAGAGTGTGCAATTATATTTAGATGTTTCAGAGTATTTGAACAATCTGTTTCTATAGATTTTGAACGTTTGTTTCATCTGCTGTCATCACTTGAGACAGATGCATCTTCAAAGTTCATGATTTTCATTGCAATTAACACAACGTTTTCTATTCAAAGACATCACACACTTCTTTATATAATGCTTGTCTGCGCACTTTTTGCAGCACTGATTCTTTCTGCAGATCTTAATCATGTGATCAAATTCATAATATCTGAAGCACTATGTGATGTGACAATTCTTTTCAAATAGCTCGCATGCACATTCTTGATATGAGTTCAGCATGCTTACGTTCATTAATCGATTTATCATCGCTTCGATCGCGATCTCTATGATGAGTGATGAATGAGTCTTTTTGCTATTTACTATCTTCTTGAATCAGACTATTCTTCAAACTTTCAAATCTTCATGAAGTCTTGCATTATTTTTAATCATTCTTTCAATGATTTTTTTCTGATTGTTCATGTCTATTGTAATGCATACTTCATGTGTCAGCATTGCGAAGATTTGACGTGCTATGCATGTCGAACTCGTGATTTCTTTTGCTCACATCTGAGTCTTTTTCAGATTTGCTCAAGCATTTGAACTAACTGCATGAAGAGAAATGTCATCACTGTTCAGCTTGCGAAGTAACATGATTAGATTTCTTTGATCTGTTGACACGTTTGCAATTCTCTGTAAAATCTGTTTGATCAACTTCTTCTGTATCTCTTTTATTTCTCTTCTGTTCATTATTTTAATCATGACTTCTCGTTTCTTGCAAAGCAATGATGAATCATTTCTGAGACGTTGCTTTCTTATCGTTATTTCTTTTCTTGTCACATTCGCTCATGACGTAATTTTCATTGAAAGACGTATGCTTTTCTGTGTATGCAACTGCTTGTTAAGCAGTTGAACTGATGTCTTCAGTTTTTGTACATTCTTCGTGATGAACGCGTTCTGATTCGCGTGATGTTTTTCTTCTGAGTCGAGTCGAAGACGTTGAATCAGCTTCAATGTTATCTTTTTTCATGAATAATCTTTGTTCTTCTCTTTCTCTAACATTAATATCTTTATTAGTAAATCAATAATGTTAGCAATGTTCTTTTCATCATTACGTGAGTGTTTCAATTTTACATCTCTGTTTTCTTGTAACAAATCAACGTCGCTCGCAATTGTCTTTGAATCAGCATTGCTGCAATTCATGCAATTCATCGTCGTTCAATCATCTTCTAGATTCACTTTGTCTTGTTTGTAATGCTCTTTTTCAAAATTTGTGATGCGTGCGTTGTGATTGTTTTTTTATTTTATTGCATTATTAAATAAATATTAGTAGTAGTAAATTATATTTTAACAAGTTGAATCAAAAATTCAAGTTAATACTTAATATTAACATCATGACTTGACTTGAATATTTAATATCAAAATTCTAACTTAACTTAAATACTTAATTTCAAAATTCTGACTTAAATCAAGTTTTAATAAGTTGAGAACTTGACTTGATCTTGATGATTCAACTTGACATTATCAGTTTACTAATTTAAATCTGATTTTCAATTTAATCTTTAACAATAGTTTTTAATTTAATTTTTATATATTAATTCATCATGATATGTTGTGACATAGAAAAAATGTTATAAAGTGAAGAAAATGTTGAGAATTAAAAAAGATGCTGAGTTATATCTGAGTTATATTTAAGTAAAATATAAAGCTTGCTTTAATCAATATATAATTAACTCACTAGCATTAACTGTGAATTGATTAAAGTTTGATTTTATTTAATTTTAATACATTCATAATATTATTAAATAATTAGAATAAATATCAAAGTTCTTCAGCTTAATTTTTGTTACGAATGTGTCAAAGAACAAACTCTAATCAATTCACAGTGAACGCTAGCAAGTTCACTGCATATTGATTAGAGCTAGTTAAGAATTTAGTCGAAAGTCGATCTAGATCTGACTCAGATTTAACTCAGATATAACTCAGCATCTTTTTTCTTTTCTAGCATTTTCTAATCAACTTCTATTGTCTTCTAGACAAACACACTTCTTTGTGTTACGAGTAATTAACAAATGTCTATGACAAACACATTTCTTTGTGTCACAAACATCTTTCAAATAAACATTTTTCTTGTGTTTCAACACGTTCTCTTTGAAACTAACGTTGAATCTGAGTAACTACTATATAAAGCGTGTTCTTCTTATTTTTTGTATCTTCTTTCTTCTGTATTCTTAAAGTCTTAGTTATAATTATCTTTATAGATCAAACATTCTAATCACGCACGCACTCTGATTAGTTTCTAGACATGATCTCAACATTACTTTAAGAATTCGTTAATCATATGATACTGATCTTATTATTCATTCAAATTCACTCAATTGACAACGAGATGAGTATAAAGCAATTTGTGTATCTGATGATCAACGACATCGAAAGACAAAACAACATCAAGAAATCAATAGAATCAAGAGATTAAGATCTTGCATTGCTAGAGAATTTACAGCTCATTCAGTATGCACTCGTTCAAATCGATTAATAGAATCAAGAAATTAAGATCTTGATTGCTTGAGAATCATCAAAAATCTCTCTCAAATCAGCAACACTCTTCTTTGAAGACTAAACAACTTGAACTATGATCTCACTACATATCGTTGAGCATCATTCTTCGCTCGATCATCAACTCTTCGTTATGACTCGATCATTTGTGAAAAATTTCTCTGAGAATTATCAAAGTCTCTATTCTTCTGTCACTTCAGATTCAGTCATCTATTCAAAGTTATCACTTTGCATATTGAAATATCTTAGAATCGACTTCATATGAAAACGTTGTCAATCTTTGTCTCACTTTCAGACTTTCAATGAATTTCTGAAAGCTTCTACTTTCTGAAATATAAAAAATGTAAAGCAGCTACAACACTGAGTCAAACAAGATTTAAAAGTGTTTCTAAAAGATTTAAACAGTCTTCAAACTCAACGAGATCTTGATGTAAAAGCTTGTGAGCTATTTGACAAGATATCAAGCGAACAAATATGAAAGACTCGCTTTGAGAAAATTGATTGAGCAAAGAAACGATCGAATTAATTGAATCAGACACTTCAGAACAAATTGACTGAAGCACAAAATCATCTGCGAGTGACTAGAGATGTTACTTCATCAATCTCTATTCTTTTCACATTCAGCAAGCAATCTCAGAAGCTTTTGAATTCATCTTTGTTTACTGATGAAAAAGAATCTATCTAAGATGATTGACAAGAAAAGATTCGCGACAAGCTAGAAATCAACGTCAATCATTTCGACAATGACAAAGCTATACTAGTTTACATTCATTCTTGAATCAGCGAAGACGCAGTCAAAGTCACTTTAGTCAGACATCAGCAAGATTCATTGAACTCTTATTCAATGATTGATGATCTACTAGATGAACTTGCTCAGCTATATGATGATTCTGACAAAGAGACAAACTTTCGAAGAGAGTATGCTAATCTCTCTCAAGAAAAGAGCAAATTCAACGATTTCTATTCAATGTTTCAACGTCTGTTCTTTTATCTAAAGTATCATGAAAAGCAATTGATCATTGATTTATGAGACAAGATAGTTTATCATCTTCATGCAGCTTGAAGTAATCAATTGATTCAGTCAGAATCTTTGAATGAAATTCGTGACTATCTGATTCATTTGAACAGTGAGCATTGAATCATGAATGACATAAAAGAAAAGAAATTCATGATCAAGATCAGAAAGCAAGTCATCTTTGCTGAGAAATGAGATTCATTGAATTCATATAGAAAAATCGAAGTTATCATATCAGTTGACTCGTCAAAATCGCGCAGCGTGACTTTGACTAGCGTCAAAGAGATAGATATACAAACTGAAAGCTGTTTCATTTGTCATAAGTCAGATCATTCTTTTAGAGAGTGCTCTGATTGAACTTCGAGAGTCAATGCATTAAAAGATGACGAGTTTGATTGATCTACATCGAACTCTGAATCAGATTCTGATTCAAAAAACTAGTTATCTTTTTCAGAATCATTGAAGAGATAAAGATCATATTTTTGTGCAGTCAAATCGAAGTTCTATCGAAAAAAACTATTTTGAGAAGTCATTTCTGATCAATGCTTCTCTTATCTCTCAGAGCAATTCTTTCAATCTTCGCTCTTTGATAAACAGTGATTTCATCATCTACACGCTGATACATGACAAGCTAGTCGATAAAGTATGTCAGAAACTTGAAATACAATCTATATTGCTAGCAAAAGAGAAGTTAATACGAGAATATGATGAAAAGCTAGCTAGAAAAACTATTACTCATAAGATTCTACTCAATCTTACGATTGAAAGTCATAAGAAATTGACTGTATCAATGCTGATAGTTAATATCAAGCATCATGAAGCTATATTGAGCAAACTCTGAATGAATAAAAATGAAATATTATTGAACATGAGACATGATACTATCATATTCTCTGATCAATTAGATATTTCTATTTCGATTTTTTCGATTTCGTCAAATATGAAGCACTCAAGTTGATTGCAATCAACTTTCACTTCTTCAGTGACTCATAGCAATGCTTCAAAGATTCTCAAGCGCTCAGTTTCGATCATTCAGAAAAAGTCATTTTCGATTCAAAACATAGACGTTGTCTCTTTTCAAGTACTAGTAAAACGAAAAAAGAAGAATCAGATCAAGATTTTTGCTATGTTCATTGAAGACATCGATAGAGAAATCGTCTACAATACTCAATGTAAACTAAATGTCATAGACATCTTTTCAGTCAATGAAACGACTCAGAATCTAGAAGATATTAAAGTCAAGCTATCATCAAAGTATCAAGATTTTCTAGATGTTTTTGATCGAGCTCAAGCAGACAAGCTATCGTCTCATCATTCATATGATCATAAGATAGAGCTTACTAGTGACGTAACATCATTTCGCTGTTGAGCATATCAAATGTCTCTTTACAAGCTTCAGAAAGTAAAGAAATATCTGAACAAGAATCTTTTCAAAGAATTTATAATCTCTAGCAAAGCTTCATATTTCTCACTCGTTCTGTTCATCTTAAAAGCAAATGAAGATCTACGATTCTGCATTGATTATCGAAAGCTCAATGCTATTATCAAAAGAAATCGCTATTCTCTATCGCTCATAAATGAGATAATCAACAAAATAGTTGATTGCAAGCATCTGACTTGATTAGATATTATTTCAACTTTCAACAAACTACGAATGCATTCTGATAGTGAGAACTACACTGTTAGAACTCTTTCGCATGAGATTATGTAACAGCAATAATTAGATAATCATTGAGTAATCAGAGTCTCGAAGTGATCGCTCTGATCGCTCGAATCAGAAGTGATCACAGTGAGCATGACGAGCATGATGCTCATCTCGCTCATCTTGCTCGAAAATGATCAGAGTAATCATTCAGAGCAGAGACGACTTGGCACGATTCTTCTATGTCTATATAACAATAATCGTTTTCTTAGATAGAAGCTTCGTGCTCAACTCATGTAATAGTCAATACAGTCTATTGTTTTAGCTATTTTCAGATCTTCAGTCTAGTGATTAGTTTGTTACTATACTAATCTTTGTTTATATCTTGTGTTGTTAAAGAAACAATCGTTACACTTTGAGCATCTTTCTTTCACAAGATATCAGAGCATCATCTTATCACGATCGTTATGTCATTCTCAGAACGAATCACATTGACAGACATCACTGCATTCTTGAATAGCAAGTCAGCGATTAAGATATTGACATTGAATCTGTACTATGAAGATAGAAATAAGCTTAATGCTTTTCTTATACAAGTGAACGTCTATGTCAGAGCACACAAGAAACTAAGTTCATCAAGTAACAAGATATTGTTTGCATTCTCATACTTCAAAGAAGATGTCTTCAAATGATTTAAATCATTGATAAAGAATCACTTGAAGAATAAGTCAAAAGATCAAGAAGATGAGACTAACAGAGTCTTTGAAGACTTCTCTAACTTTGAGCAAGCAATACGAAGAATGTATGAAGACATAAATGCGAAGCGAATCATCGAACGACAGCTGTATGACATTAAGCAATCAGAATCAGCATTCAAGTACGTCGCTGCTTTTCAATCAATCGCAGCAGAGATCGAATGAGATGACTCGACTCTTACAGCACAGTTCTATAGAGAACTGAAGAATGTGATAAAGAACGAGATAGCTCATACGAATAGATTCGCGACTTTGCACGCTATGATTAGCAAGACAATCGTGCTGAATAATCGACAGTACGAGCGAAGACTTGAAAAGAAGAACAAGATCGCTTATATCTCAATTGCACGAAGCAAAGAAAAGAAGAAGCAACTTTATTATAATTCTCAGTCTATGAAGTTAGACGCTACTCGAAAGATATCAACGAACGCTCGCGATAAAACAGTTCAGCAGAGCAAGACATGTTACACATGCAAAAAGCTAGATCATTTCTTCAGAGATTGTACTCAGAACAAGTACAAGAATAAGTCAAAGCTCTATGATAGACAAGACAAATCTTTCGCAGCAACGAAAGAAGATCAGAAAGACAAGCATCAAGCGTTGTCGTGAACAGCATGTTACGAAGACAACTGTTGCATTCATCTGAGCGATAAGAAAGATTCTGAATGATACTCAAAACTCTCACGAAAGAATCGTTTCTACGCAGCAACTCATTGTCAGTCGAAAGTGCATGATGAGAATAGTAATGAAAGTTCGTTCACTATGATCGCGAGATCAGAGATTTTCGACAGCGAAGCATATGACTCGAACAGATTGAACAGCATTGAAGAAGCTATTCATCAAGCAGTCGAAGAGAGAAATCGACTTAGCGAAACTCTACGAGCATTCACTATTGCAGCAGAAGATGCTCTCAAACAAGAAGAAAATCATCTTGAAGTAAAGAAAGATCTCAGAAAGCTTACAAATCAAGTGAGTTTTATAAGCATGTACAACGAATTGTACACTCTCTTTAGACAGAAAGAGAAAGATTTTTCACAACGCATGCAACAGATCAAGAATGAAATACATCAGACTATTTATGACTTAGTTCAAGATGAGTCGATCGCATTGTGTAAGAACATTCGATATCGTGACATAGTCATGAAGAAGTCATTCACAGAAGTCAAGTTCATCAAGCAAGAAGAATATGTACTTTTCGATGAAGATCATATATTCAGAGAACTTAAACAGATGACAAAAGTCATCAGAGAGAGATTTGACTTGTGTGATTCAAAGAAATATTCACAGAAGAAAGTCAATTCGAATCAATTTCAGTACATAAAACAAGTACTTGAAAAGCAAGCTTCTAGTTCAAAAAACTAGAAGACTCTTCAATCAATGAATCATCGAAGAAGTCTAGTTAAGAATCGAAAATCAAAAGCATATTTATCTTCACAAGCGACTCAACGCAGTTACGAGTCTGAGTCAAGATCAACAATCATACAGCACGTTTATTCATTGACAGTGACTGTATGAAAAACTACATGTTCTCAGAATTTGCTAGAAAAGCGCAAATATCTATGCAGAAGAAGAAAGAATCTTACAATCTGCAAAACTTTGATGAAACACTCATGAAGTATAACAACGAACTAATAGATCAAGAGACTCAACTTCTTCACTTGAGACTTGAACGTCATTGAGAAAAGTTGCGTTTAGACGTTACGAAGCAGTCAGGCAGCGATATAGTTCTAGACATATCATGACTTCGTACGATCAATTCGATGATAGATTGAATCAATGAGACAATTGCTTTTCTTCATACAGAAACGACGCGATTGCACTCAATATTAAAGTCATCAGAGAGTGTGAAAATCTTCGCAATGACAACGAACGATATGCGCAGCGAGTTGAAGAACAGCTCAGATGCACAGATGTTATGAAGCAGAGAGATTAAAAGTAATCTCGCTATCGTTAAAATCTCTAAAGAATATCAGAAATATAAGATTCTGTTTGAGAAAGAGAGTGATCAAGAGGCACTACTCAAACATCAATCGTGAAATCATGAGATCAAGCTCATATATGACAAGAAATTCACGAAACAGTTTATTTATTCATTGTTGACGAAAAAGCTCGACGCTTTGCGACAATATCTGAAGAAGAACATGCGAAAAGAATTCATTAAAGAATCGCAGTCGTCAGCAAAATACTCAATTCTGTTTATTTCAAAATTGAATAAAAGTCTAAGACTATGTGTCGATTATAGAGCACTAAATAACATCACGATTAAAAACAGCTATTCGCTATCGCTCATATCTGAACTGCAAGACAGACTGCAGAGAGCACAGTGATTTATGAAATTCGATATATTCAAAGCATTCAATCGAATATAAATTAAAGAAGAAGACGAGTGAAAGACAGTCTTTTGCACTTGACTAGAACATTACGAGTATTTGATCATGTCTTTCGATCTAATCAATGCTTCAGTCACGTTTCAGACATTTGTGAACAACGTGCTACAACGTTATCTGAATCAGTTCGTCATAGTATATCTGAACGATATACTAGTATATTCAAAGACGAAGAAAGAACATGTGCAACATGTTAGAAAAGTTCTACAGACTTTAAAGAAAGTCGATCTGCGCATCAAGTCAGAAAAAAGTGAATTTCACGTACAGAGTGTACGATTTTTGAAATTCATAGTCACGTCTCAGAGTCTAAGAATGAACTCAAAGAAGATAGAAGCTGTTACGACTTAATCAACGTCAAAGTCAAAGATCGAAGTTCAATTCTTTCTAGAATTCGCGAACTTTTATAGACGCTTTATAGAGAAATACTTCAGAATCATCTCGTCACTTACGAATCTTACGAAAAAGAATATATCGTTTGTGTGAACTGAGAAAGCAGAAGAAGCTTTCAAGAAGCTGAAGAAATTGTTCATCTTTCAGTCAGTACTGATCATGTTTGAATCAGAAAAATCTATTACGCTTGAGACGAAGCTATTAAGACGTGTATTAGTCAATCAGATGATAAGAAACGTCTGCACTCTATTGCTTACTACAGTTGTAAGCTTACAGTCGCTGAATTGAACTATGAGATACATGACAAGAAGCTACTAGCTATTGTTGACTCTTTCAAACAATGAAGAGTGTATCTGAAAGAATCTAGACATCAGATTCAAGTATATACAGATCATAAGAATCTGCTATACTTCACGATCACGAAAGTTCTGAATCGAAGACAGGTCAGATGATTGAAGAAATTGTCATCATACAACTTCAACATTCAATATTGAAAGAAATCTGAGAACTCGAAGATCGATGTCTTGAGTAGAAGAGCAGATCACATGACAGATAGATCACAGATTAATCAGACTATCTTACAACAGAATCAGAATGATTTCATTGTCTACAATAGACAAAATGCAGCTACGCTACAAATTTACAATCAAGATCTTGAAAAATGAATAAAGCTAAAGTTAGCAAAAGACTCAGTCGCGCAGAATATTATAAAGAATATTGCTGACAACGCGAACTTTGAGATAACTAACGAAATACTAACATTTCAAGATCTCATCTATGTTTCAACAAGATGCAGACAAGAGATAATAAGCGATTATCACGAGTCAATGATACACGAACATCAAGATTCAGATAAAATCATTGAAAGAATATCTAGAATCTACTACTTCTCTAAGATGAGAAAACAAGTAGAAGATATTATAAGAAAGTGCAACGTATGCATTCAAACGAAGCATAGTCGACACAGATCTTACGAACTTTTGAAAAGTCTCAGCACATCAGATTGTGCATGAAAAAGCATAGCTTTGAACTTTATAATCAAGCTATCAAAGTCAAAAGAAAGAGTTACAAAAACAATGTACAACTCTATATTGATGATCACAGACAGACTAATCAAGTATGAATATTTCTTGTCATACAAGAAAGCAACATTCGCGAAAGATTTAACTTATACGTTTCTGAGAACGATTGTAGTCAATCATGATTTATCAGATGAGATAATTTCGAATAGAAACAAGCTGTTCACATCGAAATTCTGAAAATCATTAGTGAATCAACTAGAAATTCATCATAAGCTGTTTACAGCTTATCATTCACAGATGAATAAACAAATGAAAAGAATGAATCAGACACTGAAACAGTATTTCAGATGTTATATCAACTATAGACAGAATGATTGAGTACAGCTACTGTCAGTAGCACAGTTGACTTTCAATAGCGCAACAACGAAAGTAATTAGCATGTCATCATTCTTTGCAAACTACGAGTTCAAGTCGAAGACTCTCAAGAAATCGCGTGAGTTTGTGCAAATAGCTCAAAAAACTACAATACAGATCAAATAAATACATTTGTTGCACAAAGAGTTGCAGAAGAACATTCAGTTTCTAAGCAAGCACATGACTCTGTATGCGAATAAGAAAAAAGATAGAAAATCTACTCTTAAAAAGAGAAACAAAGTTTATCTACTAAGACGAAATATCAAGACAAAAAGATCAAGTAACAAGTTGAATCATATGAAACTAGAATCATTTGAGATTCTGAAAGAAAAAAGATCGATTAACTATGAGTTGAATCTTTCAGCATTTATGAGAATACCTTTGATATTTCATATTTTTCTTTTGAAGTTTGCAGACTCGAATACATCAATTCAAACAGAATCTTCAGAAATTGATTCAGAGAGTCAGAACGTCAAGTACGAAGTAGAGAATATACTAGATCGACAGAATATCAAAGATCAGTCTCATTGATTAGTCAAGTGAAAAGATTACGAACATATCGAGAACACTTGAAAATCGAAGAGAAATCTCAAGAACTGTCAGATGCTTCTGTGACAGTTTCAGTTGAGAAACTCAGTCAGTCAAAATCTGATGAAATCTCAATCTGCTCGAAAGACACGTCAAAGAAAAGATCGTTCAGCGATGACTTGCTAGTCTTTCTCTCATCTTTCTCGAGCTCAACAATGTTTCAAAACTCTCGTTCAATCATCATCTGTTTCTTGTTCTTCAGAAACACAAATTGATTTTGCAGACGAGTAACTCTTGCGAAGATCTCTTGCATCTGCTTGTGAGCATTCAGCAGCTCACGAAGAACGCGATTGTGTTCTGTCTTTATTCTTTTTCACTTCATCATCGAGAAAGTAAGATTGCATTTGCGATCGAGATGCACACACTCGATGCAACGATTGATTTCGTTGTCAACACGACATTTCTTTTGCAAGTGACTGCAGTGTTCACAAGAACGCATGACAGCACGCTCAGAATTCGTACGCTCAAGAAAATCTCTGCGACGCAAGATAGAGTTTTTGATTGTGCGATGAGAAGACATGAAGAAAAAGTGATTTTCAAGATGAAAATCTTAGAAGAAAATCTAGTGTTAGAACTCTCTCGCATGAGATTATGTAACAGCAATGATTAGATAATCATTGAATAATCAGAGTCTCGAAGTGATCACTTTGATCGCTCGAATCAGAAGTGATCACAGTGAGCATGACGAGCATGATGCTCATCTCGCTCATCTTGCTCGAGAATGATCAGAGTGATCATTCAGAGCAGAGACAGCTTGACACAATTCTTCTATGTCTATATAACGATGATCGTTCTCTTAGATAGAAGCTTCGTGCTCAACTCATGTAATAGTCAATACAGTCTATTGTCTTAGCTATTCTCAGACCTTCAGTCTAGTGATTAGTTTGTTACTATACTGATCTCTGTTTATATCTTGTGTTGTTAAAGAAACAATCGTTACATACACTATCTTTATCATCGCTTTAGAAGCATATAAATCAAAGATGTTATCTTTCAAACTTATCAATGATTCTGTCTCGTTTAAGCAGTATATGAATAACGTTCTTTGAGACTTTCTAAATGACTTTTATCAAGTCTATCTAGACGACATTCTAATCTACAGCAAAACTCAATAAAAACATTGACAACATGTCAAGATGATATTAAATCATCTACGAGAAGCTGATCTACAAGTAGATATTCAAAAGTGCAAATTCGACGTAGAAGAAACTGTTTTCTTAAAAGTCATAGTTTCAGAACAAGATCTTCATATGAATTCTATTAAAGTAAAAGTCATAGTCAACTGAACTACATTGATCAATCTAAAAGAAGTTCAGAGCTTCGTGAGATTTGTTAACTTCTATTGTCATTTCATTAAGAACTTCTCGAAGCTAGTCAAATCATTCACTCAGCTGACTAGAAAGAACACGTTTTTTGTTTGAAACGAAGTCTGTGTTCAAGCTTTTGACAATCTAAAGAAACAGATCAGCTCGATCTCAGTTCTACGACATTTTGATTCAAAACAACAGACTATTCTGAAAATTAATATCTCTGACTACGTCAAAGATGAAATACTATCTCAGTATGATGATGAAAGTGTTCTTTACTCAGTAGCATTCTACAGCAAAAGCATGATTCTCGCTGAATGTAATTATCACATCTATGACAAGAAATTGCTAGTCATTATTCGATGTTTTGAACATTGAAGACTCAAGCTAGAATGCACAGAGCTGCTCATTCAGATGTTCATCGATCATCAGACTTTGAAGATCTTCATGAAAAATAAACAGTTAACTCGATGTCAAGTCAATTATCTAGACATTCTATTCAAGTTTAACTTTCAGATCATTTTTCAATCAGGCAAAATGAACTCTAAAGTCGATGCTCTAACTAGAATGTCTCTGATCGACGTCTCTGAATCAACTCAGCGTACTGAAAATCGCTATCAGATCATTCTGATACTCAATAGAATAAATATTCTAGCTATCGAATCTGAGATTGATCTCTATCAGTGAGTAAAAGATGTCAATAAGACGAATGAGCTTTGCAATGAGTATAAACAAGCTATAAGCGAAAACAAGCTCAAGTTACATAGCACTGAATTGAAGCACTGCGAGATCGTTGACAACATTCTGTTCAGAAAAGATCTACTGTGAGTTTCTGAGAATATGCATACGAAATTGCTAAAGAAAATTCATGATCAGTCTTTCATCTTTCACTCTGACAATCGAAGAACTATTGATCTAGTTCAACGTTTCTATTATTGATCAGATCATTAAGCAACGATTAGACGTTACATTTGAAACTGTCATGTTTGTCAACAAAGTAAAACATTTAAAGATAACATCAATGAACTTCTTCATTCTCTCTTGATTTCACAGAAACGCTGAAAGAATATAGCTATGAACTTCATCACTGAGTTATCTTTATCAGAAGATTATAACGTCATTTGCACAATCATATGTTGACTCATCAAGAAACATCACTATGTTCTCTGTCATTGAGAAGATGAAAGCATCTCAGTCGAAGAAATGATTTGAATCATGCTATAAAACATCTATTGACTTCATGATCTATCTAGTTCTATTGTTTCAAACAAAGACTCTCAGTTCATATCAATCATGTGACAAAGTCTTTGCAAGCGACTAAAGATCACAGCTAGTCTATCAACAGCTTATCATTCTGAGATCGATGATCAATTGAAACGAGCTAATCAAGATGTTGAATGCGAACTAAGAATCTACTGCAATTACATGCAGAACGACTGAGCAAAATGACTATCAATGATAGAATTCAGCGAGAATTTCAATATTTTCTCGATTATCTCAATGACTTCGTTCTACTTCAATAAGAATTTTCACTTACGAATGAGTTTCGATTCAGATACGACTGATTATGAAACTATTCATGAATGTTTTGAAGCTAGAAAAGCAAACAATATTGTCATTTGAATGAAAGAACTTCTTATCTTCGATCATCAGCAATTGAAAAAGATGAAGCAGATCATTGAAGCTCAGATCAATAAACATAAACAAAATGTCATCTATGAAGTAGACGACTGAATTTGATTATTCTTTAGAAACATAAAAGTAACTAGATCATGTAAGAATTTGAAAGATAAACAGCTAAAACTCTATCAAATCACTGTCAAAGTTGATATCTTCTATCATCTTCATTTATCAATAAGCATGAAGCAGCTGCATTTGATGTTCAGTTCAAAGCTATTATGTTCTTATTTTGATGATCTTTTATCAGAACAGCATTCAAAATCATCTAGATCTCTCACTATTGAAGACGATGAGTACTGAGAGATAGATGACATTCTGAACTTTAAATGATATTGAGATCGAATATAATACAAGATCAAATAAACGAGACTAGATCGAGACAATGAATGATACTATGTCGATAAAGAAGAATTTGAGAGCTCGAAAGAAGTTCTAGTCAAATTTCATAAGTTTTATTCAGACAAGTCACACTAAATTGAAAAACAGTGAAAATTTTTGCGTTTCATTTGTTCTATTCATGCGAACATGAATTTTCGAAGGGAAAAGTAATGTTACGAATGTGTCAAAGAGCAAATTCTAATTAATTCACAGTGAACGCTAGCGAGTTCACTGCGTATTGATTAGAGCTAGTCAATGATCTAGTCGAGAGCTGATCTAGATCTGATTCAGATTTGACTCAGATATGACTCAGCATTTTTTCTCTTTTCTAACATCTTCTAATCAACTTCTATTGCCTTCTAGACAAACACACTTCTTTGTGTTACAAGTAGTTAACAGATGTCTATGACAAACACATTTCTTTGTGTCACAAACATCTTTCGAATAAACATCTTTCTTGTGTTTCAACACGTTCTCTTTGAAACTAACGTCGAATCTGAGTAACTACTATATAGAGCGTGTTCTTCTTGTCTTTTGTATCTTCTTTCTTCTGTATTCTTAAAGTCTTAGTTATAGTTATCTCTATAGATCAAACATTCTAGCCACGCACGCACTTTGATTAGTTTCTAAGCACGATTTCAACAATTTTAAGATTTCATGATTGCATGCATGTTAAAAGAATAATTTTATAATTTTATAGTTGAAGACTTAGTGTGAAGTACTGTAAGCTAGAACTTAACTAGCTAAATTGCATCTTTCAGCTGCTCAGAGAATGATATTGAGAATAAGAGATAGAGCTTGAACATGTTAATAAATCATGTTTCAACGACTTAAGTAAAAGAGCAATGAAAAAGAGAAAAGAAAATGAAATTTATAATCAGGGAAAATTCGCGTCATCTCTTGAGTCTCAATATACTTTTCTTTCTTTCTGAAAACGAAAAAAAAAAATTATGAACACTTCGCCCTCATTTTTACCACAAGACAGAATATTCACAAAAGTTTTCCTCAACGGAAATTTATTTTTTCTTTATTCACTCACCATTTCTCCTTCACCCCGCCTCTACGACTTTCTTCACCCCTCCTTCGCCCCCCCTCTCAACTCACCACCCGATACGCGCCCTGTCTCACCGTCCCATTTTCCCCATCCCCATCCCCATTCCCCCAACCCCCGGGCTCAAATTCGCCCCCACCCGTCCCCCACCTACCCTCTCCATATCCTTCAAAATATAAAACTCCAAGGTTTGCGCCCCTAACTGCGCCTCAAAAGCCTCAAGCGCCTGAAACAAGACCTCCAGCATACTCCACAGTATATACCTGGTCGGCTCGACCGTCAGCTGCACGCTGCCAAAGACCCAGCGCAGAATGCGCACTTCGCCACGGTCGAGGATGGGGCCGTTGCCGTGGTGGAGGATTTGCTCCCTGACATCCCTTCTGGCGATGTGGACGCAGCGGAGAAGCACTTGGCCCGAGATAGTGCTGCCGCGGTTGAAGAAGTTGATGGTGATAATGGGGTTGTCGGGGATGAGGGCGCTTTTGAGAGGGGAAGGGTAAGTTAGGGGTTTGGTTGGGTCTTGTGGGGGGTGGGGGGGAGAGAGGAAGGGGCTAGACTTACTGAAGGCTTGGGTTTTGATGTGTGTGGTTTGTTAAGACCGATGATAAGTTGAGGTTTGGGAGACCGAGGTAATGTGGCGGTGTGGGGGTGGAGAAGACAGTTATCCGGCCAAGAATGTTTAGCTGAAATAGAAGAAAAATAAGGTACAAGGTTACAGAGTACATGGCGAATTGATGGCTACCAGTTAGAAACCAAGTAAGGGTTGATGAGGAGATTCTGCAAGCATGGAAGAATAAGAAGTACGAGGCCAAAGCTTTTTCAAAGAGTAGACCTTGTTCAGTGCATGAAAATGACGCAGTAAGCACAGCGAACAGTCAAGCAGAATAGAGATTGAAAACAAATCATCGGACCTCTAATGCTTTTGTCTGCGCCGTCGGCTAGTTGATCGCGTAGAGATGTTTGCGGCTGAGTTAGAGGCGCAAACGCGAGTGGTTTGAAAGCCTCCGAATCTCTAAATGTAGACGTCTTCTCTGATTACCGCGTCGCTAATAGAGATAGTCTTGAATGCAGCCTAGACGTGCTCGATGCTTCGAGCAACCGTAAGATCTTGGTTGGTGGGTACAGTTGATCATCGGAAGACCTTGAGAACGCACAAACTCAGCGCACACTGCGGAAAGCACACAAACCTACTATCCCAAAGTAGTTCAATTTTTAGTGATGTTCACTAACAAAATTATAAATATTTGAGGTTTACATTATATATTGCAAACAAAGATGTGATCAGCAAAATCGTTTTCAATCCGCCGAGGGTGTAAGAACTATGGTATGCTGCAATGCGCAGCATATATTGATATATGACTTTTGTAAGGCAACCTCTGACTTCAAGCGATTAATTCAATGTATCTTCCCCTCACTTGTATGCATGCAAGATTTCTCTCGAAATGTCTGCAGCCTGTGCCGCAATTAGTCTGATTCTTCTGTTGAAATTTCAGGTGTGATTTGGTTGGTAATCTTCGCCCTATAGGGCTGGGGGCCGCTAGTAGAGATTTCACCTTCCGCCTTCTAGATAGACTTCAATCCAGCTTCAACCTCGTCTACTAAATGCTTTATATGACCTCGTATTCCAACATCTTCAAGCATCATTTGCGAATTTATTTACGCTCGATAAGACTATACAACAACTGTTCCGCTTCCGTCATCTGAATTGAGACACTGCGGGATCTTGAAACAGCTCGCATCATCTTGAACAGTCGTATACGTCGCCCACCACTGCTACATCGCCTTATTCCTCTATATCACGAATGCCTCGTTGTCATGATTTGCTTTTGCTTTGAATGCTGACACATAATTGCGGCTGGTTTATTCTCAAATACAGCTTCTGCTCTTATGTGAGCTGCTTGCCCTTGAATGAGAAAATTTAGTGTTTTCAAAGAACAATTACCTCTTTCACACTAATTGTAAAATACAAATCATATAAGCTTCAGGCCCGCCTCCCTCAGAGGGCGATGAGCAGAAAGGTCTTGCCAGTCTAGCCACACTAACCGTCATCTTTAGTCTAGGTACAATTCTAGTAATCCTTCGACTGTATGTCAGAATCCGAATGCTTCATACTCTCTGGTGGAATGACCTTCTCATAGTGGTGGCGACGGTAATCCATTCAATGCAAGATGGTTGATGACTTTTATAACGATATTCGGGTCGCCGCGCTCGCTGCTATCTCCATCGCTGCTCGGGAGGTTTACCTTGGCCATGGTCGGCATGCATACCAATGCCAATTGGACAACAGATCGTTGTTGGCAAGCTTCAAGCATTCTTTCAAATACCCGTTATGATCTCTTAAGGTTGTACAAGAATATCAATCGCTCTGTTTCTGATGCGACTTTTCGTGAATGATCAGCGATGGAAAGTCAAACGGGTCATGTATTCTTTTATAGGTTTCCTTGCGGCAGTCAATGAAGTTTGTGTTGTTGGAAACAGGGGAGTTGGTAACCTCCGCCTCATAGGGCTGGTAGGGCTGCGGCCTGCTAGTAGAGTTTTCACCTGCTCGCTCCTAGATAGACTCCTAACAGCTTCAACCCCATATACCAAAATGCCCCATATGACCTCGTATTTCAACATGTGTCACTCTTGTTCTGCCACAATATAGCCCTGGGATTGAGGGTAGGTGTTGGATGCAGGATTGGGTAATTTTAGTCACTCATGACAGTTAGCTCGCAATCAACCTTCTCCTGACGCTCATACGCTAAAGCCACTGACTTTGATCCGTTCAAGTCGTCTCAATCTTGTCTGACCTGAGCCTTGCTACGATCGCTAGACGGGCGAGGTTTCACTTGAGCGCGGACTGACTGAAAAACATGAGATGATATTTCGGATCTAGTCACATGGGGGCTGTAACTTTCCATTATTTCTCGAAAGTTGGTTACAAACTGACTTCTGATCGCACATAGTCTCGAGCAGAACGTAGCTATAATCGCTGCCACCGTTCCATCTCTGCGTCCGCTTTTTCGAGTAAACTGGGACCGAAGTAGATACACTGCTCAAGTTTCTAGGCGGACTACATATCACAAGAACAGAAGTACCAATGACCGTCACTGAATCGACGCTTCTCTCGACGCAAACCTCTTGAATCAACCTAGTACGCAGCAGCCCAGCAACTTTCTAGGGAAAGGAAACAACATCACTTCATTACAAGATATCCCACGGAATAATGAAGACGATATCAATTAGTCAAAGATCATCCGAAGGCTCCGAAGATCGCGCGAACGGGGCCCAGGCAATGTTGACGTTGAAAGAACAATTCATCAACAACATAGTCTAGACCGCGCAGATACTTCTGACGTATTGAGAATGACGAAGAATCTGTTTGAAAACGAGGCTGATCCTTATTCCCGGGAGCTAAGCCATACATGTCATTCCCTTTCAGAAATTTGCGATCATGCGGCTTGAGTCCGTATTTGAAAGCTGAGCTTCTCTGCACCATTGTCTCAGCGCTTCGGCTCAACCATTCTATCTTGACGTGACACTCTATTAGTATATTTGATGATGACCCTGCTATGTTGACGCCTACTCGTGTAGGTGAGCTATTGATTGACCACCATAAGTAATGCGTTCGCTCAGCTAGCAATTCATGATCAACTCATTACATGAACAGCTTCATGTTGCAATAAGGAGAGCCGGGAGACGAGATAGTGTGAGGTGGTCAACTACTACTTATGCGAAGTTCAGACCTTGGCAGGATCTGATGACACAGTCTTCTCCACCAACTTGGCGTCCGTCTTTTTCCTCGCCTCCTGCACCTTCCCCAAGAACCCATCCTCTCCCGCCGTCTTGTTAGTCTGATGATCCCACTCTTCATCATGCCTTTCAATTTTCCCCTCCCCGTTCATATGTAGCGTCACCTTTGAATTGACGGTCTTCTCCGCTCCCTTCGACTTGAACGGAACAGCCGACTTGAAGACATAGTGCTGAGTAAGGTTGAGTGCCAAAGCATTAGGTGGCGAATCGGCCAGAACATCGCACTTTTGGGTTGTGGATTCGGCGAAAAGTTTTGGCATGCCATTGAATTGGGACTTGATGCTGTCTAGGCCTTTGGCGATGCTGACTGGGTCGTGGAAGACGGCATCAGGGGTATAGTGGGAATAGGCTTCTTCGCTGGGGTTGAGCTGGTAAAGCTGTAGGATGTCATCGATGAGGCTTTTCTCGTTGGCGGTGGGGGGGCGCGAGGCATGAACGCCTGTTGAAGATTCGGTGGCCATGGTGGCCATGGTACAAGGCGTCGTAGTTCACCTTATGTGGAGAAAATTTCCATAGATTTAAGAGACCATGAAGCTGAAGCTGCAGAGTAAAGTCCTTGAAATCGATGACGAGGACTATGACGGCATCAATATGGGAAAATGGGACAGACCTCGGCTCTTCCCACGCCTAACCTCTTCTGACGTCTCTGCAATAAAACATGACACTCTTAATACTGTGATCAATTCCACAGCGATTTTTCAGCACCCCTCAACGTCAGCCGTGAATGATGTTACTTAAACAAGTCGAAGAGATGTCCTTTGTTATTCCTGCAATCTACGCTTTTCGCTGAAACTCGCCAGGTAAAAATCGCTGTGTAGTGACCATACACTACTATGCTCCGGCTAAGTAGCGGCATGGTAGGCGCCTTTTTCCGCTACGGTGAATGTTGCAATATGACCAAGAACGATGCCATTCATTCCATGTTGTAGCGATTTCTGCGTTGACTTGGAATTTCCACCTTCGAGCAGGTTAATCGCGAAAAAGACACGGTAGCCAGCTGTGCAAAAGAAGTCCTAGGCTGTCTTCTCTCACTTGGGGAGCCCTTTATCGATCGATACTATTATGCCGCATCAATGTGTTTCCCGGAAGCAAATCTTTTATCTCTTATTTTCTTCTTAGTGCTGACGCAATGATGCAGGGAACCATCCGTAGTCGAGGGCACCAGATTTGCTGTCACCAAGCAGATAGAGTCTCTCTGCTATTGATCATGTGATATGCTGTTGGATACGTTGTAAGCAGTCTAGCTCAGCCGGACGTGATAGACTCTCAGACTACCCAAGTACCTATCACCCTTGATGAATCCTTCATAACGGACATTATCCACTGACGATCACTCGAGCCTGGTGTCGCAGGTGGCTCAGCCTGACCTTGAGAGAAATGCATAAAGGCTATGGGTGGACATAGGGTGGCTCATACCAAAGTGTATCTCAAGCCATTGTAATCACTTTCTCCGCTGCCGCTTAGTCCTTGATTGCGTAGTATCCTCCGATTGCGCCCTGAGTCGTTTTCTGAGAGCGTTCGATGTCTGCACTGGAAATAGAACTTGGCTCTGCATTGGCGAGAATGTTCCGCCCCTCAACATGTCAGATGAATTACCCATTCCTGATGGAGCTCTGCTCGGTGCTGGTGTCGCTGTTCTACTCTTCGGCACCGCAACAGTCTGTCCGTACCGATAGAAATTAACGTTCTGTCTGGATTTCAGTCCCTTTGGGTCTCTTTTCAATCTTCTTACAAGGGCTTTAGCAGCATCGCTGAACAAAAAACGAAGCTCATTTGCTCCGTATGCAATTAGTATTGTTTTGAAGGTTCTAATTACTGTCTCTCGATCAAAGTTGCTGTGTTTCTGAATATACAAAAATTCTTGATACTCGAACCTTCATGAATAATCCAGTATGATGAAGCACTCCTTGTCGGGTTCTCGAGTGGCTCGATGAATGCGAATTGTAAGACCTTCGGTACTAGCTACTACTGAAAAGAATCGTACCTTGGTAAAGAAGTTGTTTTCGTGTTCTGCTCCAGCGTCTCGAAAGAATTCGAACATGTTGTGCAGAGCCTGACTCGCGTTATTCAGACTTTGGCGCTTTCCTACAGTGTCGTCGGCTGAGATGTTTGCCTTTTTGGCCTCAATTGTAAGGAAATGAAACACTCTTTCTCTCCCGGTCTCACGTGTATTCTCGTAGCAGGCAAGACGCTTAGTCGCATTTGGCAGGTTCTTCCACAGGTTGTCGGGTATAAGACTCTGCCTGCGGAAACACACAGCAAGGTCAGGCTTGGGTTGCGTTAGAAATTTCAAGCCCTTCCCGTACGCTCGGGTCGGCATTGGTGGACAAGTCCACGCCTCTTCGACGCTGAAATCAAGGTAACGTTTGTTTCTAGCGCCTCTCTGATAGATAATAGAGTGGCGCGCGATTAAGCTCATCATGAGCGTTCGCTGAAAGAATGCCTCGTTGGATCCTTCGTTGCATCTGGCCTGATCCAAGGTCCAGAGCTGTCCGTGCAATTCCTTTTCGCCGTCCGTTTCCGAAGCGGACTCTTCAGGAGCAAGAAACTTGATATGATCTGCATGAGAGTCAAGTGTCGAGCTTTCCCCCAAATCGACATTACGGTCGTCAAGGCCGTCAGGAAAATCGGGGTGCTCAGCGCCCATTCTCGTAAACTCTCCTGCCTTAATTGGATCCGCAATGATTGCGTCTATGATAGCTACAACTTCTACATCCAGTGGTGGTAGATAGCCCCAATTGCGATAAAATGTTTGCATAGAATCGGTATCCGGTAATAAGAGAGGTAATTCTTCATCGGAATACTCCTGGGAAGACACGTAGCCAATTCGTCGATATTCTGCTGTGAGCGAAGCGTCTATTGCAAGGCTGTCAGGCCGGCTGCTAAGGAAACTTTCGAGCTGATCTTGAGTTGGTGCTCCTTCTTCGACTTTTTGGGGTTTGCGAGACTTTTGAAGAATGCGATCAGGATTTTCTACAAAGAGCAGAGCTGTATCAACGGAAGGTCTTGATCTGAGATCAAATCTGGTAGCACGACGAGGGCTTGAAGCTGTCTTTGAGGAGCCTATCGCCTATCGTTGGTCAGAGTGTGCTACTCTGAACATTTAGTGTCGCTTTAAAGAGTGCTTGACCAATTGTATCTCTAACGGCAAGCATCTACTTGCAATCTCAGTGACAGTAAAGAGAGTCTTACCTTTTTGTGTCTCTCTCGATCGACCGCTTCGACGGGTCTTGAAACCGTTTGAGACTTGGACCCGAGATTCTTTCCCTTTCTACCTCGAGACATTGAAGGCGCAATGAAGACGCATTGATTCCAGCTGTTAACCTTAAGCAACACCCTTACGGAGTAGAAATGCACGTCAAATTTATCAGATACAGAAAGCAAGTCTGTGAGCTTTCTTATTAATGAGATAAGATGCGTCTTTTGTGAATGCGGGTCCACGTGGCGGCATTCATCAGCAACGCACAGGCTTCTATTGGTCTCAATGGTCGGGGCTATCGATTCCATGCATGAACCTCCCTCCTTACTTTCTCTTATCAAGACGGGTACATATATCCATAGCGGTCAAGCCTCAAACGGGCCGCAGGCTACTATAGCTCATTCGTCAGAATTCCACCATGTCTACTCGATATAACTACGTGCATGCTTACCTCGTACATAAATCAACTGTTCTTCTTGTGCTTTGTAATATCAGTGCGCATGCCCTGTTCTTGCAGTATTGCTTCGAACATGCTGAGTTAACGCGCAAAATATACTCTTTCAAAGAGATTGAAAGGAATTACGATCGAACTCGTTGTTAGAAGACTGCTTTTCAGCTGGCTGATCGCAAGCCAATTCTCTGATCGTTTTTGTCGAAATCCAGGAGTACCTTAGAGAAGCTAAACTAAGCGGGATGAAGTTCTGGGCAGCCCTTACCAAAAAGACAAGGATAGGCTGCCGTGGCTGCCTACACTGTTACATAAGCTCAGTCCTCGGATCATAGAACTACATTCAGTCCAGCACGACTTTCATGATGGTCTGCAGTGTTTCCGATTAACATTCACTGGGTAACTCATCAGGCTGCGTAACCACAGAATATCGCTCTTGAAAAAGTGCAGACCAAACACGGTCAAATCCCGGCAGAACCGCGTGATAAGTTCTTGAGATACATTCAAGCCAATCACCACCGTTGTGCCTCTCAGTACGTGCGGAAATTGAGGCTGAAGTTTATAACTCAGCTCTAGCCCTTCGTGTATGACTCAAGTCGTGATATGAAGGCTGATCCACGCACTCGGCTTTTACGCTGTGAGTCTTTAATAGAGCTTAGCTCTCTTCGTCGCTCTCGAACTAGAGCACAGTTGAAGCTTAAATCCTAATAGAGTTCTCTTTGGAAACGCACACTTTGCCAAACATGCGTCGAGAGTCTTCATTGAGACCGAGGCGCCATTGGTTCCTCTATGTTTGATCGAAGTATGACCAGTATCTGGAAAACATCAGAGAGTCACTACCTACGAGATTGTCGAAAAGGCTCGACTATTTATCGTGTGGAATCGAGATTTCTGCCGCAAGTTTGAGTTTGATTTGTATGATGATTCATGGTAATCTTTCCCTCTTTTCGACTATAAACTCCTAGATGAGTAGAGAGGCAAGATTCCTTCTATCATGCCTAGCACTCTGACATCAACTTCTGCCACAGGGAAGATGACACAGTTTAGTCGACGGCATTAAGATATCATGTCGGAGAAAAGCCTAAGGAGGCTGGTTATTGAAATCGTCTCCGTCTTTACGACAAGCTATCATACAAACAAGAATGTCAGGAAATTACTGTCTTGGTGACAGTCACGACGTATGACGGATAGTTTCTCCTTTAGTGGCTATCAACCTCAATGGCAGTCGTAGTGATGCAGATTCATGAGAAATGCTATAGGTCAAACAGAGGTCTTAGGGTGAGCGTAATTGTGTTTTCATGCTATCGTTATATAATTAGGAGGCGGGGTGGCCAACCACCATCACTTTGAATTCTCATGGTAGGAGGAAGCACACATTAACCTCGTGATAGATTCGGACACAACAAAAAGCTCGATTGTATCAGCTTCTAGACATCTTGGGATTCAGTTGCAAAGAAAATCAACTCTGTTTCACCAAGTAACTGTCAAAGACCACAGGTATGTCATTCATGCCACTGTAAAACTAATTTTACCATTTTCGACATACGTACGTCATGCCATGTGTGGGGAGGTGCGGTTCTAATAGCGTAATGAATATCTAGAAGACTGAATATTGCTGTAGGGTAGGTGACTAAGAGGAGTACCTGGATCACGTTCACATAAGATGTGGAAAGGTGACATTACGTGAGCAAACCGGAAAAATAAGAGTCGAACAATTGCAGTGACTTCTTCGATAGGAGAACTGTCTATGTCAAAGCTTGAATGTGGTGCTTGGAGTTAAGCCTTGAACGAGCCCGGTAACTTCGCCTAGTACCCTCGGGCTATGTCGTCAATACTTTGGATGGGTCCATCAAAATCTCTTACTACCGCAGGCGCGGCACTTGAGACTGCAAGGTAATTGTGGCCGCCGATGGCAGGGTCTGCATGGGTTGCACGGCGAAGTAGAGTCTAATGTACCCAGTTGCCCATCTCTTTGGCAATCACAGGATCATTGGGGGTGAATCTTGATGCGGCTGAAAGCATGCTGTGTGCCTCCTCCAATTTCCCTAGTCCCTTGAGTGCTAGTGCTGTCCGATAGTAGAGCTTGGCATGGTCGGCCTGGGCAGGTACGATGTTGCTGAATGGATCAATTTGGATGGTCATGAGATAATTGATAGCCCTGCTGCCCCATTCATAAGCCGTGGTCCAGTCTTGCAGCTTGAGGTACGCAAGGACGGTATTGGCGGTGAGTTGGACCCTCAGAGCGTTACGAGTATCTTGTGCATTCTGCCCTTTGTATGTTCCGCTCTCCAACCGTCCATTGAAAAAGTTGCTCATCTGGGCCGCCACCCTCTCGCTGAGAATGTCACGATCAATGTATAGACTCTCGAAGGCCTCTTTGTATTCAGATATAGCAAGCTTATAATTCGAAGCATACAGCTCCATATTGCCGGCATTCTTATGCTTCACCGCGTTCTCAATGCATTCGGAGGGGGAGGGATCGGGCATAGCCATTGCCGCTCGAAGATCCTTTTCGACCGACTCGCGTTTGTATCCTCCAACAACAAGCTCATCAAGGCCCTTGACGATACCGAATGGCATCATTAGGGAACGCTGTAGGTTTTTCGAGGGATGGCTATCCGACTGATAAGGATCTTGTATAGTCAGTTCGAGAGTAATGTGTTGATTCAGACCAGGATTTCCAAGGTTGGAGCGAAACCATAGCCTGCAGAAGATATCGAGGTCTTCACCACACATGATCCAGCTGCAAGATGGTTTTTCAGACGCATACACAAAGTGTGGAGAGCCTAAGATCACTGTCATATGCCAGGCAGTAAAGCTATCGGCCTTGACTCCTCTTGCGAGCATGGGAACACGACCTTCGGTGCCAACATGCTCTTCAGCCTCAGGCCACGGAGTAGTGACGCGTACAAAGGTATTTTGACGAAAGATTCTCCTGGCCTCGAAGTAGATTTGGCGATTTGCTAGAAGAAGAGCCAGGCCAAAGTCGTAACGCGCGTAGCCGTCACTCAGATTTTGCTTTATGCACTGGCTCGAAAGCAGCTCTGCATAGATTCGATTGCGAAGTTCTCCAGGGAGGTCAAGGAGTCGGAAAGGCTGTTGTGTGGTTGAAGCCATGAAGAACGATGACGGAACTGCTGAGGCTGAGAAAGTGTGAAGAAATGTAATATTCACTAGTTCATACATGTATTACCGCTAGTCGTAGCGGTTTATAAGGTACAGATTACCCTGGCGTACCCAGCACTGCTACACTCCATATCTTCCTCAAGACGTGCATTTCAGGCAGCTTTTATTCCTTTGCAATTACAGAGCTTCATTGACCGCGAACGTTCAAGATAGGGCAGGCGTTTTTTTCTACTTCATCATGCAGTCAATCTATGTGGATTGCTTGCTCTACTATGCCAGGCTCCTGGGCCGACTCTAGCTCTGTCCGCAAAGGATCTTTCGGTCCACCTGAAGTCGCACGGAAATGGATTGGAGGTCATATGGTAACTTGTAGCTGCACTACTGCGAGGGAACGATGACCGGTAGAAATTCCCCGCAGAGCTCAGCGATCTTTTCTTCTGATTTGACTCCATTTTCGTAATACTACAACAGCTATCACTAATTCCATCCGCGAAACAGCAAACTCCAATTCAATTTGAGACCGCATTGACTTTCTGTCTCAAGCAATGGCACTCGGTCCCAACCTACAGCTACAGTGGTCTCTCGACAACTCTGCTGGAAGCATTTTCTCGATTGGTCGAGGCCTGATACAAGCCGCATCCAGCGACAACGTACAAATATTAGCCCTGCTTGCCTGTGAAAGATTCAGTACTACCCTTCCCGTCAGAACTACAACCTGGATTAAAGTAGAGCAACTGGCTAGGCAAAGCAAAAGTCAGGTACTCATTATCATCCAGGCACAGGTTGGTTATAGCAATGGTGACTCGGCGGACGTGCTGTCCAGATCCGATTGGGGTAATAAGGTTTCTATGTCTTGCTGCCATACTGGTGTCCTGGGGCCCTACACACGTAGAAGCGGCCGTACTGTCGAGCGGTTAATCCGCGAAAGCTCAAAGGAATATCAACCTTTACCAACGCTACATCAATTGTTTGACCTATTGGAAGCGCTTGAGCCGAAATTGCTGCAATCAGGTTTTGTGCAAGAGAATCTGGGCTGGAACTTCTGCCAACCAGAATTAGGGCTAAGCTCAAAACTCAAACTAAATCTTCCCCTGGTTATTCCGGAAATAGATCAGATCAAAGCACTTGTAGATAGTTTGCGATACTGTTTTCGTATCAGAGAGCAGAGTGTTACGTACGTTGACGAATTCCATACCTGGGGCGATCGCATTCGTGAAATGGTTTCTAGGTAAACCACCAATAGTTCCGCGACCAGATCAGAGTATGATCCTGAACGCCGATTTATCTGACGTGTCTTTGAAGCAGAGCATGGTTCAGTGCCTATTTAAGGTCTCTCTCCATCACAGGTTTGATGATCTACACCAATTGTTTGCGCCGTAGAGATACTTGCTAATTAAACATTTGACCACAACAGCAGCCACCGCTTAGCGCCAACTGACGAACGCGTCTATATAGCTATCTAAGCATCCCCTGTTTCCGAGATTAAAATCATCAGCAAGATGAAAGGACGACAGAGAATCTAAGGGATATTGATGTTACTGTTGCTGATGACAACACCAGAGAAATTCATAGAATGCTGAATGACTATTCGAACAGACCACTCCCAAATTCTCCTCTGAGATCCATCTTCAGTAGGTTTTTCTCGATGACCTCGTCCTTCCTTGCTTCTAATTCGTCCACATCCCAGTTGGCAGACATATACCGCCCGCTTAAGAATTGCGCCTGTGGTGAAGCTAAGTATACGGCAGCGCCGGCAGCGAGTTCAACTTCAAGTCCCAAGATCAACTACGTTAGCTTGGTTGTTGGATTTGGTAAAGAAAGCGAAATTGGAGACGGCAGTAAGATTAACGTACCTGTGTCCTTACAGAAATGGAGGGTTTCTGGATGACTGTCTGCCATATCGGTAATTATCATACCAGGATGATAGTTCATCGAGGAGACTTTAGGATATGCCAAAGGGATAGCTTCCGACAATCTACCCTGAGCCATTTTGCTAATTTGGTAACTAGTACCTTGCGGACTTACCGTGAGCATGCCCCAGGTACCAATGGTGACGATAGTTGCTTCTCTTTCCAACCCTACCAGCCTAAGAAATGCTCTGCTCATAAGGTAGCTTCCTTTGACGTTGACTTCCTAGATTCAATCAAGGAACCGGTTAGCCACATGTTCCCTCCTATACCAGAAAGCCAGGACGAAGGTATCTTACAAAATCTGCCCACCATTCCTTCGGCTCGCTCTCTCCAATCGTCTCCGTGGACGACCAGAGACCGGCACCATTGACTAGGACATTGGGGATCCCGAACTTAGACTTGACAGTCTCTTCTAGATGATTCACGCTATCTTCGGAAGTAGTATCCACTGGGACAACCAAGACATCAACATTGGGGTTGATCTTGAGCAACTCTTGTTTAGTTGCCTCGAGCTTTTCGGCGCTGCGACTCGCAATGACGATTCGGGCCGCATCTGCCTTCGCAAATGCAAGGGCAATGGCCTGTCCGAAGGTCATATTAACGTACAGATAGATAGCTTTACAAAGGGAGATAAACTTACCTTGCCGATGCCTTGGCTAGTACCGGTGACAATGACAGTCTTTCCTTTCTGCGACAGCTTGGGCGATTCCGGGTCTATCGAAGGGTATTGGTCGCGGTGTACCGTTTTGGTAAATTGATGTGTCTTGACAAAGTAGTCAGCAGGCAATAGTTGAGTAGAAATCGCGGCCATTTTGTGTAAATTCGATTGAACGTATGATTTGTTTGAGGTGGAGATACGGTGATTCAATATTTTGTAATGTGGTAATAATTCTGGAGCTGAGATGCCTTTTTTATATCACTTTTCGTTGGCAATTTCATCCCATTGAGCCACGGCCATTCTCGCCGCGCAGGATTACGGTTGTGTCTGAGATTACGTGGGACGCGCGACCGAAGGTTCGGCAATACTTAAAAGGGTATTTGGTCTCAAAATTCAGCCTGATACGGTTAGTCGAGTTTGCGGCACCAATGGGTTCAGAGAGCAGTCTGCAGCGGTAAATATAAGCCACTCGCACCTTACCCGGCTGGTCCTCTTTCTCCAACGACCGTTATCCATTTCGGATCCTTTCAACCATACACTCACTTTACATCAGCCGCGCATCGGTCGCAACTTTGACAAATGACGACTTTATCTCCGAAATTCTTAGTCTTTGACAGTAAGACGGGGCCGGAGAGCGAAGATGGGGGTTTGATCTATTGCTCATCGAAAGACGCCAATGTCCAGTGGCCGAAGTCGGTCCCAAGAGGAAGACCGAGAAAAGGTGGGTTGTGTCCGGTCTGCCATTTCTATCAATAGCAGAAGCATGGTACCTCAAATCATGTGACCGTGTTGACCCAGGCACCGTCAACGATCACCATGCCCATCACCTAGGTTGCTTCGCGTGATAGATCGCGTACTCAGTGACGGCTGAGCTCTATGTCTGGATCCCTCTGAAGTTCTGTATGGAGAAACAAGCCTAATGGCACGGTGGTCAATTCCGCTGCTATGGCGCTTCTCAGCACCCAGAACAGGTGTCAAGATTCAGTGCCGTTGTGGCTAAACGCAGAAAGTTGATGAACAGTCGCTAATAGCTGCGATGGTCTTTGACTCGCCGAGACTATTTCGATTCTGTGATGTCTCTCTCGGTCAAAGTAAACTGACTGGGTTTGGCATACAGATCTAAAAGAACATGAGCGCTCGTTGAAGTACCCGTTAAAAGAGGTAGAAAGACCTTCAAAGGAGCGCTATGGGTTTGTCGACTGTTCGGATGGGCGACGCCCAAATGACCCGAATACTCGAAAGTTCGTCCGGACTCACGTCATGCACAACTATCGACGGCAGAAACAGATGGCTGCGCACGCAAAGCCTGGACCCCAAGACATGGAAATCGAGAGTCAGGATAATGATGCAGAAACGATTGTTGAACTTGAACGTCCTCTTATTCCATCACCTGAACGCTGGAGTAAGGATCCATTTGATAGTTTTCCGATAAAAATGCAACCGTATATGCACGACCTTCTTTACCTCTGTAAGTCCACTGCTCCCCAATTACCAGATCGTTAATTATAAAGATCATATGGCATCCTTGTACAGGGATTTTGCTGATGTCATTGTAATAGACGTTTCTGCTGTGGCAGATCACCTGTACCCAATCGAGGCATATTGGGGATTTAATCCAACCAAAAAGCTCTGGGTCCCTCTGGCTTTGACCGACTCCGCCCTCCTGAGTTCGATTCTGTTCTGTAGCCATCAGTTTGAGGCAAGAGTGAATGACCAGAAAGAGCGTCCCTCCGCAATCAATCACTTGCAGCAAACGATCCGAATCCTCAATGAACGGTTTCAGAACCCTTTGCAGGAAATAAGTGATTCAACTATCGCTGCCGTAGCTGGTCTAGCCCTCACAGAAGTAGGTGCTCCGACAGTTTGATTCGAAACACACTGACTTGTTCTCGGCAGCGATCATGCGGTAACCAGGCAAACTGGCGCATTCATATGAGGGGTACAAAGCGGATGGTGGAGATACGTGGAGGCTTGTCGGCCTTTGAGTATAATCCAGTCTTGCATGATAAGCTTTGCCGGTAAGTAAAATTGCACCGTTGTTGATCTGTAATCGTTCCTAAAGCAGCATCAGAGCGGATATTTGTGGCTCCGTCTATGGCCTTTCGAAACCCTACCTGCAGATGGAGAGCATAAGAGTAGAGCCAAATGTTCTTCAAGGCTGCGAAGAAACAGAGAGAACTCTTGCTTCGGGGTTTCAGGCTGTCCACGATGATTATGAGTTTGACTCTGATCTTTTCGACGTTCTCTACAAAGTACATACCGTGACTCAGGACATAAACACCGTCAATCCCCCAAAGTCGGAGGTCATTCCCTTGAGATTGCGCGAGAGAATACGGTCAATTCAGTACTACCTTCTCTCTAGAGAGGATTACGACGACACCAGCGGATCAGGAGACCAGCTTCTCAAGGCATGTCGTCTAGGCGTCTGGCTCTACGTCGGTATCATCCAGAACGATTTCTGGGTCTCGCCAATCAGCAAGCGATTAATCTGGCAGTTGAAGTCTTGTCTCCAAATGGAGAGCTTCGGTACTGATTCTACGCACGCTCTGCGCCTGTGGCTCGTTTTCATCGCGGGCTGTCTTGTCCTCGATCCAGCCGAGAAATCATGGTTCGTCTGTTCTCTCGTTCAAGCGGTCTCGCAGCTCTCACTATCGAATTGGTGCGATGCGAAATTGCTTTTGGAGACTTTTGCTTGGGCTGGGAAACTACAGGACAAGTCCGGCCAAGATCTATGGGATGAAGCTATGAGGATGCAAAGGGTCTTACCAGATTAAAACAGCCTTATTGCCCTCACTCGGATGCCGCTTGTGGGCCTGAGGTTGGCTGTAGCAACCAAGTTCGTTTGGTCCGAAGGGCGAAGATTCAAAGGCACGACGTCCTCTTCATCACTTGGGGGAAGAAGTTGGGCCTGCATCAAGCCGTTACAGTTTTGGCGCACGTCGAACCTGGACACAATTTGAGTTATTGGACTTGATTAGCGGATTGAAAGTTGATAGTGGCTTACTCGAAATCGTGTGCAATTCGTTCTGCGAACGAAGTTGGCAATGCGTCATAAGCTGTCAACACAAGTATACATACTGACAGCTCTGAGAGAGACAGCCAAGCTTACCCGATTCCGTAACTTCGGTGTAAAGCTTCAGTTCTTGCTGGACCTCTTTCTCCTTGTCAATTCTAACCTTTGACAGAATTTGCACTCTGGACGCTCTCTTTCTTCTTACTTTGCCAAACAACAGAAGCCGATTTGAAACGTCAGCTGCTTCCAAAACGCCCTCAAGGAGAAATCCAGTGCGCCGCCATCCTCGATCGTTTGATTCGAGCCTTGACCACCGAACGGAAGCATCTATCGTAGATGCCCAGCAATTAGCTCTTACAGTTGGGTGACTTTGTTACTTTTTATATATAAATCTCTCCAACTTACTGGATGGGCAGCATCACCAACAAAGACGACCTTTCCATATATCTAACTTGGCAAAGGGTCATTGATGGATAGAGGCTAGCACTTTACATCCTTCGATAAGCTAGAGCCAACCATCAGACCCTCATACCTTGAGTTCTTCTCAGGGGAATCCAAACCGTAGTATTCTCAGGATGTCGGGGTAGAAATGGCTGAATTCCTGAAGCATCAAAGTCTTCGGTTCTTCATATCAATGGTATTAGCCCTTAACTCCTTTGAAGCAAGTTGGTTTGTAAACTAACCTTACTTTGCGTTGTTCTCTTTTCGCGTGGGATGAATCCCTTCAAAGTTCTGAACCTCGCCACTATTGAAGAGCATCAGTAGTAACATTAGCCACAGCGTTGAAAGTTGTACCCTTGACAACTATACCAAACGAGATGACGCTCGTTAACCGTATCTGTTGTATCCGCCCTAATACTCGAGCCTTGAACCTTCCACTTGAGCAACTCCCTCAGCGCATCGTCACTTTCCATCTTATCTGGCGCAGAGATGCTGCGTCTTCTCCGTCTGTAGCTAGTCTTAACAGCTCATTGTGCAAATCTACGCGATGTATTGCCATTAATGGCACACCATATCGCTCCGCAGCGTCTCTGAAATTGAGACTTTGGATTTGGTCCAATGTCGTACCCTCAACTGATTCCCACAGCAGCAAAAGCTGGCCACTTCGACGTGGGCTTCCAAATTCGTTGTATGACCACCTAGCTGACAGGGCTAGATGGGCTTTTGGTCTGTGTATGTGGAAGCTGGCCACTTCGACGTGGGCTTCCGTTCGCTGTTCGGCCACATGGTCGTCTAGCCATGTGAACTTGTTTTTTGTGAGCATCGCGTCGCGATGCTCGATCTCAATCGACATGTCGATTTGTCTGTTTGGTAACCTCTGGGCTCTTCTGTGACTAGCCAGAAGGTTCGTAGCCAGCATCGCGTACAGGTGGGTTCCATCGCTGGCCATTTCTACATGTTAATATCATTAAGAAGTCGCTGATTATGCTTCTTTAGGCCACAGATACCGCCAACCTAGGCACCGTGGTTCGATTCAAAATTCCTCGGAATGTTCTGTTCGGGGCCACTATTTCCATACCGAAGCTCTGCTCCAAGACCGGCCACCACAAGGAAATACTCGCTCGCACTGTCCGTTATGTTATCACAAATGGTCTATTCTATGAACCCTCACCCGGATACTTCAGAGATACAGCCACATCCGCAAGCCTGGCTCGGAATGAGCATATTCGGAACATTGCACTTTTCGGTTTCATGGATATCGTATATAACAACTAAACTTGCAGTTGAGCCTCGAAATGCAAAAAGGAACAGGAAGAGACCGGTCAGTCCCGGCTTTCAATATTGCCTATCTCTCTTTTGAGACCATCTTCGAAGGTTTTGACAAACGTTGATGCGAGCGCTAGATATCACAGTTACCTCAATGGAATAGTGAAAACGTCTCGCTGGTCGGTTCGTCATCTAACCTTCTGTCGATTCTAAGAAATTCATCGATGTACGTGCCATATTCACCATGTCTTCAGCTCGTGGGCTAGAACAAAAATTCAATACCTACAGGTTAGCGGATCACCATGGACTAGTTCAGCCTGCAGAATTTTCTCGAGAAGCAACAGCTAAAATAGTATAATATGCCCCACATGACCTCATCCATCAATGATTGAGACCTTGTAGGAGTTCCTGGCCATCGTCTCTCCTGGTGCTGATGTCTCTTGCTGCAGAATTATGAAGGCTCACTCGGGCATGCACTAAGAGTTGAACCTCTACTCATACCATACTTATTTGGTGCAAATAAATGATGTGCGGTACTGTCTCTAACCTACATTTGCCGTTTCTACTTTCGCTTCCCCTTTCCAACTCTAGTTCGTTGTGCTCTTCTGTCGGGCTCTGTAATTGTATTTCTACAGGGAAGTAATATCATCCCACATTCTGATCTTTCCTCAAGATGCACTCAGTATTCTGCACTATTTACTATGTTTAGGCGTATACAGCTTCATCCAGCCAGAGATGAATAACATATGGGTTGTCAAATGGCCAAAGAATTTTCTAGGGATAAATAGCCATGTTTGAAATTGTCCGCGCAACACAACAAACAGCCAAAAGGAACAATGGAGCGCGATGAGAATAAGTCAGAATACGAATCATACTGTGGGACTTGTTGCTACTCTAGAGCTGTCATAATTCCTGCGCGAGATGAACTTTCCACCGTATCTATCGACTTGTACATGAGTATCAAATTCCATTTTAGAAGTAAATTCTCTTAGCAATAAGACGCACAAATCTACCGAAAGTGCCCCGAAGAGCCTAGTCATGACTCAGATACCCTTCTCGACAATCCCTTCCTTCGCCCTTCAACCTATAACATCTTTCTCGATCCTCTTAGCTGTTCAGTATGGCGAAGATACTGGAAGCATCCCAAAAGACACGGCCACCAGGACCCGCAAACCAGAGATACACCCCGATTTGGGGAACTTCTTCCTGAAGCAACGACAAGGACGCAAGGTTTGGTGCAGAAAGTGCAACATGGAATACCCATCTGGCCATGCACTGTGGGAGCATCAGGTTCAATCAAGCAAACACGTCATGTGCCGTCACTGTATGAGTGCCATCGATTTCTGTTCAAAAGAGGGCCTACACAAATCACTCGAAGACATTTTGTACTATCTGCAATCAGCACCAGAGAAATATGCACTAGATGGGCAAACATCTAGACCAAGTTCATAATATATGCTATTGCGGGGAGCATTTCGACACCTCTGAACTCCGCAAGGAACACTGGACGACTTCGGAAAACCACAGGGAAACCTAATGTCACGGCTGCGAAGTAAACTTCAAGCACCGATTCTGTCTTCGCAGGCACCTTGCGACCGAGTGCACAAACCAGCCCAAACTCAACAAATGATACCAACCCGACTACTACGGCGCCCTTGGAATCGACGATCCAAACATATCTCACGAAAAACTGCTTAAGGTCGCAAAGCAAAAGCGGATCGATGTGCATCCGGATAGGAAGAGACAGGAAGGGTTATCTCCGAAAGATCTTGCTGAGATCGATACCGTCGCAAAGGAGATAGGCGAGGCAGCGGTGGGACTGTCCAACCCTAAAGATCGTGGGAAGTACGACCAGAAAGTAGCTGCCTAGGAAGCCAAGGAACGCGCTGCAATGTATGCACAGCAAGGATGGCGGCCCAAGGAACGCGTGCGAAAGGGATGGTGAGTCTTTCAACGAAACGTCAATTTTTCGTAGCTCGGGGTTCATCGATGCGCTTTTGCTGTAACTTCAAGCTCATCATGACTTCTCCATCGTGACGAGTTTCGGTTGACGATCTTGTAAGATTGTAGTATCTGTTCCTTGTTTTGCTAGAAAATCTTCGACGTCACTCTCTGCATGCGCATATCAGGTCCCTGTAGGACTCTCCTCGCGATACTATCTTCAATTCGCAACTATTTACCACTCTCAGCACTGATACTCTCATTGCTGTATGATTGTTCTGCGAAAGACCTTTCCCAAATTATCGAACAAGGCGTTGTCGCTATATGTTCGCCTTTTCTATTATATAAGAGCAGGACCAACAAAGCACAAAGGACAAAGATAACGATCAAAGAGCACAACAAAGACATTGTAAAGATTATATACAGGTTAACGCTGGCATAGTATGTCAAAGCACAACTCGCTCGCAAATATCGATCTGCCGTATCAGAGAACAAATCCAGGAAGATCGAATTACACGGCTCTTGTTCAACTCAGGAGCAACATCGATATTTATTCAAAGACCTAAGCTCATTCGCTTTGCACCTTTCTCGACCTCGCCTAAATCAAGGGAATATCATACGAAAGTTGTCTTCGGTGTGCCAAAAACAACCTCAATATGTGGCATAAATCAAGAACTGACGACAACCCGAATGAATCCATCACAACCCATAGGAAATTTGGATACAAATGCTTCACCTGCGAACTTGTCTTCAGATATGAAACCGAATTAGTCTACCACAAATGGAACTCTCCCGAGCACTTCATGTGCGTCTTCTGCCGCGCCACCACGGACTTCGAATCCGAAGACAAACTCCATCGCCACTGTCTGACCGATCACGCAAGCGAATACTGTCAATTCTGCAAGGAAAACCAAGCCTTCGCAGGCTTGGTATCATGGCACCGTTCCACGCACGACAAAGATAAATGGAACTTTTGCCCATGTGGCTTCTGGGCCCACACTGTACACGACCTTGAGAAGCACTGGCGGAACTCGGCCGTGCATATCAAAACGTACTGCACGTTGTGTAACATCAACTTCCCGGACGCGGCGGGCCTTCGAGACCATATGTATAGTACCTGTTGGGGGAAAACGAGGGCGAACCGGTCGCAGCTGCGGCCACGGCCACAAGCCCGGCAAAATATGCGGACTCGGAAACGACCCCGGCTTTATGAGACGCTTGGCATCGACATCTTCAGCCCTCAAGATGTTGTTGAGAGGGCGGCAAAGCAGAAGCGCATTGAGTGCCATCCGGACAAGTTGAAGAGAAAGGAAGGGTTGTCACGGGAAGAATCCGATAAGATTGATGTCACGGCTGTAGAAGTCGGCTATGCGGCGGATATACTGACGGATCCTGAGTCTCGCAGAGAGTACGATTTCCAGGTTGAAGATGGGATAGCTGATTAGAACGAAATACTTGCTACTGAGAAGTTCCAGAAATGCTGGTTCTCAGCCTCATGAGGGTTGGTGCGAATTCGGGAATCTGTTCCTATATGAAATAAATTTTAATCTGCTTACGAATAAGGTGCAAGTAGTATGCGAATTTCAACAAGACAATGTGAAAATAACGGCAGACATATCTTACTATGATATATTCTCGGATGAGCAAACAGGACAAGATACGTAGACTTCATCACAAGTCGAAAGCAACTACAAAGAAGCGGACAAGAACCCAAACTCTCGATTTTGTACCTGAGCTTTAAGCGATAACATTTGCCTCGAACACTTCAGCAAGCTATTTAAAAGATCCATCATACCTGCAGCCTACGACGCAAAGCTCACTAATTAATTCCATCGACTTCTTTCAACCAATGCTGTTCCCATCAATTTCCCTCCTTCAAACAGCTTCATACAAGACAAACCATTCCCAACCATCAACCAGCCGTGCATTCAAAACCTCTATCCTCGACAAAAGTAAAAGCCACGAAACCAAAAGCTTACAAGCAACCCTCAATAACAAGGCCTCCTTGACTTAGAAGAACGAATCACTCAAGTCGTCTCGTCTCTCTATGCTACTCTTACACGCTTACATTAATCTCATCATATTCAGATCTCATATGACTTCTTGACTTATGTTTTGGAAGAAAAGAGAAACGGTCAAAGACGCGAAATCTAACGAGTCTCGCTCTGCACCGTTGTACATATTCCATCTTCTTCGTCGCAAGAAAGCTGCACCGACATCATCGTAACATACCTGAAGACCAAACTCTCGCAAATATGTGCAAAAGGCCGACATGCTGAAGCGCAAGATTCATAGTTTCAGGTCATCACAAATTCACATTGTCTCTCCAAGTCTACTAAAACCCAGTCGTGTTCGCTGATGGCCAGTTTTTTATACATTACCGTCCGAAAACAATCCAGCGCGCTTTTGCAGATATGACCTCTTTCCAAGCCTGCTCTTAGCAACGAGATCCAACCTGCCCCCTTTTTCTTCCCTTCCGCAGGCAGACCTGAGAAGCTCAATCCTCTCATCTCAGTCGCAGAGATTCATGCGGGTCCTGGGGACCTGACAGGCGTTGTGTAGAAGGATTGTGTGAGTAGACCAGGAATTACTATGCACGGCAGTATTCAATGTGCTGTTTGAAAACGTTCCGCAAGAGTAGACGAGGTTTTGGATCTACTTGGTCTGAGCTTGTTGCTTGTTACTGATACACATTTTAGACGCTACTGCCAGGCTTCGGAACAGAGTCCGAACTTGCCAGCCAGTCTTGCACATCATGAGTTTACTCAACATAGACTTCCCAATTATGAATGTAATTATCATCTCTTAGAACCCCATATCGACAGCTTCCAGCTCACAGCTTACTCCCGCCTGAGTACTCCTTTCAGTCTCCTTTAATCCTCACAACCAACGTCCCAAAATGCCTGCCTTTCCGCATATCCTCAAAAAGCCCTTCGATTTCCTCCAGATTTTCGATTCCATCCACCACTCTGTCCACGACCGGCCGAATCCGCTTCTCCCTTACAAACTGTACCATCTCCCCGAACTCCCTCCTCGAGCCCATCGTACTCCCTTTCAACTCAACGTTCTTCATAACTGCCTGCATGGGAAAGACCGGCTGTTCCAAGCTTATCATCCCATAATTCACAATCGCAGCCCCCATCTTCAACAGCTTCCAAGTAGTCCCCACTATACCGCCACCCGCACCATCGATCACGTCCCCTCTCATTCTTCAAAGCCCCCTTCCTCCCTTTGAACTTTTCCTTTACGCTCAATCAACCAAGGGCTGCAACGTATTTGTGACGTCTTCCTCTGCAGAGAAGATTGCTCGCGCCATCGCGCTTGGTGCGAAAGGCGGCGTGGACTACACAGACGAAGGAGGGGTGGGCTAAGAAGTTACAGAAACTGCTGCCCAAGGGTCGACCGTTTCTTGATACGGTGAAGGGTTGGGGGTGGGGGTGGGGGTTGAGGTTGAGGATGTAGACGGGGGTTAATGCAGAGTTGAATTTCTCGAGTTGGAAGGTGGTGGGACGGGTTAGGGCGCTGATGCTTGAGAGTCATGATGGGCTTGATGACCGCCTCGAGCGAGCCTTCGACATTATATGTTGACTCACGAGCTTACTCGCCTTGGTACTTCCAAGGCTAATTCATTCATGGCCCTGCTTCTACTGCCGCGTAAAATCCCCCCTAATCAGCACCTTCCCTATCCGCTCATCTCCTCCCCGCCCCGTCCTTGACCCATCATCCCACCTCTCCAGTCTGTGCGGTTCCTCGTGATGCGTCAGACTAGTGGAGGACCAGCCAATACGCCTTTTGTTGTGTAGGGCCCGCCGTTCTGGGTCACGTCCGTTGTAATCGGGTAGGCGCTGGGAGATTGTCTGCGAGGTGAAGAGGGCGCGAAAGGATGCTAGGCAGGCGACTATGACAGCTGTTGGGGGTCAGTGACGGAGCTTGTGTGTGGTGGGTTTGAGGAGGTGGGAATATGATTGGATATACCTATGGACATTTCGATGACGCTCCAGCTGTCCATCCAGGTCTCGTCGATGGAGGAGTTTTTCTGGTTGACAATGAGAACGCGGGTGATGGAGGCGGCCATGATGAATATTGTCAGGGAGAAGATGACGCCGAGAGCGAGTTTTTTGCGCGTTGTCATCTGCACTTTCCAGAGAAGGGTCATGGGGATTATGAACACTGAGATCTGTTAGTAAATATAGTCGGATTTGAATTGCAAGGACGTGACACAATTCCTAGTTAGGAGTAGGCGGAATTTAAGCAAAGATTGGAACTTACTTGAGGCATCCGAAAGGACGTCCATTGCTGTTTGAATCTCAAGGGCCCTTTGTGAGAACTTTGCGGTTGCGACGTCGGCGCAATGAGCTGAATGCTATATTAGCTCTTCGGTAAACCAAGTATACGACCAGAACGGCCTCACCAACGGTATATTTGGTAGAGTTGGCTGTGCATCTCCAATTGCGGACACCGAGAAACACGATAAAGGTAGCTACATTCCACGCCACAATGCACCACCAGATGGTTCTCTGATGATTAACCTGGTTTCCCAGTCTTCGGAAGAAGAGCAAAAAAGCCGCTTTGATGGACCACAGACAACATCCATATAGAATGACGGCTGCTAATTCCGCGGTTCTAAAGCGGTCCAAATGTGAAAGGAAATCTGGACCGGGCTTGGTGTAGCCGGCTCCGACGTCGAAAACAGCGTACAAATCATTGGCGCGATTGCTCCATATGCTTGTGTACGTTAAGAGGAGTAAGAATCCAAGCACTACAAACGCGTCGTCGACGAAAAGCCGGTGGAAGACTTTCCAGCGAACACAGAGCCGAAATGGTACAAACGGGAATGCGGTAATTGTAAACGTCCAAATGATTACCTGGGAATCTGTTAAGCAGTCTGTCTCTCCTCATGCCTTTACGAACCAGACTATCGACTTGGACTTACTTTGAATTGATACTCGGTGAGCTTCTCGGGAATCAGTCCAGTGTCGCTGTGTCCCAAGCTCGCCATGGATTATGTTCAGTCGTGCAATCGAGGTAGGATGACAGGCATTGATTCAAGTAGATGAAGACTCTCGACAGCCTTGATTCATCGACAAATCCAGGATCAATCCGTCGTGTCTTCTAGTCGGAACAAGCCACCAACATCAGACGAGTCTAACCCTCGGCCGTAGTTCCTCTCAATCTAGCGAAACTGAAGCGGGCGCATTTGACTGGGCATATAGTAGCTGTTTCGCAAGCATGTTATCTGCAGATTGGCAAAGATCATCATCGACCAGAGTTTCTGACTCGCATATGCCATGAGCTATACAGCAAGCCATGTGCGGCGTGTGCAGTAAATGGTGAACTCTCTGCGTGTCTATCGTCAGCATCCTTACATGCAGTGCAGTCCGACGACTTTCCGCGCAGACGGAGCATGCGAACTTGTGCCGTCATCGAATAGGAGCTGAAGGAAATTCGGAGCGAGTTGGATGGCGGTTGTCTTCCTTAGATTGCTGGCGCAGTTCTGACCTGGTTGCCAATAGAATACGCGGTAATATAGAATACATTCAGAACCGTGTTTCATACGTCATGGACTCCTTTAGTTGGGAAAGATAACAATGACCTTCCCCAGACGGTCGGAGTAATCCGCCGCTAATGCGCGCCTTTCGCTTGGTATCCCGCGTCCGAGTCCCTGGATCGGCAACTGCCATGTCCCCTGGGGCCTGTTCCATTAGTGTGCAACGGCTGAGCAGATGGTAATCTCACAATCTCAGATATCAATCAGCCCCACGGTTTGGACCGTAAGGTAGTTGACCATGAGCTGTGCCTCGTGAAGGACCTACCAATGACGTGCATCACCGCCGTTCCAACATCCAACATCTGAGGGGCAGGCGAGATCTAGGATCCACTTCATTACACGATGGGATAGTGATTATTAGCTGTGCCTCACTGAGGGGAAAGCAAAAGTCAATCTTCAAAGACTGGCCAATTGTTGATTAAGCCGCCCATAACTTATAAGAACAAACAGCAGCCGGGCTGTGCCGTTGCGAACAATCACGTACGGTATATCGCTATCCATTTCTCAAATCGACTCTCATAGGATTCTTGAGAAGGTTTAATCGTTGAATTGGTCTGATTCGCGTAGTGTGTACGGGAAAAAGCCTCGGAAGAAGAGGCACAAAGATAGGCGACGGGCCAAGACCAAGCGAAAACGCCACTTGTTTTTGGTACCTGACGTACTCCGTATCGATCTCTAGATCGCGTAGTCCCTTTTACGGACGCTAAAAGGAATCTTGTCCTTGGGCGGCAGGGTCCCAGTACCCACCACCGTCAGATCTGGCTCCGCCTTCCATCCCTTTGGAACATTGAGTTGAAAATCATACGCCGTAAGGAAATAAGCTAAACCCAAGAGTATTTCTTGCTTTGCAAAGTGCCGCCCTGGACAGAGGCGTGATCCTCCCCCGTAGGGAATGAAGATTCCCGAGAATCCTTTGGTCGAGAATCGTGGTCCTTCTGCTGGCTGCACACCTATGTTTACGTCGTCTTTGACCGAAGTCAACGGCGCATGCTCTTGCGGTGTAGGCACTGCCTTCTTCAGAGGCCCACTACCAGGATCGTTTGGTTGTACCAGAAATCTTTCAGCCCAGAACTCATCGATCGGGTGAGGATCATCGTTGGTACCCGTATTCCATACGTTTGGGTCCATGTGAGATGTATAACTAGATATCATGATGGTCTGATCCTGGCGCAATGTATAGTCCCCGAGCTGGAAGTCGGCGCCCTGGGCGCTGCGCAAACTAAACAACGACAGACGAAGGCGGAGTACCTCTGCATACACTGACTGGAGAAGTGGTTGGCGACCGAGTTGTGAGTAGTCAAAATGTAAATCAGCAGAAGTGCCGGAACAGATTGTACTAGAGATCTCGCTTCGGAGATGTGAGAGCAGATATGGGTCTCGCACTGCTTCGATTAAACACCACAACAAGGCTGGAATGGTATTGCTATTTGTGCTAGGTTGAGGCATTAGCAAGGCTTTTATGTCGTATAAAATACAGACTTACGCCCATATAGCACCCAAATCAAGCACGTCCATAGCATCATCGGTAAAGGCCTCGAGCTTCGAGTAAAACTCCCTCCTAGCTCTGACGAACCGTGTGCCCAAGAGGGGTTCGAATTCAGCATCACTGTTTGGCTTTTCTGTTTTGAAGTGCTCTCTAGCATGTCTGTTCCATTTCCGCATGGCTTCCACGCATTTGTCTCGCGCCTTCCAGGATCCCAGGCTAAGCCATCTTGGATACCCTTTGCATAAAGGGACAACTTCTTTGTCAAAAGAGTAGAAATCTTGCGCCAAATTTGGGTTCAGAGCGAACAAGTGCGGTCCACAGATTGATTCCACTGCTGCTTGAAATAGCGGTTCTTTGATAAAAGAGCTTAGATCAGACATTGCCACCCAATCCTGACCGACCTCACTCTCTCGAATCAAAGAAAAGAGTTTTACCATGAAACGATCGGCAATGGGCTGCATACTCGAGCCGGAGAGGGTTTCGGTCGAAATCTTGTAAAGCGCATGGTACACACGGTGATCTGGATGCACTGTACTCCCTAGCTGAGGCTGGGCTCCGACCCCGGAATCGTCCGCTTCATACAGGGCGATGGTTTGCTTTGGAACAGGGAATAGCACCTTCAATGCGTGTATGGGGCCTTCTTTGGCCGATATCGTGGTGCGGTCATTGCTGAATATTGCTCTGATATTCTGAGCCCCAGTGATGAAGTACATTTGAGTTTTCCAGAGCTTGATACTGACAGGTTTGTAGTCGGTACATTGAGAGCTGCCATTGTCAGCATATTGTTCTATACATTCCAGGATGGATCCTGACGCAAATGCATTGACAGCATGCCCAGCATTCCATGCAAAACTAGGGCCATGTCCAAGAAATGGTACCCAATATGGTAGCATCGGAGCATCTTTGCCCGTCTTTTTGTCATGGCTCGCAAGCTTATATCGACTCCAGGTCACAAGTTAGGTCGAAAGTAGCAAAGAAAATACAAGAGACATCAAAAATCCTGCGATGCGGGAATAGCTAGGCTGCGACAGTACTGTTAGGCGATGAAACTCATAGGTAGGGGTACTAAAGTTGGTGATCCAAGAAGTGCTCAACGCGGCAGCTTCCAACCCAATGGGATGGATCCAAACTGTGTTGTACTCCATCTCTAGCATTCAATTTGTCGAGTCTTGAAAACAGGAGAAGAGCTGACTTTAGTATCGAGGCTTTGAAATCCCTTGCATCCATGAGCTCAGTATCAACATGTAAGGGATTACTCGTTGAGAAAGCCTGGGTTCGACCCCTGAGCTCCGGGTGAATCTTTGCCATGATGTTAAATTACACCTTCAAGACCAGGCTTCTGTCGAGCACGAAGAGCGTATCGATCGTGAAGGTGTAGAGCCCAGCTATAAGGACGTATATGTGCCATATGCATGCAGGCGAGCACATGCATAAGTGACGGATTGGCGGACTCGACTAGGTTACCGAAATGTTTATCTTCTTCTCTGGTACAATCGAGGCTGATGAACTTGCAAGGATACTAGATTGTCTATGCATTCGAGGTATTGTAACGTAATTTTTCATGCATACGATGTCAGACTAGTACTGATGCACCGTTGCCTTGTATGGGATCAAACTATCTAATTGGCCAAGCACATTGGGATCATGACTGGGGACTGGAGAGTGGAGAATTTTATGACAAAAGGGTAAGGTAAGATAGGCACACCAGTAGGAGACGGGGACCAGTATTCGATAATCGGTCTGATAGGTAGGCCGATGGCCAGAGTAGAAGACCAAGATTAGGTATTTCCATGTGCCCCAATGTCCAAATCTCGGTGTCGCAAATGCTTTCCAATTCAACTCGAGTCGATCGTCTTTATACCCGATAAGACTGGTTGTTCGTTCAGATGTTTCGAAGTGAAGTATGTGATTGATTACCCGCAACGATATGGCAAGATTGTGGCTTATGAGTTAGCCTACGGCCATGCTCTAGAGGAAGATCCGGTAATCGTTTTGACTCTCTCCCGGTGGCAGAAGCTTGCCCAGTGTTTCAGAGTCTGACAAGGAAGGATATGATCTACTTCCACAACCCCACACAGTTGCATAAGCCATTTTGCTTTCAATCGACCAGTCTTTAGACCAAAAAAACTAAATGTTGTTCCTGGAGTTGTGGGGCCCAAATCAGAGCCAGGTCGTTGCGCCCCGTGGAAGCATTTTTATACCCTTGTTATCTCGTCTCCAAAATCTGCTCCTTGTTAAACACATACCTGATATACAATCTACTTCCTTTCCGTAGAGGCAGTGTACCGGCTCGTTATCTCTGTGTATTCCTCTTTTTCTTGTCTCTTGTCTTCAGTACGCAAGCAACAGTCTTGCAGAAGGCACTACATGGCGTCAGCAAGGATCACTTCAGTTCTTTTTATAGCAATCCTTAGAAATCTTAACTGAGGATTCCGTAGTGCACGGATGGCGGAAATGGCGGGGCCGAGGGGAAGCTAGTCGGTTATGGAGAATTCTTGACTGGCTTTGGGTGAGTGTGTGGTTTGTATGGTGTGTGCCTGGTTGGGTTTATCCGGCTTGGCGAAAAAATAGGGACAAAAAAGATAGAGTAGTACCAATGAAAATCATCGAGCTGTTCATGTCGTAACGAAAGAAAATCCCCCGGATAGGATACCCATGTCAGTCAAAGAGGTTATCCACGACGTTTGTATGCAATGTCGCCATCAAAAAAGCCTGAATCAGATTCCAAGGAAAAGTATTGTTGATGACGAATACTTTGACCGTCGCCTTTGATAGGCGTGTTTATCTGAGTCCAGAAAAGGTAGTCTTTGAACGTTGCATCCCAGTTGGGATGGCTGATTAGAGATTGTAGACGAGGATGACTTGGTCAACACTATCACCAGGCCATAGGTACGGTACCGTGTATAGACTTGACGAGCAGTCGTCTTCTAATCATATCACCCAGAGGCCATTTCCCAGTAGGAGCAAAAGCCTTCCAAAGGATTTGCTACATGGATGCCAGGCCAGCGAACTTAATCATGACAGATTTAACCTTATTGTCGAAGAAAAATCTCTCAGCGATGTGTATGAATAATAGATATGGATTGGCATTCGATTTATGAAGCTTGAGGTTGGGGTCACCGAGGATCTATTATCGATCTCTTGCCCGATTTCATCTGTCCTTGTACGCACACGAGGGACATGCTGCTGCTCCTATTCACATTTGATGACCATCGTGCCGCGGCCGCGAAGACAGAAGCCATCGTCTATAACCTCGAGGGTAGCAAAGATGAGTTAGACGGCGCGAATGCTCGCTTACACGTAGAGGGATAACATATTATTAAATAAGAAGTCTTGCTTCAATGGCTGGATAGTTGAAGTGGAAGAAGTCTTGCTCGGTTTGAACCCTGGTACAGCCCTGTTTCTGTAGTCTTTGGTAAGGTTAGTAGAACTTGGCTTTCCTGTCCAGTCTTTCTATCCTACCTATTGAAAGACGACTAGCTACCGCCGGGCCTCGGCCCGCTCAGCCGCCATCTGACGACGCCCAAGCTTAATATCAGCCCAAGTCTTTGCAGACAGGCAATGGCCTCACAATAACCCACAGCCAATGCAATGTCGAATAAGAAAATCGTGCAAAAGGAAATCGAACGCTATTGGGAAATCTTCTCCTCCCTCTCCAACGGCGGTACCCACCTCACCGGCGCCCAAGCCGCCTCCGTCCTCCAAAACAGCCAGCTACGGGATGATCAGCTCGAGCGGGTCTGGGACCTTGCTGATGTTGACAATGATGGGAATCTTGACTTTGAGGAATTTTGCGTTGCTATGAGAGTAATATTTGACTTAATTAATGGCGTACGCTACTTGCAGCTCTCTCCAGTCCTACAATTCGCCTGCTAACTATCAATTGCACAGGAATACTCCGATGTCCCTACCACCCTCCCCGACTGGCTTGTCCCTGAATCGAAAGCCCACCTCGTCCAAGCCACACGCGCCCTCTCCGGAGAAACTTCCACTTCCTACCCCTCCATCCCTTCCCCCAGCTCCTCTCCTCCCGGTCTAAAAGACGGCTTCGACTGGTACATGTCGCCCTCGGATATGAGCAAATACACATCAATCTACACCGCCAACGCCTCTCCAAGCACTGGCACTCTCTCGTTTTCTTCCCTGGACCCCCTATACGCAAGCTTGGACGTACCCGACACGGATCTAAGAAGTGCGTGGAATTTGGTGAATCCAAGTTCTCAGCCCGCTATTAACAAACACGCCGCCCTCGCCTTCCTCCACATCCTCAACCAGCGCCACGAAGGCTACCGAATCCCTCGTTCCGTCCCCCCCAGCCTCCGCGCGAGCTTCGAAGAAAACAAAATCGACTACACCCTCGACCGCGTCCAATCCCCCGCACAACGATGGGCAACCAGCGAAGACGACCGAGAAACGCCCACCGGCCGCAAAGCCAAATTCGGCGACACCTACCTCTCCCGCCTCGGCGTCGGCGGGAAATCCAGCTACGCGCCCTCGGGCACCGACTTCAGCAGCACCCGCAACAAAGACCGCGACTGGGAGGAAGTGCGTCTGAAAACACAACTCACGACCCTCGAAGACAAAATCGCTTCTCTCGAAGCCAAAACGCCCAAAGGCAAATCCGCCAGCCGCAGGGACAACAACAGCAAGCCGGCGCTCGTGAAGCGCGAGCTGGAGATGCTGCTGGAATACAAGCGCAAGGAGATACGGGAGTTGGAGCGCGGGGAGGGTAGGAGCGAGGTGGGAGGGAGGTTGAGGGGGGTGGAGGGGGATTTGAGGAGTGTGAGGGAGATGGTGGAGGGGTTGGAGGGGCATTTGCGGGAGAGGGAGGGGGTATTGGGGGGGTTGAGGGAGGAGCTTGAGGGGGTGAGGGGGGGGAGGTGAGCGGCGAGCGGTTTATAGGAGTATCTCAAGTATGTAAATTGAGGGTTTGGAAGTTCTTCAAGCGGACTTCTCGTAAGAGCTTATACGGCTCTTCGTTTCTCTACCACTTCCATAGGCCTTTCAATGTGTACCCTCTTCGTACCGACTTCCTCGTACCAAAACCAAATTAACCACCCCACAGTCTCCGAGGCGCCATCAGTCGAAAGACACTCAGCTCCCACGCTCTCCCTCCTCTACCGCAACTCCCACCCTCTTACATTTTCCCCTTCTCCCTCCACTCCCAATCACACCCCACATCCCCCACAAGCCACACCCTCACACCCTCCCTCTCTCCCAACCCCAAACCCCGCTACCATAAACTGCAGTAACATCTACATTCACCCGAAATCGTTACCAGTGGCCGCACCGAGCCGAGCGAGAAGAAATCGCCGAGGTAGGGGGTCTGAGACCGCGTCTGGGTGGGGAAGCGAGCAATGGGGAGGAAGTTTGGGGAGGAAGTTTGGGGAGGGGATGGGAGGGGGTGGGGAGGGAGTGGGGAGGAGGTGGAGGTGGAATTGAATGGAATGGAATGGAAAAGATGAGATGAGATGAGATGAGATGGGACAAACCTAACAAATCTGCAGTCGGGGGCGTAGAAGCGCCATGTGCGGTTTGTAGAAATTAAATTGACAGTCTGAAAGCGGGGAGGGGGGGATAACTGAGAGTTGATACGAGAGGGAATCAGAGGAGGGTTGTATTCATGATTGGGTTCATGAGCGCGTCTGCTGGTGCGATGGCGGTTGCGGCCAAGGGCTTTATTCTTCAGAGTGGTGAGAATAGATACATACATACTAGGGTAGGGTTTGCGAGTATCAACTTGGCATAACCCGCGTTCGAGACGTCAAGACTAATCCTTCTAGTGAAAAATACCGCGGGATGTCATGATGCTTCAGTGCCTACGACGAGATTTGTCGCCCAAGACGGTCGGCTTCATTTGCTATGGGCACGATCTTATCCAAAGCCAAACTAGCCTTGCCAATAAGGGATGCATGACCAAGACGCCACCACCACCATCTCAGAAATGCTCCCTGACCCGCTCCCGCAGTAGATATATTTCTCCCCTTAAACACCACTCCAATTCCATTGTCCATCATACCACCACCTCATTTCCTGCCCCCGTTCTCGTCAATCCCACCACCACCGCCCTTGGCCGCTTTTCTAGACGCAAATTTCCCTTGTTCCTTTCCTGCAGCCTTTGGAAGGGCTGGAGTGGCGGCTTTTTTCCTGTTGGTGGCAGGGGCCTTCTTGACTGCTGGTACTTTGAGGGCGGATGCCTTGGGCGCTGTTGCTTTGGACGTTGGTGCCTTGGAAGCTGGCGCAGGTGCATTGGGTGCAGGCGTCTTAGGAATTCTTCCATCAGCCGTGGTGTGAGAAGGCGGGATTGGAGCTGAGGATTTACTTTGCCGGGGAACGTTGGCTTGAGCAGTTGGTGGAGGAGGTTGATGAGGTGTGGTGTTGTTACTGTTGTTGCTTGGATTGGATGATGTCGGTTTTGGGGGTGCTGCCATAGAATTTCTTCTTACGGTGGTAGCTGGTGCAGAATTCAGTGTTGCGCTAATGCCTGGGGGTTTTGGAGATCTGGCGGGTGAGGGAGCTACCATAGTAGCCACAGGAGCTGTGGTTGAAGCCGGAATTGTGGTTTTCCTCATCGTTCTCTTGGTGGCGGCTTTGGGGAGTAATACTGTATTGTTACTCTTTGTATTGGATGAAGGTGTCGGGGTTGGAGCAAACGATACCGGTTTCCTCTTTGGGGCGGAGACTTGGCGTTTCTTAGGCGGAGGTTCTTCGTCGTCGGTATGGCCTTCATGGCTTTCATTTGCGGGCTGTCCACGAAATGGCTGAGCATTTGGGGGATGGTCTGATACCGGTGTCGGTAGAATCTCAGGCGTGGGGAGCGGTGTCTGGATATCGGATGCTCTTGGTAGATTAAGGTTGTTGTGTTGATGTGCCGTAGTTGTGGATGGATCTGGAGAAACAACGGGCCTTGGAAGCTGTGGTGGAGGCAATGAGTGCTGCGATATTCTCGAAAGATTATTTGTAAACGAATTGTTGAGCATGGCAACTTGGGAAGAGGGTTGCACCAAAATGCTAGACTTGATAGTGAATACTTCTTTTGGAAGACTTTGTCTCGTCGCAGGGGGTGACTCTAGAACACCCTGACTGTCGCTCGGAACACGCCGAGCAGCAGTATCTGGCTGATATACGCTCTCCACACTGTCCAAGGCAGCATGAATTGGTCCTAAGCCCAATGCACTCGTCCAGTGGTCCAAGAGCCCAGGCTGCTGTCCACAGCACCTCAAGTACTCCTTGGCCTTTGAGAGGTCCGCCCTCGTTGTTGTATAGTAGTCGTTTTCTCCAATTGATTTGTAGAGACTCTCCTTAAGAAGCTGTCGAAACCCCGTCTGGGTTACGCGCTTTAGCTCCTCCCCGCTGCGACTTAGCAGGATTCGCATTGTCTCAGTTCGTAAAGACGCTGCAGCTTCGTCCTCTACAGCGGCCTGCTCCTCACGTTTGTCCAGGAGATCAAGCAACTTCTGCTTTTGACCTCCATTCAGGCGAAGACGATGCATTGCCTCTGTTCTTGAGGGAAAGAAGTCCTCCATGATATCCACTAAGTCCACCTTGAGAGCGACCGGAATTTCCCCCCAAAGCTGGCCTAGAGCCTCAGGTGACCTCTGGGTACTTGCACCGTTCGAGGTGATTGGTCCAGATGAACCTTCCTCATCGCTTGTCTCCATCTCGGCTATGTTCCAGTCCTCCTCTGTCCTCGTGTCAAACCGTTTCATGATCTTTACGTTATCCGCGTACACAGGGTTCTGGAGGTTGTTGCTTGTATCCCAGCCTTTCCATCCTCGACCCGACCATTTCTTCTCCATCAGGTATGCGCTTTGAGGGGTAATTGGGGCAGATCGCGGTAATGCCAATATTCCCATGTTGCCGGTCATCTCTTGAGTCTTATACAGTGCCTGAGAATCGGTGTTCAGTGTGGGGTCTTGAGTAGCGGAATTTGTAAACTGAGAGCAGCGAAATGTATTTGGATTGAACGTCGAGGTGTTAGGGGTCGGATAAGCAGATCTGTGCATTTCACAGGGCAGATACCTGTTGGTCTGCTCCACCGTCGTGTCGCGCATCTCCGTGTAGTTCACCACAGGTGCATTGCTTTCTCTCCGCTGTCCCAGCTCCAGTGTTGGAAATGCAGCAGGTGGAAGATTTGGGTTGAACTCGATGACTTTGCCACGGTAACCCGAAGATCTTCGTTGAGCAACGGTCGGTCGGTAGAGTTCTTCTTCGGAGTTGTCGTGGGCAACCAGACCGTCGTATTTTACCGGCGCTTTAATATTCTCTCGACCTCGCGTCTGCATTCTGAAGGGGGGCGGTGCAACCATTTCGGAATTAACGAGCGTTCCACAATCTGAATAACGATACAACAAAATACGGTGAATAAGATGTGAGTATCCAAATATGCAGGTCCAAGAATCGAGGTTACACAAGGTTCTAGGGGAAGGCCACCTTTACTTGGTTGGTAACAATGTGCTATGGTTCAATCTCGGAGGGTTCCCTAGCAACGCGAGTACTGGAAGGGTTGTCTGAGGAAGGGGTAGGTGGTAGATCTTGGTAGTAGCCCGATGAAAAATTTTACTCTCTACTTTCAAGCTGGGTGAGGTGTTGTGAATCGTGTTATGCTGCCTTCACTGTCATAACCCTTGAGCATGACATTCACATGCTACGCGACTGTAGGCGGTCAGTTTAGATCGTTTAGGGCTTTGTCTTTGTTGATCTGTAAGTCACGCGTAGAAAGGAACATGGCTGCTAGAAAAGGGTTTGATACTCACGTGTCTCAGCCCCGTCCGTAATTCTTAGCATAGCATGCTATATAAAAATGGTATCTGGAATCACCCCATCGCCCTTGAAAACATTGCTAGGCAGCGGGTCATCCTTGAAACGGTGCGTGGCCTTCCCTTTTCTCAAATCTCTCCTCCATGCCAGATCCCTCGTCCGCGTCCGTATCCATTTCATCATCAGCCTCGTCCAAGGTCCTCTTGGTGGATTTTTTGCTGGCCCCTGCTTCATGCGCATTAGATTCAGCCGCTCCTCCAGTGGCTACATGGCCATTCCTCAAGTATTCATTGCCAGCTTGAACAACATCCCTCTTAGCTCGAAGGATAGTATTGTAGGTTTGAAGAAGAGTCTTCAACGACTCATCAAACGCCACTGCAAACCTCTGAGCCTGGACGATCTGAATTGATGGGATAAGATCCATCGAGTACATGGCCATGAGGTAAGCAGCTACCACTGTCGCCGAACGCTCGTTGCCAGATTCGCAAAAGACCAAGACTTTCCCAGGAGTCGAGGGGCAGTCTTCAGATCCGGATGCTTGATGGTTCCTGCTCTGTGCAAGTTGATACATGGAAGAAAGATGCGTATTGATAAGTTCGATTGCTCTCGGAAAGGCAGCTATAAGCTCTTGGTTTCCAGCTACATCGATGAAATTGCACTGAATCCCTAGCCCTACCGCTGCCTTGGAGCTGAGAAGCTTGGCCTGTGCGGACACGGTATTACGGACTGCCAGAACCATAGTAATGCCATTATCTTGAAGGAACTTCGAATCTCTCGCCGCAGACACCGGACCAAGGAACAGAAACGGTAAGACCTGTTGTGCCATCCTACGTTGCTCGTATCTCCAATCGATCATATTGTTCACGGTCATGAAGTCGCCGTACGTCACGGTTTTGAGGAATTCCGCGTTTGCGAAACCGCTAGATTCAAAATCGAATAACGAACTTTGATCGATGTGAAGATCTGGTAAGCCCAATGAGGTGAGTTGCGGCGGAGGCACGACGACCCTCGGTGGTGAAGGGACTCGGTAACTCCAGAGCTGTGCTGGCGAACTAGATCTCGCCATGTTGTGGAAAGGTTTAAGCGATTCTTTTGTGTCTACCATCCTGGCTGCTGGTGTTGCGAAGGAATGCGCGTGTGAAACGAGAGAATGAAACTCGAATTTGCAGTCCGCCTTGAATTATTTCTATTTCAAAGACAATGGAGAAGCTTGTAAACTGCTTGACAAAGTGTTGTAAACGTGAAAGAACAATGAGGATTGACAGTCAGGTGCTTGTTAGTCGCATTGTCGCGCCAGAGACGACAACAGAACCTCGCATTGGGTCAAGTCGCATCGAAACATCTCACGAGATGTGAAGACAGTGAAATGGGAAAGAACGGTCTAATCGTGCCACGCTGTCACCTACTAAAGTAGGTGCTGGCCACCCAAATGACGTACACCCCCCAAATGACGTTTTTTTTCCCTTATGTATCCAACCCCCCCCCACCTCAACCACACAACCACATCATGTCTGAATACTATATCAATTTGGAGTATCGTATAGAAGAGGCTACAGATGCATTTCATGACGGCGAATACAAGTTTGCAAGCACTGCAGCTCAGGCATTTGGAGTTCCTGTCCGAACGCTCCAAAGACGACTAGCCGGAACTCACACCTCATTATTTGAACGGGAACCACATGGATATGTTCTGAATACTGAGCAAAGGGAGGCTATATGTATATATTTGACACGTCTGGACAAGCTGTCGATTTCTGCTCGGCTGAGGCATCTTCGAGGAGCAGCAAATTTCCTACTGCAGCAGGCAAATCTCGTGAATTCTTCTCGAGTTGAACAGCACTGGTCAGTACGATTTCTACAGCAAAATCCTCAGTTTTTCAAGAGAAAACAAACTTCTCTTGTCGCTGATAGAAAGACTTCTCTGACTGTTGAGGTGACAAAGCAACATTTCTACGATTTTCGAGATGTGCTGATCAAATATGCGATTCAATCGAATGACATATGAAACATGAACGAATCAGACTTTCGTATCGAAGTTGAAAGAGATCATTTAGTGATTACATTGATCAAAAAGAGATCTCTTCGTGCAATTGATTCGAGGGTGAGAGATTTAGTGAGCGATGTGAAGACGATTAATGCTGAGAGAGAAAAGATTCTTCTCATGCTCATCGTTCTTGAAATCAACATTTTGAACAAATGAATGCAGGAAAACGATCTGAATGACGATTTGTTGCTTGCTACTACTGAATTCGAATATTCGAACGATGAAAAGATCTTTGATTGACTGAAGCACTTCGATTTTCATAGTCGAAAGACTCAGGTAGAAGCTCATAGACTTCTGATCATGAATAACTACGAGTCTCACCTTATCTACGAGTTTCTACAGTACGTCGATTTTCATAATATCGTGATATTCATCCTTTTCTCGCATTCTACACACGTTACGCAGTCATTGAATGTGAGAATATCTCAGCTCATGAAGCATTATCATTCGAAGATGATTGATGAGACAATTCGACTCAAATCAACGAGTTTCAACAAACAGAACTTTCTTGCTTTCTTCATCAGTCTACGAGCCAAGATCTTCACTGAATCGAATATACGATCGACTTTCAAACAGACTGAGCTTGTTTCATATTCATCAAAAGTGATGCTGAAAAAGGTGAGAGTCTGACAATTCCTCGAGTCAATCCCTTCACGAGACTCTTTTCTATTCTCCTTCTCTATAGAGACCACTTCGCATGAATCTAGAGAGATTCAGAAGCTTGATACAGAGCTTCAAGACAATTTAGATGACTACGATATATCGAAGAAGCTACGCGAAAAATTTGGTCGATATATAAAGGGGTCATTAGTGAGGGCTAGCTCGCTTGCTTTGATCGAACGTGACATTGAAGCGACTCACAATCACAGTAGAGCGAAGGCTAAAAGGAACAAACTCGGTGGATCTGTTGCTCAGAAGGGGGGGGTAATAACCGTTCGACAGGCAAGGAATAAAATCACTGCTGGGGTGAAGGAGGAGCGAAAAAAACGAGTCCGAGCATCGGAGCGAGAGAAGAAGCGAGATGCAAATGCTCGAATTAAATGGAACAAAGCTATTGCGAAAGGCTTCAAATTAACTGGCAAGTCAGCTCAGGAGTGAATCGACAAATGGATCACTGTTTTAGATGTAGAATACGAGGATGGGGCTTCAGTAGAAGAGGTTGTAGACCTGTTGGGGTAAAAAACGTCATTTGGGGGGTGTACGTCATTTGGGTGGCCAGCACCTACTTTAGTAGGTGACAGCGTGGCACGATTATGTGCTGCGCATACATTCAGTTCCAGCTGAATGCTGTGTGGTTGAGGCTCTTCACTAACGCGATTTATGCGAATATATCTTATGCTCAAGATTATGTAATTATGCAAAATCCCAACACTCATGATGATCTACTGTACATCGTAAGGTAAGGTACCTCAAGTACCTCATTTTGCACTTTACCTTACTCTACCTACGTTAACGCTGAGGTGAAGTAAAGTGTCTGGGATTCCTAGCAGGATCTGCAAAGTTGAGATCGTCTCAACATGATATTCATTGTTACGAGACCCACCCATTCTCCGACTGAGCCCTCTTATTATCGCCGCTGTACGACTCAGGGTTCCTTGATTCGCCAATACTCCAGAATAAGAAGCTACTTGTCTCCGAGAGATCATACATCGTGTTAGGGAGAAATCGGGTCTTCTTCCTCATCCTTGCCATATTTTTGAACCAGCTTCTCCATACAATCCAGCGCATCCTCTCTATACCCTCCAGAAAACAACGCATAGTGATTCAACCACTGATATCTGTTGTGAACATTAGGAGAAGTTGAAACTGCAGGGGGCTGCTACCCAGACTTGCTTACAATTCATACAACGCCAAGCGGTCATCATACTCGTTCTTCGGCTCGGATTTCGGTATCAACCGATGATACTCATTAAAGAACCCGGCAGAGAATCCACCAAACATCCTCATTATTCCTAGGTCGTATTCGGAATGCGCATAGCAAGCGCCTGCGTCAAACGTGACCTCTTCAATTCCACCTTTCCCACCAACTCTTCCTCGAGCTTTGTTTCCGGACCACAAATCTCCATGGACGAGTGCCGGTTGGACACCACCTTTTCTGCCTCCTAGATGTCCATTCCCGAGTAAACGAGGAACAACTTCTTGAACGATCCGATCTAGTAACGATGTCAATTGGGTGTCTACTCCATGATTCTTCTCAACGAGCTTGCAGACAGGGCGAAGCCGGTTTTCGGCGAAGAATTTAGGCCAGGAACGGCTCCATGAATTGTTCTGAGGAGTGCGGCCAACGCAAGTCATGACAGGGAAGCCAAATGCTGGTCTTGTCAGCCCTCGAGGAACAGGGGCTGGTGAACTATGAAGTTTGGCAAGCTTTTGGGCTAGAGATAAACCGCTGTTTTGACCACCACCAACAGCTTCCATGTCGATGAATTCAGTGAGGAGAAAGTAGTCAGAGGAATCGGAGAGTTTGCCGTGGGCTATACTCTTCGGGCAAAGCGAGGGAACCGCAGAATGTATGGCGGTCAACGATTCATGTTCCCCTACCCGTTAAGTTAGTGAATCAGCACTTTAGCAATCAACCGTTATACGAAAGGACTCACCTCTGAACATTTCACCATCCGGTCCTGTCTTCATGAAGTATACACTGGTCTTGCCGTCAATTACTATTGAGATCTTCGACGGCGTTGAGAATCCCGCTTGGCCGTATGGTTCGATGGTGGCTGTGTTTGGATCAGCAGCGAGGATTGCTATGACGGCCGGATCGAGATGCGAATCAGGGAGCGATGTTTTAGGGACGTTGTCAGTATCAGGAAGCACCTCTTCACCGTAGACTTCTGTCTCCTTCTCTCTTAGGACCTTTGCTATTGGGTGATGGAAGTTTTCTTCTGCGAGGGAATGGGGCTTCCGGCCATCGTTATCCTCGACCCTTGTGTCGGCTCCTTCATCAAGTAGCAGCTGCACCACTGCTCCCGAGCCGTTACTGGCAGCTTGATGCAGTGCTGTCTGTCCAGTCTGATCCTTGAGGCCAGGATCAGCATCTTCCTTTAGGAGTAACTTGATGACTAAAACATGTCCACGCCAAGCAGCTTGGTGTAAAGCCGTCTCTCCCTCTTCGTCCGTTTCATTGGGATTTGCGCCTCCTTTGAGGAGACGTCCAACCGCCGCGGTATGACCATTCCAAGTCGCTTGATGTAGTGCTGTCCAACCGTTGTCCGCCCTGGAGTGCACATTTGCCCCATTCTTCAGCAGATATCTCACGATCTTTTCATGACCGTTCCAGGCCGCATGGTGTAGGGCAGTCCAACCATCATTGTCCCGGACCTCGAAATCAGTTCCATGTTCAAGAAGGAGTCTGACGATCGGCAGATGACCCTTCAATGCTGCATGGTGCATTGGAGTACACCCTTCCATGTCCTTGATCATGGTACTCGCATTCCTCGAGAGTAAAAGCTCCATAATTTCCACGTTTCCACTGGTGGCTGCTCGCATCAGTGCTGTCCACTTTGTGCCATCCGTGGCTTCTACATCGGCATTATTTTCTAGAAGTACCCGTGCAACACCGGTATGGCCATTGAAAGCCGCTCGATGAAGTGAAGTCCATCCAATCCTGTCTCTGGGCCTGCAGTCAGCACCCTTATCCAAGAGCTGCTGCATAATGAGAGCATGCCCGTTGCTGGCTGCCCAGTATAGCGCCGTCACCCCTTCATTATTACTCGTAGCGACATGAGCCCCTCGCTCCAAAAGAAGTCGGACCGCCGAGTCGTGTCCATTTTTGGCAGCCCACAGTAGAGGCTGATTGCCCAAAGAATCGCGGGCATGTATATCAGATGCATATTCGGAGTCCAGGAACTTCAAGAGCAACCATGACAACCCCGCATACGCCGCGAGATGAAGTCCGGTGAATGCGCCAGGACTGTTCTCTGCTTCAGCATTGGTTTTGGCCCAATATGCCGAGAACCAGATTTGTCGTTCTGTTGAGTTCGTATGGAAGAACCCTTCATTAACATCAAAACGCTCAGCAATATCATCTGAGGCGTCTCTGGCATGGTCCATCCAAAAGAGCATAGGATACTCAAGAAGCGCAATGTCGCCTTTCTCGCGCTTTACGGCATCGCTGGTTTTCCGAATCTTCGAAATCGATGGTGATGAATCCCTTGAGTGTGATGATCGCTGCAGTTCATTGCACACATATTGAAAACAATGAACGGCAATGTTTCGATGCTCAGCACGAAGGTCATGGGAAACAATACTTTCTCTACCGTTTTCGAGGATATGGGTTCTGGCCGTCAAGTGAATGAATTGCGCCTGCCTAAGGTATGTTTTCGCGGACAAATGAACGAAGTGAGCTTGCCGTTCCCGAACTGTGACCATCGAGCCACATTGTTCAACATACTCTCCAAGCACGTGGATATTGTGGTGGTATTGTTTGGGCAAGCCCGCGGCAACAGCTAGTTCTGGCAGCAAGAGAGGTCTAAACGCCGCAATCATAGCTTGAAGGATGGCTTTTATATATACAGTCGACCTCTCGTCACCAGAAGCCAATACTTGATCCATGATCCGTGTGTATAGAGGGGTTATCCCAGCAGGTAACTGCGAGAGCATCTCTTCTGTATTTACAGAAAGAACAGATGGCTTGAATAACTCGCGGCATGCCAAAGCGACCCAGAGGAAGGTTCCTTCGGCTTTTCGACGAAGGCTATCTTCCACAAAAACTCTCAGCGTCTCGTCATAGTGCTTCACTCTTGTCAGTTGCTTTACCTTGTAATCGATAAATTTTAGAACGGCATCATCCACGTGGGAAGAGTTCTCTTCTAGACTGATGTCTAACGATCCTGTCAACGGCTGCTTGATTCTCAAGTCATTTCGACTTGTCAAAAGCCATTTAATATGACACTTCGAATCTTCTGCTACGCTTTGCCCAGAGTCATCGTCTTGGGCGGTAATGTAAGGCTCAAGGAGCACGAGAAACGTATCCATAGATTCCGAGTCACTTTCATCAAGTGCATCGATAACGATAAAGACTCTTTGGAGACAGGAATGTTCAATGATGGTGTGAAGAATTCTCCACAATGTCTGTAATGAGTTTGGCGAGGAGAACAACTGTTCGCCTTGCCGCTCGTATTCATTGTGCAAGTAGACCGTAAGGTCTGGTCGCTGACAGAGAATCTGGTAGATAAGTCCTCGAAGAATAAGAGAAGCCGTCTTCCGCCGGTCATCTTGGTTGTCGCAGAAGAAGTAGATGAGAGCTTCACTTGAAGCGGCTTCGGCAAGCTGAATGTTTTTTGAGAATCCCTCAATAAGTGAAATTGCGAGCATTGTCTTGCCTTTTCCAGGATCACCATGGAGCCACAGCACGCGAGAGCACTCCTCTTTCAGCCATTTGAGGTAGGTGGAGTTGTTCAGGATCCAATTGTCCGTCGTGTCCAACAACTTGTCTTTCTTATTTGCTATCATCTGCATGTCATCAGCCGGATCGGTGACAAACAATGCCTGGATGCTCGCGTGGTCGCGTTCTTCGAATGCATTTGGTGCCTGGTGCGTTTTAGGTAATGTCACTCCACTGTAGCTTCGAGCGTCGAATTCACCAGAGCTTGGCAGTATCGGTAAAGCTGATGGGTGGCATTGTCAGCTTTATCGCTCGCAGTAGTTGCAAAAGGAGTCCTTACATGGCCGCCGACTAGCAATTCGGGCGTGTGCAGCGTCCACGAATCTTACTACCTCTTCGCAGACAACGCGGTAATTTCCATCTCCTGCGTCTGCGAATTTGTTCAGCCGGAAATGATCACTTGCCAATCCCAGCTTGGGATAGCCATCGAGGCTGCCGGAGTGTTCATCAACAACCGCATCCTGAAAGTAAAAGGTTAACCCCCTCTTGACCAATGTTATCCATATAAGTATTGCCTTACCTTGACACTTGGCATTATAAGTTTTGAGCCTCTGAATCTCAGAATTTTGGCGATGTCTGACTTGTGCTGTTCGAAGAAGCAAAACAGAGGAATCGATATCGTATTGACGGTGCGTGTAAAATCATGCAATAGATCTACTAGCATTTCCGAGTCCTTCTCCACGACCTTGAGCAGGCTGCTATGCTCACCAAGCGAGACAGCTGACGCGATGGAAGCAATGAGCGACGCCTTGGACTGAGAATTCGATCCGCGATGGGGTGTTCCCAAGAAAATGATCCCTGCTACAGACCGGACGATGCATGGGTAGTCTTCTTCATGAAGCTTCGCCGAGACTAATGCCTGTTGGATGTTAGCAACTTGGATTGGCACAACGCACCGCGTGTGAGGAAGGCAAACCTTTTCAATTACTATACCGCCAAAACAATGTCCAATGAAGACGATCGGTCGAAGTGGGCACTCCTAATCGAACATTAGCTCCACAGCTCAAGACCCAAGATTCTACCACGACCTTTCGTGATAGCATCATACTGCGCAGCAGCTGATCTGCGACTAGTGGTAATCTCTGCTGTATCGCTTCTCTGCCCAGCCATTGTGATTCATACCCGAAGCGTAGTATCCTGGAGTTTGGAATGGCTCGTGGAAGCATATGTTCATCCTTCAACCAGTTTACGCCGCCAGCGGCCCATGTAAAGTCAGGATGGGCTCCGAAGCCATGGACGGCGACCACACTAGAAGCAAGCGTCGTTTAGTATCAGGATTTCCGCGTCGGATGACCCATTCTGAGGATGCATACTCCACGAGAGAGTCAGGTTGACGGCTGTCGTAAGGCGCCGTATATAGGGTTTCGAGCCCGAATCTAACTGCTGTCTCCGGAGCCTATTCAAGTCAGTACTACGATGCTTTCTTTGGTACGCCAGAGCAGGCCCTTGGTTCACTACTCACCATCCTCACTAGACTGAGTAGGCGATCAATGCGTGCTTAATAGAAGCAGAACGTCATGAAGGTAATGGTTCAAAAGTATTCTCGATAGGCAACGAGACAGTCGTGTGTTAAAACCGCAAAAGACCACGGGGTGGTAGCACAGCACCAGCGGCGCAAAGGGTTTCATCAATACTAGGGTAGCTGCTTCATCCTCGCACCTCGTACGGACGCAGTGCCAGTGATTTTGCAAGGATGAGAAAACACCGGCCAATGGCATAGCTTACTGAGATTGCCTCGGGGGCTTTTGGGCCGCAGAACGGCCATAGATCGGACAGACGACTTTGATGCTTGCAAGCATACGTTTGAAGTCCTACCGTAGTACTTCCGAAGCTGCTTAAGTGCCCGTCGGTCCATTTCCCCGGCCCTAGAGCGATACAGGGGAAGTCAGCCGCAACGTCGAATACGAAATTGCAAGTCTTTTCAAGCAGTGTTATTGGCGGTGTGGTACCACGCCTATGGTTACCTCCACTTGCCACAACATATAACCTAGGCTTGATAATCGTGCCTGGAGGCTGTCGAGCAACCCAACCGTGCCAACTTCGATCGCGGGCGTTAAAGTTTTTACTCTAAAAGTGATAAGGTAGCCACAGTCACATTCATGGGGGCCATGGCGACTCGTCTGGCCACTCCAGGTCGGACAGGCGGGCTTGAGCCAAACAGACGTGTCTCCCACCCACCTACATCAGCGTTTAGTGTCCCAGGCACGCGAGTAGGAGTTATTTAAATATATACCTTGTGCAAAAGAAGCAATTCCGAGACCTACCAATCAGGCTGGACTTGATTACCAAAGACCCCTGTGATGTATCGATGCTGTGCCATCGAGAGTAAGGAGCCTGGGAGTTGCTCTCAATTTAATCGCTATGAAATGAAAGGTAGATGATTTCTTCTAGAATGGTTGACACTCTGACTCTATGCTTTTAGCCACTGATCAAACGACAGAGAAGACTATCCGGCTTTGAGAGCAAAACGCAACTAAATAGCGACTTGTGCCAATATGATAGGGAATCCGGAGAAAAAGCAGATTGTCATTGTTGGTAGGGTTTCAGATGTTCATTCGCTCGCAGTGCACAAGTAACATCCACAGGCGGGGGCGTTGTCGGTTGCTGCATCGCCTACTATCTTACTCGTCATCCTGACTATAACCGACATCTGCATTCTATAACTATTGTTGAAGCATCCAAGCTTGCTGGTGGTTCTTCTGGTAAGGCGGGAGGTCTGGTCGCCGTTTGGGCAGACCCACAATGCATAGCACCCCTCAGCTATAAACTCCATTCCAATCTTGCCAACGAGCATGACGGTAAAATTAACTGGGGCTATCGTAACGTTTATTGTGCTGATATGGACGCTATGGGCGAAGCAGTGGGGCATGCAACAGAAGAGCAGAATGGTATCCACTTCCATTCCCACGCTGCGGCTGAGCCTGAAAATTTCAAACGCCCGTCGGAACTTGACTGGGTTTTACCCCAGAAAATAGAGTCTTACACCGAGCTCGGGGACCCGACCAATACTGCTCAGGTACATCCATATCTTTTCACAACCCAGATGGCTCGTTTGGCGGAAGAACAAGGCACCAGAATCATCCTCGGCTCGGTTTTGGGTATAAATTATAACCACAACGGTAGTATGGCCGAATCGGTAACCTACAAAGCAAACGACACCTTGCATGTGGACGAACTTCCAGCCACGGATATTGTCATAGCAGCCGGTCCATGGACGAAGTTCATCTTTCCCGCGGCTCCCATCAAAGAATCAAGGAACCACAGCATCGTGATTCGCCCCTCCGGGCCAACCTCCGCACATGTCCTTTTCCCCGAACTGCATCCTCGAATTCCCCAGAAGCGTATACCTCCTGAAATATACCCGCGACCCGATGGAACAATCTATTGCTGTGGACCAAGCGACGCGGATATCCCATTACCCAAGACCAGTGATTTGGTCGAGTATAGCGACGAGGTCTGTGATACAATCTACAAAGATGTCAGTAGCATTTCGAGCGAGATACGCGACGGGGAGGTATTGATCAAGCAGGCCTGTTATCGACCGATTGTCGTTGGCCGGAAACGTGAGGTTGGGCCCCTGGTCGGACAAACTAGCATCAAAGCTGTATGGATCGCAGCGGGTCATGACTCTTGGGGCATCCAAAATGGGCCGGCGACAGGGAAGGTGATGAGTGAGATGATACTGGAAGGAGAAGCGCGAAGTGCAGATGTGTCGACCTTGGATCCCAGGCCCATGTTGAGGATTTCCTGAAGTTGGCTTCCAGACTCTTCAAATCTTGTCATCAGACGACAATAATGACACTGCTCTGCAAGAAATACAGGTAATGATCCGGGTGAAGTGTCAATCCGCAAGTTGTCGACGTGCAGTAGATTATTCCACTTTGATTATCTCTGTCTCGCATCTCTCATTTTTGAAATTGTTGGATCTCGGATTGACAAAAGCACATCGCAAGACAACGGATAAATACATAAAGTTCGTTTTCAGATCTCTCTACACCGCTGTCGAAGAAGAAACGGCGTGTTTTCGCTTTAGATTCAACCCCAACCTCTGCTAACGGATGCCTTTTATTTCATGCTCACTATGGCTTGTTCATCGTAGCCTCCTATCAGCTTCCATCTACGCACTATTGCATGACATTAACCGGTACTTCGTAATCCTTGTCTACTGCAACTCATTCATCAACATCGTTATACACTTCCTCTCCCCTCGTTCCTTGATATCGAAAACAAGACTTCAGCAAAGTGAGTCTTGCCTGTGAGCTTGAGACAGCTTCATAACCATTTCTTCCCCAATTTTATTGTAAACCCACAGCAACCCAACCATCTCTCAAAACCCAAGCCAATGCTAATTTCAATCGCGCGCACGTACATGCTCTTTACTTAGTCTTTACCCATCTTGCACTTGCAAATTCTCCAGCCCTTCAGCCACTGCTCTACACACAAGCATTCGTCTGTCTATGCGCTGCGTCTTCTTTCCCCCTTGCCATCCATACACACCCCGGTTCAAGGAACTTGGTCGGAACGGCGCAGCTCTAGCTAGCTCTTTCGAGTCTCAGGAATTGAATGCGAGATTGGGGAAATGATCATGACGCTTCGGGGGGGGATTGTGAGAGGTGTGCAGCGCGGTGTGAATTTAACGGCCGCCGGGGGGCTAGGATCGTTTTGGTGCAGGAGGCGTGGTATCGCTTGAGACGGATGGGGTTTACAGAGCTAATGGCGCTTTTTAGATAGCAATGAGATTGCTACAGCATCCGAGAGTTGGCTTTTCTGGTTTAGGGGGATGTCGCAAGAGTCTTGATGATTGTCATGAGAAGACTGAAATGCTTCTGATCAAATGAGTAATAACGCTGCTTTCATCGAGGGCTGTCACTCGCTCACTCTGGAATAATGAATGGAAGTCAGATGATGATATTCCGACGAGCCTTGTGATTTCACATGACCGTAATGCTAAGCTACTTTTGCGCATACATCGCATCCCTCCACTCAATGTACCAATGCCCCAATACCGGATAATCTTTCGATTCCAGCTTCCCCCTAAGCCCTCTTCTCCATCCATGCACATTCACCTCTGGCGGTTCCGGACAGAAGTCAAAGGCTGAAGACACATGAGGCTTGGTTGCTATTCAGAAACGAGGATAGAACCCTCCAGGTTCCCAATCTGTTTAACCCATAATCTCGTCGCCTGCAGAGACCATAATATTGATCGATCCGCGGTCGGCATGATGGAAATGGTGGAAATAGAAACTTTCGACAGATGGAAGCGGATGATTCAAAGTTTCCGTGTGACACGCACACCGCGCGTGTAACGGGCCCCAGAGAATCCCGGAACCGGTCAGCGCGAGCCAGGACTTCGGGAGAGGCTTTCCGTCCAGACCTTGTACCGTATCCGATGTTTGGTGAGCAAGCAAGTCGGTCATATCTGCTGAGGACCTTGTCGCATTGCGCAGACGAAAAGGCGGCCCGGCTATTCTGCGTACTCGTACAAAGCATGGGCAAAACCCGCTATGATCCAATATCCTAGCAAACTGTGTCTAAGTTGGCATTCCACACCATAAGTTAATAAGACTCTTGATCCCATCGACTATATTACTTACGAGATCTAGTAACGCCGTCCTGTACTTCGCAGGCCGTTTACGCCTTTGATTGGACACACATAGAAGAAGCTCTTTTCGCACTGACTTCTCAACGCTTTGCAGTATCGTCGTGCTTGGCTTCCATAGGCCCTGTCAAACTCGAGGACAAATCTAGCTCACGGACCTCGCTAGATGCATCGACTTGCTCTCTTAGACTCTTCTCTCTCGACTCGTCATCTACGCATGCACAAGTGGTTTTTGCTACCCTCTCACCCCTCCATTTCATGCCCCATGTCCGTATTGTCCAGACAGCCAGTGAGCCAGCACCACCAGTGACGAGCCCTAGGGTTGTGAAATACCATCCTCTGCCCAATGCACTGACAAGAGGCTGAACGATTGCTACGCCCACAGCCGCCAAGGCACAGCGAGTGATTGACGCCGCAGCCGCAGCCGTGCTAGGGCTCTCTGGAAATACGTCTACTAACAGTGTATTTGAAATCGTGTAAATGCATGTTCCAAGAAGTCCTTGGATGAACTGAAGGACTAAAGGAATACTCACGTGGCTGCGTTTTTCTAGAGCCCATCCGTACCCAATTAAAGCACATGTCAATGTTCCTAAGAGATACCATGATCCTCGTGTCCTTGCTTTTTCGATTGGAAAATGATCAAGATCATCGCCACGATCGAGATCAATCGTGAGCTCAATGTTTTTTGCTGTAGTCTTGTAGTTCCGATCCATCAATTTTCCGTTGACATAACCGCCAAGGATTATGCCGGCACCTCGCGGAAGGTATGAAAGCCCAATCTGAAGTTCGTTGAAATCGTAGATGTCCTTGTATGACGACGGAATGGACGTCTGAATGCTGTAATCTATCATGTAGAACGAGCCATGCAGCCACAAGATAGAAGCTGCGTCTTTCCAGAAAAGAATCCGTAGAGAAGACAGAGGGTTGGGCATGTTGAGCCTCTTGGCCCTGGTAGCCGCCGTGCTGACATTCTCCCCCTCGCTCTCGTCCGGCCTGTTGCTTTTGATGCCCGCTTCTTTCTTCTCATCCCTCATTTCCCTTCTCAGGGTCCTCTTGCTGCAATCCCAGAGAAAGGTTCCCCAAGTCCTTTCCCACCATCTCCTAGCTATCACACTCCCATTCCCGACCACGTTCCTCGCCGTTTCCGGCAAGAATACTGCTACAGCCACCAGCAGTATGGCACCTACAATGACCAAGAACCAAAACACCCAGTTATATTCTTTTGATCTATATGCAACCCATCCCCCAACGATAGGCCCTACACAGGTCCCTAAGTTCAACGCCATACTGACGGGCCCAACCATTTTGCCCCGCTCCGCCGGAACACACACATCTGCAACAACGCCATAGGAGACTGCGAAAGCAGCGCTGGCGCCCAGGCTTTGAAGGGCCCGCAGAACGATAAGCACGGCATAGCTGTTATGCTCCAGCGCAAGGCCCAAGTTCGACAGCACGTAGAGCGTGAGCGTGATGAGGTATATGATCCTACGGCCGAGGGAGTCGGAAAGAGTAGCGAAAATAGCAGGTGATAGGCCTTGGAAGATGATGTAGATGGTGATTGTAAGGTCGATGGCTTGAGGCGAGGCGTGATAGTGGCTGCTGAGAAGAGGAAGGAGAGGGAAGTATATCGTTGCTGTCAATGGCGATGTTATCGTAGTGAGGCCGAGTAGAAAGGTTAACAGGTGTTTCTCGCGGGGAGTGAAGGTTGTATAGAGAGGTGATGGAACGGACTCGGGGACTTTGGGGTTCGATTTACTTTCTGAAAGAGGCACTGACGACATTTCTGGTTAAAATTCTCAATAACAGAATTGGCAGGTTTAATGATTCCAATCGACCACTTCTAACCATCCTTGGTTTTTGTTTCGACAGGATAGAGAGTGGCTATCGAGGCACTGCTCAAGGCGCAAAGACACTTGCAGCACCTAAGGCTCGTCGAGACAATCTACGGATAATTCACTCAGAGTATGGTATCTATTAGATTCAGGACATGATTCTAAGGTTCTGAAGATCTACGTTCCTGCAGCCTCATAGACATCACGTCCCTCCCACAGGTGTGGGCCGCAATAGTACATCTACTCAACGCGTAGTAGGCTCCACGATCCTTTTCTGCATCTGAAAGTCATTGTTGAATGGTGCCTACGTTAATCATATACTTATTGCCGGTACACCAACTAAAGCCTGTTAGTATACAGCACTGATGTGGTGTTTAGGTGGTATCCGATCCCAACATCACTCCGCTGCCGAGAGGAACATTGTTTTTTCTTCGCAAAAACATGGTCCGGCTTTCAGCTTGGCAGGCTAGAATGATCAAGCATTTCCTTCGGTAGAGGATGGACATGGTGATTGAGTCCGCTAGATTTTACACTCGATTGAAGTTGCCCTTGCATTTGCAAGAGGTAGCCATAGCAGGCCTATTTAATGAAACAATGTGTTGTCAAAACTTAGTGTTAGTTTGCATCGTTAATGTGTACGTACTGGTATCATGGGAGTGGGATGTACCGTAAGCGAAGATAGCGCAGTCATCACCAGCTTGCCTCTCCTAAATTACTTGTGATGACTGCCACTTCTCCGTCTTTGGGGCATAGGAAGGTACCATCTTGTAGCATACAGCATTGCTCCAAGCTTTCATTGCTGGCCCAATCTCTTGGCATGAAATAGTGTCGCTTCAAAGCATCGAGCTGGCTGATTGAATCCAATCTAAGCGTACACATCCACAAGTCCCTGTCCAGAAAGACAAGTATTTTTCCGGGGAGAATCCCAAGTGGAACTTCTATGTGGGTCATGATCTTGCTAGAGACATCGACAGAATCAAGGAAAGTGGGCGAGTTGGTATGATCGGAACGCTCTAATAGGGAATTCTCAAAGATTAAAAGGCACTTCTTACTTCTCCCTTGAGTGACTGCCTTGGAAATATGGACAAGAAGGTGTTTGCCGTCCTGCGTAAGCATAGCTTTGTTGACGTAAATATTTTCTTGAAACCCACTGCGTGGGTTCGCAGTGCTTGGTTTCAACGATAGCTGGCTTAGGGGAGTATTCGTAGATTCAAAACTCGACCGACCGCCATAGTGAAATCGATCTTCCCGGAAATGTAGAGAAGCCACTCCTGTTAAGTCCTTCCACCTGTTTATTGTCAAGTCTTTGGAGCCGACACCCATAAGAACGTCTCTCTGTAGTGGATGATTCATCCACCTGCGAGTTTCCCCCTTTTCAAGCGCGCCAGAGAAGATCATACCTCCGGACTCAACAGACCATATCTGACCGCAGTCTTGGCTTACTACAAGAAGCCTTGTGGAATCCCGATTTAGTAAGATCTGGTGGATTCCGCCAACTATTACCTTGGCCTTGCCGGCGAGTAAAGACTGCACTCCAAATTGCGTCATTCCTGTACCAGGTAATGGAGCGTTCAGACGTTTCACAATGATGTTTCCACCAAGATCGGCTGCCGCGATGTGTTTCCCATCGCCACCCCAGATCAGGTGGTCGATTGCCAAAAAGGTGCAGAATTCTCCCAGTTCAAGCAGTTTTCCTCTGGCTTTGTCGAATAGATCGACCGTACCATCTTCATGACTTGCGCAATACAGTAGGCTCCCTGGGGCAGCGGCAAGCGCACTGATGGGTTCGATCGAAACGATCCAGGCCTCTGAGACTTGAGAGGGGGTTGTTGATGCTTGGTAATCGCTTGCTGTGTCACTTACGGTCTCCCCATGGTCGGAAAAACGAATGAGGCTGTTGGGTTCCCAGGCATTGACTGAAGAGCCTCTGAGATCGTAAAACCGCTTGCAATCTGGGCTGAACGCCAAACCGGTAACTAGGTTTTCGGAAGAGAGCTGGTAGATAACACTGAAATAAGCAAAATTCCATACTTTGATGGTTCCGTTGCTGTCGCTTGTAACAAAAAGCTTGCCGTCAGGACTGACTTGGACCTCGTCTGCGACCGAGCGCGCCTCCTGGTTTTCATCACTAATTGGATTCCATTTGAAGACACAACCATCTTTATACAAGCCAACAAGGTGATCTGACACATGGTTCCAGGCAATACGATTGACAGCCATCCAGCTGGCTGATGGACGAGCTCGGTCAGGTTGGTGTTTCAAAACTCGCCTGCATCTACCAATCAATCGGGGCTCGTTAGTAGCCCAGACTGACAACGGATATCCCCTGTATGCCACAGCGATTTGGGTAGCGTCCGCATTAAAAGCCATGTAGGAGGGAGAAGTAATGAACCCCCCCTCCACTAGGGATTTCTCTTGTAGCAATGTAGGGTCCAAGGTATGCCAGCCTTCTTCAACAGCATTGATATAGAAATGCCTAACAATCTTATCATCCGATCCAACTAAAACCCTTGTATCATTTTCAGTAAATGTTATCGCAAGTGCTTTGTTATCAGCAGGGTTGGGGATATCAGCAATAAGCTGACCTGAAGGGATAGCCCAGATTTTAGTTGTTTTGAAACCGTACGAAACAAGTTTATCGCATTTACCATTGAAACACATTTCAGTGACAAACTCGGCGTGGCGCATCATACAAATCTCCTCGAAGTTGACGGAGTCCCACAGTATTATTGATCCCGTAGAGCCTAATACTGCAATATAACGGCCAGCGCAAGTGATTTTCCAGGCCTTGGCACCAGCGTGCAAAGATAACCTAGCCAGACAATCGTTCCATGTCGGATTGGCGATTCCAGAAACCGACAGTGCTGAAAGTTCGCTTTCTCCGAACTGGCGAGAGATGATTGAGTTCCGAGGACATAATGGAGGAACGATCTTGTATATGGCTGCGGGATCATCCAGCAAATGCCTGCCGAACTTAGCCACAACCTTAACGAGATCAGTCGCCCACAGTTCAAGAAGTTCCAGATCTTGAAGGCGGTGTAGTAATGGGTTCCTCTCAATGTTGAGCTTACCATACAAACCACCAAACCACGTCAACACGCGCGCAGCGGTTACCAGGATGTCCAGCTGACTGAATAGGGCTAGCGAATGGACCCAGACCAGCACAGAACGTCCTTTGAAGAAGTTGACGAGCTTATCCATAGCGTTTTCCGAAGTACTTGCTGCTTGCCGAAGATGGTACGTAAACGACGTGGCAGCATAGAACAGAAACGGCTCGGTAGAGCGGATTGTTTCTTGGTTTCGTCCAAGCTTATTACGTAGTTCAGGGCGAAGCAAGTACGAAATCGTCTTTGCGAACAGCCTCTCATGAGAATGCTTTTCATCAATGAAGAATCGAAGACTTGTCGTTTTTGTCAAGTAATCACGCGCAGTTTTGTGCACCATAGCCACGTGTGAGCTGTGGTCGACGACAATGAATTGCCCGCAAACATCCTGAATGGTCCTTCTCAAGTCCAAGAACCCAGGGAACTCTGGTGTCAAGGCCTGAGAAAGCTCTTTCAAAGTCAATGGTCGATGTGCACAGACAATCCAAGTCAAGAGTGTCTTTGCTAGGATCCGATCTGCTTCTTTCGAATTGTTTGCGACAGCAAGCTCCATTCGTTGATATAAAGCAGACATTCCGGCGGGAATTTCTTCCAGTGTTTGTCTGACGGCTTGTTGTGTATGACAGCCAAGGATCTCTTCCAGCACGAGGTTTACCCAAAGGAAGTTGCCATCTGCACGATGCAGGATGCTTTCCATCACTTGCATCTTAAGGTCTTCAGTGCCGCGCATGTACTTCAGTTCATGTTCGACGTACAATCGGATATCAGATGTAGTATCTTCTTGACCATCTTGCTGAATGATGTCGATAGGAATAGCAACGGATAGTCTATCAAAAGCAAGCGACAGTGATTCAGTTTTCCGACTGATAATCAAGATACGGATCGGCGTCCGGAAGGTGGGGAGACTTTGTAGTAACTCCAAAAGGGCTTTTGGCCATTCTGACTCATCGAGTGCATCTATAACCCAAAACAATGGTTCGGGCAGGACGATTTGAGAGAATACCGAAGCAAATATCTTCTGCCATATGAAGCGAGCATCTCTCTTTTCGAGCGTGACGCCCTCGCGCGAGAGCTTTGCCATCTCTAATCTAAATGCGGGAATCTCTTTCGCCATTTGAACTCCAATAGACTTTAGAAGTGCTGCTGGGGAGCGTTTCGTATTATCCCCAAACTTGAAGAAAAAGTATTGACAACTTTGGCCTGATTCACGCACGTGGTTGATGATGTATGCGGAAAGTATCGACTTTCCGCTAGCAGGTGGTGCAGTCATCCAGGCAATACGGGACCCCGAGGCATGTTCTAACCACAGCTTGAAAGTAGGCTCTGATAGAATCCACTCGCAGGTCCCCACCATCCAGCGCTGGCGGAAGAAAGCTAAGTCATCTTCTGGAGCTTGCCCACATGCGAAGAGCTGCTCGACAAGTTTGCCTTCTTGTGATGATTGAATCTCCAATGCATCAGTGCCTGCCATCGGGAAAGCATATAAGTACAGACTAGCGGAGAGTTTCCTCTTACTGAATGGCTTTGAACATACCTCTTGACCGAAGGCTTTTCACCAACGTCTGCAACGCATTCCTCACGCTAACATAGTTGGGATCCTCTGGACTTGTGTATTTACAGACATCGTGATGGTCTGCATTTAGGGATTTAGAAATCTCCCCAGGATACCCAAGAATCGACGATTCCTTTTCAAGTACCATCTATTGGAAAGTCAGTTTTAATGACGGTCATATTATCACCGCCAAGGTCTCTCTACAGACCAGCTTTTTAGGACCTACGTACGTAGGCAATGTTTCGTGGAAAGAGAAGATGGAAAGTTTGGGCGCAACGTGGCGAAAACTTTCATTGATTTCTTCAAGAGCTATTGAGCTCTTGGATAAGTCAACGATAAAGTCTTTCGGAGATTGAAAAGAGACAGACAGCATTCTATTGAGCAACTCCGCTAGATTTGTGCCTCTGTGGGGTGTGGCGAGAAACATTATTGCAGATGTCGATTTGACAACATCTTGATAGTTCTCATCATTCTGTCCGAGCAGATACGCCTAGGGAATTAGTCTTCGCTACTTGGTCTTGGGCAGTACCAACCTTTTTGACTACTAAACCGCCCATCGAATGAACAACAAATATGATTGGGACCTGATGATTTCAGTAAGATCGCGTACCCAGAAGATATATAGTGCGGACCCTCCCAATTTCAAGATCTCCCGCCTCATTGTCTTTTCCGAATTTCATCCCAAACAAGAGATCCTTCGCAAAATCTGCAATATTTGTATTTTGAGGACCGCCCGAGCGGAAGCTAGCATTGTACCCGAATGTTAAGACCCTTCCTGTGCATATATCCGGCTCCAGCGGTAGCCACTGCTGAGGCCAAAAGAGGCTGGGATCTTGGTATTTGGACCATGTCCTATGACTAGCCCCTCCTAGACCGTGAACAAAAATAATGTCCAGCAGCGCCGGTATTGGTGGTTGGTACACCACGTGCAATCCAAGCGCGTCAGTAGGCCCTTGCTCTGTCCCAGGACCTAGTCCATGATAAGATGAGAAGGGACTGGGCCCACGCGGCGGCGGATCCAGCTCCTGAACATTACTTGAGACAGAGTTTCTTCCTCTTCGTGGGACCGCTGTCGTGTTTGCGGATGGACGACGAGACTCCGTAACGGATGGACCTAGGAAATCCGGTTTTTCGTTCTTGGGCGAGACATGAGAGCGGAGTTTTTTCCACTAAAGATATAGCATCAATAAGCATTTCATCTATGAGAGCAGATAGGGGAGAAGGACCATTGATATTGCTTATCGCCTGACCATATCAAGAAACCCTAAACGCTAAATATGGGACGTTGCCGTCGACGGTGCGCAAAGGGAAATCCAGGGCATGATCGGTGTCGAGACAGTGACGAGTCACGAGAGCAGGAAATATATGCCTCGAGTGTTGGTACGAAGTAGGAATACCTATCGTCAAGGTGGCCGAGTAGTTGAAGAAGTGGACAGCTAGCTTGTTCTATCGTCAGGACCAAAGCCGCCGACCCCAAAACGCCTGCATCCTTGGCTTACTCGGAATGCGGCCGGGATAGTTTCAACATGGTGCCAGGTGTGGGTGGGAGTACGGATTACATACGGAATACTACGGTAAAGATCAGAGTGGTAAACACGAATCAACGAATCATAGCTGGGCTGCCGCTTGCCGGAGGAGCCACAAATGTGCATCTCCGCGAGCAGGGCCCGCAGCCTGCAGGGATATCTACCCAAGCACGGTTAGAACTTCGAAATAGGCTCTTTTGAAGCTATGAGTGATGGTGGAGTGAGTTCACACTGGACACAGTACTTCCGTATATTGATTTGATCATTGGTGGAATCACGAAACAAATCGGTCCACGCAAGTCGCGTTCGCACGTCGCAGCGATGGCTTTGGTTTTCTGCTTTGATTTTTCAAGAATGTACCACGCTAGTGATACATACATAGTTAGCGTGGCGCGTCCGGGATATATTTCGAGTCACGCGAGTAGCCACCAGTCTAGAAACGAGAGCGCCTTATCATGTCGTACCCAGCGACAATGGCATTATCCTCCAGCTGGAAGCTCAATTTCCTCGCCAACGAAGATCGGAGGCAGCGAGCTGGGGTGGGTAGATGCTGTAACGCCTGGTTTCAAAGGAGAGAACCAAATTCAAGGTACCTTAGATAAAGCTTTCGGATCGGTAAATGAGGCTGGATAGTACTTCTGGTGCTCCTATGGTAGTCGCATCTCGTCTTCTCTATCGGGACCGTCTTCTCTTTGGTGGAACCCCGTCCCTAGATTCCGAATGCATTCGGTCCAATCAGACCCAGGCGATTAGGACCCTGTTCCCCTGTGACACAGCTGCTGGGCTTACGAGTAATCTTATGCGAGCGGGCACGGCCTTTCGTCCTGTGCAAAGCCAGCGAGCCGGTCCGCAAACTGGAAACTCTGCGGCGCGTAAAATGCAGATCTAATAATAACGAAGCTGAGTATAAAGTAGTATACATTTTCATCTCAAATGTCTTACTCTGAAGAGCGAATGTTAGTATACACCTTTCCATCGTATATAGATATATATATAAGGGCCAGTTGACCGAAATGAGCGATACTGTGCACTCGCTCCTTCATCGTCCACAGCATGGAACTTTATCGGCTATAGGTGGAGACTTTCCGCTGGACGAAAATGTCATCACCCATTTCCCTGAAGGCACGAGGGTCCTGTCTGCCGACAGGTATGGGTCCTCGGCTTGGACTATCACAGCGCGTATCACTACTGAACTTGCCGATGGCACACCGAAGAAGTATTTTATCAAATGTGCGACAGAAGATGCTGGGCGTGCCATGATGGAAGGCGAATATTGGGCCATGACGGAACTTTACAAGACCATACCAGCAGCAATTCCGAAGCCGCTTGCGCGAGGCAAATTCGAGACCGAAAACCCAGCAACCTACTTCTTCCTTTGTGAATTCGTGGACATGAGCAGCCAAGTCCCTGATCCGGATGAACTCTGCGCCCGAGTCATTGAATTACACAGGAATAGCGTATCTCCGACCGGAAAGTTCGGCTTCCATGTACGGACCTGTAATGGCCGGACGCCGCAGGCTACCGAGTGGGATAGTAGCTGGACTTCATTCTTTACCAAGTTCATGGTACACGTTATGGCAGAAGACTTCAAAACCAACGGATCATGGCAGGAGCTCGAGGGAGTTGAGAAAAGAATAGTCTCTCATGTCATTCCCAGATTGATCGGAGCTTTGGAGACAGATGGACGAAGCGTCAAGCCATGCCTGATCCATGCGGATCTATGGGAAGGAAACACCGGCACATCATATGAAACGGGAGGCATCATTCTATTCGACGCTGGATCTTATTATGCCCATAACGAGATGGAAATAGGGGACTGGCGATGTCCATACAACAAGGTAAACTCGAAAATATACACCAAGACTTACCTGCGACATTATGGCATGAGCGAGCCCACAAAGGATTGGGACGATCGGAATCGGCTGTATTCTGTATATTTCGATATCATATACTCAGTCAACCACATGCTCCAAGGGAGAAGCGTCCGACAAATGTAAGTGACCCGAATGCATTTTCAGTCAGTAAGAGAAGAACGAAACTGGCTACATATCAATAACCATGTTGGTCTCGTTGCAGCAACAAAGTATGATCTTGGCGCTAATTCGAACACCTACGAGAGCAGGGCCTATGATAACATGTCTTATCTTGTCGACAAGTATGCACCTTGGCCAGACTCCGATGAAGGTTCACAAGACTAGCTCAGTCCCAAAGATAATATCTTGAACAATGTCGTGGTAGTTGACGATGGAGCGTGAGGTAGAGAGGATTCTTGCGTGTTTAATTTAACGATCTGTACGAAGCGCTCATACATATATCTAGGTTAAGAAATGATTCTATATTTGAGGGGGGACAATATTCGTATACCATATCGGCTATCGTTGCTTTCATAAGTCGATGGTCGCCGTCCATAAGATCAAGTCCTTCGGTTCAAGACTACCTTTAAAGTAATGTTTTGAGGTTACTTGAGAGGTCAGAAGATCATGATTGAACTCAATGAGGGTTGCATGTATAAGCTCGAGCGAATACCTTTCCTTCTTTCCTTCTTTCCGGAAAACTAGATGCGGTGAAAGCAATGCTGTATTGAAGTCGAGAGGATGTGCCTGGGATTTGCGCATGGAATACAAGGCATTGCAGGCTAGATCGATCGTGTACTATTGACGAGAAGTACCGGTATAGTTATCTTGGTCTCAAAATTCCACTAGGACATTGAGAGTATTGAGCTTGGCAAATCATGCCTCACTCTATATGCGTCCCGTTGTGAGTATTTGTCTGTGGTTTTCTCCCAACGGCAGTCCTCGGTGTCGCTCTCTGTGTTCCAGAGGCCTTGAATCAGAACGTGATGGCTGATGGACGAAAGCTATCGTTTTGATTCGAGGCCTCCAAGCGCTCCGTTCTTCACCGCTCTAATCCGTACCTTCCCAAGCTCGAGTCGGCATTGCCTGAGGAATGGTAGAACGGATACTTGGGTCATCGTGTCATCGTAGAGGAGTCGAGGAGATTCTTCTATACGCAAGCATCACGCATATATTGTGGTTGATAGAGTGTCAACTCGCTGCAGATTACCGGATGACGCCAGGCCGTCGGCTTGGATCGTTGATACGATTCAGGTAGGTAGGACATACATCAAGTACTGCGGTAGTAGGTAGCTCGGCGTTTAATAATGACTTCATCTGGGCTGGAATCGGTAATAGTTGCAGAGACACCGCGGGTAGTCGGGTCTTTGGCAGGTAACTTTAACCTTTAACCCTTAAGCCTCCAACTTCTTTTGTGGGGGAGAACTGGCCAACGTCAGCTAGCAGTCAGCCGCCACCATGCCAAGTCCAGCCAGTCACTGTCCAGCCCCATGGAATGAATGAATGAATGAATGCATGCCGATCCAAGCAAAGATCGGGGGTTTGCCTGACCAGAAGGCAAGAGTTCGAATTAAGGTACGGTTAGGGTAAGAAATACTACTGTGTACTGAATACGGAAATTATAACCAAATATCCATGTCGAAGAGTAAAAACCCCATTGTGTTTCAAGCTAAGGTATCGTTGTCTGCGAGTAGTAGTAATGCTACCTAAGTAAGGTAAGTGACGTTGTCTTGCGTAATGTTACAATGTTACATGGGTAGGTACACAGAAGAGTAAATCATTATTCGGTTTACCAAACGCTGCTGACTTTAATCTTTATGCAAGCTGGAAGCTGTTCGTCCCTCGACCATCCACCGTTGTGTTTCTCTCCAGCTCCCAAGCTCCACGACACCCGTTCAACGACACACGTGGACGGAACTCGGGGTGTTCCACCACATGATGCAGGCAAGACAGGTTCACACGAATTGGCAGTTTCTGTTCGTGGGGTGGGGCATGATGGCATCCAACCAGCATTCATCCAAAGCGTATTACTATCTTACTCTCCCATTCTTGTGGTTGTTGTCTCACTGCAGGGATAATGCGAGTTATTGAAATCTTTGAAATCTATCGACTGGAGTCACTAGCGCCATCTGCTCGGAGAATCCGGCACTCCGGGGACCCCTAATCGAGGCATCAGTGAATGCATGATCCCTGCGACACATCGACGTCGGGATGCACCGGCTATCTGCTCCGTCATCGATTTCCGCTTGGTCATCGCACTTTGAGTGTCCTTGATTGGCCAAGGTACTAAGACCCCCCATAAGGCTGACTCAAGCTGCGAGGATGGTTACGTCGCTGACCGGTTCGTGCTCCCAAAGCTCCCAACGCTTTCACCCATAGCGAATAACGCAACGCTTCATAAAAGCGAAGGTTGACGCGGGGTCTGTTGCGTTGCTGCTGCTGGGCGGACGAACCAAAGAGTCATGAAGTCACTCTGCCGGATAGGAAACGCTGTGGGTACGCGGCCCGTGGTGGGTCGTTCCTTCTCGTATTCACTCCCAATGTTTACCTCCCTTTTGCTCCAATGATGTCCGTTCGGGAGTGGAGTGTGTCGGTGTTTTTGCCCCTTGCCTTCCGTAGCTTTCCCCTGTTATAAGGAACCTGTTCCTCTCTAAAAACGGATTCATCCTTCGTTCCAACTCATATCCCACTCCATACGACTAAGCCCGGGCTTCACCATGTACTCCAAGCTCGTCCTCACCTCTGGCCTGTTGGCTGGCCTCGCTGTTGCGGCTCCAGCGCCTCAGATTTCCGCTGCTGTAAGTATTTGAAACATCTACGCCCCCCAGCGTCAAGCTGCAGGCGCAGGCATTGATAAGATTGGCAGGCCATTACCGACATTGGTTACGCGGGTGCGTCAGACCCCAACGTCATTCAGTCCAATGGCCCTTCCGGTGATGTAGCATCGTCTTTTGCTCCAGACTCGACCATTGAGGCTCTGGCGGCGACTCCGGCCACCTTGCCACCGATCAGAAGCAGCCAGGTCACCGGCGCCACCAGTCATGGCCCTTACTCGGGCACTCCCACCACAACCGGAGCAGAGCAGGCACCTTCGACCGTCGCCAAGTCGATTGGCACCTTGCCACCAAACCCTACCGCCACCTACTACAACAAGAATGGCAAGCTTTTCCACGCTGAGCCAGCCCCGTATGTTCCAGCCGGGGGTCTGGGTACGAATGGCAGTCTCCCTCGTTACATGGTCGAGAGTGACTTTGACTACGAGTCCATCACCCTCGGTCTCTACCAGGAATGGATCGAGCTCGATCTCTTTCACAATGGTCTCGCTGTCTTTGATGAGCAAGCCTTCCTCGACGCCGGTCTCACCGCCGAGGACCGCTCCTTGATTGAGTTCATGGCCGATCAAGAGGCTGGACACGCCACTCTTTTGTCCAACATGCTTGGCGAGACTGCTCCTCCCCAGTGTACCTACGACTACCCATTCACGACCGTCCGCGAGTATGTTGACTTCAACCAGCGCTTGACTCGCTTCGGTGAATCTGGAGTCTGGGGTTTCATCAACCACTTGGACTCCCGCGAAGTTGGTCAGCTCCTTGCACAGTCCATTGCGACGGAGGCCCGTCAGCAAATGATATTCCGCCAAATGAGTGGTCTGCAGCCAATGCCAGTTTGGTTCGAGACTGGTATTCCGCAGAGTTGGGCGTGGACCTACTTGGCACCTTATATTACCTCGTGCCCCGCCAACACCACTCGCCTAGCATGGCAGAACTTCCCCGGCCTTCATTTCGTGAATGGTGCCAATATCAATCGATTCTCACCCAACGATACTGGCAATTACGAGTACACCGACAACCGTACCTCCAGTCCATCCCTTTCAACTATCCCAGCCAACCAGAGTTGTCAGAACGTCAATGTCACTGGCTACGGATGTGATCCAGCCATCAGCCGCAACCGCTCCGAACCTCTTTCCTTCCCAGGCAAGAAGGTTTACCTTGAGTGGGAGAACCCAGGGTCGCCGGTTGGACCCAATAATAGCTATATCACTGCGACCACCGCCGGTGCTCCTCAGTTCGCCGCCTGGGTTTCCCAGTTCAACTTGACCTACACGCCTCTCACCACGACTGGTGCCAACTCTGGATTCACCTTCCAGCCCGACTCTGTGGTTTACGCCGGTGACCCTGCTGTCAACGGTACCATGTTCGTTGCGCTTACCGACTCCGACCTTTTCCTCACTCCCTTTAACTTGTCCATGATGAATCCTCACGTGGTCGCCTTGGGCTTGTACCAGGCTGGATGAGCTAGTCAGACTTGAGAGGTTGAATGTCTGGCAAAGAAAGGGGTCGAAAGATATGATAATGGTAAGAGATTAATGTGTAGCTCAAGCACTGTATCATACGTAATAGTGATAGCATAGACGGCGGTGCATGTAATGAAAAGCGATGATTCTTCTCAATTCAATAACACTTTGTTATCTATACCCCCTTTTTGACATTTACAACTTTAAACCCTGTAATAGCCGATTGCACAAAAGTCCCGAGATCAATTCCTCATTCAACCTAACCCAGCTCATTCCTATTTTTTCAATTGTAAAAAAATGATGTATTCGTGATAAACATCAACGTCGTTCCTCTCGTCCATTCCCTACCGTCCAACTCCCAGCTATCCAACTCCCAGCTATCCATGACACAACCGTTCGATCCCCTACTACCACCCACAGCACCCACAGCACCCACCGATTCAACCCCATATCCGCCATTCAATGCAATCATTAACTTCCAGATATCATTATTAGAAGCAGCAGAAGAGTGATGTCTCGATTTCAAATAGCACGAAAGATCGTTGGCGGGCGATACAAGCCTGTGGTGAAATCCATCTATATCTACATCCATACGTCCAACTTATTCCCTCGCCGTCTTCGGCAGCCGAATCAACGTCGTCTCGCTAACCACCGCCTCCTTCCCGTACTTGCGCATATCCACCACCGTCGCCCCCACCGGTTCCCAGCCGTGTCTCAAATACAACGGCAACCCTTTTGCCGAGGCCTCGATGTAGGTGCGTGCGTGGTCGCGGTCGGCGAGGTCGAGACCGGCTTTTATGAGGAGGGAGCCGAGGCCTTTGCGGTGGTGGGAGGGGTGCACGGCGAGGATTTCGAGGACTTTGGTGGGGGCGTTAGACGGGGTTTGGTGGTTTGGGAAGGATGATGAGAGTAGTAGAAGGATGGATTTGAGAGGATGATGAGAGTAGTAGAAGGATGGATTTGAGAGGAAGGGGGTTAGACGCTTGTGAGATTGTGGGTTTCGAGATGGCTAAATGGCTGATTGGAAAGGTGTGAAATTGTAGACGGCCAGAGGAATTTAAATAGATCAACTTGGTAAATAACAAACATGAAACGTCATGAGAGGCTGTAAAGCACAACTCGACAATAACGGGTTGCCCAAATAAAGGAGTAGAGAAAAAGATCGTAACCCAGCCATCGACCTGAAGCGTAGTCGAAAAGAGTTCGAACAAACTGTGGCATAATCCCCTAGAACAAAGAAACAGAAACTCACAATACTCCTCCTCCCCAACCCACCTCCTCCTCCCCTCCCTCAACTTCCCAAAAAACTCCTCACATAACTCCACATTCGCCCCCTCCGGCCACCCCCCAATCTCCCCGCTTTTCCTCTCCTCCTCTCCAATCTCATGCGGCACCACCCACTTCGCCCACGCCACAATCTCACCGTCCCCCTCCCCTTCCCCATCCTCTCTAACAACCCACCACCTCAACCCCTCCGCCTCCCTCCTCGCCCACTCTCCCTCAAATTTCTTGACGTCATTCTCGAGACGTGCCTGCGGCGGGGTGTGCGGATAGAGGTAGGGGATGAGGGGGTGGTCGGAAAAGGCGGCGTCGAAGGTTTGGGCGAGGCGAGGGAAGGTGAGTGGGGTGGGAGAGTGGAGGGGGGACAAGGTGTAGCCCATTTTCTTTTGGTAGTGAGAGGAGACAAGCCCGACGGGCCGTATTACTACGTAGTACAGGAGTGGTCGGAATACTAAAGAGACTGTCGATTTACTCCGGGGAAGCTCTGCACTCTAGGGCACGGGCCGCTTACGCTTGACGCTCCCGAAACGTTAGCCCGCAACCTTCTTCCTTCTTCATCTAACATCCTCCCACAGACTATTACTGTCATCATCGTCAATGTCGCTGTCAATGCAATACCCTCCTTCAGCGTTCAATGCTGAAAATGCGTACAATCCGCCTGAAAACCAGGCCAATGTAGGCGCAAAATCTCGCGCGCCAGCTCTCTTGGCTTGCACAGAATGTCGGACGAGACACTTGAAGTGCGATGCTGCACAGCCTGTCTGCGGCCGCTGCATTTCAGATCAGCGTGAATGTCGCTATGTTCAGTCGCGAAGGGGCTACAAAGGTCCAAGGAAACGCCCGTTCTCTTTCGCCTTTGATATCCCTACCGGAGAGAGAATTGATCAAATGGAGCAATTCCGTGGCGTCCCGCAGACTCCTTCACAGTCTTTCCAGGAGCAGGGCGTCTCTATTCAACAAAATCAAGCGATCCTGACCCCGCCAAATCTATTCGCTGGATCACTTTCGAGGCGCGGGTCGGATAGTAATCTCCGCCAACGCATCCAATTTCCAAGCCCCCCCGAGACTGAAAGATCCGAAGTCTGTGATAATGCTAGTAGTAATGGAACGACTCAAAATGGATTCAACTGGCCTCAAAACATGCTCTACTCTGAACGCCACAACGTCGACGCCAAGCATATGTTCAATCTGTACTATTTACACTTTCATGATGGTCATCCAATCCTACTACCCAGAAACTATTTCGCTGGACATAACCGCTATTGGCAATATCCAAATTATCTGGAAACCATAATGCAATTCATCGGTTCGCATTTCGACGGCGCTGCGCCGACTGAGGAATACCGCAGTCTGGCCAACCAAGTCCTCTCGGATCAAATTCCGAAGGATGGCTTCAAAGTCCAAGCTCTACTTCTCTTCGCCATCTCTCTTCATGCACGCGACGAGCAGAAACTGGCCAAGGAGATAATGGATAGTACCATTGACATGGCATTAGAGCTCGGGATGCATCGAAAAGAGTTCTGTATAGAACATGGAGAAGGGTGTAGAAGCTTGCAAGAGAGTTGGAGGAGGACTTGGTGGGAGCTTTACGCGATGGATGGCATGTTAGCAGCTCTTCATCAGCTAAACTCTTTCAAGTTGTTCAAGGTTGAGACGAATGTCCCGTTGCCATGCGAAGAGGCTGTATTTGAGGCTGCAGATGTTCGTACTCCCTCGGGGCTTTTATGGAAAGTGCTAACCCATGAATGCAGTGTAAATCAATCCCAGAACCCCATGCTATGAGCCTGTTTCAAGGTCGTGTCTTTGCAAGCCACGAACTCGCCTTTTCGTCCTTTGCATATCGTATCGAGGCCATAAGGTTGCTTGGCACCATTCTTGCTGTTGGTCAAACGGCACGTGCAGAGGACAATGATAGAGTAGAAGCGATTGATGCTAGTCTGACCAGCTGGCTATTGAACCTTCCCTACTCTAAGCGCGAGGTTGTCGATCAGGATGGAAAGATTGATGAGATGCTGTTTCAAGCGCACATGATCATCAATGCGTGAGTCTAATGCCCATAAGCGGAAGACCCACCACTTATTTTCTTCTAGAGGGTCCGTATACCTACATCGACCTCGGTCTGACCTGGTGTTTGCCCCAATCGAGGAAAAGACAGCATGTACTCGTCCCGAAAATTACACCACCCCAATTACAGCACATCACATCCACTCCACCAAAGCCATCCAAGCAGCCAACAAGCTCTCGAACCTAATCTCACTTCCAGTCGAACTAACAAAGCACAGCCCATTCTTCACCTGTGCCATCACCCTGAGCGCCATCGTCCACCTCTCAGCCTCTTCGATCCCAATGTACAGCGACAAAAGCGCCGTCATGAGGGAACGTGTCCTTTTAGCCACAGGAGCTTTGAAATCCCTCAGTGTGATATGGGCCGTTGCTGGGTCGGTACTGCAGCAGGTCAAAGAAGTTGCTCGCGGGGTGTTGGCTTTTGACCCGAATAATCTCAGCACGGCGGTGTTTGCGGAGGAGGTCAATAATGGCGCGAGTATTGACGTTGATCATCATTTCTTGCAGGATGCGATGGCTACCCATCTGCCTGAGGAGGGGATCTTTGATCTTATTTGATGACTTCATTCGGATTTCGAAACGCATAGGTGATGGATGACGCTGTTTTGAAGCTACGACTACGCTTAATGGGATATTTATCTTCAAGGACCAGCTCGCAGCAGGCTTTCCCTAATCTTCTGATATCTTTCCCGGCGCTGCGGGCTGCTTCTTGTTTTCCAGAACCAGGTCTTAGCCACGATTCTTTTTGTGGGTAACGGACCAATGTTCTATTCTCCCTGTATTTTCGGCGTATGGCCCAGATACAAAATCACTCCTCTAATACTACGAAGAGAAAAAGAAGCGTTCGTTTCTACAGCGATATAGCTAATAACACTATTATTTCATGACGCCTCTTATGGAGAGAGAGAGGTGCAAGGCTTTAGGTACGAGCCAAAGCACATGTCGAATCAGATTATCAGATTTGACATCTGCCCTACAACGAACCTGGCTCTTCTGCAGGGCGGTCATCGTGCATCGACTGCGCCTCAGCCTTCTTCCTACGAGAAGGCTGTTAATGCAGGTAGAAGGGCATGTCGAACCGGCTTCCGACTGCATCATGCAGTTTCTGGGATTGGTCCTCGCTTTGTGCGGCGGATCTACGTGGATCAAGTGCGCCTCGGCGTCAACGGCCTCAGCCTCGTCTGGCAGAGAAGGCTGCGGAACTTAAAAGTTGATGTCCAACATTATGCTTTTTACTTTTCAACTCTTCATGCTTCAACATACTCATTTACGCTAGAGGAACCTGAGTTCAACATAGTTTTGTGCTTTGTCTTGTTTGTTAAGCTCTCCTTTAAGTCGTCGAAGACTATTTGCAGTTATTCAATACTAACCCTGAGCATCAAGGGATCACAATGCCCCGCAGTATTCCGGAAGTCGTGCAATGTGGTGATACAATACGGGACGACGAACGCTGCTCTCAAGCTGATCAGCTTACAAGCATTCGCCAATCCTACGTTGCTGCGACCGTCGAGATCAATCCGGAGTGTATTGGTCGCGAACAAGCTGAAAGCATTGACAGCAAGCGACGTGAACAAGCTATCGAGTTTAAAAGACTCGATCATTTGTGGGGTGTAAACGGAGAGAATATAACGAGTATGCATGAGTCGCGTCAACGAATTCAGCGTCTGGAGTTGGAGATAAATTACCTCTCGTCCCGTAAACAGTTGCTCAGACGAAATGATGATGTCTTGCTAGACGGACTCATGATCTTACCGGGGTGTCAGGCCTTGACTATTGGTGGTCTTTGTTGGGATTCCATCGACATTGATCACCCTAAACTAACGGAAGGTGTCGAGGTATATGGGTCATCCTATAACATGCACAAGGGCTCATCCGGTGGCCTTCCGCATAATCAATTATCGCCATTGCATCCAGCCAGTCTAGATGGGCCGTGGCGAAACAAAGCACTGTTGCAGGCTGCTCGAAGTAGAAAGTTTTCCGTAGGGCTTCGGCAACATCACAAGGATTTGATAGTCGGACGGAAGGCGAAGCATATTCAATTCAGTCAACTGACTGGAGCCGAAAACCGCCAGCCACGGTCCGATGTCACTGGTCCTGTTACACTTGGTAAGACAGTTTCGGGCCTCTTGTTGCTTGGCTAAGAGTGGAAAATACAGAGCGCTCCCCACTTCGATTACTTCTGAAACAGTATAACCTACTCGACGCAATTTGTAACCTGTCCGTGACGGTTATAAATACCTCCCTAGATATAGTCGACGCTATTCCACCCTTTAGGCCATTGGTTGAGAGTTTAACCTGGATGACTGAGAGTACCCCGCGACCCTGGCTGGCCTTGCTGAAATCTATCAAGGATTTTCATACAGACGTCCTGCATGACTTCCTGGATATCTTGGATCATGCCGTTGAATACACCTACCAAATCTTTCAGCACACGTCAAAAAACCCAGCAATAAGTTCGAAGGACAAGGTCTTACTCAACAAATCCCATTTAGATCATATCAAAGTACGGGGATACGTACTATCAAATCTTCAGGCTGCAACAACTAATCGCATAGACTATCTCTCATCCTCGCATGGCGGAGTAACTCCCCTAAGCTACTTGGCTCCATCGCGGCAACTGCTGAAGGGTGGAACAGGCGGTATACGGTCAGGTTTGAAACGTGCACTAATTCAGGATCGTGACAGTCAAGACAGCACCACACTCAAGACTCAACGTAATACTAGCAAAGATATCCAAAAACTGGGGAAACCACCCTCAGGAGGCCGTCTGAATCCTGATTTAGCGTTCGAGCATGTAAACGGTTGGTTGAATCTTCGATATCATATCGTCGTTCGACTGACATTCTACATCGCAAGGGATCGTGTTTCAATATTGTCTTTTAACGAATGCTTGGGGAGTAATGCCTGCTATCGAATCCTTAGGGTCTCTAGGATACCTGCTTCCTTCCTCGGATCAAGGGCCTCTATCAAAGGCACTTCAAAGACAACATACTAAATTATCTCTAAGCCACATCGGCGCAAAGCTGCCGCTGAGCATACTTTTACTGCGAAACGTCAATCTCATCGCTTGCGGTAAGGTCCGTGATACACACTTTCAGAAGGAATAATTAACATGTTCAAGGAAACCCATCTAATTTCTTGTTGAGTAACATTTATCGATCAATCCAGAAGCTTCTAAACGGCAATATTCGTCGGATACCCTGCAGAATTCGACTGAAGGTAGCAGATTGTTCCTAAAACCTTTTCCTGGTATTTGGGAATGTCGTTCTGGGCTTATCTTTTGGAGAGCTCCTGGTGGTGTTGAGTCGTCGCTGTTGCCTGTCAAGGAGCTTCCGCTGTCCGCTATCCGTGGGACTATACTGGATGAGCTTATTACGACCCATTTATACAAACGCCCTAAATGGCTCAGGCCGCTAGAAGCTTGCCGTATTGCGAACTCCGAAACACTGCATTTCATCAAGTCACGGAGAATATTCTGCGACTTGCGCAAGTATCTCTTGAAGCTTACAGAGCTCTTTTTATTTCTCGAAGTCACGGTTAACCATTATTATCTTCGGCTTTGCAGGCACGCTACAGTTCGCTTATGCAGTGTCCTTCGTAGACTCTCAAATCCTCTGAAGCCAAATGAAGAGCTCTACCTGTCACGACGCGTCTCATCACACTTCGTATTTCTTGTCCTTGTTATCGACTGCTTGTACATGGGTCTCAATCCTTTCACTATCGCACAAACTGCTTCTGCCGAGTTCTTTCAACATTTTGTCCGTTTTTCCAACAGTCAAAAAAGTTCAACATTGACACCTTTAGCGGAACCTCAAGAAAAGAGCAGTCGTCGTTTAATAGCAGCTGAGGCACGTCTCACGACATCTTCAGAAGAAATACCTCATCGCCAGAACCTCGGCTTTGTAGAGAAGGCAGGATGTGCTTTATCTCGAACACTGCAAGCTGTAGGCTTCTCAGCACCAGCGGTAGAACTCGGGAAAAGAAGGGTAAAGTGGACTTGTGTAGGTTTAGGAAAGTTTGCTATGAGTCTTTATAATTAAGATCACCATGGCTTTTGTAATCAGGCTGACACCAATAGCGCTGCGGCCGCGAAATGTACGACGACTATCGAGAAATTCGCCCTGGTGCTGCCAAAGACTTTGAAGAGTTTCTAAATGGTAACATTCGGCATAGACCTAGCGACATACAAAGAGAGCACACAACAAGTCTGAAGGCCGTGGATTTCATATATCCAGCCAGCAGATCCGAATACCCAACAAGAACATTCTCTAGTGGTTCCACTTCTAGTTCATCACAAGCCTACGATCCACGCCCGGGTTACAATCAAGCAGTATCCACCACCATCCAATGCGACCCAGAAGGTCGGTGGCTATTAGTCTGTAGTCAGGCAAAGAAACGCCCAACCAGCCTATCGCAGATCAATGTATGCTCGGTCGCATCAGACAAAGAGTTGTTCGGCCAATTGGAACGGTCTTACACAAGCCTGAGGGGCAAGTGGTCAGGGTTGCTGTCTCTCCGGACGATCAAAAGTATTCGTTTTGTCCAGGTGTGTTTTACTCTTTGTCTCTCGGACTATATCATTCGATGAGCGTATAACTGATAATCTTGACTAGTTCGAGCTCCATTTTAAAGACTTTGTCGACATTCGGAAGGTGCCAGACATGCCCCCAGAAACCACAAAGGACGAATATCAGTACCAACCTTGTGATTTGATTCCACCAGTAGGAGAGAACTTGATGGCCCATCTCTTTCATCACCCAGAGGACGCAAATGAGATTTCTGTCACATGTCTCCGAACCCCGAAGAAGCGCAAAGCCAGGCTAGCAGTCTGTCCACAGATGGGAACAAATGTCGGCTGGGGCATCCATCTAGTCGAAGGCTGGGCCATGACGCGCGTCTGGCTACTCGCTCTCTCAACTTTCGTGCTTGGCAGCCTTGTCTTTGGAATATGTTGGTCGATCCTCAAGCACGATGTTCAAGGAGCGTTTGGGGTCTCTAGTTACATTATAGCGCTCCTGACTCTTGCCATGGGAACGGTACAGGCCTACTTTGCATGAAATTTTCAAACTTCTTTGTATGTCCGTACAATTGGAGCTCAATCACAAAGATCGTGCCTCGAACACTTCTACCTAAGGTACGCAAAACAACCTAAACGTTGATTCAGCGTCTCTTCCTTTTAGCCTGGATTATAACATTGCGGTTGATACGCCATATCGTAATCTTGCCGCTTATACCATTACCGACTATGGCGATCTCGATTTGTTGAGATTTTACAAAACTATTGGTGCTGGCCCCAGTAAGCCTTCCTGGGCAGTTGACTGGGGAGACTCGTAGCATATCACCTTGGGTATCGATACGGTAGAATCCCCTTTCTGCGCATCTGGTAATCCGACAGCCGATGCTTGCTTCGAAGGTGGCGAACTGTCAGTCAATGGACTACTAGTCGAGAAAGTCGCAATTATAGCGAAGTCTTGTGTACCAGGATACTATCAGGAGCTAGAGGGCAAGGACGACCCTGTCAGAGAACTTTTCCTCAAACAGTGCAAATTATACGAAGAAACCGTTCAAATCACCCAATCGTGCCAATAGCCCCATCCCGAAGAAGTACGTTCAAAAGCACTATAGCGAACACTTATCAGCGGAAGATACAGAGACAACTTCCGAGTTCTTCCAGAGGACGAAGAGGATATTCTCGAATATTTCCGCGTCATCCAGCGCATGAACTCGGATTGGAAAAACCGAGCGATTATGCCCAAGGGAGGCATCCGCCAAATAATTACAATCGAACGACGCTTTCTTCAGATGGCAACAGGGCGTAGTTTTACATGACCGAAAGCGGCCGGACGGACTAGGTACATGGAAGCGCGGTTGCGGGCGACCTTGTGAGCGTCCTTTGCGGCTCTGCGGTTCCTGTTTTGTTGAGACCATACGAAGATGCGTTTCGGGTGATTGGTCAATGCTACGTTGAAGGAATCATGGACGGTGAAGCTGTTGAAGCTGCAAATGAACCTATGAGGCAGATTGATTTGGTTTAATTGAGGTTTACTTGTTGGGTCTACTGATGGGTTTATGCTAAAAGCCAGCTTAGACAACCTACTGTAGGTCGTTGATCGGAGTAAGATGTTAGGCAGAGTTGTTGTATCGTTTTGATCGAGAGCCTACTTGAAAGCAAGGTATCAACGCTTTCATCGGCGTTATCAAGGGTCTGGACACATTATAGCGTCCCACGAGAACTGATATGCTCAGGCTGCATTCAACAGCAAAGAAAGAAACGCATGAATGACCGCTGCATGTTGCAAGCTTGAAACTTATAAGTTCCTTGAGGAGTACTCTACCTCAAGCCCGCTCCCTCTCCCAGGTCGCTATGTACTCAAGCGAGCTTGGTTCTCCGTTTGCAGCAATTCCCACAAGACCACAATAAATCCACTCTAGTGCCTTCAACAACCGAGCTCATTCTATTTAACGGTCAAGCCTGGATGCCAAGGAACTTGATGGCCTTTGCATCAAGGACTTAAGACTTCACGTGTCCACATACCCACTGCGAAACCCCCATAGTCACCATCATGGCAATAGGACTTACTAGGCGATACGGCCAGATTGAGGTCGACGAAAAATGATGCCGGACATCTAATGTACCCTTTAACAAGGAAGTTCTTGAAGCAACAGAGCTACGCAAGCAAATCTATCCCGAACCAGGGCTACAAGACAGACTTACGACATGAATCATGAGGTGAAGGGACTTTGAAAGAAAGCGTGATAATTCAGGTCTACTTCTACTACCAATACGCTGAGTACGCCTCGTCGATTCGGGGGGGCTTCAGGAGATACACAACGGCAACCGTGAACCATTAGAGGACCCTCTCAACCATAAAACTGAAAACACCAGTGCCCCAAAAATCATCGACAGCCGTACCCCGCCTACCCTTGAAATTTGAAGATGTCTATCAATTCAACAAGACTATCAAGCCTTCTGAGGAGAATGGTAAAGCTCGAATGCTACAGGCCTTGGATACCTATTTATTACTTCTTCAAACTCACCAACGATCAACTCATCACCCCACTGCGTCGCCCAGCGCTTGAGCGCCTCAATACGAGATTAGCAGCGTTCCCGGCCGGCAGGAATCGAGCAAACGAGACTTTCGAAGCACATCTCGACGGTTGGAAACCAGACGCACAACTCCGACTTGGATCCAACACTTTTTCTTGTCTAAGAGCTATGCGGATTCGCTTTTGAAGAAGGCGATGCGCGTGATTGTTGTAGGCAAGGAAATTATCATCGATTCTCAACTTGAATCTATGGGATGGATGAGCCTATCGAGGCCGACTTCAAGTATCGTCGTACAAATCTATCCATTCCGATCTACCTATCGCTGCCTAGCAACCATCAGAGTCTATAGAAGCTCAAAAGTCGCCTTGAGATGCTCTCTATTCAAGCGACTGAGAAAAGAAGTGTGCAAAACGATATTATTTACACGTATGCATCAAGCGTGGCTGCTCGACCTGAATCACAAGCCGGTATTGAAAATGGGCACATGATTTGGTACAGCTGCAGCTCTTCATATTGTGGGTTCGAAATTAATCTCAACGTCCGCAGTACTCAGGTTCCTCAGCCACAATTCCATCAACACATACACTCATCTCATTACCTTCACTCACGCCATTCATTCTAGGACTTCAAACACAACCATCACCCAGAACAACGACCCGAGATACCCGGAACATAAACGTCTCCCTGGCGCTGCTCCTTTCATAGGACGCGGCGGTGATGTCTTGGCATCAGTACTTCCTGGTACACTTGTCTCTGATATTTGTGCGGAATTGGGGGAGAGCTCAGCGGTGCTCGTTATGGCGGAGTTGAGAGACTGGGCGCTTGAGTTTGAATTGGGTAAAGGAACAGTACTGTTGCCGACTACAATATCCGAAGTTCCGAGGCTGACTATTGTGCCTGATATGGTAATCTCTGAGCCGGGCAAGAGGGTGGTGCCCGCTATGGAGAAACCAGTCGGATTAGGGGTAAAAGTCTGGCCGGCTATTGTGAAGGCTGATTTATTGAGTACGTCGAGAGATGGCCTGGGTAATGGAATTGTGCTGGTGCCGATGACGAGGCCTGAGGGTCCTAAACTGATTGGCGTGCCATCAACGGTCACTGCCGATCCACCGGGTGAGACTGATTTCCCACCAATCGAAAAGCCTGTGGGGTTTGCAGTAAAAATCCGGCCTGCTTCCGTGAATACAGATCCTTCAGCTTGAGTTGGAGGTGTTGTGATCAATGCAACCGTGCTAGTTCCGACTACAAGACCCGAGGGGCCCAGACTGATTGGTGTACCCGATATAGTAACAGCGGGGCCCCCAGGTGACACAGTTACGCTGGCTATGGCAAATCCAGTTGGATTGGCAGTAAACATCTGATCTGCTACGGTGAAAACTGATGGTACTCGGCCTGGAAATGGCGTTTTTATCGCGAATGTGCTACCTCCTATGACGAGATTGGAAGATCCGAGACTCACCGGTGTACCCGATATAGTAACAGCCGGGCCATCAAGTAATACGGCTGTGCCTGCTAAATTAAAGCCAGTTGGGTTGGCCGTGAAAGCTTGACCAGCAGCTGTAAATACTGAAGGGATCTGGTTCAAAGAAGGTGCTCGGAGAGGCATGGTGCTGCCCCCAATAAAGACGCCGGAAGGCCCAAGACTGACAGGAGTGCCAGAAATAACAGCAGGCGGGCCACCGGGTGTCACGGTTGTCCCTGCGATGATGAAGCCTGTTGGATTGGCGGTGAAAGTTTCCCCTGCGACGGTGAATACTGCGGGACTCAAGTCTGGAGGCGGCGACTGGAGAGACACTGCACTGCTATCAGCCAGATTAAATACAGGCATTGTATTAGAGACAACTGCCGCGTCCACTCCAGCTTGATGTGCTATTGTTGAAGCTGGCATTACCAAGGACGGCACTACCACTCCCGAAGATCCAACCTCTGGCGGCTGAGACTCGAAAGCATTCATGATCAATGCCTCTATGACTGAATTCGAAGCCTTGGGTAATGGCCGCAGTATTGAAGTTGCAGTCGAACCTTGTCCCGCGGCCGCCAGAGCAGGATCTACCACGTTCGCAACTGTCGTCGGTAGGGTGGCGGCAGCATTAGCGATGGGTTGAGACACCGGCTCTGCAGGTGCTGAACCGCCAGAGGTTGTCTTGACAGCAGCAGGCATGGAAAATGGTAGCAGAACACTGCCGGAAAAGGATTGGCTAGAGTCACTTGCATCTGCTGTTGAGTCATGGGTTGCTTTGCTGGATTCTAAAAGTGCCGAAGTGGGGCTCTTATCCGAAAAGCTCTGAGTTGGCACGCTATTTGCCGGTGGATCTCCGTTCGAAGATGCTCCAGTTGAAGTCTCCTGCCTGAGCGTTTCCGTAGGTCCAGCACCTGAAGCTGCTGTTACTGGAGCCGTGATACTGGTTACAGGGGTAGCAGGTATGGATTCGACGTGAGTTGAGCTAGCAGGTCCTATCAAACCCGACACTCTGCTGTGATAATGTGGGTAGTTTGGATGCACTCCATTTCCCCATCGATCAACACAACCTACTGGTGTGGGAGATATTTCGAGGTCGAGTGAGTGATCTTCGGTGAACGTAGTGGAGGCCGACAAGAAAGAGTTACCGCACGAGGGCATGGGATTTGATGATTCAGTGGAGAGAGTCATGTTGAGTGAAGACGGATTCTGCAATGTCGTATCCTTTGCGAGTGGTATACTTTTAAATCCTCGCCTCGTAACGCTATCTGTGATGAACTTATCTGGGGAGGGTATGGCAGTCTCCATGGTGGAGTGGAGGAAAATACTTGATATTTCGCTGGCGATCCCTGGAACGTCATCTCTACTTTGAATCGACGTTGAAGGAACAGCATAATGGCTTTCGGTCGATGCTAGCTGTGCTGGTACGGCTACCAAAGGTTTGAGAATCAGCACGTAAGCCCGCAACATGGAATATGTTCTGAAGAGATAGGAACTGCAACTGACCACAGGTCGGCTGCGAGAAGTTTATCAAGATTGTAATGAGGACTCTAAGAAGGTTGTTGAGTGTGTTCGCCATTGCGTGAACAAACGTAAGTGCTTGAATCGAATATGATCTGTTCGCGCTTCTGATGAAACTTATATAGATAGAGTAGACAGCCGTTCTGTGGACGAAGCAAAGACATTGAGATTGCAATCTAATCCAGGCAGCCTGAGGTAAACTACTAGCAACGGTAATGCCGACAAGGCAAATGAGCACGAGCCCAGCATAGCCTCTATGGATTTGTGGCTCCGTGGTCCAGAAAATTAGATGTTGCGGAAGACAAAGATAATTTTCCTTGCAGGCGCACATATCAGCATGCTTGACAGTCGAGCCAATTGTCTAGACTGACGCAGACAAAGTGACACAGGAGAACAACACTGCCCATGAGCGCGCAGGTAACATTACACAAGAGCTTAAAATGTGTGGCTGGAAAATTCGACAGGCTTGATTGGAGAGCTTGACGTTTGCCGAATCCCTATTTCCGGGTTGCACAACATCTTGCCTCCATGAAATGGTACGGTCTTGACAAGGCGTCCAACCCGCTGATCCCCTACACCAGGCTGTGCTCCTGCGCACGCCCCGGTTTTGGACGTTGCGACATTTTGAGACCCGGATTCTGCCTTGGTTTTTGAATAAGAATGAACGACGACGTCATTCCATCCCACTGAACCGAATCTCCCCAGAGTTCATTTTCTTAAAATGTCCCTTTCTTGAGCACCCAGAGCCGCCATTCCCCGACGCACCTAAACGCAAACACCGCTTTCCATGCTCTTTTCTTCCATGTGGGTCTCTGCTTAACACGAAAACCCATTCCAGAATCCAATAAGAAGACTGCCAAGAATAGTACCAAGCAAGGATAGGAGCCATGAGGGTTTCATCCTGCCCATCTCGCTCTTGGCCTCGGCCGAGGAAGCAGCACTGCTTGCGCCCGCCACTTCTGCAGGCGTCGAAGCTGGAGTAGACATGGGAGTGGCAGTATTTCCCTCTGTTGACCCCGTCGATCCCACGCTAGAGCCGGTGCCTTCAATGCCCTTGGGCCCTGGTAGTAACACATTTGGCTTGTTACTTGAAGCCACTACTCCCGTCACTGAGATCCCACTGCCTGCGGACTCCGAGCCAGTTGTTGGGGTAGTGTATTTAGTACCGCCAGACGTAATGATTTTGTAATTCTCTAACAGCAACCGCGTTGGCAGCGTTATGGTGCTAGTTCCAATCACCAGATCTGCTGCAGTTCCAAGACTCACAGGCGTCTCAGAAAGCACAATCGCGCTGCCGCCGGGTGTGAGCGTCATGCCACCAACAGCGAACCCAGAAGCGGCAGCTGTGAAAGGCTGGCCCGCTATTGTGAAGATGGAAGTGAGAGCGGGTGATGGGACGGTTTGGGAAGCGAAAGCGAACGGAATCGTGCTGGTGCCGATGATAAGGGTGGAGGGATTGAGGGATATGGGAGTACCAGAGATGGTCACGGCATTACCATTAGGAAAGAGAGTTGTGGATGCGATGGAGAAGCCGGTGGGGTTGGGAACGAAATTTTGCCCGAGGGTTGTGAGGGCTGATGGTTGGCTTAGGAAAGGGGTTGGTAAGTTGATCGTGCTAGAACCGAGAATAAGACCGTTGGAGGCGAAGAAGGCGGGAGTGCCACTTGTAGTGATAGGAGGGCCGTTACGCGCGAGAGTGCCTGAACCGAGCACTAATATGGATGGCGCTAGGTGACTGGTTTGCCCTGGAATAATGGAAAGACCTGTACTTCGCGTTGACGAAGCTGATACTGCTGAAGATTGGACTGAAGTGGTCGAAGGTGTGGTTGCTTGATTCTCGAAAGGATTCGCGATGAAAGCCGCCAATCCTTGATTTGAAGACGGCGTTACTGCAGAGAATATTTGGACAACTTGGGTATTCGAGCCTTGTGTTTCTGTCACGAACGTTGCAACTATAGAAGGCCCTAGATTGCGAGCAGGTGGGCTAATGGGCGAATCGCCTGAAATTGGGTTGGTTGGGATCGAAACTTGCGGCAAAGGTGCGATTTCTGCTTTTGGCGAAACCGTATTGGACGTCAACGATGTCGTCAAACTCAACGATGGAATTGTAACGTCAGTCAACGAAGTTTTGGGTGCTCCGGTAGGAGGTAGCAAGTCTGTAGGTGAAGAGTTTGGAGCCGGTGTCGTTCGTTTCGGTGCAATCAAATCGGTCACTGAAGAATGCGCTATTTGGCCGAAAATATCATGAGTTGTTTGGGTTGGTCCGTTGAGATTCGGCACCGATGTATGAACCGTAGGCCCTGGGGAAATAGAGTTTTGGGTGGTCTGAGTTGGTCCCATTAAATTGGGCACAGTTGAATGTGCGGCTTCGGTGAATACGGGAATCTCAGTTATGTTAACTGCTGTCGTTTGCCAAAAAGGACCGGTAGCAAACGACTGAGAATGCGGAACCGAATCTGAGGGTGAAGCTATATTCTGGATGGTGAGAGTGGTATCCGTGGGTCCAGAGACTACAGTTGTATTAAGCGCATTGAAAGTATTAGAGCCTTTTCTCATAAGACGATTGTGGGAACCCGGCGACGGCAATGTGAGTGTTCCTTTGTATGCCACTGGTAAGTAATAGGTCAGACACAAACGCTGCTCGTACGGAACACCAACCGGGAATTGATGAGAAAAGTACCAGTAAAACCATGGCCAGTGTGGTCATTGGCAGGCACGAGTTCATCATGATGAGTATAAAAAGTGAGCAGTCAAGGGAAGTCGGCTTTGACTGCGAATGGGCAAGACTGAATCGAAATTGCAAAGATGGAATATCACACGAAGATTTCCGGTTTTTGAGCCATGTGTTATTAATCGTCTATTGATAGCGACCTGTGGAAGGCAGAGAAGCATGAGATGTTATCTTGAGCTCGTAGATCATTGTTGGGTCGTATTATCTTGATATCCAGGCTGGACTCGGCTTACCCGAAGCGGCTGACTCGTTACACGGAGCGGCTGAAAGATTGGGTGGCGAGCCGGTTAACCCTATAAACGTGGAAGCGGAGCGAAAGATGGCCTGAATTGGAGAGGCTAAACCTAAGGTTGCGGTGCCTTGCAGATGTCGGCCTCTCACTGATATCTAGATCATGCAGGGATCGCAGCCGAATCAGCAGGTAGACCACTGCCTTTCATAGACATTCTCGCATTTGATCTCCACAGCCTTGTTTTGCCGAGCCTGATTTGGTTCCAAGTCTCGACCTGGTCGTTAACATTCCGAGGCGCCGCATAAACGAACGCGCCCAAGACTTGTTTTCGTGGGAAACAGAAGGTAGTCCGTATGGCTCAGCCATCGTGTAACACAATGCCGAACTGCAATCCGATCAAGAGGTGGATGTACAAATCGTTGCTCGGATGAGTAGAGGCAAGAGACGTTCTTCTATCCGTCTCGTTCGCCGTCCTCGAATCGCCTAAACTTTACCAAGCACTGAGGCATGATCATGCGGTAGTCCTATCGGCTATTGCTATTGTGTTTAGTTTTAATAACATATCGTCTAGGCTTAGAAAGCATTGCCGTTAACTGGTGGTTGTGTCGTCGACAGGACCCCAAAGATAACTTACTTCTACATTTGCACAATTTGACAGTTGGATAGCGGAAGGGGAAGCTTTTTGTTGACCTGGTACATGAGCTACAAGAATAAGAAGAGTTCGACATAAGAGATGTGTTTAGGTCGCTTGTGATGCGCGCGATGAAGGAGAAGGCGAGGTGGATGAGGAAGACGTGAGAGATGACAGCGGACTCATCGGCGAAGAACTTTCCCTAACCCCACTCCATCAATCCAACATCACAAAACATACCAGTCTTTGAATTTCTCTCGATGCATTAATCACACTCCTCACTACTCATCACATCAAGACAGCACTCCCTCACTCCTTCATAATCCCATCATTCATGTCTATCATAAAATGCTACCTACCAGTCTACCTAAGCTCCTCATAAACGATGTCCTTTGTCTTAATAGAGCGAGATGATCTTACACTGGTTTCCCCAAATGCCTCATGCACCCGGGTAGCTGGCAAAGAAAAATTAATAAGTCCTGAGCTTTGACCGCCCGACGCAATGTCTTGTAGGACCCGCGAGAATTCTGCAGTCTGAGCTTGACTGGGCTGTGGAGTACATACCTGACTGCAGGACGGCTGAAGTCGCACCACAGCTTGGCCGTAAGATAGCTTGATTCAGAAAAGGGCCCGATAAGACGTTCACTCTGCGTAATCGGTTGCTCCGGAGCGGTCTCATAGTCGATTTGATCATCTGAACTCAGTCCGATATTGAATATCGGTTACCGTTTGACGTACGACGTTCATCACGATGAAAAGATCTTCATCCTCCCTCAGCGTTGGTATACCTCTCAGACAAACACTTTAAGCAGCACTCCGACCGACAGAATTAATAACTTTCAGTAACTATTGAGCTTATCCGCTACCGTCTCGAAAAGACCCTTTGCCATCTCGTTCGATTCTAGCATTCGTCTTCGTTTCCTGCTTATATCTCAGCGAGAGGGTTACAAGTGGTCTCATGGATATCTTGGAAAAGATAATGCCGTACCATCTAGCCAACCCGCGGCTCGAAAATCTAATATCACAGTCTCCAAGTACACCGGCCCATCGATTTCTAACAGCTAGGACATAATGAAGATTAGCCAAGAGCGGACTCAACGATATAGAAGATAAGAGAATATGGCACTGACGGAACGAAACGAGAGCATACAACAGTCAACGTGTCAAGTCTGCAGTCCTGAAAAACGCCTTCCTATGTCTTCCTCGTCCACATCGCATATATGTGTTAGACATGCCATCCACCTGCAAGAGTATCAGATAGGCCCAGTAAGTTCGTCTCCAACGCTGACAATGCGTTGGTTGAAGCTGCGATGGGCTTTCTGATACTTGGCGTCTGTCAATTTTCGTTCTCCATGCTCAATATCTAGCCATGTTTACCGAGCATACATTCTTCTCTTTCAGTCCCCAGGTCCGTGATTTTTAGGTGCCGGTATGCTACCGGAGAGGATTCGAAGGAGATAGATGACAGTTTCCTTTCATATCGGATCTACTTTCTTTCAGGCGGAGAGCCTTCTCCTCAAGGGTTGATTTGACTTCCACGGCGTGTTTCGAGGATGTTCGCTCAGGGATCGTCACACTAGAGGCAGACATAGCTCTACCTATGTTACAGAGGTTTGGTATAACCGCAAAGTCAGATCTGCTTGAAAGAACAGTCTCCACCGAGTATGGGGCGGAAGGAAAGGCGACCAAGGGTTCTGAAGGGTTTGGAATGTGAAGTCACGGTATAGACACGGTATTAAACAGACAGTCTGGTTGATTGGACGTGCTGATTCCGGAGACAGAGTGTTTCAGCCACAGAATACTCCTAAGGGAACCATGGTTACCAAGAACGTCCTGGCTATCCCACTTCCCACAAGCCATGTGCTCTGTCAGACATCCCGCCAGCCAGATGTCGATGACTCCGAAACCCCGCTCAGAACCTGCTTTGGCATCGACGATCCGCGAGCTGAGAAGACCCACAAGACGCTCAGGCGCCCTCTAGCAACCGTCGTCAGAACCAACCGGCGAACCGAAAACGAAAACAAAAACCTCCCAGATCTATCAGCCACCCATCCCATCCAAGCCGACTACCAGCAGACGACCGAAAGCGCACAGCGGTCCTTCTCTTAGCAGAACGTCCGGTCAACCAAGTCCTTGCGCATTCAACTCGCGCTCCAAGGCACAAAGCCCGCACGTCCTGCAGTGCGGCCCAGCTCGGCTGATGTCGTGAAGATTGCGGCACTCGATAGTTGAGCTATTTGCTATCATACTGTAGATTACGGAAGAGCGGTGCAGTGCCCGCAGAGGGGGCGTTGCACGGTGTCTGATATAGAAAGACTGCTGGATCGACTTGTCGTGATCGTCTCTGTAGAGGTACTGTAGTGCTCGCTTCATTCAAGCTAGGCTAAATCAGAAATATGTAGTCATACCTAGCTATCTTACTTTTTCTTTTTCCATCTACTGTAGGTAATGAGTCTGAAGTTCGAGTTGATGGACTCGATGGTTGATTTCTCGGTCACTGCGTGTGGATTTATTGGATTCGTTCTTTCCATTGCTAAGTTTTGATTTAATGAATGGAGGAAAGAAAGAGAAGAAAGAGAAGAAAGAGAAGAAAGAGTTTGAGATTGACAGATGCGTTTGAAGTTACTCGTAGTATGCACAATAACGAGAAGAAAGGAAGAAGAACAGTCGATTAAAATCTTCTCCACTATATACTTTCTTCCAAAGCGTTAAATCACACGTCTCATCACAGCTATTACCTTCTCACTTGATCATGTCATCATAATTCATGTCTATCATAAAAGGCTAACTACCAGTCTATGCACCTCATAAAAGCTAATCGCAAGTAAGAAAAACCGCTAATCCGTAACTCCTTGATTGCTCAAAGGTCTAGACAGGAAGCCAAGCCAGCCATGCGGCTTTCGCGGTCTAGAATGCAAATGACCGTCCGTCCATGCAGTGTAACGAGTGGCTTCTAGGCAAGTATTGAATCGTCTAGGGTGTATGAGCAGTTTGATGCCCTGGTTCCAGAGCCTGAGATGCATGTGTGATATTGGGATTTTAGTGGAAACCTCGTAGGTAAATTCGCAAGCTCGAGCTCACGTATCGAAAAGGAAGGTGTTGAAATCTTGACATGCCGTGTCGTCGTAATCGTGGTTAGTCCTCCAGGATATTCACAGCCTCGAGAGCGCAAACATTCCTGGTTGGACAGCGCTCTCACGAAGTCCTGTATCCATCTCTATTCCCATTTCTCCCTCCACCCCCATTTTGACTCCCCTGCTTATTCGCTCTCTTCATTCTCTTCTCATGCCTCTCCGCCCTCTCCTTCTTCAACTCTGCCATCTTCCCTCGACTCTCCTGCACCTCTTGCCACTCGCTATACGCGCCCTTAATTCCTAGTGCCGCAATCCCGATTGCAGCTGCATCCTGTACTCTTGCCTTGTGCTTCTTTTTGCGGGCTTCCTCCGGAGACATTGTCCCCTGCTCGACCTCTTTGTGGCGCTTGTCACGGGCTTCCATGCTGGAATAAACGCCGTGGGCGGCATGGATGGTAGCGACGGCAGCGAGTGCGCCGGTGATGAGCTCTTTGCCTTTCATCTTCTTTGTGCGACGATCGTCTTCGGAAGAGGAGCATATGGAGGAGCTGTCGGAGGAAGAGCCGTCGTCTTTTCTGCTGTCACGTGGAGTATCATAGTTTGAACGGGTGCCGACAGACTGGTTGTTCTGGGCATTGGCGGGAATATAAGGGTTTTGGCGGGCGACTGTGCCATCGATAGAGCCTCCGCGTGGTTGGCTGCGAATATCCCCATTTCCAATATAGCCAGCTGGGGCTCGCCGAGGTTGAGTGTAATTGTCACCAAAGGTATCGGAGCGGCGGGGATTGTCGTATTTCCTGTCACGGTCGTAGCGATCGTAGTTCTTACGTCTGTCGTAACGGTCATAGCTTTCGCCCCGATCGTAATCTCTATCCCTGCTTCGGTCACGCCTTCGACTACGGTCTCGTCGTTTCTCACGGTCTCCCTCCACAGCAGCCGCAGCACCTCCAATACCCAAAGCAGCAAGTGCTTGTTCTCCGAGAGACTTGCGACGTCGATCTCGTGGTGGGGGTGAGACGGAGGACTCGGAGTCGGAGTAGTAGCGGCTTCGGTGGCCTAAATTACATCAACACCATTCAAATACATGGATTATGCTAATCTTACGGCTCTTCCTCCTATCGTCGCGATCTAACCCTCGACCACCACCACCGTACGCACCATCTCGACGTACCGATTTGGCCCGCCCCCCTTTCCTCTCGTATACGTATTCCTCTTCAACGTAGCGGTCCCCACGGGGCCGTGATCGGTGCCTTGACTTGTGACGTGATCGGTGTTCCCTTGGACGTTCGGTATTACTACGTCGAGGCGGATCATACGTTTCGTAGTCCTCTTTGGGACGCCGTTCTGTATTGCTGCGTCGAGGAGGCTCGTAGGTGTTGTACTCAGCTACCTTTTGCTCCTGCAACCGGTCTGAGTTGCCGCGCCCTTTCGAACCGTAGTCATACTCGTCCACTTCTTCTTCCTCGTACTCATCTCGCCCGCTACGACTTTTGAATCCGGGAATCTTCTGGGGGATTTTCTTTACTCGCTCCTTGACTGGTTCGTAGAGTTTTTCGTAGTGTTCAACCATAGGCCCAGCACCTTCAAGCGCAAGTTCAGCAAACTCGGCCATGTTGATGTCTCGATTGAGCTTCAATCACATCGATTATGGGGTTGGGGATGAGAAATTAACCTTTGAGCCCAAGGGAGATGAACTGCTCCGCCATTGTTTACTTGACTAAGCAATTAATTGACTACTGTGTTATTCCGTGCTTCTTATGCGATTAAGGCGTATTCTATCTGCCAAGCAATCCGATGCCGTGGTGGTTTGATGGAAGAATTGTTGAATCTCTTCCTTTATTTCCTATGTACCAATCAGACTTGTGATGCGCTGGCCTTCTCTAGCGCTGTCACAATCCAGCACAACAGGAGGCCTAGATTGTTCACGTGGAAGCTACGCCTGAAAGTCCACGCTAATTGCAGATCAGGGCTTGCGGTCCAGCCCCAACTTAAGGGTTAAGCCCTTACTATACCTACCTACCTACCTTACTTCATGGAGACAATGCACAATAGCCGGAGCACATATCATGTGCTAGAAGAGGCTAGGAACGCTCTCAAGCAGTTCTCCGTCATATTTTCAGAGTGCTTTCTGTCTTCCGTCGCCGATATCTTCTTTCCATTGATGGGAAGAGCACGGCAGTTGGTTTGCTCGTAACGCTCTGGGCAGCCCGGTCTAATGTTCAGGATAAGACTCCAGATGTCCACCAACCACGAATGACCTTGTTCAGAGTATAAGATCAAGGTTCACGTATGTTCTATTAGGCTTGAGCTTTGCGGTGCTGCAAGCCGTTCATATCTTTCCAAGGCCCTTCAAATTCAAGTAGACGTCAGTACCCCACCCCCAGAGACTCTGTACAGCGATACCACCGCCGAAATGCTCCGCATATGCTCGACCAAGTGGCAGTCCATAACCTAACCCAGCCAGACTGCTAGAATCACCCCCAGCCCCAGAGATGGCGTTTAGGGCGTCTGTGTTGCCATTATTGATGTCGAGGACGTCGTCGTCGCCAAAAGTGGTGAAGCTGTAAGCCCAGATGTTTGGCAAAACTTCCGGCGAGATACCTCCACCACGGTCTCGGATACGAATTGTCACGCCGGGTATTGAGGGGTTTGACTGGACTGGTCGACCGTTTGCGCTGGCTCCGCTATGCTTCAAAGCCTCCTCCTCCACATCGACTTCGGAGGGTAGAGCATGCGAGCCGACTGACATGTCTGGCGATGCTGCAATGGTAATCTCGATGGGTTCGCGTTCTTTCCCGCTTTCGATTGTAGCACGGAAGGCGTTCTTCAAGAGCTCGGTAAGGATGTATTCTAGATGAGTAGGCACATGAGCTAGCCTCGTATCTGGTTGTCCATTGATAACCACCGTCGGCCTGACGCCATATTTTAGCTCACATATCTCGGAGACGTATGATTCGCATTGTCTGATGATATCTGCAGGTCGCAGGGCGGTGTCAATGACTCCAATATGAGTCGATGAGCTATCCTGAACAGTTTCCGCACCGTTGTTGTGTGGCTGCGAGGATAGATGAAAGGCAATATGCTGCTCTGCAATCAGACGGGTTCCTATCCGAGCTCGGAGGTGCTCATCTAGGAAGCGCGTTACGTCCGTTGGGTTTATGTATTTCCTACATTCCAAGAAGCCTCGTGCGAGTATAGGTATGGTGTTAGAATGAGTCTGCACCAGATCAGCCATGACTTCTGTGAAGCGTATTTCATCTTCAAGGTTGGTAATGCGCCGTTCTTGATATGGTAGTAGTGTAGATAAGGAATGAATGTAGTTGCTGTATATTTGAGCTATGTAGGGGTTTGATACGACAATGAACGGAAGGTTTCGAAGTGCTTGTATACGATGGGCGAGTCGTATCGGGAGAAGGGAGAGAGTGAAATTGGCCGAGTCGAAGAGGGTCTTTGCACAGAGAGGGGGACGACCATGTCTGAAATAAAGAGTCAGCAAACGTGTTATCAACAAGGAGGCATTGAAATACCTGACAAGATCTGCCAATGTGAGAGGGTGCAATGGTTTGGCGGCAAGGCGAGCGACTTGGTCATCGTTGACATTGGCTGACGCGGGATAATGGGGCCATGGCTGGCTTGGGGGTAATCTACTTGTGGAGATTGAGTAAGAATGGTTCAATCGTGGTTTCAAAGGGCACAAGGCACGCAGGAGACGCGACTCTAGAATCAAAGGTCTCTGAGCCATCTGACTGAGTATGGTGGTGTAGAAGTTCAATGATTGTGGGTCAACGAGGTAGTCCCCGCAGGCCAAAATCTGAATCTTGGGACTCTTTACAGTTCGAAGTCGTGAAAGAATCCACAGATCAAATTGAAGTTAAAGCGCATCTACTCAACAAAAAAGCTCGTTATTCATCCCCCAGCCGTTATGCTAAGCCTCGTAATGATAAAGACGGTCCTGCTATCGATCCACATGGAAAACTCGCCCCACCCCAATGCAAATGCAATTTTGGAAACGCCTTCCCATCCTCGCTCATCCTTGTTGGTGTGATGAAAAACAAAGTCCCCTATGCCACCACATTTCCGGTCACTATAGATCTATTGGGTCTTGACCTCGCCGTCCTGCTCGACATGAAGGTGCTGGTTCGATTCGAGTGTGTGAACAGCATCATTTGGGAACTCGACCCTAGAGATGATCAGTTAGGTCCACATCCAAGAGGGCAGGGAATGTTCGAGCGTACGTGAAACCCTTGATCAAGGTAAACTCATGCTTTATGGTTCCGCCTTGAGACGTTGCAGTGTCCTTGGCCCTGTGGGCAAACTTCAGATAGAATCTCGCTAGTAGGACCAAGGAGCATACTTTGAAAGTTCCTCTGGGGAAGCACCCTCCTTCAGTGTAATCTAAACATACTTAATACAAGGCTTTGGAAGGAAAGACTTACATTACATTGTATAACATTTTGGGATTCGCGTGGATCAACGATGCTGATCTGAGGAACTGTAGAGGGCGTATACGATTCGTGTTGGTATTTGATAATGAAAGACTTGGAACAAATGATGACAAGAAGAGAGACTTGCTATCGCCAGTGCTTTGCGCCAACCCCCACCACTGCAAGACATGCAGGGATCGCACCATGACGCACCTTGGGTATCTTCGGTGAATGTTTATTCCGCTCCAGCTTACTCGGGAAAAGTTCGCGATTCTGATTGCTAGAGGACTTTGTGGGGGATTCAATCATGGACGACCAAGCCAATAGACCTCATCGGAAGACCAAGGAGAAGAAAAAACATACTGATGGTAATTGCTCTGGCTTTCTTGTTGCAAGACATACACTGACAGCGTTCATAGGATCAAATCCAAAAGCTTTCGCATTTGCAAATCCAGGGCGTTTGCAAAAACAAGCAGCACGCTCACACGATGTATATTCAGCCTTGCGCGCTTGCTTATGGAACTGCTAACAGCGATCTAGGTCAAAGAGAAGCGATTGCATGTGCCTCTGGTGGACCGTTTACCAGAGGAGGCGCCCCCAATTATCGTTGCTGTCGTTGGACCTCCTGGGGTTTGTGACCACTCCTAGTACCAGCTACCCTATCTTATATAATTGCTAGGTCGGTAAAACTACACTCATCAAGTCTCTGATCAAACGGTATACCAAGCACAACCTCCAATCACCTAGCGGCCCTCTCACGGTTGTAACCTCCAAACGGCGACGACTTACATTCATAGAATGCCCTGCAGACTCTCTCGCCAGCATGATAGACGTATCAAAAATTGCAGATATTGTTCTACTCATGATCGATGGCAACTTTGGGTTCGAAATGGAGACTATGGAATTTCTAAACATACTCTCGGCTAGCGGAATGCCTGGGAATGTGTTTGGGATCCTGACCCATCTCGATTTCTTCCGGAAACCCAGTACATTAAAAGACGCAAAGAAAAGGCTAAAACATAGGTTCTGGAGTGAGCTGTACCAAGGAGCGAAGCTGTTTTATCTATCTGGGATTATCAATGGGCGATATCCAGATCGAGAAATACACAACCTCTCAAGGTTCATATCGGTGATGAAAAACCCGAGGCCATTGATTTGGAGAAACTCGCATCCTTACTGTCTTGCCGATCGCTTTCTCGATGTAACTCCTCCCACTACAATCGAAGAGGATCCAAAATGTGATCGGACCATTGCGCTGTATGGCTATCTGAGGGGAACAAATTTTCCCGTCGAAGGTGCTCGTGTGCATGTTCCTGGGGTTGGGGATTTGAGTGTGTCCATGATTGAAGGTCTTCCCGACCCCTGTCCAACACCATTCATGGACCAGGCAATCGCGAAAGCTTCTGGGAAATCAGGAAGACGAAGATTAGGAGAAAAGCAAAAGGTTCTTTTCGCGCCAATGTCAGACGTTGGTGGTGTCTTGGTTGACAAAGATGCTGTGTACATCGATGTCAAGACTTCAAGTTTTGACAAAGATGGGCAAGATCTTGGAGAGCGAGGTTTGGGAGAGCAAATGGTAGTGGGCTTGCAAAGTGAGCGGAGGCTACTTGGCGAAGCAGAAGATGGTGTACGGCTTTTCTCTGGTGGGAACTTATTAAAAGGAGGTAACGAGAGAGAGGAAGATGCAGGGAGGACAGAGAGGCGGAAAGCAAGGGTGGTTGAGAGAGAAGAGGGCGACGATATCATACCCGTCGAGGAAGAGGAAGATGAGGGATTTGCAAGTGGTGACGATGAGGATGACAGTGGCGCTTTAGAAGATGACATCCCAGATGAGAAGCTCGGCCATATGTTCAAATCTACCAAAGAAACTCTAGATGGGGCGGATACCATCAAAGAGGTGGATTTTGCTGATAGTGACTCGGATATTGGTTCTATATCAAGCGTCGAAGACCAAGAGCTTGAAAGTGCGCCAGATGACTCGGAATTGGAAGATGATTCGGACGAGGAAGCCGCAGCTCTGCGATGGAAGTCGAATCTGCGGGAAAAGGCTAGAAATCTGCATGGTGCTTCCAATAAATACCGAGCATCGGATTTTGCAAGGCTATTGTATGACGAGACACTGTCGCCAGCTGACGTTGTCCGCAAATGGCGTGGTGAAAGTGATGAGACCACAGCAGGCAAGGATCCATCGGCAGATGACGAAGACGAGGATGAAACATTCTTCCAAAAGGCTAAACAGGAAGACGAAGAGGACCTTGAAGATCGATCCATACCAAGGTACGATTACGCTACATTGGCACAGAAGTGGAGCAATCCAGACAATCTTGCAGAGCTCCGCCGCCGCTTTGCCTCAGCAAGTCTCTCCAAGGAAGGAAGGGCTGATGGCGAGAACTCGGACAATGTCGAAGATGGCGATGAAGACGATCAAGGAGACGGTGAATTCGAAGACCTTGAGACTACTACTCCGGCTACAGAACCCCAAGAAGACCCACAACTTTCACTTGAAGCCGAGCGGGAGAAGAACGCAAAGAAAAAAGAAGAGCTCAAGCTACGTTTTGAAGAAGAAGATCGAGAAGGGTTTGCCAACGACAAACGCGGCGAGAGAGGAGCAGGTACCAAAGACGCAGAAGAGCAATTTGGTGAGGACGACTGGTATGACGCTCAAAAGGCACAGATACAGAAACAACTCAGCATCAATCGTGCTGAGTTTGACTCGTTGGACAAGCAGTTTAGAGTAAGAGTAGAAGGCTACAAATCAGGCACATATGCTCGTATTGTACTGGAGAACGTACCTTGTGAATTCGCCGCAACCTTCAATCCGCGCTTCCCTGTCATCGTTGGTGGGTTAACACCTACGGAAGACCGATTCGGCTTTGTTCAAGTTCGTATCAAAAGGCATCGATGGCACAAGAAGATTCTCAAAACGAATGATCCGCTCATCTTCTCGTTAGGCTGGCGACGGTTTCAGGCTTTACCAATCTACAGCATCTCAGACTCGCGGACGCGAAACCGCATGCTAAAGTACACGCCAGAACATATGCATTGCTTTGGTACGTTCTATGGGCCTTTGATAGCGCCTAGCACTGGCTTCTGCTGTGTTCAGTCATTTTCAAATAAGAACCCAGGCTTCCGAGTTGCAGCTACAGGGGTCGTACTGAATGTGGATGAGAGTACTGAGATTGTCAAGAAACTAAAGCTTACCGGCCATCCATACAAAATATTCAGAAACACTGCATTTATTCGAGACATGTTCAGTACATCTCTGGAGATTGCCAAATTCGAAGGTGCAAGCATCCGCACTGTTTCTGGCATTCGAGGGCAAATCAAGAAAGCACTTAGCAAGCCAGAAGGTCACTACAGAGCCACCTTTGAAGACAAGGTTTTGATGAGCGACATTGTCTTTCTACGAGCTTGGTACCCTGTAAAACCTCACAAGTTCTACAATCCGGTTACAAATCTGTTGGAGGCGGATGCGGGAAACCAAGACGAAGGCTGGAAGGGCATGCGGCTGACTGGTGAAGTTCGACGAGATGTAGGCGTACCGACTCCTCAGCAGAAGAATTCCGCCTATCGACCGATTGATCGACCCACAAGACACTTCAACCCTTTGCGTGTCCCGCGCCAACTAGCTGCAGAACTTCCATTCAAGTCCCAAATTGCCCAGATGAGGCCACAGAGGAAGGAGACATATCTGCAGAAGCGTGCTGTAGTGTTGGGAGGCGAAGAGAAAAGAGCCAGGGACCTGATGCAGAAGATTATGACGGTAAGGAATGAGAAGGTGGCCAAGAGGGCGGTAGCGCAAGAGCAGAGAAGACAGGGGTATCGGAGGAAGGTAGCGGACAATGAAGATAAGAAGGCTTCAAGAGAGAAGCGGGAACGAGATGAATATTGGAAGAAAGAGGGAAAGAAACGAAAGACAGATGGTGGTGGTGGTGGTGGGAAGAGGGCGCGAAGATGAAGTATCTACTTGCATGATTATTGTTTAGTGCATAGCAAAGGAGTTGTTGGTAGATTAAGATACGCATGGAAGGTGAACAGGAAGCGGTTTCCTAAATATAACCAAATTGCTTGCATAGCAAAGGAGCTTCTGTTCCATTTAGAATATCCCAAGCGGTAAATGTCAAAGGGAAAGAAGACCTTGGAGTTCTTCCAGGGCGCTTGAAAGGTCGATCATAGCTAACCTGATGTCAAACTTGCATGAGCCGAGAATAACTGCATGACGTGTTATTTAGTGCTTAGGGCTCGGTTAAGTTGGCCGGAGCTGGCCCGATGTTTCATTCTGCACAGTACAGTATGATGAACGATCCTGCTATCACAACGGCGATGGAGTCGTTGGATAGGAGAATTGACATCTTACTGGTCGGCCCCTTTGGCACCAACCATCAATAAGCGCTCGGAGTCTCAAGCGAATTGACGGTGAGACGAATCATGCGTTCGAGCCTCATCAGCTGCCTGGATGATACCAACAGCCCTTCACATTGTTCTTTGGTAACGCTCATGAATGGCCAAAGCGGCCACGAACTATCTTGACCCAACGAGTTCGTCGCAATTACATTGTTCTAATCCCTGGCGAGCCAACACCATCTAATTCGTTGGCGCCCATGTTTCGTCCGGCGTGACACCTCATCTTCATAGCTTGTCATTGCATTGGCTATGAAGTCTATTCTCTTTACGGAGTATCATTCACGGGTCCGCATCGGCAATGGTGTGCTGTTTCAAATTTCCTTTTGTCTTATATGACAGCTTGTACCCCCTCTGCTGACGTGTGTAGTTTACGGTGTATGGTGGAGACCATGAGAGTTTTTTAATGGATTGGCTGAGCAACAGCGTGGAGGGGATGCATTCCAGATGGCTGGCTACATCAATGTCTTGCTGTTTTCCTAGGCTGCCGGAACAGCCTGAGCAGGAACTTCCAGGTACGTACCTTCTCTCAGTGGCTTATGGCTTTACTGACAGACGAAGCTCTTGACAGGTATAGAGAGATATGTTACGACCAACCTCGATCAGCTCCACCTACACTCGACTTTGAAAATATACGTCCCGCCTCCCGAAGTTCACATCGTACACCACAGTGGATTGTAGAGGGCCGACAAATTGCTTCCAGGGCGTCGAGCAGAGCAAGCTTTACAACCAGACGAAGCGTGAGTCGTCGGCCGACAATTGGTACACCGTATGATTTTAAGAAAGTCGAGCTTCCGGGTGGACGCAATGGAGGCTTCCGACCACTACAGCTAAGCATATACTTACCTGGTAACGGATTGGAGCCACTGCCAGTCTTTGAGGAGCTAGAAGAGTCAGGTCTAGCGCACCCTCCAAAGGCATTGGTCAAGTCGAGGTCCGAGTCTATACTATCACGGCCGTCGACTTCTTTCACGATTCCCAGAAAGCCGGTAGCATCGAGGAGTGTCTCTATGGATTGGTCTCGTTTCAGCGTTGATAGTCGCTACACCTCCGATGAAACCCACGGTACAAGACCTTGCGGGCCAAGCATTGCCACAACCCAAAGCACGCAAGTGTTTCTCGATGCTCTGGACGCTCGACTCCCACAGTCGCCACCACTGTTGCGATCCAAGTCTGGTCCAGAGCCTGTCTACACACTTTACCGAAGAGCTAGTGAGCAGAGTCTGCGGCTGCGCACGCATCTAGAGGAGAGACAGCAAATTGAGAGGCGCTTACCGGAGTGTGATACTATCATGGAGGAAAAGCAAATGGATGATGTGCACCGCGGCTTATCACCGATATCGAGTCACGGTAGTCCCGTCGATGCCAGTGGTGTGAACCATGACAAGATTTTTATCCAATACAGTCTATCTCATCCTACCACACCGTCGCCTCCCCCCACGGTACCCCTTCCACCTCTACCGACTGCCGGAAGCTCTCCATCCTTGACATTACCGATCCAAGCGCCTAGTCCTCTACCTTTGCATTCGCAAGCCTCGACTACCGATTTGTCTCAAACCAAACTCTACACCGCTGTTGAACCGCCATCCGTCCGCGCTCGCATCTCGCAATGGCTCATGCGTGCTGCCTCGCCGTCTTCGCCCAACCTTGTTGAGTCCAAGGCCTCTAATAACGATACCTTTGACTTACGGCCGTCTACCGACCGAGCTTCTACTTCTTCAAGTGTCTATACGAGCTCTAACGGTGCAGAGCTGGCGAGTCCGTGGACAACACCACGTTCCTCGCCGCATAGGAAGAAGAGCTCGTTGTCTTCTTGTCACTTCAGCGTACCCGTGAGAGGAGTGAGTTTAGATATGGAGAAGCATCCAGCGGTGGTGGAGGTGGGGTGTGCTTTCTGATCCAATCATTCTTCCAATTCGTTCTTTGTTGGTTACCTTCAATATTATCCGTTTGATCACAGGCGCTGGACTTAGATACCCCTTTGAGACCTCATGTCTCTTGCATTAATAATATTCGATTCTTCCAATTGGAGTTTCTGGCTCTATTGTGTTTTCGTACCCTTGTTGTTGTCGCGGGTACTGCTTCGAAGTTTCCTCGAATCGCATCGACGTCCACACTTGCTGCCCAGTATGTAATATGCACTTGACGACCAGCCCACATAGACAAAGTGTGTTCAGGATTCCGTTTCGCCCCGGCAAGTTGGCACTATTCCGCCGGTGGCCATCACTCTTGCGGCATCATTTTCTCTACAGGAATAAGAGATCTATCGCCCTCCATGATTCTTACATTCGCAAAATGGCTCGAAAGCTCAGCTCAAGGAGATTCGGGTGGGATGTGGGATTACTCCACCGTACCGTTCTGCAGGCAGCTTGGCTGGATTACCTTACGTTATCTCCACAGCGAAAAGCCTTGCAATGGACAAATCTTACGATACAGATAAAGAGCTCGATTCGTATGCGCATGCACTCGTGGTTCATGTCTGGCTACTGGTATGTCACCGAATTCAGCATGCTGTGTACCCAGACGAAGATGAATCCCTATTCGATCAGTGGACCTCTTACTCCATTTCAGCTCACACACTCGTCCAATCTAACTGTAGCGTGTCTCGGGAAGAGCTCAGCCATGCTACCCGATATTGGGAGCAACGACTCTCGACGATGGGTGGAGGCACGTCATGGTTGGAAGTCGACTGGTTTAGGAATATACCTGAGATCGATGCTAACCTTCCGTGTCCTCGAAACTCGACTGCCGACGAATACGTAAAGACCTTGGAAGAGAGGGGAATACCAGGTTTGGCTTATTTCGTCCTCGACAAGGAAAGCAAAGATCCCAAGTCGTCGCTTAGACATGTACTCAAGATGGACGATAAGAGGAAGTTGATATTCGGCGAGGTAATCGCAATATTCAGTTACATGGGAATAGAGCTGGTCGAAGCTCTTATTGAAGGACAAATCTTCCGAAAAGGGATGGTTCCTTTTGGAGAGGTGGATCGAGCCCTTCAACAATTCAATCCGCCCAAGACGGTACAACCTTCTATTTATATTAACTGTATATGCGACGCAATGGGTATTTCCCCAACTCCAGCGCACTGGCGGTTTGTCTGTGACAAAATGTTGGAATATATCAAGGTCGGGAAAGCAAGTGATGACCTGGCTATCGTGGTCGATCAGTTGATTCATCCGACTACGAAATGGCCTGCACAGTTGGCCAATAGGGGGTTGCGGAGGTATACAGAATGGAAGTCCTATCTCATAGATGAAGACCTGTATCCATGCGACGGGCGTCGAGAGATGGTACGGTACTTTGTCGACCAGATGCGGAAGCGAATCGAGGTGGAGGATGATCACGTACCATTGGGTGCTCCTGTCATAGAGATAGGCTTCAGTATCACCCCGGAAAGGAGACTTTGGGAGCATCGTCGCCACAGAAATTCCAACTATCTCATGAATTTGGCTCAGGCGATATTCGAACATGTCTTCCCAGGGATGTTTTGTCTTCAGCAGAAGATCATCTTCACCTGCTATCGATCATCGCACCCGTGGTTAGGCGAGGTTGTTCTTACGCAGCTAGGGCAAGGGTACACCGAGGGCGCTGGCGGTTTCAGCCATTATCCAGCAGGTTATTTTAATGGAAGTGCCTACCGCAAGACACCAGAGAGGTTATGGACGAGATTTGAAGCTACGGCGCTGTCAGGGGATACTCTTGAAAAACTCATGGATATTGAGGCTGCTACTGCGGCAAGAGTCGTCGCAGCTAAAGCGGCAAGGTCGGAGAAGGAACGTGAGAACGAGGATATTATGGCTTTGAAGATCAGAAGACAGGAGTGCATCTTAAGAGCGGTCAAGGCCGTGAGGAGGTGGACAGAAGCAGAAAAGGCCATGTTACAAGGGCAATTAGAGTAGCTTTAGCGTGACTTGTGGAATATTCGAAGTCCTGGTGATAAATAATTCACTTAATTGCAGTGGTCTTTTCTAAGCACTTGTATGATGATCTTTGGGTTTTTTGGGTTATAACGCCAATCTGTGCACGACCGCCATAGAATGCGCTTTTGGACTGTGACTATTCATATTTGCCCGGACCCTTTCGTAGGAACTTCGACCGCCTCCGTTATGGTGTCTGCCATAGTGTTCGACATTGAAAGGCTTAGGGAAGACTGTAAGGTTGAAAGGTGTTAGCAAGCACTTAAACAAGGTTGACTGAGTGTGGAGTCACCTGCAAATACCAGACCCCACGCGGCTCATCTAGAGTTCATCGTACACGATCGAGTGCGCGACTTATCGCAGAAGCAATTGCAACCGGCAACTTGAGTATATCTGAAGCAATAAGGTAGGATGTGCTGGAGGCGGCAGCGTAAACATCTGATCAATGCGCGTTTACTTCGCTACTTATTCTACTAGATATTTAGACGAGTAAGCGCTTCGCTAAGGATGCCGATAAAGTTCTTAAGCCCCGCCCAGGAGGCATCATGGAACCCCCTTCGCCTCTTGGACGGAATAGACCATACACTTCTCTTTGAAGAAAATGATGGTAGGCTTGAACATCTAATGGGGTATTCCATGTTTTTATACAAGCTCTCTCTCTGTAGGTCACAATCTCAGTTTTTATGCACTTTACCACCAAGTCTTTATCGTCTTTTCTTCTGATTATGCGCTACTTACAAACGAATATTGGGATTGGTAGACTTTAGAGGCTCTTTGCAGGCACTTTTTGGCTAGCATAAAGAATTCTACCTAGAAAACGAAAACTACATTTCGGTACTACGCTGATCAAGCTCGATCCGGTCTGATACTTCGATATCAATACTCTATGGACGATGGACTGGTATAGTTATAGATTGGCGAGTGCAGGCAGTGCTACGATAGAGACTTTCAGAATCGACACGTACTATTGAAGAGAATGGGAGAGCTTTGCTATATTCGAACTCATGACTTGCCGCCTCTTGACATCTAGGAGTGTCGAACTGTTCGAGTTCCAAGACACACATCGTAACGTTTATCAATCTACTAGACTCGTGTCCCGCCCAGATTAATCGTTAAGCAGCTGTCTTCCGTCCTGGAGTGCCCTATCTTTAGCTTGTTTCTGCTATGTTCAGCTTGTAAGTGCACTGTGACTTGTCCAGACTGCGTGTATTGTCCAGTACAATGATATAGAGGCAACAGAGGCATAATACGCGTAATAGAAATCGAAAACCTATTGGACATGCTCTGTTTACCTTATACTAAGTGTTGTTTTTGTAGCAAACAGTCTTATCCCACAATAGGGTAGACTCAACACTAGCGCGTCGCACATTTGATACAAGAATTTCCTCCTTGCGTTCCATCAACTCGACACACCCATTTTATCACATATGCCTGGCACGACTTTGTGATATCTGAACTACCCCATCTTGTCTCTCTCCTATCTTCTCTCCTGTGTGGGAGAAGCTGAGTCTGTTTGACTCTCGGATCCTCGGATCCAAACCCTCACTGCCATTGGTTTCGGCCAAGGTAGTTAATTCAAAAAAATGGCATCTCCACGAGATACCAGCCAACTGGCTTCACAGCCTCAACGGGATACATATTCCCAGGGTTCTCGGACTCTAGGCCGTTCTGTTGTCGCAGCATCCGAGGTGGATTCTTTAGAGATGGGATCTACACGAGATGCCACTCCCCAGGCTTTCGAAGCTTTACAGAGGAAAATCGAACGCCTAGAAAAGAAATTAAAGACCACGGACGAGCGGCGCGCTCATGCGGAAGCGGAAGTCTTCAAATTACGGGAAGCAGAATCAGAGGCTGAGCAGGAGAGAGAATCTCTCGAGCAGGAGAATATACAGCTCAAGACCCGGCAGCCTACAGAAGACTCCAGCTATACCGCCCAGCTTATTGCGGAAAATACTTCTCTTCGAGAGCTCACATGGGAGCTAAAGGAAAAGTACGAGCATGCCCTGGTATATCGACGCGGTCGGGATACTGGAGACGACAATTCTACCGAGCGGCTTTTTGAAGCACTTAGGCAAAACAACGATGCCATAGCGACTTTCCAGGAGACTAACAGGCAGAACAACGATGCCATAGCGACTTTCCAGGAGACTAACAGCCAACTCGTGCATAGTTTCCGGCATAGTCGGGAGGAGAAGAGGGATGAAGATAAGTCTGCTGACGGAGATCTTGAAGAAGAAGTTCGTCAGGCCTTCGGCGACCACTTTCGTGAGGGCCACCCAGAATCCGAGTCTTCAATATTAGCAGAAACGCCATTCCAGTCAAGGTGGGATCAGAAGAATCCAAATTTCCAGGGTACGCTCGAAGAATCCAGAGAGCCTCCTCTGGGATTCGGAAGCTTTTCACTGAATCGTCCTGCTCGAGCCAAGGTCACGCCAAAGCCTCAGGGATCTAAAATGACTCTACAAGCAGGCCCTCGACCTGCACCTGTATCAGTGGATAAAACCATGACTCAAGAAGCGAAAGAAGCCGAGGAACCGATCTACCTGTGGGTTGCACAAAAGAGGGCGGAAGCACGAGAGCAAGAATCACAAAACCTTTCGTCAACGGAGAAACCCCGAGCAGCATACTCCGAGGTTGCAAAGACAGAAACTCCACCAGTGAAGCCTACCACAGGCGTCGCTTCTTCCTCCAAGACAGTCCTTAAGCCCGGGACGAATCCTAAGGCGAAGCTATCACCAAGGACTCCAGACCTCCCAGAAGCTACAACCACGCAGCCTAGTCCGTCCGTAACTGGCGGCAAGACAGATATGCCTCTTAGGGAAAAAGAGCCGCAGAAAGGAGACTCGAAACCTTCCAATTCGACTCCCGTATCCCAGGCTATTTCTGAGCCTCCCCAGTACGCTTCCTTACCAGAGCAGAGTACAGGGTTTTGGAGACGTGGTCCTCGTTTGGCCGAAGCTACGCAAGCAATTCCGGAAGATTCCAGAGATGAGGGACAGGCCGAAGGAGCAAAGGGACACGTCGAGGATTCGACTAAAGCACCCAAAGCACCTATCGGAACAGGTGGATCCACTGCTGGGATTCCTGCCACTTCAGAAGCTGATAGGGGGAAAAGCCAAAAACGAGCAAGGGACTGGCTCGCAGAACCAATGGCCCAGGGGCAGCAAAAAAAACAAAGGGCAGAACCCTAGAGGGGCACACAGGTCTTGACAAACAAGCTTGGAAGAGAGGAGGAGGATATTGGCTGTGCTTTCTTTTAGAGATGCCATGAGCGGGGAGAAGCGAACCTGAATGATAGGTGCTAGATTTTTGATTGGCATAGGGAAGTTAAGTTCTGTTGACTGCTTGGCATTGTGCACTTACATGTACTCGTAACCCATGACCACTGTTTTTACTTTTATCGTAGCCCAATCATGTTGTGATCTGGGGAGAGTCCCCTGCCTACGCAAATAGAGTTCCCTTCCTATGCAAATATCTAGGTGGTTTCAATTCCTCATGTTGAGTTTCTTATGTCAGAATGAATATAATAGCATCTATTCCTTTTTACCTATCATATTAACCCTACATTGAAGATCATTGTACTGCATACGGCTCATGACTGTCGAATAAAGACAGCCTGAAAGGGTGAATTAAGCGAGATTTCTCACGTCATAAATTCGACGCACATCTTTGAAATCTTCTTCCCTAATTCATCCTCTCCACTGTCGACAACTCGTACATATCAAATAATCTCTGGCACATCCAGATCTGGGCACTTGAGTTTTGAACCTCGTGTCCCTTGAGATATTTCTCTCGCTCTACGGAGCAGAACAGATACGTCTGTGGCTTTTCAGCCAAACCGCTGCCGTTGGTTCCGACCAGGGTAGTTACTTCAAAACATGTCCCCACCAGACAATCCCCGTATCCTCCAGGATACAGACTGGCAAACACCAGCAGGAGAGATAGTCCAAATACTAAAGGACCGGCTGGATGACATCTTGAAGCTTTGCAGGGTAGGTTCCGAAGATTCCGTCAAAGGAATCATCCAGGATACTGCGACTACTTACACGTCCTTGAAAGAGCTCGAGGTACAGCGGTCTCAAATGCTAGAGCAAATAAGGCAACACAAAGAGACTTGGGCCGAGGCCATCTCCAGCCGCCAAGGGGAGAGAGCCGAAGCCGAAAACGAAGACGACTCCCGCAGGTTATCAGCTGCAATTTCGGCATTACAACAAATCTTCTTCGACACGGATTTCGCCGTCAATCCGACTGCATCCGCCCCGGAGTCTCTGGCTGCCATAGAACCACTAGAAAAGGCCATCAGGCAGCAATACCAACGCTTGCTCGATACCAAGGTACGAGCAACCGATGCCCTCACAGCGCTGAACGCAAAGTTCGAAAAACAGAGAGATGAGTTGAGCAGCACGAGGAGGGAGCTAGGTGCCGCAACATCGGAGAATAAGAGACTTACCGACGAACTTATTCGCCAAGACCATAACGTGTGGGACCTGGAAGCCTTCAAGGAAATGGCACAACCAATAATTGCCGGCGAGGCTAGACTCAAGGAAGACGAGCGACGATGGAGGGAGGAAGCTAATCGGCTATCTGGTAAGGTTGAAAATCTCAACAAGGAGCTGACGATTGCACAAAGAGATAGAGCGGCTTTCAAAGCTCGTAGCGAGCGGCTTCAGACGAGCCACGACACGCTACAAAATGAAGCCGAGGACCAAGCCCAACTACAGCAAGAGTTGGCAAATACCCAAGCCCAACTGGCTTTCAAGAACAAAGAGTCCGATGCCGAGATCAGAGCTCTCAATGGCAAGTTCAAGTCGTTGCAGTCCATAGCTTCGGAACGGCTAGCTCGGTTAAGCACACTTACCGGTGTCTACGAGGAGAACAACCAACTCAAAGAGAGTGAAGTTTCACTACAGAGCAGTCTGGAAGCCAAGTCTTCCGAATTGCTTGCCAAGTCGTCTCAGTTGATTGCGGTTCAACAAAGCCTAACCTCGTCACGCCGTTCGATAAACGGCCTCAGGGAATCTATTAGGTCGTTCGAGGGTACGCTCAAGACGTTAGAGGAAGACAACAGTAGCCTGCATAAGGAATCCAGAGAACTGAAGCTGCAGGTATCTGACCTTCACAGACAAATAGCAGAGAAGCTGTCTGCCACACAGGCGCTTGCGAATCAGCTCAGAGACAGGGAAGTTAGCCTTGTTACAGCTGAAAGAGCTCAAATCCATCTGCAATCAGAATTGGACAAGCTCAAATATGAGCAGAACGACTTGGAGGAGGAACAAAAGGATTACTACCGGGCCAATTCCCGACTAGGGACCGAAAGAGATGAGCAGATTGCCGCCAATAAAGACTTGCAAGACGAAATATACGATCTGCGCAGACAGATTAGAAATATCAACAACAGGCCATCAACCGTGGCGGGCCAGGCACGAATCGAGCCAGTTTCGACGGATAACCAACAAGTCATCGGTAACCTGTCCCGAACTTCTGAGCCTCTCAGCAATATACTCGTGCATGGAAGTGAGGCCGGTGGACCGTCAAACATTGCAGCTTTGCAGCCTACGCCGAACCCTGCAGCAGTCATACCGGGTAAGCGTGGCTTCGACCAGGTGGCTGTACCAGATACGCTCGCACAAACGGTATCCACGGGCCGCTCGTATATGGAGACCAGTCGAGCATCGACAGTGCTGTCCAGTGTAGAGATTGGGGGTCATACAGCGGGGCTTGCAATAAACGTTGCAGCTAGAAGGCTTAGGACCTCGAGGACACCAGGGCTTGCAGTTGGGCCTGTGTTAGCCATTGGCAGCATACGGGACCCAATGTTTACCACGTCTTTGGTTCCTGTGCCTGTATTAGCCAGATTAAGAACCCAGATACAGGACTGGGACGCTGCGGATACGAATTGGGAGTCGAGCAACTCCAGAAGCCGCAAATGCACCGATTCTAGGGTAAACCGCCGCGGGTCGGATTGGTATTACGGGGACGACAAGCATGCATGTAAACCATGCACAGAAGCTGGCCATGTCTGCGGGGTTGCGAGGGAAGGCAGAATCGAAATTCTACCTCTACGGGGTGAAGTGGCGCAGGCTTTGGGGCCTCTCGAGGTCGGGTATTGGATGCTGGGTACTTTGGCTTAGTTGGCACGATTAAACATGGTCTATTGTTATCTTTTTGGCATCTGGACTTGTCGTGACTGGCATCTATCACTCCTCATGCTGTAGCTTGTCAATGCCTTCGTCAACATAGGTTCAAATGCTTCTACTCGAATCGTTGGGGTTCGTCAGTGCTTCCAATGTATCTCAAGTGTGCCAAGCGCCTTGTAGACAGGTAGTAACCCAAGCTTCGTATCAACAGCGCAGGTAGCTCACAGAAGGGCGATACTCGATGCCGGTGGTGAAAGCATCGCTAGAGTCTCCATGGGCTCTGAGGTATTTGGGATCTCACCAGCTGAAGCAACGAAACAGACAAAGCTTACAAATACAGATCGACTAACATAATAGATATGTACGGATGATGATCACTGATGGCTTGTAGAAGACTTGGACCAGCACATGTTTGATGCCTTTGGGATCATCGCTGGCCTAGGACAAATATCAGACTCGCCATCGCCGTGCTTGACCAAGTGGTAACCTCACTCGCCACGTTTCCGCAGCTAGAAGGTCTCGTCAGCTAGACAACCTTGGCATTTGTCCTTCTTGCTCTCTTACATGACATGTACCTTGGCCAGTAAATGCTAAGCACGTTGCCTTCCACCTCATTCGGCCTCGTACAGCCTAGGGTGACCAGCTTTCCTTTGAGTCTTGCGCCGCTCGCACCTAGAGTTATGAGACAGCACACCTAGTCTCAAGCAGAATTCTCTATCCTAAGGCGATGCTTCTTGTCACTTGAACACGCGATATTTGACAAAAAGTCGTTCCTAGGAACATTACAAAGGTTCTGCCCTACAGCGCTGAGTACGCGCTAAATACCCGCTGATTACGCGAATACACGCGAATACACGCTGATTACGGAGTACACGACTTCGCAAAGGCAAGATAGTAAAGAAAGCACCACAAGGGTAATAGTGAGCGATGTAGCTGACTCTACGCTCCCTGAATAGGATATCATCAGCGGCCCTGCAACAAGCAGCTTGCTGTACACCGGAATTAGGATGAAGCACTTGACATTGTGCAAGGCTACGCGCAGTACAGCGCTACAACGTGTGCTTCACATCAATTGGATTGCAACTATACACTCCGTTCTGCCTGTAATACGGTATCTTCGTTTGCTGAAGCCTTGGGTGGGCAATAAAAGTCACTGCGCCAAACCTCTCTGCACCAAGAGATCTGATTGACCTCTCAATCCTGCAGCGCAATCTCTGTTACTGTACCTACCCTTGAGTTGGCTGGGAGCACATCGAGATGTATGACTTCAAGAGCTACAAGCTACCCATCCTCAGCGAGACGGCGGAAGCACCACGGCGAATACTGCTGTCGCATGACGCTGTCTCTATCTCCATACCTGCTTGTATGGTAGCCCTGGCTCCAAGCCTTAGCCTTGGTTGCTCCATGGCTCGATAGTTCAAGGTTCAGGATGGAGTACCAACCATCTGGGCTGTTTCACCAGCTAACCAACCACAGGTCTCCGTTTCTGCCGTCTCTTCTTCACAGTCGACCGCTTCTTGCATCATAGCAAGCTCTCTAAGCATGTCATCCTTGCTAACAACCATCGGAATCGAATCGGGAGTCTGGTTGTCCATTCCGCATTACGAGGCACGAAAGGAGAGCATATGGGATTGAAGAGGGGTTTGGCTGCGTTGGGGGAGATTGAAGAGGTTGGGGGGAGGAAATCTTGAAAAGGAGAGCATACGGTTGAGCTGCACAATAAGGGGGCGGAGGATAGAAATGGAGCTTGGCAAGGGAATAAAGGGAACTTGGTAGCTTCAGGGTACGCGGCACAAGTTGACGGAAGTGAAGCGCGGAGCAAAGAGAACGATAAGGGGATCAAGGGAAAGGCTGTGAACATACCGTACGATTCAATTCGAGCATCTGACCTACAAGCCAACAGGAATTTCCTCATTAATACCATCTGCGACCGCTTGACTCTTAAACGATTTTCTTATATCCAAACCAATTCCTCTGCCGGTGGGCTTACGAGACAGGTCGATTAAACCATGGACGACGATATGGAACGAAATGAACGGGAAGAACCAGTGGTGTTCTTGGAACAGCCAGGGCCAAATGTTCTCTAGCTAGTAACAGGAAATAAGTTGTGAATAAGCTGAAGTTTTTGCCCGAAGAGGTTTCTCCAGCGGCTGGTAGGCGGCTTCTGTATCGCGAGATAGATAAAGACGAGCCTACTAGAAAGATTACTTAAGAAATTTTCTCATTAATAAAATAGCCTTACTAGAGTAGGTGTATAAATCAATCAGTCAATCAAACCAATTCCGCTCCCTTCATGAATTGCTAATCTGTATTGCAGCTCTCTATTCACATGTTCATTAGTGATATTTACCATCCAGGAGTTACAGTGGCTTAATCCCCTAGGCAATATACCCTTTTCTATGCATTTTGTGAGACCGGGAACGTTCAACATCATTGAGATAGCATTGACAGGGGAAGGTAACAGCTAAGACAAGGAGTCATCCAAAATTATTTCTGATGACAGTCAGAGTAGTTCAGGCATTGAAGATGGTTAATCTATGCTCATACACTGGTGTCCGACCATCTATGAAGTCCGTATAGCGTTCTATCGCCGAGAAGAAGTTAGAAAACACAAGCATTCCATCACCTTTCGTCCAATCCACTTCTTCATTATCTGCCCTGACCCCCAAGCCCCGACCACCAAGCCCGACCCTCGCAAGATTCCTCCAGCGACTATGAATCGCGTCCCGAGCGCTCAATAAAGCTCCCGCCAGAGTGGGAAGATCGTTCCGGCGATTTCGAATCCGTATGGCGGGAGTGCGAGGAGGATATGCAGGTATATGCGGCGAAGAGCGCGTGTGGTAAACTAAGATTGCTGAGCAATGGTACGGTAAGTCTCGCTCTGAATCCCATCGCTTCCTCAAACTCACATCAGGAAACCCCTTGTGGCCCTCCCTTCTTCCATACCAGGCATTCCCTTTGTGCCATTCAATATTTTGATTTTGAACCTGTCTTCGTATATGTAGAGCCCTATTCCAAAGGGACTGAACAGACGCTGTTCCCATGTCCATAATTAATCCCAGTCGCCAGCCTTGGTTGGACATAGACCACTCCAGCGATAACCTTATGATGTGTACGACCAAAATCCAGATAGCAATGCCCCTTAGGCCTCTATAGAGCATACCATGTGAAGAGTTATCCATTTATGCACTTGCTGTTCCGTACAAAACCGCTCTCAGATAGCGCTCATACACTGTTCTCGCTGAGGTCTTGCCGTGCTATTGTCCATCGTGATATCCCTTGCTCACCAGTGACTTCTATGCCTGCATCCACAAGTCTAAGTAGCCAAAAGCAAATCTCAATGCCAAGGCGCACTTCTTACAGCCTATACGAAACAGGATATTCCTAGAACATCTGGATAAAGAACTGGGATCGCATTGGCCTCACGGAGACCCTTGGTTCTCGGGGCTGAATCTACCGCAAAGGTCCGACGAGACTCAAGACAACAAGAATTCTGACGGCCTTGAAGGATTGCGATAGGAGAAACGGCTCTGCACAAATTCCGCCAACAGTAAGTAAACGATTTGGTTCAGGTTGGCGCAATTGAGAGCTGTCCCAAGACACAGCAGAAGCAGCTAACGATAAGTATGGGTTCAATGCGCATACTGTTTGAGCCTGCAATACAGGTGTAATCATTCAGAGAATTATAGACTCGGCTAGTGATGCATCTATTTCGTACGCGGGCTTGGCTATAGACTATCAGCATGTGTATCGGAAGAAGATGGGAAGCGATGGTACAAAAGTGATGATACTCAGGTGTTTGAACCCTCAATTGCAAGGTGTAAGGGAAAGAGGAAAAGATAGAACGCCTGCCCGCTTCCAATTGGATTGCACATGACAGCATACCCACTGTGTATAGTAGAGACAGTTCCTAGCGCTTTGGTTCAGACATCTTCTAGAACACTCTACCGAAGTCTAGAAGCATTCATAATAGAGCATCGCGGCCTGAAGGTATGATATTGTTCTATACTTTCTTTTGCCATTGCGAAAGACTGGTCAAGTTCTCGCTAGAACTTGGCAGGATTCACTAGAACTCGCTAGGACTCGCTAGTATTCGCTAGGACTCGCGTACTCAGCGCGTACTCGCGTAGTCGGCGTGTACTCGTCAGAACTCGCTTGAACCCACGTACTCGAAGCACATAGTCGTTCAAAACCTTGAAGTTCCTATGGCAGGTAAGGCCCTTGCACGTTTAGTTCTATGTGTTATCTTATGAAGAAACGTCAAGTGCTTCTCAGGCGATACAGCTCCTGCGCTTCGTCCTGGCATATATTTATCTACCCTAGTTTCTGTCCATAAACCGGTACCAAACATAGCGCATTGGTTAGCATAAAAGGCGGTACAGCTTAGTAGGAAGGCAGATACTAGGAAGTATAGACCTAATGAATATGGCCGTCCAAAGGTGGCCAGTCAGCTTGAAGGTATCGCTGTCGAGGCAATGACGACAGGAGAGCGGCATCAATGTGTCAGGGGCACTAGACGGACTTGAGATATCTAGTGAGAAACAGATCAAGTGATGAGTGGAGAATGTCAAAGTGTCTAAGAGCGACCGTTCAGCGTCATGACTGGAAATTAGATGACAGGCAGAACGAAACCAACAAGGCACGATGGGAGTCCTGGACATGGCGGTTGTTTGGAGATCCGCTTGGTTGGGTGTATCCGTTCCCAAGTCAGACATTACTCGTTCGCTCGATCCACGTCCAAGACAAGTCAAATCAGTCTTCGATTCTTTTGAAGAAGACGAAGAGATCCACTACCAGGGGCTTCATCTTAGCACATCAAGAAGAAACAGGGTGGGTGGAGCATACAGTGCTTCTCTGTTATGTGTTTCACCTATAAGCTTTCCTACTCTTCCGCTAATCTGGATGATACTCCGAACTAAAGATGTGATAATCTCCTGTCCTATTTTCTTGGAACCAGCTCTGCATCAGGACCAACGGCCCGGCGTTTCGCTGTCATCTTGAATCCAACACAACGTATGATGCCAAAGAGACGGACAGTCATGAAGGGGGCCTCCAGAGTAGATCTTGGACGTGCCGATGCCCATAGTGAAAGCCATAGTCATTGTCGGGACAGCTGTGTTTAGACTGGTAGCTGTGCTTTCTAGTATGACAGCAAAAGAAAGACATCTATCATGGGGCTTGAGGGAAGGGAGGTGAATACACCACATGGCACAGTCACTAACAGACATTGCTGAAGGTTAGTAACAATCCTGGACTTAAGAACAAAGGAATGGTTACCTTTGTAGGCCAGGACGGGCGCATCGAACGGATTGCTCCGAGCAGCTAAACCCCTGTTATTGGATGCGTTAGCCAGGATTCGAACTGGACCCCTTGATAGATGTCTTGTGGGCCAAAGTGATTATTGTTAGATTAAATATTATTTACATATAATAGCCATATCCAACCATCCAAATCTCCCAGTTGCAAATCTCCTAGTTGCAAATCTCCTAGTTGATTCTGTAAACACATCCTAGTCCCAATCCATACCCACCCCAAGGTTTTCCAAACCAAGACAGCGTCTAGGCAGTCGCGCACCTATCTTACTCGACTCTCGTAGGCGTCTTCATATCGAACACGCCTTTTAGCCAACCAATAGCCTCGCCGTTCGATCCTCTGTGCACCTGGAGAAGAGTTGGGTCTAGCTGCGGTCCTTCGTCCAAGCGTAGCCAAGATTTCCACATGTATGTAAACATGGTACAGTCGGACTTGTGGCTATGCCATAGCTCCACGGTACAGTCTGCCTTCTTTATAACAAATGCCACTTCCTGATGAGATAGCAAGTTGACGCATACATCAGCATCTTGTCCTTCTACAGTAGAAGGAAACGCATGTCCCTGATCCGGTAGCTGACGAGCCGAATTCGAAAAGACGTCGAATAGAGCATGATCTTGGTCCTGTGTAGACTGATCGACTCCTTCTTGACGAATGATCTTCTCCCATGCCGTGCCAAGTAGCAGACGTTCTGTCTCTTTATCGTTGCGACGCAAGATCTCGTCAACTGATTTCACATTGAATGAAGAACACTGTAACAAGCATCGAACAATGCGGCAATTTAGTCAAAATCCGAGTATTAAATCAGCATCTCTTTCGAGCATTCGAAAGGCGGCTTCTACAAGCTGGGCGTGGCTCCTGAGATTCTGAATCTCTCCTGAACCATGTGCCAACTCGACCGTCAATTCTTGGATCTCAGTGCAATTTTGAGTCTGTTCGACGGCGAGAGCCTTTTCCAAGTCGTCCTTTTCTTTGTTGACCCACTCTAAACGTGCTTTCTCCGTCTCGAGCTCGCTTTGTGTAATGGTTTGGCTGGAATTGGCGGCATCGAGGTCGGCTTGCAGCTTTGTGAGTAGCTTGGCCATGTCGGATTGCACTACGTGATCCTTTTCCTGCTTCTTCCTTAGTCCGTCGATTGCTTGGCCTTTTATGTCCAGAATAGACTTGGCTTCTTCCAACTCCGCCCGTAGAGCCGCAAGCTTCTCTTGTAGACCGAGGAGTTCCTCTTCCGACTTGTTCTTGGCATTGCTATTAGCATCGAATCGAAGCTGGAGACCATCCAAAGATCCCTGGAGCGTGTCTATCTGTGCTTGACCACGTGAACGAACCTCATCGACTTCCGCCTGCTTCTGCTCCTTGGAGATCTTCCTCAGCTTTTCGAATTCATTTTCTGATTCGATTTGCGCCTCCTTCTTAGCTGCAGTAATCGCTCTTTGATGATCTGCAAGCGTCTTAGCTTGCTGATCATCGTGTTTTGCCGTGGCGTCAGACAACCAGTCACGTCTCACTCAAATACCGTGTTTGGTTGGGTGGGAGAAGCAATGGATATCTTCTCAAACCACTAAACTACCCCAGCATTCTGTTGGAAATAGGGGAGATGGTAATCCCCGCCTGGATAGGGCTGATAGGGATGGGGCCCGCTAGTAGAGTTTTCACCTTCCACCTCCTCGATAGACTCCAATTCAGCAACAACCAAAATATCAATATGCCCCCATATGACCTCGTCGTATTCCAACACCCTTGGCCTGTTCCTTAGGTTCCCGGGTGGCCTGTTTGTCCTTCTTGGCATTCTTATTGGCTCGTTGAGTTTCTCCAGCGATTTAAATCTGCGGCACCTCTTGCCTTGGCTCTTCACCTTTGGATTGGTCGTGGGCGTTAGCTTGCTCCATGACATATCCCGGACCGCTAACCTGAGCTGTCAGGCCACTTGGTGTTCGGTAGTAAATCTGAGGATAAGCATCCCGAGTAAATCGATGCAAGGTGTGAGACTCTACAATCTTCTTACCGATGAAGCCATAGTCTGCTTCCTTGGCCTTCTTCTCTTCTGCTTCGAAGACAGCTTGAGTCCACGCTTTGCGCTCTTCGACCGCTGCAGGGTGGCTATCTAGCGTTGTGAGATCCCGATGGAGGAGCCTTCGCCGAGAAGCGTCCGCGACTAGTTTAGAGACAGCAACAGCCTTGCTCGGTGCCTGCATTAATAGTCTGACCTGACCAAATATGATGAGGCCATACTGGGCTCGAGTGAGTCCAACACAAATCCGATACGGGTCCCTAGCGTGTGCGCTGAGCGTCGTGTAGACGTCGTCGCTGTTTTCCTCTGAGGTCCCTTGGCTTGCGGCTGCCACGATGTCTAGCAGAACGATGGGAGCCTGTCTTCCCTGGAAGGAGTCGACAGTAGCAACGTCTCCAAACTCCCACAGTCCACCAGCAACACCAAGGAGCTTGGTTATGACGACCGATTTTTGGCCTTTGTAGAGGCTAAGGACGTTAATCATGGCAGGGTTGATTCCCTCCTTGACCAAGCGATCGACGGCAGTGCAGATGGCATCCGCGTTAGCATAGTTTTGCAACGAGGTACCCTGTGCCTTGAGGCGAGCGGTACCGCGTACGACGTCGACGAACCAGTATTCCGAGCCATCTCCTTGTGCCTCATAGTATTTCGTTGAGACGAGGCGCATTGCTTTCCGGATTGGATTATCCCTCACTGCTTGCGGGGCATTGTGCAGCAGATTGTTGTAGAAATGCTGTGCCGGGAACTGGGAGATTGCCGGACACATACGATACTGTAGATCGAGCATCGTGGATCTGCACTTCTTCCCCGTCAGGAGGCCCAGTGGCGACATCTTGCTGTTCGTTGGAACCTCGCTTGCAATTCCTGCCAAGAAGATCGGCTCAAGCTGGTTAGAGTCTCCGTATAGAAATAGAGCTTTCCAATGTCTGAATGAAACCATTGGAACGCAAAGATTCGGGATTGACGCATGGCCGGATTCATCGCAATATAGAATAGTCGGGTCAAAACCCTCTACCAAGAGTTTGCAACCTGAGTTGTTGCAGGAGGCGAGAACGATATCCATACTCCGCACCACACGGAGTTCCATATCCCGACGGAGTACCTTAAAGGTATTACGAGTCATGCTGTCGAGCTGGCCTTGCTGCTGGATGAAGTATTCGACGTGACGATTGTAATCGTCAGACTCGTCGAATTCTGAGACAGTCTTGGCAAAAGTAGCCTGAGCCTCGGGACTGAGTGCCGCTTTGGCTTCTGCCCACTTGCGTTGGGCAGCTGCGAAATCCGCTCGCCTGAGTTCCCCTATGTGCCAGCTTAACGTGGTAGCAATCGGAACGTCGGAGATTTTGTCGTTCTTTATAGTCTGCATCATCTCCCAAGCCTTCTCGAAGTCTTGAGCTTCGGCCTTGAACTTTTGGAAGGTGTCCAAGTCGAATTGTTCTTCGTCAGTAACGGCGCGATACAAATCTTGATAGACTGGATCTTGCTCGAAGGACTCGTGTTGAATCTTGAACTGATCGGATGCAATTAGATCTGTGTTCTCGATATTGGCGTAAGCATCCGGCTTGACAGTCAAGAGCGCCTTCGTCTCCAGTCTTGAGACCTCTAGACGTAGCACTTTCTTCTTATTCAGCCTACTCGGTCGCGGACAATTCCAGATGTCGGTAGCAGCCTTGTCTACCGCACCGTTGCTAGGCGCAGTCAACAAGATTATATGACCGACCGACGACAGGAGCCAGACTTGATGGGCAAGAGTAAGCGTCTTTCCTGTTCCTGGGGGACCTTCAATAACGTGAAGACCATTGACTGTCTGTGAAGGGGCGTTTAGAACTTTGGCTTGCGTCTGATTTCGCATACCTGGCAGAATTGCTCTGACCAGTGCCTCATAGATAGCGATATTATCCTGTCTCTCGGGATTACCAAGTCTCAGATCGATGTTGCTGAGGATCGCGTTGGACGGGTTGGAGATGATGGCCTGACGAACGTAATCGAGGGCCGGGTGAGCTCCTGCGTCGCTGAGGTTTGCAAAAGTCCGAACGGCCACCATTTCTCGTATCGCATGGTCCACGGGAGAGGTGATCTTGAGGTGAGCAAGATGAAGTTCTTGGCTTGGCTTATAAGATAGGTCCTCGTACGCTTTCCTCGGATTCGCGCTGCTAGGCTTGGTGAGCTGGATGCAGAATTCCGTACCGGTACCCTTTAGATTGCGTGCGGCAACATTGATCACAGTTCCAAACCATAACTTGCTGTTGTCGCCCGTAGGGGTATGTCCTTTGATACCTGGTACTGAATTATCCCATTCGAGTACAACCTGAGAATCCTCGGGTGGTACGGCCTCTTGAAGCCCTTCCGGATTCGGCGGCATCCGGACGTAGGCGTGATAGCTGCTCCGGTACAGCTTTTGGTCCTTGGTGAGTGTCTCCCGTGCCGTGTTGATTTTCCCTCGAAGCCGAGGAAACGGCAAGTTGTGCAGGTAAACGCGATGCGGCTTGAGCTGCAGGTGAACCATTGTGCCCTTTGTAAACTGTGCCTCGCGGAGGACCGCAAGCTGATAGTAGACTCCAAACTCCGATGGTTCCTCCCACACAGTCTTCGTCTCAAGGGAAGCGAAATCTGGTTCTTTGGAGTAGTCTTCCACTTGGGTTTTCTTCCCCCTGGAATCTAGCATCTTGGGGTATATGCAGTACATCCCGTCACCGATTGCCTTGACTGATGGGCTGTTGTCGATATGGAAGCTGTACTCGCCATCCACCATGTACTGATGGAGCGGGCGTTGCCTCGACTTGAAGGCATTCTCGAAGTGAGAAAGGCAACTGGCTTCGAATTTCTCGTAGTTGGTGGGTACTAGGAACCAGATAGCGATAGTGTAGTCTTTTCGGCCGTCTAGGAGAGCATCTAGACCCTTTATAGTCTCATTGTCGAGACCTTGGTAAAGGTCGGCCGGCTGCTCTGTCGCCACGTGAGAGGCGGCTGATAACCGAATATACGCTAGTTTGTTCGTGTCTCTGTCACGACCCGCATCTTGTATGAATTCGTTAGTCCAGTTATCTTGCTTGTCCTGCTTGCTGGCTACATGCACGGACTCGTAATATTTGAGCATATCACGGTCTTGGATCTTGACGCCCGGGTACCAGGTGACAGTGAAAGTGTCTAGTTCTTCGTCCTTCTGGAACAAATCCTTTTGCTTGTTGTTCCCTTTGAGTCTGAAGTAAAGCCGAATGGAAGTTTGGCCAAAGCGACCTCCGTCCACACAAACCTGAACCGCATAACCTTTCGTCATTGCATACGGATTTCCTACAACAGCCGAAGCGCCGACCTGGAAGGCGCATCTTAAGCGAAGTGGAAAGGCTATTGCCTGGAAGTCGAACGGTCTCTTATGGATATCTTTCGACTCGTTTTCTTGTTCGAGACGCATTTGATTCTGGAGACGTTCCTGCTCGTTTCTTCGCTCGAGCGCTGCTTCTCTCGCCGCGAATTTTACCTTGGCTTGCTCGAATAGCTCGGCTCTCGTAAAACCGCGCTGCTTCTTGGTGCGGGGGACTGCGGGAAGTGCTTCTCCAAGACTTGCCATGGAAATGCTAGGCTCGCCAGCATATGGCATATCTGTATCCATGGTATTTTCCATGACCATGTTTACATCCTCTGGAGGAGGAGATGAGGTCTGTTGAGACGTGGTTTGAGTAACTACCTTGGTCGGAACCAACGGCAGTGGGTGGTCCGGAGACCGGTTCTCCTGCGAGGGAGAGGAAGATATGCCGTGAGACATGTTCTTTAGACTACCTTGGTCGGAACCAACGCAGTGAGGGTTTGACCCGAAGGTCAGGTGGACTTGCGTCCCGTACGTCCTCTTGAAGAGGATAGTACAAACTGATGACACTGGTTTAGGCCAGTGCCATATATCTATGTTATTGTGGTATGATAGGGGTATTGAGTGATGAGTAGGTTGAAGAAGAAAGGAAGAAAGAAGAGGAACTGAAAGTCTTATATATTTTTAGGCGCCGCTAAAAAGACGCGCTAGTGTTCATTCATCAATATGTGTTCAAAGTATTGAAGTGATAATCACGTCTAGATAGAGATATATCACATCAATTTCGTATGTAAACTCTGATTCCATTCTTCATCTCTTCTGCCATGAGTGGTGAATCCAGTTTCCAGGGCTTGTAATCTTGTAGGGTTATACCTGTTGTGTCTCAAAGGTATTCCATATGGTGTTTCTGAGCCTCCAAATACTCGTGGAGATCCGAAAGCGTACTCGCTATAGTGAGTGTATGTTGCGGATCCTGAGTGGGGAGATAAAGAGAGCAAGGTTAGACAAGGGATAACCCCATATATATATAGAAAGATGTGTTCCATATAAGAGAGTGGGTTACGGATACAGAAGAAAAGATGTTTTTGAAGGGAGGAGTTAGCCCTTATATAATAGAAGATAGACACGTCCAAGGGTGATTCCTTGGTTCTACCTCCATTCATGGATAGTGAAAGCAAGTGGAATGGTCTGCATTCCTCTAAATTCACGAATAGTGAAAGCAAATGGAAAGGTTTCGATTCCCAATAAATTCACCAGTAGTGAAGCCAAGTGAGGTGAGAGGATGTAAAAGGGTGGATAACGCTCTAGGCGCTGCAAATCCATGGCGTACGTTGAGGGTACTAGGAATCGTGGTGATGATGTAATATAAAGTGGTCCAGTCTATCCGGGTATTGAGGATGCGCGCAAAAAGGTTGATTTCTTCGTTGGCCATAACAGAGTCATTGTCCGCTCTCATGCTATATGCTGCAGTATCCATGCTGGTAACATACAGACTCGGCTCTGGTATTGCGCTGCGGGCCTTCTAATGGGCGATGCATGGGCGGCAAGTGCAACGCATAGCTGTGCGAAGACACAACCGAGTCGTCCTCGTGTCGATTTCCTGGATTTTTTGCGGCACATTGGTTTTGTATGCGGCGATAAGATCTTTGAATCTCTGCTCCGATTGCGAAGTGAGCGTCTCGGTCATTTGCTCCAGCTTGTCCATGGCTTTTCCATCACTTGTCTTTACCAAACACTCTCCACGATATTCGGGGGAGTCTAGAGGTTCTCTCCAGGGAGCTAATCCGTCACGGCTAAGAATTAGGTGAGTTCTTGATAGGTAGCATGGGACATGTCGTTTTGCTTCCGGTGGTGTCTTAGCCAGTGTTGCGATCGTTTTCTCACAGGCGATTTGAGGCAGCCTTGATAGCTCATTCGTATCAACATGTAGCAATCGTCATCTGGTGGAATGCATGGCTTGATAACGCGTTGTGGGTTTTCCGGTTCAGTATGCTGTCGCAGGAATAGATATCCCAGCCGCCACATTTGCCTTATTCTTCCTGATCTTGACTTTCACACGTCCGCCAGATATGGACGGACTAGGCTGCGTGGTTGTAGAGTCGGGGAGGTCTGGAGTCCTTGGCGATAGCTTCGCCCTAGGATTCGTCCCGGACTTAAGAACCGTCTTGGAGGAAGAATCTTCATTGAAATGACTATTTCAGCCAAGGAGATGGGATCTTCAAAGGCAAAACGAGGGGCAGCCGAGATGAGGATGAGGAATTCGTGATTGGCCTAATCCGAAATAGAGAGCCGACAATGTGGAGGCTGGGTGCTTTAGCTGTAGCAATGAAATGTCTGCCCAATTTCGTACGGCGCAGCAGCATCATATGTACTCTCTTAGAGGGCTACATCACCAAAAATGAGTGGTCACGAACTTGATTTGTTGCAGATGACAGCTGCCATATGTACGGATGGACTGGGTGTTTTGATGCGGTATATAGAGCCAGAAACGGAAGTAACTTGGTAAAGGAAGGATAGTATAAGGCAGTCATATATACAAGAGAAGGCATTGCTAGCACAAAGCCATCAAAAGGCTTGACTATCCAGAAAGTATAGAAAGAGGAAGTATTGTGCTTGATGGATGTAGAAAGAAAAGAGAAATACAAGGTGGGAGGTCGCTGTTTATATAGTAGAGGATCAACACGTCCAGGGCTGAATCCTTGATTCTATCTCCATTCATGAAGAGTGAAGATCAGTGATATCGGGGTTGTGCCAACGCATTCATGGGTAATGAAGCTGGTGGGATAGGAAATGTGGAATGCGGTGTGGAAAGAAAGGTGAATTCAGAAGAGATAAGGAAATATGAAAAGGCAACCTAATGGCAATTGAGACGTTGCACAGGCTAAAGATCGATTGCCATTGCTGTTCGTATTCGAGCCTGCACCCTTAATGGGAGGCCTTCTCGACCAGTCCAAGTCCCACACAGGCAGCGTAGCTATATAGGAGCCTCTAGCCCGGACGGAGACGAATTGCCTGACACATGTGAGCTTTCCAGATCTTATATGAAGCGTAAGAGAATGATACCGCCAATTTAGCATGAATGAAAAAGCACAATTGACAGCCCATTAAATCAGCAGTCCCAATGTTGTAGAATGCTCCTGGTATTCATTCGCTGTTCCATGCCAATTGCAGACCTACAACTCGTCATTCGCCTTTCGGTACGTTGATATCACGGAGATGAAAGGGACATATCATTTCCGTCTGTACCCAATCACAAACCACTGGAAAAAAGGGCTCCTGTGCCCAGTCCAAGCTTGATTTTGACGAGCCCTCTGTCTTGGAACCCCAATCGCGTACAAATCACCATTTGGCGCGTTAGGACAACACATCCAACCCATCATTAACGGACGAAGATTCTCGCGTCAACGCTAGTGCGCACAAAACCAACACATATTTCTTTGACGCAACCTTTTCCTCTTTCTTTCTTCATACAACCAATTCCAGGTCTTCGGGCCACTTATTGTATCATCCTCATTTGGAGGTTGTTACAAGTCCAGGTCTTCGGACCACCCCCGCCAGCCATCAGGATCCGTCCTGAGTGTGTTATACTGCTGAGGCTATGGTGAGGTCTGGCTTGAGCTGGATCTTAGCTAAATTGTGGGTTTATCGGTCTTTTGGGCTTGTCCCTAGACGCTGCGCTCGCGTCCCAAGTGATCCTGTCCATACAGGAGATGATCTGGGTCCTGGTATACTTACCTTCACTGCGTCCTTATGGACAAGGTAAAGCTGACACCAGCGTCGTTGGTTCGCCCATGATGGCTTGGTTCAGCTCTTCTCACTCCAACTTTACGATCATTTGCTGACAAGTCAAAAACCGAGGTGAGTGGATCGTTGTCATGTTTGATAGAGAGCATGCAAAAAGCTTACCAATCACCAACTTCTTAGGTATCATTTCCCAAAAAGTCGCGACCAACCAACCCTCAAGCACCAAATGGAAACGGCTGGGGCAAGTGTATCAACTCACTCTCGGAACCTGTACTCGATGACACCGCTCAGCTGTCAATGTCGCTCGGTATATTTTTGTCAACAGTCATTTGTGAAATTGACATTGACTACCGACCTTGCTGCACATGCTACGTCCGATTCGGCTTTTCAGGTTTAAAGCTGTGGTGAGATCTAGTTTGAGCTAGATCTTAGCTTGCTACTGAGTGTGGGTTTATCGGTCTGCCAGACGCTGCGCTCGCGTGCCCAAGTGATCCTGTCCACACAGGAGATGATCTGGGTGCTGGTACACTTCGTATATGTTCTTTCCCACTTGACCTTGCAGTTCCCCAGAGAGGAGTGATGGTGGGAGTTTTGTTTTGGGAGTGGAAGAATCGGGGAAGTACACTCCAACACTTTTTAATAAAGAAAATGCTCACCACTCACCAGGCAAATTCCTTCAGGACACCTCCCCTCCAGGTGATCCTTGCAGCAGACATTTCAAAACCAAACATCAGTAGGTTAGACCCACCCCTTACACTGACTCTTTCCAGCACATCAGTAAGTCTCACTCAACATCTCACCGTAACTGTCGAAGGCTAATCGCTCTTCACGTTCTCCTCCAGACACATCTCACCCAATCCACCAGTAAGTCCCCCCCACCCCATCCCCACCCTAACATTTCCTTCTACTTGCCCACCTCACCCACCTCGAGTGTCTGAGCGTGGGCCCGCCTCCGTCCGGTATCAGAAGCCTAGCGGGCCACCTATACCGAAGGGGTTTACCGGCCTCGGATAGGCGCTGCGCTCCTTGACTCCAGCACCGCTGGAAGTTGACACCCGTTAAACATGGAGGCCCCACAAAAGAGCCAGGAGTAATCTGGCGGACCGAGGGCCAGTTTTCGCGTCCTTGGTTCTCACTCGTGCTTTGAATCTGTGGTTCACGGCCGCCTTGCGGTGCAGCACCCCGTACACACTTGAGGGTTCCGACTTCCATGCCTTTTCATCCTCGGTGCTTTGCCTCATGGCTTTGTGCTGATTCGTGGGTGAAGGTGGAGTTGGGACTTTGAACCTGGGAACAAGCGACGTTGTCGACACGTTGCGTGACTAAGCCGAGAGATTGATTCCGGTTGGTCGGATAACAAAAAGTGGGGTGCGCGAGTACCCTGCAAAAGAAAGAAAAGCAACTGAGGGATGCTTGCTGTCGTTTGGCAGTGCTTGGTGCATCTCCTCATTGCTAGAAACTTCCTACATTTTTAGATAGAAATTGCAAAGTTGTTGTTCTACCCTGTGGCTTCAAGATCCCAAATTATGCTATGAAATGTCTAATATATACTCCAACTCTTGTACCTCGCTCGATATCGTCATCTGCATGTATCGTAGATTCTAGGTGGCCGTCGATGCTATACTTACCTCATACCCCCGCCAGCACCTTCTTCTCCTTCTCGGGCCAGAAAATCCACAAGATACTGATCGCCATCTTGATGCCAAAAGCCACCCACAAAGCAACCTGCACCTGGCCGGACCCCCGGGTGATCCAACCCCCTGCAATCGCACCAATCAGAATACCGAAAAAGGCACCAGCGCGACGGTTCCGCTTGACGTTGCGGCCGATAGGTGACACAAGCTCCGGATCACTGGCAAAGTCGCAGAGCACAGAAGTGAGAACCACGGTAGGTATCTCGCTAAGCGCCAGGGCCCTCGACCCGACCATTTGCCCCGCGGCTTGAAAACTTAGCAGTGCAATAGGCGCCTCTGTCCTCCAGTCGATATCCCTGCTTATTTGATTAATCCTCCCATCAACGAGCCCGGACTCAATGACAGCGGCCGAAATCAGAATGAACATTGATTGTAGGGCAAAGGATGAGGCGAGCGTAAGACGTTGGATGGGGCCCATGAGACGGCTGAGACGGGAGAAGAAGAGGGCGCCGAGAGTGAAGCAGATTATTGAGGTGAGCGATTTGGCCCAGCCGTAGGGTTTGGTTTGGGTGTGGGTATTGGAGCCACCGAGACCGACAAAGACGGTGTTGCCTGCGAAGCGTTGGGAGGTTATTGCTGTGTGGGATCTGGGAAAGGACTAACCAGTTTGCATCGATACAAAGGTTCCGTATGCTGCCATGGAGAGAATTAGCATCCAGCCTCTATAGAATGAACTGCAGAGCATACCATTGTAGATTGTACTGTCGGAAAGTCCTGATATTACACAGCATGCCAACATCAGCAAGTCGGTATGTTTGTTGCTGACTTCGGCGTGGAGATATCGCTTCCAACTTGCGGGCCTTCTTGGCTCCATACCGTCTTGCTCTATGCCCATTGACATGTCCAGTGGTTTTTCTCCTTGCGGTACACTCGAGTGCACCTCGCCCGCCATTTCTATTCAATTGGGACGCGATATGATACAGTGTGTCTCGAGAACTCTCAACGAACGCAGTGTGAATCCTTATCGCCGGACAACCCCAATCACAATGTTTTTGATCCTTGGTCGAGCACGATGCCCGGCGTCACGGACTGATGTAGAAGGAGGCGCGCGCAATCACGGCGTGCTACACGTTTGTCAATGAGAGCTGTTGTATGGAAGCGGGAGGTGCAGACCAGCCAAGGTCACACGTCGGGAGGATGGACATGATCCGTCAGGACAGGAGCCTGCGTTTGTGGTTGATTAGGTCTAACCCAAGGTGACTACTGGAAGAATCTTCACCGTTCCTTGACGGGAGCGGCCCACCGGGAGGGGCTTCGAGCTCTGGATAAGGGTTCCAGGGATGGTTTAGGCACGGAAGGGTGGTTTTAGGGGGCATGGGGGTGCGACAGATGGCGCGGGGTGGTTCACGGTTTGATTGCGGGCCATCGGGATTGGTCCGACCAGACGACATGTCATTGCTTGGCGTGGCACTCTCTTTTTCTCTTTTACAGTATGCGATGCACTCCATCATCATCATCCCATTTCGCTTATGAGGATCATCAAAACACCTGCGCTGCACTTCTACTCCTTCGACCAACCATCTCCGGCCAAGCGGTCATTCCAACGAAGCGCTCATTTGCAGATTCCCTTATCAGCTAGCTACCAGAGTTGTGGAGTCGACTGCATGAGTGCCAGTTATCAATCACTGCGGAGCTCCTAGGATGGTCCTCGCCCAGGCACTTGCCGCTTGGCACGCTGCAGAATATCATGTACAGAGGTCCGAGCATAAGCACCAGTGTCTGCCATTGTCCATGGTTACACACATCTACTTCCTTGGCTGCTTCGTCCCTGACTTCTAACGTTGCATCTTGCAAGTAAACCCCGGATGGAGTCAGAAGACGACTAGAAACACCCATTTCCTGCATTCGACAATGATTCGTCGCAGTCGAGCGGATTGGAGATGTCAAGCGCTTGGAAAAGTCAATCGCTCGCCTCTGTGGAAGAGTATCCCCGCCGCATATACACGCTGTTGCTTGTCTGATTCGTATTGGTTCAATCCATGCCTACCGTGCCAATGTTTATACATCGGAATCATACCAACTCAATCTACATTACCATGTCTTATCCTCAGAGGCCCGTCCTTGGATCTGCAGCGCCACCGACCGGGGAATAACCTATGAAGAACTGATTGCAGCGGCAGGGGGTGGCCGACCTTGTGGCGGTTAAAGGGATACGTTGGGGGCAGCGTTATAATATCGAGTCATGCAAAGCTTTGTTCGCGAACTTACGCCAAGCTTCAAGATGCCCGAACGGCAAGCAGCCAAGAGATTGGCGAACGTCGGTGAACGGCTACCCGAAGGTACTGTAAGCTGATTCCAACGGAAGCGGTCCGCGTTCTAGAAGGGGAGATCATTCACGGTGGTGTACGCCTAGAGTTTTGTATGTTCAGGCACTCAATCGATGTTTTCTACAACTTTTGATTGAAACATGGTCTTGTTTCTTCTTCGTCTCCTTCAAGCGTGCCGGTCTGCGCAACTTTGAGCCGTCTGGTGCACCTTTAGACTGTCTCCGAAAGCCAACAACACTATAGGCATAGTTCTCGGCGGAAGCACAGTAGCTGACCCGGCCCGGTTGATCGCGGACGGGCGGCTTGGCGTGCCAAGAAAGCCGCCAAGTCCCAGTCGGATCAGCATCAACCAGATGCAGCAACTACAGCCCGTCGGCCTTGGGTTGTTGCCGAGCAAGATAACATTCCGTTGGGATCGGTGCAATCAATCTTCTTTCTCGTCAATGCCATTGCACTTTCAACTCTTCTCTTCTCCGTGTCACATTGAGCATGCAAGCTGATGCAACGTGCTGGCTTGGAAGGACACCATCAGTTGTCGACTCGGATATTCCGAACTAGTTCAACATCCCATAACGAAAAAGCAGCTCGATGCAAGACCATCACAGTCTCCAGCAAGCACACCGGTTCTCAACCAACTATGAAGAATAGAAACTCGGTATAGGCGATCAACTGCATGAACGATGCATTGGCTCCCGGGCATGGATGCACGTCCTGTTATCCCCTTCACCGTGATCCCTCTTGGCCAACTATTCAGTCACGCGTGGATGATCCAAGGACAATTATTGTCATCCGGACTGCTCCATTGGTACAGGAGAAAGATTGGACCTGCGGGCCAGGTAGATTAGCAACCATAATGGCATCTGCTTGGCCAACGTCATGGTGAGTTGGTAAGCTGATTTGAAATGAAGACGGTATAGAGTGTGGTTGTCTGAATCTGTTTATTGATATCAGCTCTAGACATGCATCGGGCATCTGCAAAAACAGTATAAAAGAACCGTATATCCTCGAAGTTTTAACACAATTCCAATCTCATCTCTGCAGCATCCCCTTCTGTGCAACTCCTTTCATCTCAGTATCTGCATCCATTCGGCTTTATTCTCAACATTCCATCTTTATCAAGATGTTTCTCCCTCTCCAAGCCGCACATGGCCATAGCATCGAAGCCGGCCCTCCACCATCAGTGGAACAGTTCATGGGCCGTCCAGTTGTCAACATACCCAATCCCCAATCCAGTACCACTTCGATCATCCCACCCAATACTCAGCCACTCAACGCCTCCGCAATAGCCACACACGACAATACCGAGACGGATGCCTCACCAACAACGCCAACGACTCAAATAGATCTTCCAGGAGCCACAAGACTTAAGAAGATGGTCCAAGACTCACCCGATATGATTGTATGCCCTGGCGTCTACGATGGCTTCTCAGCTCGCATCGCCCTGTCTGTTGGCTTTTCTGCCATGTACATGGTCTGTCTTCTTCTCAAGGTGCATTGAGAGCATTGGCTGATGTATACCAGACTGGAGCCGGAACAACTGCTTCTCGCCTCGGCATGGCGGATCTGGGTGTTGCCCAGCTCCATGACATGCGTGAGCAAGCTGAAATGATTGCAAACCTCGATCCCAGTGGTCCACCCCTGATAGCAGACATGGACACTGGTTATGGCGGTATGCAGCCCCCAACCTCCATCCCTTTTCCTACACCGTTACATTCAATCTCATCCCTCAATTCCCCATCTAACAACCCCCCAGGCCCCATCATGATCGCCAACTCCGTCTCGCAATACATCCGAGCCGGCGTCGCGGGCTTCCACATCGAAGACCAAATCCAAAACAAACGCTGCGGCCACCTCCAAGGCAAACAAGTCGTCTCAGCCACGGAGTTCCTCTCCCGCATCCGCGCCGCCAAAGCCGCCATCATCCGCGCAAACTCCGACATCGTCCTCATCGCCCGCACAGACGCGAACCAGCAGCTCGGCTACGACGAATGCATCTCCCGCCTACGCGCTGCCCGGGATCTCGGCGCTGACGTCGGGCTCCTCGAGGGCTTCACCTCCAAAGAGCAAGCGCGCCAGGCAGTTCGGGACATGGCGCCCTGGCCGCTACTGCTCAACAGCGTCGAGAACGGCAGCTCTCCGCTCATCACGGTGCAGGAAGCGCAGGAAATGGGCTTCAAGATTATGATTTTCAGCTTCGCCGCGCTAGCCCCGGCGTATAGCGCGATTCGCTCGGCGTATGAACTGCTGAAGGTAGAGGGAAGGGTGGGCACGGCCAAGGATTTGACGCCGAAGAAGCTGTTTGAGATTTGTGGGCTAAATTCGGCGATTGAGATTGATAAGGGGGCCGGAGGGTTGGCGTTTGCTGGGGGAGTATGAAGGGAGAGAGGCGTATAGCGGGTAGGGAACGCGGAGGGGGCAGACAGTGATTGCAGGAAGAGTGGGGAGATTGTTTCAACATCACCTGCACCTCTGGACACTTTTTGGCACTTGAAACGCAGCTCGGAGCATTGGCGTCCTTGGATTCTCTCGCACTGGATTAGGCTAGATCAAAGTAGATAGACAACGCGGTTCACTTGTAAGCACGTAAGCACGCCAGCTAAGCTAGCAAGAGCGCTTGGATATAGAAACACCTTACCTTGTGCACACTCCCTCTCCCTCTCCCTCTCCCTATTACCCCTTCAGTCTGTAATCAACTCTTCCGTCATTTATACATGTCTGCGTCTACATCTACTTCTGCATCTACTTCCTATACCTTTATCTCTGCCAAGAAACGAGACGCATCGCATCGCATCGCATCGCATCGCATCGCATCGCAACTCCAAGCAGTGCGGATTCGCATTCATACATACATACATTTTCTGATCACAGGCGATAAGAGAGAGAGAGAGATGAGAGAGAGAGGGGGGGGGAAGCAGGCAGGCAGAATCGACAGGGGCACTCGCAGCACGTATTATCTACTAGAACCCCCCTCAGCCGCTCTTCTTCTTCTTTGCTTCTTCTGCTTCTGATGATGATTCCAGCCGTCTTGTTTGGGTTGCGGTGATGGGTGGGAGAGCGGTGGTGGTGGTGGTGGTGGATGGTGTGTTCTCTTGTTGCTATGCAGGGCATGTCGTCGATTCGCACTCGTTGCTGGTGTTTCTCTCGTTGAGCTGGATTCTCGCAGGGGGTGGGTAAACAAACGTCTTCAATCCCTTCTATCAGGAAAAGCGTAGGCGCCGTTCACGCTCACGCTCATTGCACATCCTTGGCATGCAGGATTCCTTCCGCTCGCTAGTCGAGGAGCTTGGCTGCGTTCTCTGTGCATGTATTCATGATTTTGGAGGAAGTGGTTGTGTGGTAGAGGGAGGGAGGGAGGATGGGAGTGAGTATGCCATGGAAGTGGGATTGAGGGAGAGACATAGAGACAGCGCGGAGGTGGCTCTTCGTAGAGATGATACATCGCTAAGCAGCCAGCGGGATTCCTCTCTCTGCCGCCGCTGGCTCAGGGGACGTCTTGGCAAGGTGTTTGCAATGGATGGGCTCTGCTGAGATGTCCCACCTTTCTTTGTGTCATCTTGCCAAGTCGAGTGGTGCCGGCAAGGACTCCGCTGTCCTTCCTGCGCGGTGCTTTTCTTCTGGATATCGCTGGCGCGGTATAGATTACATATTCGACCAAGCGTCTCGGTTCGTTGTTTGCACCAAGCCTGCTCTGTCCGTCACGGTTGTTGATTAAGCCCAGGCTGGCTCTGCCTTTGGGATTCCGAATGGTTTCGTAGTGTTGGATCGTGCAGTCGTGGAATTTTGCCCTGCGTCCTTGCCTGCTTGTGCTTGCAGCGCTGGGCTTGTTTCGGGGTATGGTGTCGTCACGGGGGGGTTTGTCGCCAAGGGATGGGTTATCGCCAAGTTGCTCCGGGGTGGGTTCGAAGGGGTTAGTGTTGTTGTTACTGTTGGAATCAAGGCGCCAAGAGCTCAGCTGTTCTGCCTGCTCAGTCCGTATGGTCGCCAAGTCTCTCCACGAGGTTCCACGGCATTAGATCTGCACATTTACCCATCCCTCCAGCTTCTAGCCAAGTCCCATCTTCCGCATCCTGCTGCATTGCCCCTTGCTACATCCATGTGACCATTAAGAGCTCCACTGTGCTTCTCCGCCAAGTCTCCCCTTCCGGAACCGTCTTGGCAAGATGCAGCTCTGACAGCTCCGCGGTGACCTGCAGCATCATCGTTGCAAGCGCTTCTGCGTGCTTACTCCTGCTTCGGTTCTGTTGCCTCGTGCCAAGCCATGCATTGCATCGCCCCAGTAATCCCAGTCGCCAAGATCGAGCAAGCCAAGCCAAATCATCGCTAATACGATCCGCCCGATGGTGTTGTTGTCAGCATATAGTCGTCGCCAAGGCCATCCATTGTTTCTACTACACCGCCTCATACCAACGCACTCTGTCGGTCAAGAGCTTCACTGTATCTCTCCGCCAAGTATTACGTCTTGCCCAGGCGGTGGTATCGCCAAGAGCTCTGTCTTCTGTGGTTGCCGTCAGCTTGTAGTCGTCGCCAAAGCGTTGTTATCGTCAAACGCTATCGCCAAGTTGCCAAGCTGCTCTGTTTTGTTTCCATTTCTCTGCTGCGTGGCCAAGAGTCAATGAGATCACAAGGTGCAGTGAATAGTTTCTGGACTGCGCAAAACAAACAAGGTGAAAGCGGCAGATTGAGAAGACAAAAGACATGTTTCCAGAGAGTATTGGTGCAGAAATTGAGCCTGATCAAGATCCTCTTTGACTTCCCTACGTTACAAACCATGATTACGATCGAGTGCGAGTCCTCCCTTCTCTCCTTCTACCGTAAAATCCAGACAGTAATCCAGACCAAATACCCAACCTACACCTCGCTAGGACTCCCACTAGAAGCCATCCAAACACACCCTCACTAACCCATCCTCCCCAGCAAATCCTGCCCATCCGCCTTCGTCTCAAACGTCCTAAACTTCTCTCCAGCATCCAACCCCTTCGCGGCCCTCACATACGCCTTCTCACTCCGATCAGTCAACGTCTTCAGATCAGCGTCACTAAGCACCTCCCCACCCTCGCCGGGGTCGTAATTTTCAAAATCGTCTTCGGCCAGAAGAGCCTGCAATTCTGCATACTCGTCCTGCGGCTTCTTCGCCGTCGAATTATCGCGAATACTCCTAAACTTGTCCTTTTGAATCACCAGCTTCTCCAACCTCCGCTTCCCATCTGCCTTTTCCAGCAGGGTCTGCTCGATCGTGCCCTTGGTCGCAAGCCTATACACAATCACCGGTCTCGTCTGACCGATTCTATGCGCGCGATCCTGGGCCTGAAGGTCCTGCTGAGGATTCCAATCGCTGTCATATAGAACAACAGTGTCTGCGGCGGTCAGATTGATGCCGAGACCGCCGGCGCGGGTGCTAAGAAGGAAGAGTCTGTGATCGTTGGAGGAGTTGAAGGATTCGATTTGTTCCTGACGGTCATTGACCTTTACGCTGCCATCGATGCGGCAGATATTCCAGCCGCGGAGGAAGGCGTAGTCTTGCAGGATATCGAGCTGACGCGAGAACTGGGAGAAAAGTATGACTTTGTGGTTCTTTTTGAAAAGGTAGGGCAGAAGGCGATCAAGGAGGATCATTTTGCCGGATTCAGTAATCAGTGAAGCATCGGGGTCCTGATCTTGTGCCCAAGGCCAGAAAAAGTGGTGGGGCGAATTGCAGGCAAGGCGGAGTTGCATGACCGGATTCTGAAGCTTTTTTTGATTTACTTCTCTTCTAGCCTGTGCTAGGGTGTTCGCTCGGTCGTGCTCCTCCTGTTCCTCTTCGTCTACCTGATCACTCTCACTGCTTTCCTCCATCTGCTTAAAGTACTCCCAATCACTCAACTCTTCATACGTCTGCTTCTTGGTGCGTCTGACGAAGCGTAGACTGCTAGCTGGTGTAGACGATCGAGATGATTTTGCACTTTTGATAGAAGTCGAGGTCTCGGCTTCCGCTTTCCGTTTCCCTCCCCTAATCTCCATAACTTTTGGTCTCTCTTTTCCCTCACCAATTCTTTCAATCGCTTTTTGTTCTAGATATGCTCTGATGTCGTTGTCTTTTATCTTTCGATAAAGCTCTTTCTGAGTTGGCGTTAGAGGCGCGTACAGAATGTACTCTCTTTTCTTCGGCAAGCTGGTTTCAACGTCTTCTTTCACCCGACGTAGCAGAAATGGCTTGAGGATACCATGTAGTGATGCTATTATCTTGGCCTTTCGTTGTTTCGAGATAGAGTCGTGCCCGTCCTTATCCTGCACATCAGAAAAGTCAAACATGCTCTCAAAGTGTTCTAGATCAGAAAAGGCTTCAGGGAGAAGGAAGTTTAGTAGTGACCACAGCTCGGCGAGATTGTTCTGCAGAGGCGTGCCTGTGAGGATTAAACGGCTCTCAGAAGTGTACTGTTTCAGCTCCTTGACCAGCTTGCAGTTAAAATTCTTTAGTCGATGCCCTTCGTCCACAACAATGAACTTCCATTGATAATTGGACAGATATTTCTTATCCCTCATGCAAATCTCGTAAGACGTGCACACGACAGGAAACTGTGCGCTCTTTGAATCCCCTTTCAGCTTCTGCCTTCTGATCTGCGCTCGGCTTTGCGGTGTCCCATGATACATGACCACAGGGATCTTCGGGGTCCACTTTGCAAATTCGTTGACCCAGTTCTGCACTGTGCTAAGTGGCCCCAGTATCAGAAACGGTCCATTCGTGCCCTGTTCGCGGAGAAAGGCGATAAATGAGATAAGCTGGACTGTCTTTCCCAGTCCCATTTCATCGGCAAGGATACCGTTGAGACCAATCTGATATAGACATGTAAGCCAGGTGAGACCTTCTAATTGGTATTCCCTCATCTTGCCGCCAGTCACCAGCTTTGGCTGGTCCGCGGATCCCTTCTTTCGAGCATCCAATGCTTGCCTCAATTGGTCCATGACAGCAGAGGAGAAGCCCTGAATATTGGCTATTAGATTCGACTATTCTGGGAAAGTTGAAGCATTTGGACTGACCTGGCTACGGCTTAAGAACCAATCCAACTCCTTGAGATGATTATCATCCGCGTCTGGCAAATTCCCCTGGGCTCGCTTTCTTTCTTGTTCTCTCAAACGTCTACTTTGTTTCTCCAGCTTCTCTTCTTCCTTCATAGCCTCGTCTTGCGAACCGTAGGCGGCATCTGACATGGCTGCCGATGGAGGCGAAGACGGAGGGCTTGATGATGGTGAATTGGCCGATCCTGATCGTGTCCCGGGGGTCACTGGCGTGGAACTCATGATTGGGGGTGATGGAACACTCTGCAGAAATTGCTTGAGTTGGTGTAAAAGGTCTCGGAACGATTGTGGGGGCAGGATTGCTAGCTGGGGACTCAGAGAACCCGAATTTTGTATCTGCTGTTTCGAGGTCTTTGATTCTCGCTGTCTGTTATTTGACAAGCACCGTAAAGTTCTAGACAAGAGACGAATTGTGGTTTCACCGAGCACTGCAAAAATTGAGGGCTTCCAAAGCTTGCAACAATTGCTCAACCTCTCAAACCCATAAAGTGAAACTTGATACAGCTAACAAAGAACACAAGCCATACTATTTACAACAATGCAGGTACAAGTGGCAAAAGTTCGCGCCCAAGCCCTAAATGGTGATGTCAAGGAACGCGTCTAGCCCACGCGACCGCGATACTTCCGTCCGCGACTTTCCTTTTCTCGAGGACCTCCTTTCCCGTCTCTCAAAAGCAGCCCTACTGCGTACAAGCAAGTCCATCACCCTGTTCCTACTCCTATACAGCTCACGCCTCTCTTCCTTTGAAGCTCCAATCTCACCCATGACGATATTCGTCCTAATGCAAGTATCGATGACCTTGAGCATCGCCCATCTGAAGGCGGCGTCTGAGGGTTCCTTAGGAAGGGTATCTTCGTCATTCTCTTGTTCCTTGGCGAGCGTAAAAGCTCTGTGAGCGAAAAAGGAGAGGTTGAGCGTTCCCAGTGAGATCAGCTCGGCGGTGTGGGCGATTTCCCAGGCTTTGTCGATGGCTTTTGCGAGCTTTCGATAGTTCTTTGTAGCCAATGGACGGAATGTTTCGAGGACGGCATTTCTTTTGCCGGAAACCATGGCTTTAGCAGTGGTTTCGATCTGGATCTTTGCTTTGATACTGGCCGCTTCGAGGATCCCAGTTGTTTCGACAGCGAAGAAATCATCTGGAAGAGATTCAGGGGTTGTTGCCATGGCTCTTAGAAGGGGAAGTGAATAGCTTCCAATCGAATGAATGCGATTTCGATAGTGGTAATATAGCTGATGGCTTTCGTTTGACTGTTAGGGTACTCTGGACAAGTAAGACTATAAAAACAAATGTCGGTGAGAGGACGAGAATGAAATATCCCAATTGGAGATTGAATATGATGTATTAAGTGGTAACTGATGCTTCTGACATTCAGCAGATTCTCCAGAGCTTATGTAGACAAACATTCAAATCCACAAGCCAACGTCGATCCAAATATCGGTCCAAATGGGGCTAGCTCAGGGTTATTTGCTCACGAACCATCCCTATTCAGACGCAAGGACGAAGATGACTCACGACAGGCTTGTACATGCCATTGCTTAAACCGAACGGTCTATATACATCCCCTAATCTAACATGTACCATTACTTCCCATTGAATTACCTTGGCCTCTCATCCAAGCAAAGCGCATGTCGCTGGAGCTTTAGCGATTCAAAAACTGTATATACGGTAGAATTCGGACATTTCCAGCACAGACGCCATTTCAGAACCGACCCCCATCCGGGATACCTTCCAAAGCACAAACGCCACACACCATGCTGCGTGTTCTCGTCGACATATCGGGTAGAGGAAGGAAGACTTCGGTTCGTAGCTCATATGTGGGTCATTGAGTTAAAACAGGAGCGGTCGAAGAGATTGATTCGTAGAGGAATATAAGCGTTGTAATCATTAGGTAGGTTAGGTATGAGGCGGTATTTGTGGCAGCGACCATGGACTCTTCAGGTATGCGGAATACGCCGTTCAGCACTGCCAGTTGAGTTTATGCTTCGGCCAACCATAGCCAGTATCGTCCCACCTCTGAAGTTCAGTCAGTCAATGACCTGTCAATCTACACATAGAAGACTTACCGTCAAATTATAGTTAGTATAGGCGCTCGGGTGAGCTTTGATATAGTCTGTAGTCTCATGGCCCGGTGGATCACAGGTGACAGAGTGTTGACCAGTCTTTTGATACCACCGCACGTAGTCAATACGCATCATGGTGGGAAATTTCAAAGCTGCAAGATCGATCCCAGTCCAAGAATTACTGATGCCAAGATTCAACACTATACTCATTGGCTCTTCCGAAATGACTCGGGCACCAATGTTACCGTTTGGACCGATGGCTTGCCCATTCATACCATAAGAGACATCCTCTCCCACAAACCATGTAATCTGACTGTCACCACCAACGCCAGGCGTATATTCAAACCCGTACCTTTGATACCTGTTGCCATCATACCAGGTGTTGTTCAACGCTGTCTGACCTACGATGGCTTGCTGAAAGGGTCCTCCGCAATAGGTGTTGATTTGAGTAGCGTTGTAATTTGGAATATGCATATAATCGTAGTTAGGCTGATACCACACGTCGTATGGAGCCACTTGATAGGATTGTGTAATGACACCAAGGTGAAGATTCTGATCGGCACTACCCTCGAATACATCAATCTCAGGTGCCCCACGTCCTGTGCCTGGCGTTGGGTGATCTTCTCCGGTACAGGTACAAGACGGGAGTCTTTGTCCTGGAAGGTATGACAAGCCATCTGTTGCAGATTGGTTCGGAGTAATGCCAGAATCACACGAATTGTACGTATATGGCCATAAACCGTCGGTTGACGCCTTGTAGCCTGGCCTTCCCAAGTTCCCCATAGTCCACACCCCTGGCCATAGGCCGGAAGTACCACCAGGTCCAGGGAGAGAAACAGATACCTCAAGCGCACCTCCTTTGAAACAAATTTGATTCCAGCTGTTGAGCATCCCGGATCGATAGTTCACATTATGATTGAAAAAAGCATCCATTTGCAAGACAAGAGTACCGTCGTAAGTTGTTACCGCGTCAGGATCATACCATTCAAGGTCCTGTGTCGCTCCGTACCAGAAATCAGGCGCCGACCAAAAGGGGTCATCCCCTGGATAAAACGTTCTGTTCTGCGCATTGAATTCATCGCTAAACACTAACTCAAGGTCATCACCATCAACGCTTTTCCTCGTCATCGCTGAACTTGGAGTGCTGGGATCAACAAGTCCTTGTCGAATGTTCTGCAGTAAAGGATATTTTACATCGTTGACATAAGCCCAAGAGTGTTTGTCTATTGGGGCATTGGTGACATTCTTCGGGCTCGGCGAATCATACGGATACAATATGATTCTTGTTCCGGAAAAGCTGATGACAGGCAAAATAATGAAAAGCGTAATCAGTCCGAGCAACATCACAACCAACCCAAGAAGTGAGCAGAGCTGTGATTGGCGAAAGTATTCACGTAGTCTTGGCTTCAATACGAGATCGTCGTCAGCGTATGGTGTGTGCATATCGTCATCTGCCTCCTTTTCGTCGAGATACAGAACTAATTTCTGCCCATAGGACGCGGGATTAGGCGATCCTATCCGGTCATCCAAAAGCCAAGAAGACGCTTTCTCCGGATCGGACGGTTTGTCAGGGTTCGTCGACTCATTGAATGGATTCGGGTTACTTGTGGGTGATTCTACCATCTCATCCACAGCTGCAGCTTTGGCTATATGACTGTGTCGAGGTGTTGGAATCGAGGGTGCACATATCGAATTTCTACGTGACGGATACCTGGAGTAGTCCCTCCCCAAATCCCTCATCGTCATGGGTATTTGTGGCGGTACTGGCATTGCCCTTCCCAACGGTCCTTGCCCTGGCCTTTTTCGTAAAAGACGTGCATTGGTTGCTTTCGATTCATGTAATGTAGGCTCCGATGCATCTCGTTTCTTGCCCGACCCCGAAGAGCCACTACTAGTGCTATTCCGACTCTTTATTGACGGAGTTGGTGAAGGATTCAGCGGCGACGGGATATTGGGGGAAAAAGTGTGGCGATAGGGTGGCGCGAGCGGCGGTACATGATCTGGTGTAGCGACTGGCTCTTCCTTGGTTGACTCAAAGGACTGATTGGAAATGCTCGCGGATGTTGAAGATTCATACACACTTGGCCGTCTGCTGACTGTGTCCCGTAAGGCAGCGGAGGCCGCTTCTGCGTTGAGGCCTGTCGAGGACCGCCCATGTTGTTGTGGTCCAGGCTCTTCTCCAATGGCGCTGCTTCCTTCTCCCGGCCCTGTCGCAACTTTTGGCAACGGCGACATTATTGAATCGCAAGTATACCGACAATGCGGAAGGTAGTTTTTCTATCTAATAACGAGTGTGATGGGCGACATCTGATGTCTGCGGTCTATAGACGATCAATCATTCTTGGCGTTCAAAGGCAAACACCGTTGTCGTAGGTCGGCATAGAGTGGCCATTGGCAGCTCTAGGCACGGCAAGCATAAGAGAGCTTGAGACGTAAAGGCGCAAAGGAAAAGATATGAAGGAGTAACGAGTGTGGTTGTGAATTTGGTGGAGGCTCTCAAATGTAGAGGTAAGGCCGAAGACAGATCGGACTCGTGTAAAAGATGGCGAGGGGTAGGGTAACCTAGGAGAGATACATGGAGCAAGTTCGAGCACACCTCCATACCAGGAACCATCATGACTGGCAGGCACTCATGCACGAACACGCAAAACAACACAAGGATGGAAGGAGTTCTTGCTCTCAGTGGCCAAGATGTTTTGATTGGACAATGACGGATGCATCAATGCTATTCTCGATCACTCGTTATCTTGCCGCATCTTCCCGCCCCTAGTTCTAGAGCAAAGCCTATTACAGGAGTAGAAATAGACCGCCAAGTCCGAGTGTGCAGATATATTGAGTGATGAAAAGGTAACGATCATGCTGATGAGTACCAAAGGTTAGTAAGAACTTGACAATAAAGAAACAATCATCCTCTTCCCTTACCCAATCCCTATGCAGCTTTAGGCTTCAAAGAAACCAATACACCACATGCGTCTGTATGCAGTTACGGAGGGTTAAATCGGAAGCTGGAATAGAATACAAACCGCCATCGCGCCTCAAACCCCTACCGGCAAAGCAACAGGATCACTCCACTGACCAACTTGGTTCTGAAGTCGCGTCCTGACCGTGACGTCCGTACCATTGGCTTGGTAAAAGAGGAACATTTGCGGCGTCAAACCCTTGAAGCCTGAAGCCATGTGGATCTTAGAGCCCTTCATTGCGGGTGTCACAATGATGCCTGCACCGCTTGAGTTGGCTTCGAGACCAACGTTCGCGCAGGTCGAGGCGTTTGCCACCCAGCCTTCGGACAGGCCAGTGGGGTTGGAGAAATCGGTGTTATTCGATTCACGAATGTTAGATTGCGGGTCTTGGAAGTAGATAAGCCGTGAGTCATTGACGCTGGCTCCACCGAGCTCGAGGGTGGAGTTTGTGACGGCGACTCCGTTGAGACCTTTGGCGCCCTTGTCGTCAGCAATTCTAGAGCCATCCATCCTCGACACAATCGACTCACCTTGAACCCAAGGGTTGCTTGCGTTTGTGCAAGCAGTATTACACAAATATTCCTGCAATTGAAGGTTCTTCTTGATACCGAACAGCCTCCAGGCGGTTGTCGCACTCGATTCAATAGTAGATACTAAATCCGAACCAGGCTGGATGTCCTTGAACAAAACCTGATTAGACCAGGAATCTTGGTCATGGTCCCACAAAGCCTCTTGGATACCGGCATCCGATTGATAAAGGACCCAGCCTATATTTCCTCGCTTGCCACACTTGCCTTGATACTTGGCCGAGAGTGCAGAATGGGAATTCGTCACCTTGAAGCCTGCAGTCCCAAGCGTTCCATTGTTCCATTCATTACTAGCATGGGCACCTCGGAGTTCTTGCAAAATCCCATCTCTATCAGTGTAGTATAGATAGATGAGTGTCGGTGGCGCTCCAAAGGAAACGGCGCTCAGACCTGTCCCTATCCGTGCGCTGTTGGTGACGAATTCCGAAGGGTACCATGTCGTTTGATTCCACACCATTTTACGAATATCACCACTAGAATGTTGGTAAAATAGTACATAGTTCTGCTTGGAAGTATCTGCATTGTTTTTCCCTGCTGCGTCATATGCAACACTAGCAAAGGCAGTATCGTTCTGCGCATAAGCAGGCACACCAATGGAAACTGCTGCCACCGTTAGATGTTATTCCAGAAAGGCCGCCAGACGATGGCGAATCGGATATAGAACTAGAACAAAGTGGCAAATCTCGGTCATTGTTGGGACAGGGGATTTCAGAGGACAAAGTCCCTAACGACGAAGAAAGGAATACATCATCTACCTCGAAGTAGCGGACTTTCTCAAACGAGACCCAAAGTATGCGCCGAGGATTACTGCCAGTACAGACGCGACACCGAACGACGCGATTGAAATGATTATATTGCGCCTACGGTTTGGCTTTGAAAGATCTGAAGCCGGGAGTCGTGTCCCTATGGGAGCAAATGCTCGATAGTTATACAAGGCATGCTTCTCTTCAGTGACGACTTCCGGGCCGGCTTCTTTGACCAGCGCTTCCGGGCTCGGTGATCCCAATTCTACAGAAGAGACCTGAGGGGCGCTGAGATGGTCATGCTCAGAATAGCCAGACTTTAAGAAAGAGACATCTTAGAAAAGCTCAAAGGGGTTGGAAGGGTGGAGTACGAACATGCAATCCTCCAGTATCCCCAGATTTGTCTGGCATCATTGGATGGTGGCTTATTTTGGTAGATCTTCTGTTGACAGAGGAACCCTTGCAGACACCATGGAATCTCTAGGATGAGGGAAATAGATGAGTGTATGTACGGAGAATACTAGAAAATAGCATTGCCGTACAAGGAGCGCTATTGTCCTGATATTTCCACCTCGTATTCAAAAGAAGCCATGCGTGAGATGTTTGTATTTTCATCATCGTAAGTACGAATCCCAAGAGCTAGTTCTCCAAGTAGAAAGCGAGATGTGAGATGAGTTTCGGGTAACACTGCATTGAAAATTTCGGACAAATGCGAAGCAGGGGGCGGAGTGCAGGAAAGGTTTGATAACAGGCATGAAAAGCTTACAGCACCTAGATGAGGCTGAATTGTGTGGGACCAATCCAGCGTTTGAGATCCTCTTATGTTAATATCCCGGATCGTGTGGATCAAGAAAGCAGTCTGATGTAACGTTCCGTAATTGCCTTGTCGCCTTATTGCAAAATGCTAGACAGCTTTCCTCCGGAATCCTACGGGAAGAATATGACTGCCAACAAGTCGTAACCACAAGCGGAGTAAGGATTTCCTATGCAGAGTGGGTTTCCCAGGTTTCATCTGTGCATAATTGTATCAATGTAGTACTGGGCTACACCGAACGCTTGGGAACAATCGGGTATGACATTGAGCTGCAGCAGGAAGGTGGAAACCGAGACGGTATTAGAAGGACTGTCCGGCTGACCCTAGATATCAAGATTGGTTAGACGCAATGTATGAGAGTTGACACTGACAGAAGATTTTTCAAGGGATTTCTCTCCCTGCGTCGCCAGCCCCCACTATGTCTGACATGACCTCAGAAGCCCTTTCAAGCAGGGGGTAGAAGTACTTGAGAGTAATTTGCGGGTAGTGAACCTGTGATTGCAAACGAAAAGCGTCTGAGAGTCGTACGTAACGGTCTTCCATTGCAATCAAGCCGGTTGCTATTGGTGGCTGCGTGGAAATTACATTTGATTTATAAGATGTCTTCAGGAAGATGCGGCAAGGCAAACTCGAACATCGATACATGAGAAATGAGAAATGAGAAATGAGAAACGACTGATCATTGTGGTAAAAGCGATGACTTGCGGAGCCGCAGAAGGAGCCTCGCCAGGTCGAGCATGGTCCGATCTAGTGACTTTGTATAATCTCAGGGTCTGTATGGTAGGAAGATGAGGAGAACATTATCTTGCCAGTTAAGAAGATCCAACTAAAAGTTCAAAGAGGTGCACGTGCTGTTCATAGGGCTAGCTCTGTTGAAGCCATCTACTTGCCTTCGAAGATGGCAGACTCAGGGCTTTTGGTGACTGGTCCGCGTCTCATGTAAAAACTGGAAAGGGTGTTTTGTGACAGATATGGACGCAGAACCCAGCGATCAGTCATGGAAATTTCATACACAGTGGAGAGTATATGAAAGATTTCGCCCGCGAGTGGTACGCATAGATCGTTGAAGAAAGGTTACAAGTACCAGATCTCTGAAGCTATGATCAGAGTACTAGAAAGTGAAGCCATAACGTGTATTCCATGCCTAAATGGGTATCTCCATCCCACCGAGCCTGAACAAAATCGCCATCATTAAATATGTCTACACATTCTCCCAATTTGTGGTGTGGCGAGATCCTCCCCCGCAGGATCCAACTTTCGCGAACCGTTCGTGGAACCCCAGATATCTTGGAGTAGTGCATGAGCGATAAAAGCGTGATTACTGAGGCAAGTCATCGACTTCAGCGTCGGGGCCGGAAGTCGTGTCGATAATATCGAGAGGTAGGGAAATCGTGGAGGCGCTCTCCATATTGGAAGCGCTCTCGATATCGGAAGCGGAGTCAGCGACGTCGCTATCAATACCTGAAATGTCCGACAGAGCTGGCACATTGCTTGTAGAAGGGCCACCGCTTCCTTCATCCTCATCTGCAGCCTCATCCTCATCTGCAGCCTCGTCCTCGTCACTGCTATCTTCGTCCTCACTGTCATCCTCACTGTCATCCTCATCATCCAAACTACTTCCCAACGAATCATCGTACTGCAACCCCCCTATAATCCTATCGTCCTCCCCATCAATAAGATCACCCACAACTGTCAGCACCAAATCCTCCTTCTTCTTCAACCCTTTGAGCGCCTTGATCACATGCCCGATCATCCTACAACACCCCTGTGGACACATTGCCTTCTCAATATCCAATTGCAGATTCTGCAAGCCCCGCATTTGAACAATCACCTCTCCCGCCTGCTCCCACACAGTCTCGCTCAGTGTCTTCACATACTCGTGGATTGCCTGCGCACGCTGGCGCGTAGAAATGGTACGGAAACTCTCGTCTTGCCAGAAATCCCGCATACGCGAGACTTGAGGGCCGCGTTCAAGGATCTCGGGAAGAAATTGGAAATTTAGGGAACGAATGAGATGACGAGATGGGTAAAGCTTCTCTTCAGTAGGGTGGGTGAACATGCAGATATGATCTGAAGGGGAGCTAAAACGCATGAATGCGTAGCCGGTCTCGATGTGGAAGGTTACTCCGCCGTAGAGAAGGGGAGTGGCCTCTTTGTTGATTTGACGATTGACGGCTAAGAGGCCGACGGAGGGCGCCACACGTTGATTCTTGGGACAGTCACAACCACAGGGCTTATGTTCGTATGGGTAGACATGCTCGTCTTCCAGTAAACAGAGTCCGTAAATGCGGTTGCGAAGCTCGCCTGGTATGGTTAGAAGAGCTGAAGATGCAGTTCGAGGAGCAGGCTTGAGAAAGTCAAGCCACCCATTTGCTCTGTAGTCTATTAGAACTGCAATTACAGACTACTATTATTCTCGTCAGACTTACTGGTCCGTCATGTTGCCTTGGTTTTATCAATAATGTGGTCCTTGTATTTGAAAGGACCGTTTTATAGTTTGCGAGGACGTTGGAAGGTCGAGCGGGTTGTGGAGCAGAGAAGCGGTAGTTGATCTTATCAATGAAACTGCCATAGAGTGTTGGCCATGATGATCAGAATAGTGGTGAAAGGGAAAAGTGTGTCGATGGATGAGCGAGAAGATTATGATCGTCAACGCGGCAGTGAATGTTGGACTTCACGGCCACTTGAACAGCTCCACGGCGGCACACAGCCAGGCGTAGTCACTTCTGGGCTATACTACTTGCTCCTGAGATGGAAAGGGAAAGCAAAGGCTCTAGGAATCTTGAATCAATAGAAAAGGTCGCGGCTGCAGTTAGGCCAAGGACCTACAGGATAGCAAAGGGAGCGGTGTAATCTACGTATTGCCCGGCTCTCCTTTTTGGATCGTCCGGTCTGAAGGTTAATTGATGGATTATGATAGTTTTGACGGCAAGCCAGTTATCGAAGCAATCGGTGATGGTGTTGAGCGATGGTGGGTCATCGTTGAATGGTCCTCTCATTAAGGCATTAAATTTGTTCAGACAGGGCCGTCTCGAGGCCTCATCAGATTGCTATTAGACAGGACAACACTCAACAGGCTCTAATCCATCTATTCTTCAGTCTGCACAGATTGGCAGGATAAAGAGTAGCAGGATGGAGGATAACTCATGTGCTGCAAATAACCCCTATGTGGTGCGTGATATGGTCTACCTGTCAACTACGGCGATATGGTCGCGAGCATTACAGCCTTGACGCGCAACATATCTGCCATCTACTGTTAGGCCTACCGCTGTCAAATGCATGGTAACCACAACATGAATCTCCATGATCGAATAGCTTAGCCCTGCTGCATTTTCTCCTTAAATACAACTGCCGAAAAATAGCAGCAGCAGCTCGCCACTCGACTGGAGCGTCTCTCCAACGGCATATCATTCAACATATTCCGTACAGTCTGCAGGGCGGAAGGTGGAGTAAAAGTTCATCCATTTGACGGTAAGATAGCTGTAGATGACTTGGCGCTTCCTCAATGTCTCGGATAATATATTCTAGAAACTCGGTTCAAGGGGCGCGTGGAAAGGAGTTTTGTGTATATTTTCCATGGCTCCTCATGGATGTGGACAAAGTCGTAGCTTCACTTCAAACGGCTACGCACCTACATCACTTCTTAGAACCGACCTCTTTCTCCACAGCCCTTTGCTGGCGCTTCTCTTGTTCCTCGAGTTTTTCCGCCTTCAGAGTCTTTTCGATTTGCGCGATAGCTCTTTCGATCTCTACCGCCAGCTCTGGTGTTTCTAGAGACTCCGCGATGAGCTTGCCGCTAGATTGCGAGAGAAGCATGCTTTCTGCGGGACCACTCAAATCGACAGCATCTATATAGTCATTATCTGCAGACCGCTTAATGTCTTCGAATTCTTTCTCTAGTTTCGCAATGGATGTGGCGATAGTGGCTGCGGAATAAGCCGTATCGAGAAGCCTCGATGGAGATATTCTCAAAAGTTGGTTCTCATTTAGAAATTCTATATGTCTGGATCCGGACCGCGCTGGGCGACGTTAACGGTTTGCCAATCTGCGGAGTCAAGAGTCAAGGTACTGACCTCTCCAATGCGACCAGGCACGGAAACAAAGATAGAAGAACGGTAAATTAGGTATTCTTGATCATCAAGGTTAGACCTAGACAAAGATGCGAGTCAAGAGCTCTTACACTGGTAGTAATGCAATAGGTGCCGAGATAGGCATCCCTATGATACTTCCCCACAGCCACTTGGTATGAATAGCCTGCCTGTCCTTACCCCCATACTCTCGTAGAACATCCAATACCGACTCTTGACTGTGAAAGTTTCCAGGGTATTGAACAAGAACCTCCTCTTTTCCTTCCAACACTCCAGCTCTCCTCCTTTCACTCAAAGGTGGCACGCTTTTTAAACCCCACTCCTGGTATGGAAGGCGCTCGAATAGCTTGTTGCCGTATGACGTGACCTTTTTCTGCCAGCCCTTTTCATATTTCTCCCATTTGAGCCAAGTTGTGGACGCTTTGTTTGTAACCTTGTCTATGTATGTCGTCTCACCTGACAGCTGCTGATTTAAGCGTTGGCAATAGATCAAGCTTCGTCTTGTAGAGATTGGCAGTAAGAATAGGCGCATCGCAGACTCAAAGGATTGAGAGTCTGAAGAGAAAGACGCCGCTCGTCTAATACAAATAGAACTATTACATGTGTAGATCCGCCCTTGGATAAAGCACCACCTGAACAGCTCCTGGTTTTTTCAACGAAAAAGGCTTGTAGACGCCAAAGAGAGCTGTAATGACGCGAAATAAGTCATTTCCAGCCAATGGAATGACAAAGTCGCGTGGCATGACTAAGCTAATCATAGCTTGACGGGCAGCAATTCCTGGTTTGCGGAGAAGTCCACTTTGTCAATCCACGTTTTGGCACTTTTATGCATTCATTCTTACTCAGATAGCTACAGCTAACATGCTAGCATCAATAAGATATGCTGATATCCTTGCAATTCCACGGCCCCAGTGAGATGCAACAAGTCAGTAGGATTGCGGACTCCCAGCGCTCCACATCAGATCGCAGGTGATCGTTGAGTCAGGGGCCTCGCCGGCCTGTGCCTCTCATGGCCATAGGCAGCGGTAGTCTTAGAACACGGGCAGCGAGTCTATTACATCCGTATGTATCTGTACAACATCAACCGCATGGACAACAGGCAGATCTTGAAAGATCCGCAACAGTACCTCCAACTCAATATGCGGAGCTTTCTATAAATGAGAAGCAAGCTGGGAATGGGCAGGCGGGCGATCGGAAGCATTCGGAATCTCTGTCAACCGCAGGCAAAACCCTCACTTCTTCCAATGACGATGCTGTTGCTCAGAACAGAAGAGGACAACAGCTGGTTCGTACTATACCGCGTGAGTGCGCTCAATTCGCCTGAAAGCTTGGCATTCGTGGCATCTTGGTTGGCTTCTACTGGTCATATCGTACTGACTTATCTTTCAGCTTGGGTGGAATTCTTGGACGTGGATAGTCAAGACGCGAATCCAAATACCCATTTATTACCAGACAACCCACAGCATGCGCAGGTAGCCCAGCACAATAACAGCCCCTGGGCCAAGAACAACGAAAGGCTTGAGCCACCTCGAGGTAGATTGCCTGATCCGGATGAAGCAAGGACGAGGCTTGGTTCCTCCACGACAGAGTCAAGATGGAAGGCATTCACCAAAGCTTCGGCTTATCCTGCCATCTCCGCTAATGGCGGCGAGCGTGTTGGGGAAGAATGGTTGATTGAAAATGGTCCAGACTATTCGCGGCCTTGGCTTGCAAACAATGGAGAAAAAGACGATGAACAAACATTCTTCGGGTCCAAGGCGAAGCGGAAGAGATGGTGGATAAGAATGCAGCGAAAGATCATAAGGAGTCCGATGATTCCTTTAGTAATCCGTTCGATTGTGTGGGGCTTTTCCATGATTGCTCTGGCACTTGGAAGCTCCATCCATCGTCTCACAGTCAACGTGAGACCCAGGAATACTACATCGGCAGATATGGCTATCGCCGTAGATGCCGTAGCTCTGGTTTATCTTCTTTACATCACTTACGATGAGTACACCGGAAAGCCTCTGGGTCTACGATCTGCAATCGCCAAGATACGTCTGATATTCCTTGACCTGTTCTTCATTGTGTTTGATTCTGCGAACCTAAGCTTAGCTATGGAGTCGACAAAACACAACGCCACCAACCATTCCTGCTCTTCAAACGACAGGATATGTAATCGGCAGAAAGCTTTGGCTTCGGTTCTCCTGATAGCATTGATTGCTTGGCTTTTGACGTTCTCTATAAGTGTGTTACGGTAAGATATCTGCCCCTTTTCTCCAGCTTTACTGAGGAACAACAGACTAGTGGCACGAGTTACCCAGAAATGACAGCATTTCGATACCCAAAGCTTGTGTAGTATTAGCATTGAAGGCGTTTTAGGACTGTACATACGCATTGGTATCTCATTAAGCATAGCGATGGTGGTAGATCGACCACTTGATTTCGACGAAAGAATGGGGTTCACGTGAGCTCGAGTTCCCTATGACGTATGTTCTATTTCTTGACCTCAATTCGTCATACTACTTCATCACTTCATGCTAGATCGCGAAAAGTTAACAGATGCTATCATCGCGTCTCTTTCACCTTCTCCCCATAATGTCAGCTTCCAAAGCACCCATCACCCCTCTGAAAGACTTGCGCATTTCCTCTTTCCAGATACCAGCTTTTGATCGCCTGCCAAATACCTCAATCCAGCAAAAGCCTCTTTTGATCTACCATTCAGCTTTTCACCCAGGCACTCCGGCCTCCGTCATTGAAGGTCACCTTTCAACTGTAGGAGTCATCACCCCCCAATGGCGCTACACCATGTACAGCTATTCCCATTTCCATTCTACCGCACACGAAGTGCTCTGCGTCTCAACAGGAAAGGCAAAGCTATGCTTCGGGGGTGAAGACAATCCGAAGAGGGTAGAGCCTGTGTTGGAGAAGGGAGATGTTATTGTGGTACCAGCTGGTGTAGCTCATCGGTTACTAGAGGATCTAGAAGGCGGGTTCAACATGGTTGGAAGTTACCCGACAGGCAAAGACTGGGACATGTGTTATGGAAAGGCTGGAGAGGAGCAGAAAGTGAAAGGGATAGAGGGTTTGGAGTGGTTCGAGAGGGATCCGATATATGGTGATGAAGGGCCTATTCTTCAAGTCTAGAACTTTGCTCCGGGTTACGCCAGGATAGACTTGTCCGTGATCTAGTCCAACACCTTTACATTCACAGTGTTGATGGTTGTGAGATGTGTTTTCAACATGTATCTTAGTGATAGCCTGCCACGGCTATTTGGATTTGCCGCCAAGGCTTGCGGCTAGGACTTCAGCCTACAGGTTAAACCCATAGGTATGACTGGCCGAACATTTATATCGCTCCTTCACTCTACGGTCACTTCACCTTAGACCGAAGTAAACACTAGAGCATGGGCCGATTTTCATGTTCATAACACAAAGGCCAGCCCTAACGCTCTTTATAAGCATCAAGCTTGCCTCGCCTCAGTCCAACTGGCGCCTGACGTTTGCCATTTCGTTACTGCGTCTTGAGCTGCTTTGGTTCACGGGTTTATACTCGCCCTGATCAAACGTGTGACTTGCACCCCCACAAGGACAAAGACACAAAGGCAAGATGCCGATCGCTCTACCTCCAGCTCCCAACAAGGACGACCTTGTTGCAACGTACGTACCCACAGTCCTTGCAGCTCCTGAGGGTATTATCTCCAGATGACAAAGCTAACAAGGAGTGATCGCAGATGGACGTTCCTACAGGCTGGTGTAGAGGGGATCATGAGGAATCTGAAAGATGGCGTGGACATGGCAACAGTAAGCACTATCAGAGGGGAGTGCTGCATTTACCTGCTAATACCTGAGTCTACAGTATATGGGAATCTACACGTAAGCGCACGTGCTGTTAGCCCTGTGCTTGTACTGACACCCCTCTAGAGCTGTACACAATTTCTGTACGTCACAAAAAGCCATCAGTTCGACGAATGGCGGCATTATCGGGAATAACGCTCATCGTGGAGGTATGATCACAGATAGGCCTTTATTGAATTTTGTACTGACTAGAATAGCCCACCTATTGGGTGAAGATCTCTACAAAAACCTAAAGGACTACCTCAAGGTCCACCTCGCGGAAATACATGAAAACTCCAAGACTCACGCAGACGAAGCGCTGCTTACCTTCTACATTCGAGAATGGGACCGATACACGACTGCCGCCAAGTACACAAACCATCTGTTCCGATACCTGAATAGACATTGGGTGAAGCGGGAGATTGATGAGGGAAAGAAGGACATTTACGACGTGTACACCTTACACCTGGTAGAATGGAGAGAGGAGCTCTTCCTGAAGGTCCACGGAAATGTCATGTCTGCGGTCTTGAAGATGGTGGAGAAGCAGCGAAATGGCGAAACAATCGAGCAAGCACAGGTAAAGAGCATTGTGGATTCATTTGTCTCCTTGGGTCTAGACGAGACCGACAGCACGAAATCTACCCTCGACGTTTACCGCTTCCACTTTGAGAAGCCATTCCTAGATGCGACCTCCAGATACTACGAGAACGAATCTGCCCAATTCGTGGCCGAAAATAGCGTCGTCGAGTATATGAAAAAGGCCGAGACTCGATTACAAGAGGAAAAGGAACGCGTTGGCTTATGCTTACATCCAGACATCATGAATCCTCTCATGAAAGTCTGTCTGCAGGTCCTGGTTACAGGTCATTCTGCGCTGCTACGAGACGAATTCCAGGTATGCCTTGATAACGATCGACAGGAGGACCTCGCGCGTATGTATAGACTTCTAGCGCGGATCATCGACGGTCTTGAGCCCCTGCGTACTAAGTTCGAGGCACATGTGAGGAAATCCGGTCTGGCTGCTGTGGAAAAGGTTGCGATCGAGGGAGACAATCTAGAGCCCAAAACCTACGTTGATGCGCTGCTTGAGGTACATACTCAGTACCAAAAGCTCGTGGACGACGCATTCGCTGGTGAGTCCGAGTTTGTAAGATCTCTTGACAACGCCTGCAAAGAGTTTGTGAACCGGAACAAAGTCTGCAAGACGGGGTCGACTCGATCTCCAGAGCTTCTAGCCAAATACACGGATGCCCTGTTGAAGAAGAGTGGCAAGAGCGCAGAGGAAGCAGATCTCGAGGCGTCATTGACACAGGTTATGACTGTCTTTAAGTATATCGAGGACAAGGACGTCTTCCAGAAATTCTACTCTCGAATGCTTGCCAAGCGATTGGTCCACTCAAGTTCGGCCTCGGAAGATGCTGAAACCAGCATGATTAGCAAACTCAAGGAAGCCTGTGGTTTTGAGTATACCAACAAGCTGCAACGCATGTTCCAGGATATCCAGATTTCAAAGGATCTCAACATGAACTACAAGGACTGGCAGGACAAAGCTCTGGATGAGGAGGATTTGAAGAAAGCCGTGGACCCCAACTACCATGTTCTTGGGACTGGCTTCTGGCCCCTCAGCCCGCCAAATACCGCGTTCATCCCTCCACAAGAGATTGTCAAAACCTACACCCGTTTCCAGAGCTTCTACTTTGACAAGCACAATGGCCGAAAGCTTACCTGGTTATGGCAGCTGTGCAAAGGGGAGGTGAAGGCGAACTATATCAAGGGCGTCAAAGTTCCCCACACGTTCATGGTGTCTACATACCAAATGGCGATCCTGCTTCTCTTCAACGATGCCGATGTCGTGACGTACGAGGATGCCCAAAAAGCCACTGCTTTGTCTCCTGACTGGCTAGATCCTTCACTGGGTGTGTTTGTCAAGGCCAAGGTGCTTATTCCAAGTCCTGAGAATGGCAAGCCAGAAGCCGGCACGTCCTACACCTTGAATTATAACTTCAAGAGCAAGAAGGTCAAGGTGAATCTGAATATTGCCGTCAAGTCGGAGCAGAAGCAGGAAGTTGAAGATACGCACAAGACCATTGAAGAAGACCGAAAGCTACTAATGCAGGTGAGTAATCCGTTCTTCCTGCTGCATCTCTCCTGTATCTTACTGACTCTACCCCACAGTCTGCCATTGTCCGCATTATGAAATCTCGCAAGAAGATGAAGCACGTCCAGCTCGTTCAGGAAACAATCTCCCAAATCAAATCCCGCTTCGCCCCCAAAATCCCCGACATAAAGAAATCAATCGATCAGCTCATCGAAAAGGAGTACCTCGAGCGCTTGGACGGGGAGGAGCTTGGGTATCTGGCTTAAACGGGTTTGCGCATGTATTTACGAGCATTTTTCGGGATCCAGGCAGGCACCGGTGGGGGTTTTATGGAGGTTATGATACGTGAACGCCTGTGACTAGAAAGAAAGAAAGGCGTCTATATTGCTGGGGGCTATGACGGGGTTTCATGATGGCAGATGTAGATACCCGCGAAGCATCTTTGCTTGCCGTTGCTAATGTCAAGATGGTGCGGATCAGAAGATAGGAGACATTGCGCAGCTTAGCTTCACCTTGTTCCACACGTTCCCTCTAGCCGTCGAGAAATAACCATGTAGCCTAGTCGCTCATGATTCTTGATGTTGCAATTAGAATTAGCCTGCACAATCCCAGATCGCTATCCAACAACTGGATCATCTGAAACCCCCCCTTTCCCTCCACTTTCCCCCGAACAACCCCCATGCCCTCCCGTCTCCTCTCCCGTCTCCTCCCCCACCACAAACCCCCCCGCATCCCCTCTCTACTCTCTCTCACACCTCTCCGTCACCCCCACCTACGCCCCATCTCCACCACCCCCCAGATGCCCACCCGCCCCTCCCGGCACGCTGCAGCTCCCGCGCCCGTACCGGGGTCTGTGTACTGCCATACCTGCGGTCGTGTAATCTGTATTTCCCCCTCCCTCCCTCTCCTCTCCTCTCTTTCCTGCTGC